>ENA-UOXB01001058-UOXB01001058.1-bioreactor-metagenome-genome-assembly--contig:-NODE-1058-length-13996-cov-10.227172_pt1 | contig 13996 bp, 10 predicted proteins | sample MGYA00238158_ERZ761615 | MGnify/ENA primary metagenome ERZ761615 (study PRJEB28904, sample SAMN06267902) | bioreactor metagenome | isolation source: Joint BioEnergy Institute, California, USA... | reverse complement strand
TAAGTGTTTGAGACTATAGCAGTCAAAATGGTTTCGGGTGACAAATCATCCACACGCCAATGCGTTAATTGTTGTTTTGCTACCCAGTGGGTTAAACGCTCACCTAATACAACATAGGCAAAGTCTGACAATGTCAGTGCCATATTTGGTATCACAGCGTTCTTTGCGGTTTCATTAACCACAGTCGTCCAATGTTCAAAAGCAGTCCCGCTACTGACAATAACAATAGGCTTGGGCTGGCTGGATGACGTAATATTTTGCGGCGTATGATGACTCGAAACATTATGCTGTATGTACTCTTGTAGCCACTGCTGATACTGCGCTGTTGCCTCAATTGGCATGACACGCTCATACCAAGCAATACTATCGATATGGACACCGCGCGCTTGTAACGTATCGACTAACAATCGTCGTCCACCAAGCCCGCGCCATATCAGTAACTTGTCTCCCGCTTGCAGACGCTCAATTTCAGGCATGGCCAGCATGCCTTCGTTGTTTGCAATTTTGGGTTGACGTACTTGGTAGCTTGTCGTGTCTAATTTGGCACGCTTCAAAACCGCAGCAGTGGCGTCACCAACAGCAATGAGAGGACTTGGTACAGCTAAAGTCTCACATGCCACCTTGTCTACTTGCTGCTCGCTATCGTCTTGCGCTTCACACTTAAGCGCTTGCCAAGCTGCCAAACCTGATGCGGCAGCAGTGGGACTGACAACCACAAGTGCTTTGTACGCGCCTGCTAACCATTGACGCATCGTCATCATATCGCCATCGGTCATAGCCCGTGACTGCAATGTCAACATCGGCATGTCAATCACGGTCAACCCTGCTGCTTGTAAGCACTGTGTCAATGGCGCCGCACGCTCTACTGGTCGTGTATTGATGACCAATTGCGGCGCAGATAGTGCTTGGCTGATGGACTGGCAGGCGTCTATAGACTTAAGATCGGTGGACGATAACATACGAGTACCATGGTAAAAGACTGATAAAATCGGTTCACTCACAGGCCGATATGTATAACGGTTTATGACCAGATGGCTCACATCTTATTCAGGGTGATAAATCGCTGATAAGATATCACCTGCGCCATCAGCAAGTAGCTTCTTGGCAACGTCGATACCCAACTGATTGGCCTGTACTTCTAAATCAGCTTGTGTGCCGACCAATGTCACCCTCTTCTCTGCTTTTAACAGCTGACTACCGTCTGCTGCTCCCACTCGGCCACGTAGCCATAGCACATTACCACCGTCATTATTACCGTTGTCACCATTGTGATCATTGTTGGCATCGGTTTCATCAGCCATTTGGAGCACCGCATAGGCGGCAATGGGAACCTGACAACCGCCGTCTAAATGACGGTTTAGTGCACGCTCTGCAATGAGTCGAATGCGAGCTTTATCATCATTTAACGGTGCTAATAGCTTTAATACCTCATCATCGCCTTCACGGCATTCAATCGCCAAGGCACCTTGCCCAACGGCAGGTAAGCAAGCATCGATATCAAGCTCACCACGTATACGCTCATTCAACTCAATACGCTGTAACCCGCTGGTCGCTAAAATAATGGCATCATACTCGCCTGCATCTAATTTACCCAAACGAGTACCCACATTACCGCGCAACGTTTTTATCTGTAAATCCGGACGGTAGGCTTTGATTTGACACTGGCGGCGCAAGCTTGATGTTCCAACAACGGCACCTTGTGGCAACTCATCAATACTCTCATAAGTATTTGAGACAAAAGCATCGGTGGGTGACGCACGCTTACAGTAGACACCCAATGTTAGGCCTTCTGGTAACTGCATCGGCACATCTTTTAATGAATGCACGGCAATGTCTGCCTGTTTATCATACAAAGCTTGTTCAAGCTCTTTGACAAATAAACCTTTTCCGCCAATTTTGGCCAAAGGTGTGTCCAAAATCTTGTCACCCTTAGTGACAATTTTTAGTAATTGAATTGTCAATTCAGGGTACATCTCGAGCAGACGAGCACGAATATGCTCAGCTTGCCATAATGCCAATGGACTCTGACGGGTGGCAATCGTTAAGGTAGTCAAAGCAGATTGCTGCGGGTTGCTCATAAAGGACCTCGATAAATTTGATACTATAATGTCAGTACGTAGATACCAATATTCAAATATCAGCACTTAAAAATTTCAGTACTTAGAAACATGGATAATTTGCCACAGTTCATGGGCAATATCCGTCACTCACTGTAAATACTGACACAAAAAAATACCCCTATTTAAGCATAAATAAGGGTTTGATGATATGGGATGATGATGTCGATATGGGTATCAAAGGTTACATGCTTTGGATTTTATCGCGCAGCGCAGGCAAGTGACGACGACTAACTGCCAATGTCTCAGCGATCCCTTTAAAGCGTATCTGATACTGCCCTGCATCCAGCGTCTCTAAAAAATCTAAAAAACTGAGATTGATAATCGCATTACGATGCACGCGGAAAAGTCGATCACCAAACTCTTGCTCTAGCTCTTTTAATGTTTCATCGATCAGTACTACCCCACCCTTGTGACGTACTTTGACATACTTTTGATCGGCCGTAAAATAGTAGATGTCTTTAAATTTAATCAGCTCAACCCCTCGATGAGTACGAGCAGCAATGTGTTCACGTACTGGTCGGGCTGCTGGGTTTTCAAGCTTACGAATCTCATTTAACTGAGCAGCGTTTAGGTTTTTGGCTTTATTCAACGCTTCTAATAACTCATCTTTATTGGCAGGCTTTAATAAATAACCAATCGCACTGGCCTTGAGCGCTGCTATCGCATAATGGTCATAAGCGGTGACAAATATAATCGCTGGCGGGTGTTCAAGTTTCGCAAGCTCTTGCGCACAGTGTACACCGTCCATTTCAGGCATACGAATGTCTAATAAGATAATATCTGGCTGCTTGCTTTTGACAGCAATAATGGCTTCTGCTCCTGTTGTTGCCTGAGCAACGACCTCATGGCCTGACTCTTGGACAATTCTGACCAAACGCTCACGCGCTAGCGGCTCATCATCACAAACTACGATACGCATGTAAACTCCTATCTTCGGGCAGACTTAATATGTGTCTCTACTAGCAATTACTAACTATTATCTGAGGCAAAAGCTCAATCCTTGAATACGGAGGGCCCGAATGTACTCATCCTTGGTATAGTCAATATGTTTCTATTACTAGTAAGTTTATTATAAGGAATGCAATAAGTGTGCCATGCGCATTTTTGGCGCAAACAAAGAAGGAATTTTATGATGTAAAAGGGTCATAAACTGACGTCATGTAACGGATAGTCCATGACAGTGATGATTTGGGTACTGGTAATGATACTTTTAATATCTGAGCTGTGACCAAAATAGGCACGTAAGCGCTCCGTTTGAATATGAAAATCCATATGTTGACGCAAATTATGATTCACAATCAGTGTCTTTTTGGGTAGATCAACACTGATAATCGTGACAACTCGATGCTGCTCCCACGTCACTTTAATATCTATGTATATGGTCTCAGTGGTCATTTCGACCACATTAATCAGCATTTTCTCTAGCACACTTTGTAACGTGAGCGCCGTGATAACCATGTCATACATGACATCCTCGTCAGGCAGCTGCCAGCTTACTTCAAGCTTATCTGCCAAACGACTGGATTCAATGGCTAAGTAATGCTCACAAAGGGCGATTTCTTCTTCAAAACTGACTTCATGCGCGCCTGTAAAACTGGCACGGAACAGCGCAGAAACGTGTTGTAATAATAGAGAAGCTCTTGCTGGGTGGGATTCTATGAGCGAAGTGAGGGTGTTGAGCGTATTAAAGAAAAAATGGGGGGCGATACGGGCTTTTATTATGTCGTTTTGTGTGGCCAACTTATACTCGAACGATGACTTGAGCGCATTAAGCTCACGATGAATACGCAAAAAGTAGAGTAAAAACACTAAGGTGAAGCCGCCTGTGAACAACGTATCAAACAGCACACTGAAGACAAACGCTTGTAAATCGTATTCTTCCCAGCCCATATTTACCATAACCAGCATCACCAAAGTCATGGATATGACAGAAGCCAGCATCATTAGTAAGACGACACGTATAGTCACGCTTGAAATACTGGCGTTTTTAAAAATGGGTCGAAGGTAGTCAACCAGATAGAGTGAAGGCATGACGATTAAAACGTTTTGAACAAACCTACAAAAAAATTTGATCAGAAAATCTGACCAAGTGGCTAAGCCATGGCGTTCCATCACGGTCACGAACAATGACCAAAAAAAGATGTACAGTAGCCACTGCCAAGGTCTCATGATTTCCATGAGCTTGGGAATAAAAAACTCTAAGCGCTCCGCTAGTAAGGCAACCTCATCCTTTGCTATACTTGAGTTCTTATTCTCTTGACTTGTCCTGTACCGATATGAATGCCAATTCTTCAAACCATAGTAATCCTGAATCAAATGTAAACGTTTCTGCTCCTGATTCTAGCACAGAAGCTTCTATAACCAATACTGCTTCGCAAAGCACCACTGCAGGCAGTCAGGGCCAGCAGATGTGGGGTGGCCGATTTAGTGAAGCAACCGACAGTTTTGTGGCCGCTTTTACCGCCTCTGTTGGTTTTGATCAACGCTTTGCACGTCACGATATCCAAGGCTCAATTGCTCACGCGACTATGCTTAAAGAGTGTGGCATTTTAACGGCTGAGGAAGTTGCCACCATTATCGAGGGTCTCCAGCAAGTGTTGCGTGAGATTGAAGCGGGCGACTTCAACTGGTCAATCGCGCTCGAAGACGTACACATGAACGTTGAATCACGCTTAACAGACATTATCGGTTCGGTCGGCAAAAAGCTACACACTGGACGTAGCCGTAATGATCAAGTCGCCACTGATATCCGTCTTTGGTTACGTGAAGAGACAGACAACATCATTGCACTATTGGTACGTCTGCAAAGCGGGCTGCTTGATCTGGCGGAACAACACACCAACACCATCATGCCAGGCTTCACCCATCTACAAACCGCGCAGCCTGTTAGCTTCGGTCATCATGTCATGGCATGGTTTGAGATGCTATATCGCGATACCGAACGCCTCGTCGATGCACGTCGCCGTATCAACCAGATGCCACTTGGCAGCGCTGCCCTTGCTGGTACGACCTTCCCTATCGATCGTACCATTACGGCTGAGTTATTAGGCTTTGAAGGCATTTGCCAAAACTCGCTTGATGCCGTCTCAGACCGTGATTTTGCCATTGAGTTTACCTCAGCGGCTTCTATTCTCATGATGCATATGTCGCGCATGAGCGAAGAAATCATTCTGTGGATGTCAGCGCAATTTAACTTTGTACAAATACCAGATCGCTTCTGCACTGGCTCCTCTATCATGCCGCAAAAGAAAAACCCGGATGTACCTGAGTTAGTACGTGGTAAAGCGGCACGTGTGTTTGGTCAACTCATGACCTTACTGAGCCTAATGAAAAGCCAGCCACTTGCTTATAATAAAGACAACCAAGAAGACAAAGAACCTCTTTTTGATTGCGTAGATACGTTAACGGGTTCGCTACTTGCCTTTGCTGATATGCTGCCGAATATCACACCAAATAAGGAAAATATGCGTGCTGCTACTATGAAAGGTTATGCAACTGCCACTGATCTAGCAGATTATCTGGTACGTAATGGTGTGGCGTTCCGTGATGCCCACGAAGTGGTTGGTAATGCCGTTGCCTTAGGTATCGCCGAGGGCGTTGATTTGAGCGACTTGTCTTTGGCACAGCTCAAACAGTTCAGCGATGCCATTGGTGATGATGTTTTTGATTACCTAACGTTAGAAGGCTCATTGGCAGCTCGTGATCATTTGGGCGGCACCGCGCCTAACCAAGTAAAGCAAGCCGTAGTCAATGGCCGTGCGCGTTTAAAAGCGTTTGCTTAATATATCGATAACACAGTCTGCTGTATCTTAATATAAAAAACACCCGTCTCAATAGCGGGTGTTTTTTATGTGTCATACCGCCTGCAAACTATAGTCAATTCATCATAAAAACACCGTGCTGCGAATATTGGAATAAGTTCTCGCAGCCTTTGCTTGCGTACGCACGGCAAGTAACAATTATTCCAAAAGTACGTTGTCATGGGTTTATTTATTTTGTTTAAGATTGGCTGTATACACCAGATACCCTTTGCTAAATCTGCCAAGACCGTTATCATAGACCAATGAATTTATCTGATTTGACCACTTACTATAATAAATAAGGAACGCCTTATGACTGAGACATTTAATCCGCAAGCCAATACCGTGTTTTGCCGTAAATATAAGCAAGAATTACCAAAAATGCCGCATCCGCCTTTCCCTAATAAAAAAGGTCAGGAGCTACAAGAGACGGTATCTGACAAGGCGTGGAAAGAATGGCTTGAGCATCAGACCATGCTGATTAACGAAAATCACTTGAGCATGATGGATCCTGAAGCCAAAAAATTCTTAACAGAACAACGTGATAAGTTTTTAGATAACGAAGACTATGAGCGCGCCCAAGGCTGGACGCCAGAAAGCTAATGGGTACTCGTTGATTACATTTCATAAAAAACGCGCTATACACTCATTGATAGCGCGTTTTTTTATGAGCTAAATATAACGCTGCGAAAAATAATGCTACCAAAAACACTGGCAAGCGAACTTTTATTCCTCGTCACGGTCTGATGTGTCAAGGTCCGTCAACGACATGGCTGAAACAGTGCCTACTTGACGCGCTGCCATTCGATCATTGGCTTCTTGGACGGCTTTTTCGACTTTGGTGTAGTCGGAATGACGCACATCTTGACCGCTGATATAGTTGATGACGAGCTCAGCCACGTTTTGTGCATGATCGCCGATTCGTTCAAGCGCGCGCAAGACCCACATGATATTAATCACTTTTGATACATGACGCGAATCTTCCATGATGTAGGTCATCAAGGCACGAATGGCTGATTGATACTCATCATTGACCACGTCATCATTGCGCATGACTTCAAACGCTTGCTCAGCATTTGACTGACCAAAAGCTTCTAACGCATTGTGCAGCATAAGGCGAACTTGGTTGCTAAGGTGCTGAACCTCAGCATAACCATAAGAGGATTTACCTTGTGCGGCGATCTTTTTGGCCATTTGAGCAATTTTGACAGCTTCATCCCCGATGCGCTCTAAATCAACCACCCCTTTACTGATAGACATCACTAAACGTAAATCACTGGCAGCAGGCTGGCGTTTGGCAACCAATAGCAAAATATGCTCATCCAAATCCACTTCCATACGATTGATGTCGAAGTCCATATCAATGACTTCTTGTGCCAGTGTCTCATCTTTATCAATCAGCGCGTGGATGGCTTTGGCAACTTGGTTGGCCGCGCTATCACCCATGTATAAAAACAGACGGATGGCTTCATCGAGATCTTGGTCGAAACTTTTTGAGATATGCTTTTCACTTTGCATCAGAAGAATTCCCTAAAATCTATACTTTTAATAGCGAAGGTGCTTTTGAGCCGAACCCATCAGCTCATAAAACATGCCGAACACCCCTGCCTGCTCAAACCTTGTCCTTAACCATAACGACCCGTAATATAGTCTTCTGTCGCTTTTTGATTTGGTTTGGTAAATATCTGATCGGTCTCACCCATCTCAATCATATCGCCCAAATACATATAAACCGTATAGTCTGATACCCGTGCGGCTTGTTGCATGTTATGGGTCACGATAGCAATGGTATAGTCGTTTTTTAAGTCTTCGATCAAATCCTCAATAGCGCCCGTCGAAATAGGATCTAGCGCTGATGTAGGCTCATCAAGTAACAATACTTCAGGTTTGGTGGCGACGCTGCGAGCGATACATAGACGCTGCTGCTGACCACCTGATAATGACAATCCAGATGCCTTTAGCTTGTCTTTTACTTCCGGCCACAATGCCGATTTTCTGAGTGCCCACTCCACACGATTATCCAGCTCCGCTTTGCTCAATTTTTCATACAGGCGCACGCCAAACGCAACATTGTCATAGATCGACATCGGGAATGGCGTTGGTTTTTGAAACACCATGCCAACTTGAGCGCGCAGCAAGTTCACGTCGATGTCTTTGTCTAAGATGTTTTTGCCATCGAGATTGATATTGCCTTCTGCGCGCATACCTGGGTACAGATCATACATACGGTTAAAGGTACGTAATAGCGTCGATTTGCCACACCCTGAAGGACCGATAAAGGCCGTCACTTTTTTATCTGGAATGTCGATATTGATATTTTTTAGGGCTTTAAAATCACCATAATAAAAATTTAAGTCACGAATCTGCAGTTTGGCAGGTGGCATATTCTTAGGAATGTCATGAAGCGTTTGCTTGGTCAGACTGGCGATATCTGGTTGCTCTTTTTGTCCGCTAGTAGACTTGGTTCTATTCAATAGGTTGCCGGTTGTCTTAGTGTCTGTTGCCTCATTGAAGCGATCAGCCGTCTTATTTTTGCGAACTTTGCTTATGACGTCATTCATAGTCTTATCCAACCTAGCTCAATTAAAATTCATATAAGTTCAAGTAATGCTTACTATCTATTGTCAGTAAGCTGTGGTCAGGTTTTATTTTACCTGACCTCTAGCGCCGATGAATCTGGCTGTCACGTTCAATACCAAGACCGAGGCGGTGATGAGAAGTGCCGCTGCCCATGCCAACGTATGCCAGTTTTCGTAAGGACTCATCGCAAACTGATAAATGGTGTTGGGTAAGTTAGCCAGTGGTTGGCTCATATCGGTACTGAAATATTGATTGTTCAGCGCAGTAAATAGCAAAGGAGCCGTTTCACCTGTAATTCTCGCAAAAGCTAGTAACACCCCTGTAGTAAGACCCGCTTTGGCGGCTTTGATGGTTACTTGCGTCACCATTTTCCACTTGGGTGTTCCAAGTGCATAAGCGGCTTCACGAATACTATTGGGCACCAGATTGAGCATATTTTCGGTGGTACGTACAACCACAGGAATGACAATCAGCGCCAATGCCAATGCACCTGCCCAACCAGAGAAGTTTTGACCTTTTACCATCAGTGCATAAATAAACAGACCAATCACAATAGAGGGTGCCGACAATAAGATATCATTTAAAAAACGTGTCACTTTGCCAAGCATACTCCCTTGAGAGAACTCAGACAAATAAATACCTGTCATCAGGCCAATTGGAGCGCCGATTAACAGTCCTGAAAATGCCAACATGACTGAACCAACAATGGCATTGCGTAAACCACCAACACTCATTGGCGGCGGTGTATCAGCGGTAAATACTGGCAGTTGTATAAGGCCCTGAAAGCCTTCGATAAAAAGCGTGAACAAAATCCAAAACAGCCAAAACAAACCAAACACCATCGCCGACATGGCAAAGCCCAAACCAATCTTATTGGCCCAGCGGCGCTTGTTATAGAGACTTCGGTTGTAACGACCTTCAAAGCCTGTATTCGCTGGTAGTGGCGCATTGATTGTATTGTTAGAAAGCATAAAGTTTGTGTCCCGTTTTTTTGTCAATACCAATAACCATCAAAACTTCTCAAGACAACCAGATATCTATCTACCGATTGCCCGCTTTGCTGTCCATGCGCATCAGCATCAGCTTTGCAAGGGACAAGACGATGAAAGTAATGACAAATAGGATTAAGCCTAAATGGAGTAACGAAGCCAAATGCAGCTCACTCGACGCTTCAGCGAATTCATTGGCCAAGGCAGAAGTGATCGTGACGCCAGAGGTGAATAAGCTTGGGCTGATATTAAAGGCATTACCAATCAAGAAAGTCACCGCCATGGTTTCGCCCAATGCACGGCCCAATCCCAAAATAACACCGCCCACAACGCCCGCTTTGGTATAAGGCAAGATAATCTTAAACATGACTTCCCATGTCGTGGCACCCATGCCATAAGCCGACTCTTTTAATAAGTCTGGTACCACCGAAAAAACATCGCGCATGGTGGCCGCAATAAAAGGAATGATCATGATGGCAAGCACCAAGGACGCGGTAAATAAACCAAGCCCCATTGGCGCACCAGTGAATAGCTTGCCAATGATAGGCAAAGGACCCACATGCTCGATAAACCATGGCTGAATGTGGTCGCCAAAAAATGGTGCAAACACGAATAATCCCCACATACCATAAATGATAGAAGGAATACCGGCCAAAAGCTCAATCGCGATACCTAAAGGCTTTTTTAAGAACTTTGGGCACATCTCAGTCAAAAAGATAGCGATACCAAAGCTGACTGGTACAGCAATCATAATCGCCACAAATGACGTCACCAACGTGCCGTAAATAGGCGCCAATGCACCGTATTCATTGGCAACCGTATCCCAGTTATTACTAGTATAAAAACCAAGTCCAAACGCTTGAATGCTGGGCCATGCTCCGATAATTAAGGAGACTAAAATACCGCCTAAAGAGAGGAGTACCAGTATGGCAAAAGCCTTGGTTGCATTGACAAACAGCGTATCGTAACGTTTTTGTTTGGCCAATTGGGACCTTAAGTCATTCATAAGTGTCTCAGCGTTGTATAGGATCAAGTCAAAATGTTAGAAAGGTTACGCAGGTTTTATGACAGTAAACTTAAAAAGTAGGATGAACTATCTATAGAGACAACCCACCAGCATCGTCCTTAAATTCACTGTGATAAAACCTCTCAAACCGCTACCGGAGAATAGTGGTTTGAGAGGGCGTTTAGAGATGTATGAAACAGTCTCTAAAGTAGGTCAATTACTGAGCAGGCTTATAAACAGGCTGTCCATCACTACCTTTCACTTCATTCCATTTTTCTTTGAATAATGCGACGGCAGTATCCGAGAAAGGAACGTAATCTAACGCCATGGCATCATCATCGCCTTGGGTATATGCCCAATCAAAGAAGTTCAACACACCAGCCACTTGCTGAGGATTCTCTGGTTGCTTGTGTACCAAGATGAATGTCGCAGCAGCGATTGGCCATGCTTGAGCGGTCTCAGAATTGGTGATGACTTTATAAAAGCCTTCTTGCTTTGACCAATCGATGTCACCTGCCGCTGCAAACGTCTCGGCAGAAGGCTGTACAAAGTTACCAGCGGCATTTTTAAGAGCCGTATGTGACATGTTGTTTTGCTTAGCGTAAGCATACTCAACGTAGCCGATAGAGTTTTTCATACGGTTAACGTAGCTTGAAACGCCTTCGTTACCTTTACCACCAGCACCTGTCGCAGAGGTTGGCCATTTAACCGTTTTATCAACACCAACGGTATCGTTCCAATCCGGTGACACTTTGGCGAGATAATCTGTGAAGTTAAAAGTCGTACCTGACCCGTCTGAACGGAAAACAGTAGTAATGGCCGCATCAGGTAGGGTCAAATCTGGGTTCATGGCTACAATAGCTGGGTCATTCCATTTACTGATTTTGCCTAGATAAATATCAGCCAATGTCTGACCATCCAATTTTAGCGCGCCTGGCTCAACACCATCGATGTTGACAATTGGTACAACGCCGCCAATAACGGTTGGGAACTGGATAAGACCAGATTCTTCAAGCTCTTCAGGCGTCATTGGCGCATCAGAGGCACCAAAATCGACTGTTTTTGACTGAATTTGTTTGATACCACCAGAAGAACCGATTGATTGGTAGTTGACCTGACCACCAGTATCAGCATTGTAGTCAGCAGACCATTTGGCATAGATAGGCTGCGGGAAAGAAGCACCTGCGCCAGTGATGTTCATGGCAATGTTTTCAGCAGACTTGAACCCTGAAGTAGCAGCAGATGCTGTGCTGGTGGTTGCATTGCCAGTTGTTTCAGTCGTTGCGGCAGCGCTACTGCTAGTATCAGCAGCCGGCTCTGTCGTATCGGTCGATTTGTTACACGCCGTAAGTACTAAGGTACAGCTGACGGCCACTGCTAATAACGAATAACGCATGTAAGACTCCTAAAGTTTGACAACGATACAAAAAAACATTGTTTGTGACATGCGAGCTATAGTGACAAGTTTTTATGACAGTTTAATGACAATGACTTTAATCTTTTAGTTTCGCCCATAACAGCGCATTGTTCCCTTCTACCTGCCTTTATAAGCTCAGTACATAAGGCAATGGTTTTTCGAGCCCAAGGTTTTCTCCAAATACCATTAGCCGTTAGGACAGAATTTTGCTAGTATGAAGTTGATTTACAACACTGACAGACTCGGGGTGCGGTGTCATATTGGCCTGTTTTATTAAACTTGCTTTACTAAAACAATTGCCTTTATACATTCGCTGAGAGATCACCCGCCGAACCTGATGCGGTTAGTACCGACGCAGGGAAGTCTTAAGCCTATGTTCTATATGTACAAAGGGCGCGCAGAAATGCCTTTTTATTATTGCCAATGTTTAACAGCGGTTTTTTTACCGGTGTATGGCGCTAATAATTTGTGTCCATCAACCTTTTAGTGACTCACTACGTCTCGTTTCGGGTGTACGTTTGCTTTTTGATTGTATTTGTTCGTATCACATGGCTTTACCCCGCAGCTACTGGCGGTGTTGATTTTATTCAAAAACCAACACGCTAGGACAGCATATGAAACCTTCAAATATTCAGACAACGACAAACACTCAAAACCCTCAAGTCCATACTCCAAATAGTGACGCGCTTGTTAAGCCGACAACTATAGATGAGACCAGCAGCAAATCCGATAAAAAATCTGAGGCGCTAAAAACCCCTGCTCACCGTACGGCAAGTGATGCGCGTTTTGAAGAAGACGCCCGTGACCTTCATCGCATTCTCCCCGCCTCTCGTAAAGTCTATATCGAAGGCTCGCGTCCTGATATTCAAGTACCGATGCGCGAAATTTCTCTTGATCCAACCCCTATTCAAGGCACGGATGAGGCGAATTGGGAAAAAAACCCACCATTTTATGTCTATGACACCTCCGGCGTTTATACCGACCCCAATGTCGATATTGACCTCACCCGTGGCTTGCCAAAACTGCGCGAACACTGGATTGCAGAGCGCGGCGATACCGAACAGCTCAGCAGTTTATCCAGCTCATACGGACAAGCGCGCGCACGTGATATTAGTACCGCCAACTTAAGATTTGCTCATATTGATAAGCCGCGCCGTGCCAAAACAGGCAACGGCTTGTCAGGCAATGTCACGCAAATGTATTACGCGCGCCGCGGCATCATCACCCCTGAGATGGAATATATCGCCATTCGCGAGACGCAAAAGCAGCACGAGCTGACGGATACACGCCAACATGAAGGGGAAAATTTTGGGGCCAATACACCCAAAATCATCACACCTGAATTTGTGCGCAGTGAAGTGGCAGCAGGACGCGCTATTATCCCAAATAACATCAATCACCCTGAGTCCGAGCCGATGATTATCGGGCGCAATTTTTTGGTAAAAATCAATGCCAATATTGGCAACTCAGCGCTTGGCTCCTCAATCGACGAAGAAGTATCAAAGATGACATGGGCGACGCGCTGGGGCGCAGATACCATCATGGATTTATCAACGGGCAATCATATTCATGAAACGCGCGAATGGCTGATTCGCAACTCGCCTGTACCTATCGGTACGGTGCCCATCTATCAAGCGTTGGAAAAAGTCGATGGCGTGGCAGAAGATTTGACCTGGGAGATTTTTCGCGACACCTTGATCGAACAAGCTGAGCAAGGGGTAGATTACTTTACCATTCACGCAGGCGTCCTGCTTCGCTACGTCCCACTGACCGCCAAGCGCTTGACGGGTATTGTGTCACGTGGCGGTTCTATCATGGCACAGTGGTGCTTGGCTCATCATAAAGAGAGCTTTTTATACACGCATTTTGAAGACATTTGCGAGATTATGAAGCAGTATGATGTGGCGTTTAGTTTGGGCGATGGCCTACGTCCTGGCTGCTTGCAAGATGCCAATGATGAGGCGCAATTTGGTGAGCTACAGACACTTGGCGAGTTGACTCAAGTGGCTTGGAAGCATGATGTACAGGTGATGATCGAAGGGCCTGGGCACGTAGCGATGAACCGTATTAAAGAAAATATGGAC
>ENA-UOXB01001042-UOXB01001042.1-bioreactor-metagenome-genome-assembly--contig:-NODE-1042-length-14217-cov-17.029727_pt1 | contig 14217 bp, 7 predicted proteins | sample MGYA00238158_ERZ761615 | MGnify/ENA primary metagenome ERZ761615 (study PRJEB28904, sample SAMN06267902) | bioreactor metagenome | isolation source: Joint BioEnergy Institute, California, USA... | reverse complement strand
CGCTCCTGCGCGGCGGCGCGGCGTCGCGGGTGCCGCTCGGGACCGAGCTCGACCTCGGCGACGGCGTGACCGCGGTGTTCGATGTGCTCGACCCCTCGACGGCGGGATGACCGACCGCGTGTCCCACAGGCTTCCGTCCACGCCACCCGGTCTCTCGGGGTTCACGTACGTCCGTCCGCTGGGTGCCGGAGGTTTCGCCGACGTCTTCCTGTTCGAGCAGAACCTGCCGCGGCGCCCCGTGGCCGTGAAGGTCCTCCTCGAAGACGTCGTCGACGAGAACGTGCTGCGCATGTTCAACGCCGAAGCCGATGTCATGGCCCGCCTCAGCGCCCACCCCTCGATCCTCACGATCCACGAGGCATCCGTGTCGGCCGACGGACGCCCCTACCTCGTGATGGAGTACTGCCCGACCTCGCTCACCCACCGCTACCGGCGCGAGGAGATCCCCGTCGCCGAGGTGCTGCAGCTCGGGGTGAAGATCGGCTCCGCACTCGAGACCGCCCACCGCGCCGGGCTCCTGCACCGGGACATCAAGCCGTCGAACATCCTCGTCACCGCCTTCGGGTCGCCCGTCCTCTCGGATTTCGGCATCGCCGCCGCCGTCGAGGCCCGACCGGATGCCGAGGAGGTGTTCGCGATGTCGGTGCCGTGGTCGGCGCCCGAGATCGTCGACGAGCGGGTCTCGGGTTCCATCGCGGCCGAGGTCTGGAGTCTGGGCGCCACCGTGTACTCGCTGCTCGCCGGCCGCAGTCCCTTCGAGCGCTCCGGCCGCGGCCAGAACACCCGCGACCAGCTCAAGGCGCGGATCCGCAAAGCGGTGTACACGCCCGTCGGTCGCCCCGACGTCCCCGCCGAGGTGGACGCCGTCCTCGCCCGCGCCCTGAGCCGGGACCCCGCCGCCCGGCATCCGTCCGCCGCGGCCTTCGCTCACGACCTGCAGCTCATCCAGCACCGGATGGGGCTCCCCCACACTCCCCTCGAAGTCGCCGTCGACGAGTGGGCCGCAGCCGGGGCGACCGTCGACTTCGCCGATGACCGCCTGCGCGGTCCGGTGCGTCCGAGCGTCGCGTACGAGTCGGCCCGGCCCGCGCGTCGCAGGTCCGCCCCTCCCCGCCGCCCCGACGAGGGCACCATCCTCGCGGGCGCCGAGCCCGCGCCGCGGCTGAGTCGCACCGCCGCGATCGCCCTGGCCGTCGGCGCGGGCGTCGCGCTCACCCTGGCGGGCGCCGCCACCACGTTCTTCCTCCTCGGCGGAGCGGGCTGAATGGCAGGCCTGCCCCGGGAGCGACCCCGCATCCGCCGGTCCACGTGGATCGGCGTGGGTGCGGTCACCGCCGTCGTCGCGGTCGTCGGCACCCTCGCGGTCGTCTGGCCGGGATACGACGCGCAGCAGACGCCCGTCGACGATCCGACGGTCTGGGCGCTGCAGACCGGCGCCGGGAGCGGGTACGCCCGGGTCAACCTCGACCTCGGCGAGGTCGACACCGTCAAGCAGGTGGTCAACGGGACGCAGGTGGCGCAGACCGCCGACCGGCTGTTCGTCTTCAGCGAGGGCGGCTCGGCCTACTCCGACGTCGACCTCGCCCAACCCGCCGACCTCACCGGCGAGGATGAGGACGCCTCCTCCCCCACACCGGCCGGAACGGTCGACATCGTCTCGGCGGGCGACGCGATCGCCTACCGGACCGAGGGCGGCGGCGTCTTCGGCGCGACCCTGTCCAGCGGCGGCGCGGTCTCGCCGATCGATCCGTACGCCGACGTGGACCGGGACGCGAACGAGCAGGGTCCCCGCTTCTCGGCATCCGCGGTCGCCGTCGACGCCGACGGCGTCGTGTACGCCTACTCGGCGCCCGAGAAGGTCGTCGTCCGGGCCGAAGCGGCCACGGGGCGCATCCTCGGTCAGGATCCGACCCCGATCGCCCCCGTCGACGCGCAGCTGAGCGCGGTCGGCGGTCGCTGGGTGCTCTACGACGTCGCGACGGGTGACGTCGCCGTGGCGGATCGGGACGACGTCGTGTCGACGACGCCGGCGACCGGGGCGCTGCTGCAACGGGCCGCGACGAGCGGGGACGCGGCCGTCATCGCCGATCCGACCGGGATCACGCGCGTGCCGCTCGACTCCGGCGCCGCGGATCGGCCGCTCGAATCCCCCGGGCTCGGCACACCGGCCGTGCCGACTCCCTCCGGCGGGGCGGTCTCGGCTGCGTGGCTCGGCGACGGCACCGGCGGCGGGACGCTGTGGTCGAGCGCGGCCCCGACGCAGAGCACGCCTCTGGACTACGCCGGCGCCGACATCGGCGACGGCGTCGATCCCGTGTTCGTCGGCAACGGGTCGCGCCTGGCGCTGAACGACCGCGGATCCGGCTGGGTCTGGCGTGTCCCCGACGGTGCGCTCATCCCCTCGTCGCAGCAGTGGCGCGTCGAGGACACGAGCGAGGCCGCCCCCGACACCGACGACCCCGTCGAACGGGTGCTCGACCCCAAGCCGCCCGTCGCGGTCGACGACGAGTTCGGGGTGCGCGCCGGTTCCGTGGCGCTCCTGCCCGTCCTCCTCAACGATCACGACCCCAACGAGGACGTCCTCAGCATCGACGCGGGCGGATTCGACGGGGTGGACGCCGCCTTCGGGTCGGCGACGCTCACCGGCGCCGAGCAGCAGATCGCCCTCGACGTCGCCCCGGGCGCGACCGGCACGACCACCTTCCGCTACCGCGTCACCGACGGCACCTCGGCCGGCGGGCGCCTCTCGGAGTACGCGACCGTGACGGTGCGCGTCGTGCCCGAAGAGGACAACGCGGCACCGGTCTGGTGCGGGGTGCCCGGATGCCTCGCCACCTGGCCCACGCTCTCGGTCGCCCCCGGCGGCACGGTCTCGGCCGACCTGCTCCGGGGCTGGGTCGACCCCGACGGCGACCCCGTCTACCTCTCCGGCATCGACGGAGCCCCCGCGGTGGGGACCGCGACGACGTCGCCGGAGGGCGAGTTCACCTACCAGCATCCCGATCCGAGCGCGACGGACGCCGCCGGCATCCCGGTCGCGGTGGTCGTCTCCGACGCGCGGGGAGCGACGACGACGCAGACGGTGACGGTGCAGGTCACGCCCGCGCCCGAGCTGTCGGCCGAGTCGTTCGCGGTGAACGGTGTGGTCGGCGAGCCGCTCGACGTCGACCTCACCCCCTACGTCACCGGGGCGTCGGGACCCCTCACGCTCGGCTCGCTCGTGGCTCTCGACGCCGACCGCGTGAGCGCGACCCCCAACCCCTCCGCGCTGCGCATGAACGTCGTGGCGAACGAGCCGGGCTCGTACGTCGTGCAGTACTCGGTGCGAGACGGTGTCGGCGAGGCATCCGCCATCGCCCGCGTCACCGTCCGCGCACCCGAGGACACCGTCGTGACGACACCGCCGCTCACCGCGTTCGTCCGTCCCGGCGAGGACGCGACGATCGACGTCGCGTCGGCCGCGGCGAACCCGGCCGGCCTCGTGCTGCTCCTCGACGACATCCGACCCGACAGCGACCCGACCGCGTCGCTCAGCGTCGATCTCGTGGGGCAGAGCCTCCTGCGGGTCAGTGGGACGACCGACGACGGCACACCGGGACGCCTCGGCGTCGTGCGCTACCGCCTGAGCGACGGCGGGGCGGATGCCGCCGGTGCCGAGGGCGAGCTGACCGTCATCCTCCTGCCGGCCGGCTCGGCCGAGCAGCCGATCGCCGTCGACGACGCCGTGACGGTCCGCGGCGGGACCCAGGTCGACATCCCCGTCCTCGACAACGACCACACGCCCACCGGGGCCCTCATCGCGATCGACCCGTCGTCGGTGGTCAACGAGACCGGCGGCGGCCTCGCGTTCGCCTCGGGACGCGTCCTGCGCTACCTGGCGCCGCGCGCGGCGGGTACGTACGCGCTGACGTACACGGTGTACCGGTTGGGCTTCCCCGAGGTGACCGACACGGCGCGGGTGACCGTCACCGTCACCGGCGGCGACGAGAACCGCGACCCGGTCCCGCGGACCCTCGTCGGGCGGGTCGTCGCGGGCCAGTCCGTCACGATCGGCTTCGACCGGTTCGCCGTCGACCCCGACGGCGACGACGTGTCGCTCGACGCCATCACGACCCAGCCCGCCGAGGGATCGGCGACCATCTCGGCCGACGGCCAATCGATCGTCTACACGAGTCGCGAGGGCGTCTCGGGTCAGGTGCGCTTCGGCTACCAGGTGAAGGATGCCCGGGGCCGGACGGGCGTCGGCGAGGTGCGCGTCGGCGTCATCGCCCGTCAGAGCGACCCGAGCCCGGTGACCTTCAGCGACTACGTGCAGGTGCAGGCGGGCGCCGAGAGCACGGTCGTCGTCCGGCCCGCGGACAACGACGTCGATCCTTTCGGCAGTCCCTTGGAACTCGGCGACGTCGTCCCGAACGCCCCCGCGGACAGCCCCGAGTACGCGGCGCTGGCCGGCCGGGTGAGCGTCGACGACGGCGCGGTGACGGTCACGGCGGGCACCGCCCTCGGCACCTTCTCGTACTCGTACGAGGTCTCCAACGCGGACGGCGACACCGCCATCGGTCTCCTCGTCGTCAAGGTCGTCCGTGACCCGGTGCCCGATCATCCGGTCGTCTCGGACACGGTGCTGACGATCGAGGACCGCGACCGGTTCACGACCGGCGTCGACGTGCTGACCGGCCATGTCGCGTGGGATGCCGGCGACGTCGCCGGGCTCACCCTGCGGCTCTGGGGCGACCCCGGCGACCTCGAGGTGTCGGGGCGGAGGATCTCGGGCGAGCTGCCGACGCGCACCCGCCTCATCCCGTTCGAGGTCAGCGGCACCGCCTACGACGGCAGCGAGGTGACGACGTACGGGTTCCTGCGCGTGCCGGGGACGGACGAGATCCGCCTCACCCTCCGCGCCGGCGTCGAGCAGCTCCGCGTCGCCGAGGGCGAGAGCGTCGAAGCGGATGTCGCCGACCTCGTGGTCCTGCCCGAGGACGGGGCCCTCGTCCTCGACCGCGACGGCACCAAGGCCGGCGGTGCGCGGAAGGACGCCACCTGCCGTGTCGTGTCGGGCACCGTCATCCGATACACCGCGGGGAAGGGCGCCCCCTGGTCCGATTCGTGCATCGTGGCGGCACGCCTGGCCGGCCAGGACGAGCCCACCTATCTGACGCTCGCTGTCGCCGTCGAGGCCGAGACGCCGCAGCCGTCGCTGCGGAGCGCGTCGCTCGGCGTCCGTCCGGGCCAGACGCAGACGTACGACCTCACCCGGATGGTGCGATGGGCCGGCGTCGCCGACGAGGACGCCCTCCGCTTCGACGTCGCCTACTCCGGCAACCAGTTCGAGGTGACCGCCGACGGCGCCGCCCTGACCGTCACCGCCGTCGACGAGGCCCGTCCCGGACGTGAGGAGCAGGTGACGGTGTCGCTGCCGAGCCACCCCGACGCGAGCGCGTCGAGCCTCGTGCTCACGGTCGGCCCCTCCCCCTCGTCGCTTCCCCGCGGCGGATCCGCGGTGAAGACCTGCTCGCAGTCGGACGGCCAGTCCTCGTGCACGATCGAGGTCGTCGGAGCCGACGGCGAGGTCAACCCGCTCCCCGGCACGCCGCTCCGGGTCGTGGCTGCGTCGAGCGCCGGCAACTGCGACGGCGTCCGGTTCTCCCCCGCCGGCGACCGCACCGTCCGAGCGAGCTGGAGTACGGATGCCGAGGGCGCGGCGCGCTGCGCGGGGACCTTCGTCGTCGAGGACGCGCAGGGGCGCCAGTCGAGCGGCGATCGCAACGGCTCCGTCGTCCTCGACCTGCGCGGTCTGCCGGCGAGCCCCACCCGCCTCGAGTGGACCTCGTACACCGACGACGCCGTGACCCTGCGGGTGACCTCGGATGCCGGTTCCTACCCGGGCGTCGAGGGGTACCGCATCACGACGGGAGGACGCGAGGTCGCCACCTGCCCGGCCTCCGGGGTGTGCGCGCCGATCTCCGCCCCGGTGGGCGAACAGCGCGTCTACGAGGCGCGTGCGGTCAACGAGGTGGGCGCCTCGCGCGGCACCGTGCGGACGACCGCGTGGGCCTACCGTCCGCCCTCCCGCCCCGCCGCCGCCACGTTCACGCCGGTCCCGAACGGACGCGACGGCGGAGTAGCGACCGTCACCGTGACCGGGCTCGACGACACGACCGGCAGCGTCCGCCTGGCCGGCGGAGTCGCCGGAAGCGCGACGCAGGCCGTCCGCGGCGGGACCGCCACCTTCACCGGCTACCGAGTCGGCTCGAACGACCCGAAGACGCTGACGGCGACGCCGCTGACGGAATTCGACCTCCCGCCCATCGCCGGAGGGTCCACCGAGGGGCGATCACTCGAGCTCCGCGCCCACGGCGTCGGTGCCCCGAGTATCGAGCTCTCGCAGACGACCACGACGGACTCGCTGACGGTGACCGCACGGGTGACGGCCGAGAGCGCCGGCACCGTGGCGCTGTTCGGCTTCAGCGAGGTGTCCGCCGCGGAGTGCAGCCCGGACTCGCGGGACGCCCGACGCACCTTCGCGGCGCGCGCGTTCGAACGCAAGACGGTCTACGTCTGCGCGACGAGCACCTTCGACGGCCAGGACGGCTTCGGCGTGACCTCCGACGCGATCACCGCCCGCCCGACCGGGAACGTCGCCGCGCCCGAGCCGATGACCTACACGGTGTCGACGACGCCACGCGGGGATCAGGCCTCCGGGTTCACGTACGCGGCGAGCGCGGCCAGCGACCCCGGCCGGCCGCCGTTCGAGGGAGCGACGCTGCGGTACCGACTGAATGATCAGCTTCGGGACTCCTTCGAGCCGCGCCCCAACAGGCCCGACGACCGGTGGACCGCGGAGTGGTGCGACACCTTCCTCGGCGTCGTCGGTGAGTGCTCCGACCGGACACCCATCGTCGCGGCACGCGGAAGCGCGGGTTGGCCGGTGTACGTGGCCACGGACGACGTGCCGCGGTGCCGGTCGGACGAAGAGGTGTCGGACTGGTTCCCGCGGAACATCGGCACCGACGTCGCGACGGTGCGGAAGACCGTGATCGACGGAGACCTCGGCCCGCAGCGTGTCGAGTACACCCTCGGGTGGACCGGCGCCCTCCGGGCGCTCGATCCGATCACCGTCAGCGTCGACTGCCGTCAGATCACGCCGCCGCCGCCCGAGACGGAGCCGCCGGCATCCCCCGACCCGACCGAGACCACCCCGCCGGCTCCCTGAGCGGCGCGGCCCCGAGACCCCTTCCCCGAGAGGAACACGATGACGATCACCCAGGAGCAGAGCGCCTGGTTCGCCGAGACCTTCACCACGCTCGTCGACAACGTGGAGCAGGTCGTGCTCGGCAAACGGCACGTGATCGAACTCGCGTTCACCACGATGGTGTCCGAGGGGCACCTCCTGCTCGAGGACTACCCCGGTACCGGCAAGACGTCGTTGGCGCGCGCGATGGGGCGATCGGTACAGGGGACGGCATCCCGCATCCAGTTCACCCCCGACCTCCTCCCCGGTGACGTCACGGGCATCACGGTGTACGACCAGCGCCGGGGCGAGTTCGAGTTCCACCAGGGGCCGATCTTCGCGAACGTCGTCCTCGCCGACGAGATCAACCGCGCATCGCCCAAGACGCAGTCGGCGCTCCTCGAAGTGATGGAGGAGGGTCACGTCACGGTCGACGGCGTCACGCGGGACGTACCCGTCCCGTTCCTCGTCGTGGCGACGCAGAACCCGGTCGAGCAGGCCGGCACCTACCGGCTCCCCGAGGCGCAGCTCGACCGCTTCCTGCTGAAGACCTCGCTCGGCTACCCGGATCGCGCCGCCACGATCCGCATCCTCGAGGGCTCCGGCGATGCGACGCGGGAGGTCTCCCCCGTCATCACCCCGCAGGGGATCGTCAGCATGGCCGACATCGCCCGCGGCGGATACCTGAACCCGCTCGTCCTCGACTACATCGCGCGCGTGGTCGACGCCACCCGCCTCGCGCGCGAGGTGCGGCTGGGGGTCAGCGTCCGAGGAGCACTCGCGCTCACGAAGGCGTCGCGCACGTGGGCGCTGGCCCACGGCCGCACCTACGTCACCCCCGACGACGTCAAGGCGCTCGCCGTGCCCGTGCTCGCGCACCGTCTGATCCTCGACCCCGAAGCCGAGTTCGACGGCGTCACGGCCGAGGCGGTCATCGGGCAGGTCCTCCTCGACGTCGTCCCGCCGTCGGGCGAGCGTCTCGACGAACGCGGTCAGCGAGAGAACGTGTGAGTTCCTCCACCGAGTCCCGCCTCACCCGCACCTCGGCCGCGACGGGATACACGCGCACGGGCTACGGCTCGGCGCCCGCCACGACGCGCCTGGCGGTACGGGGGGTGCGCGGATGGCGGCGGCTCCGGCGCGCGAGCGCGCGGGCGGCGCGGGGGTTCGCCGAGACCGTGGCACCCGCGGGGTGGATCGTCCTCGCCGTCGCGGTCATCGGACTCGCGTGCGGCCTCGCCCTCGGCTGGCTCGAGTTCGCCGTGGCGGGCGGGGCGGCCGTTCTGCTCCTCGCGCTCTCGGTTCCGTTCCTGTTCGGTGCGCGCGCCTACGAGGTGACCCTCCGCCTCGAGCACGACCGCGTCGTCGCCGGGACGCCCGTCGAGGGTGCCCTCGTCGTCGCCAACGTCGGTCGGCGCGTCGCGCTCCCCGGCCGGGTCGACCTGCCCGTCGGCGACGGCCTCGTCGACGTCGCCGTGCCGCTGCTGCGCCCTGGCCACGAGACCAGCGAGGATGTCGCGATCCCGACCCTGCGCCGCGGCGTCATCACCGTCGGCCCCGCCCGCACCGTGCGCGGGGACCCCCTCGGCATCCTCACCCGTGAAGCGACCTGGCAGGAGACCCGCACGCTCTACGTGCACCCCGTGACGACGGCGTTGCGGAGCACCGCGACGGGACTCATCCGCGACCTCGAGGGGAGCCCGTCGAGGACGATCGTCGACGCCGACTTCTCGTTCCACGCGCTCCGGCCCTACGTCCCGGGCGACTCACCGCGCCAGGTGCACTGGAAGTCCACGGCGAAGACCGGCGCCATGATGGTGCGTCAGTACGAGGAGACCCGCCGCTCCCGCATGATCCTCGTTCTCGGACTCGGCGGCGACGAGTACGCCGACGACGACGAGTTCGAACTCGCCGTCAGCGCGACCGCGTCGATCGGCGTCCGGGGGCTCCGCGACGGACGGGACGTCGACGTCGTCGCCGGCGCGGAGATCCCCGAGTTCGCGCGAGGCCGCATGCGGACGTTCCGCACCCTGACGACGATCTCGTCGCGGACCCTCCTCGACGACCTCGCCGCCATCGGTCGCGGGGAGAACCCGAGCCCGCTCCGCGAGGTCGCCGCGCTCGCGGCCGGGCGCCATCCGGATGCGTCGATCGCCTTCCTCGTCTGCGGATCGACGCTGACGCCCACGCAGCTGCAGAGCGCCGCGCTCGCCTTCGGTTCCGAGGTGGCCGTCGTCGCCCTCGTGTGCGATCCGACGGCGGCTCCCGGCATCCGGCGCCTCGGGAGCATGACCGTCATCTCGATCGGGCTCCTCGACGACCTGCGACAGATGCTCGCGAGGGGTGGGCGATCGTGACCGTCCCCCTCCGCCGCGACGCCCGCCGCCCGCGCCCCGCACCGTCGCGGGCGGGCTTCTTCATCGGCCAGGCGATCGTGCTCGATCTCGTCCTCGCCGTGGGAGCGGTCGCCGCATGGCCGATCTACCGGAGCACCGCGTTCATCGTCGCGGTGACGGCCGGGATCGTCGCCGGTCACGTCGTCGCGGCCGTCGGCACCCGCTGGCGCTGGTCGGGATGGTGGGTCGCCCTCACCGCGCTGGGCGCCTACGTCGCGCTGGGAGTTCTCGTCGCGGCATCCGGTTCGCTGGCCTCCCCGGGTGCGGCGCTCCGCGCCCTCGTCGACGTCGCGACGGCGCCCGTCACCGGGTGGAAGGACCTGCTCACCCTCGACCTGCCGCTCGGCGCCTACCAGGCGACCCTCGCGCCGACGCTCCTGCTCTTCCTCGCCGTCACCGTCACCGCCCTGTCGATCGCGTGGCGCGCGAAGACGGTGTGGATGCCGGCGGTCGCCGTGGCGCTCATCCCGACCGCGTTCGGCGTGGTCTTCGGCGCCCGCACCCTGGCCGCGCCGCTGCTCGTCGGCGCCGTCCCCCTCCAACCCGAGACGCTCGTCGGGGCGGCGTCCGTCGTCGCAGCTCTCGTCGCGGTCGTCTGGCGGACCGCCCACGACCGGCGCCGCGCACTCCGGACCGCGGCCGACGCGACCGGGATGCGTCGGGGACCGACCGCCCGGCGGCGCGGCACCGCCACCCGCGCGGCGACCGCCGCGGGGATGGTCGTCGTCGCGACCGCCGCTGCGGCCGTCTGGGGGCCGTGGGCACTCGCGGGGCAGCCGCGCGAGGTGGCGCGGGCGGCGGTGGCACCGGTGCTCGAACTCGAGCGCGCGCCCAGCCCGCTCGCGGACTACCGCGCGTCGTTCGCGGACGATCGCTACGACCAGGTCCTGTTCACGGTCGCCGCTCCCGAGACGATCGACCGCGTGCGCCTCGCGACCCTGCCGTTCTACGACGGTCGCACGGTGCGCGCGATCGATCCGGATGCCGGCCCCACCGACCCGGCGACGGCGTTCACCCGCGTGCCCTCGAGCCTCGGCGGCGACGGCACGGCGAGCGTCTCGGTCCGGATGGGAGCGGGCGCGGGCATCTGGGTCCCGACCGTCGGCAGCCTCCGCGCGATCGCGTTCGACGGGACCCGGGCGACGGACCTGTCCGATGGGTTCTTCCACAACGCCGCGACGGGCGCCGCGATCGAGCTCGCCGACCCCGGTCTGGGCGAGGGTGACGCGTACCGGCTGTCGGTCGCCCCGGACGGCCAGGCCGAACCGGTGGCATCCCTCACCCCCGCCCGGAGCGGACCGTCCCTGCCCGCCGACGTCGTTCCCGCCTCGCTCGTGGAATGGATCGAGGCGCAGGACGCGGGCACCGGTGGCGCCGCTCTCGACACCCTGGTGGAGCGCCTGCGCGCCCGGGGCTATCTGAGCCACGCCCTGCAGGTGCCGACCGGTGACACCCCGTCCTGGCTGGCGGACCTCGGTGGCAGCGGGTTCCAGTCGTCGCGGGCGGGTCACTCGGCAGACCGCATCGGGACGATGTTCACGCAGCTGCTGACGCGCGAAGCCGAGGCGCCGGGCCGCTCCGATGCGGAACTCGTCGCCGCCGTCGGCGACGACGAGCAGTTCGCCGTGGCTGCCATGCTGATCGCCGATCAGCTCGGCTTCGAGGCGCGGGTCGTCGTCGGCACCCGTCTCACCTCGGCCGAGGACCTGCCCGTCTGCGAGGACGGCTCGTGCCGCGGCGGCGATCTCGCTGCGTGGATCGAGGTGCAGGATGCCGCCGGCCGGTGGGTCCCCGTCGATGCGACGCCGCAGCACGACAGCTTCCCCTCGCCGGATGTGCAGCAGCGGCGGGACCCCGAGAACCCGACGGACGTCCGCCGCGACGAGGTGGACACGGTGCTCCCGGCCGATGCCTCTCCGTCCGACGGCGACCTGCCGGACGAGCAGGCGCCCGCGGACGAGACCGACCTGTCGGCGGTGTGGGCTGCCGTCCGCATCGGTGGCGTGTCGCTGCTCGCGGTCATCGTCCTGATCGGGCCGCTCGTGACGGTCCTGGCGGTCAAGGCCGTCCGCCGACGCAACCGGCGGCGGCGCGGCGACGTCGCGGAGCGCTTCACCGGCGGCTGGGAGGAGTACGTCGACACCGCGGTCGACCACGGCTACCCCGCACCGGCCCACCTGACGAGGCAGGAACTGGCGAGCCTGTTCGCCGGCGGGGCCGACGAGGCGCCGGGCAGGCGGTTGGCCGGCTGGGCGGATCGGTCGGTCTTCGACGTCTCGCCGCCGAGCGCAGCCGAGAGCGAGGAGTTCTGGCGGATCGTGGCCGCCGAGCGCACCCGGTTCGCCGGGGAGAAGGGTTTCTGGGCGCGGCTCGGGGCGCGGCTGTCACTGCGCTCCCTGCTGCCGCGCAGACGGGCCGCCCGCAGATAGGGTGTGCGATGCGGGACCGAGGGAAGTCGAAGAGGGACGAGGACAGATGTTGAGCGTGACGACGGGGAACCCGCTGGCCTCGATCGGCGATGCCGCCGGGACTGTGGGAGGCGCCCTCGCGGTGTCGCTCCTCGGCGTGCTCGTGCAGCTCGTCCTGCTCGCGGCCGTGTACGTCTGGACCTCGCTCGCCCTGGCCGCCGTGTTCCGCAAGGCCGGTCTCCCGAGCGGTCGCGCCTGGGTTCCGGTGCTGAACATCTGGATGCTCTTCGAGCTCGCCGGCATGAAGGGGTGGTGGGCGGCGGTCATCGTGGGCGGCGGCCTCCTCACCGCCGTCATCGCCTCGGTCGCAGGATCGCTCCTGCTGCAGTCCGCTCAGGAGGCCGCGTTCGGCGGCGGCGGCGATGGAGCGGGCGCGATCCTGGCGGCATCCGTCGTCCCGACCCTGCTGTTCCTCGTCTTCCTCGCCGGCGTCGTGATCCTCCTGGTGCGGATGATGGGCCCCCTGAACCGCGGTTTCGGTCGCGGCGGCGGGTTCGTCGCCCTCGGTGCACTGCTGCTGCCCGTCTGGGCCTCGGTGATCGGGTGGGGAGCGGCGCGCTGGCAGGGGCTGCCGCAGAAGGGCCTGCCCCCGACGCCGTTCGCAGCGGAACCTGTCGCCGTCGACACCCGCGGCGTTCCCGCCGACACGTCCGGGTTCGCGCCCCCGGCCCCGACCTCAGCACCGGGGCCCGGGACGCCGGCCGCGGCATCCGTCCCGGTCCATCCCTGGTCGCCGCCTCCGCTGGCTCCGGTCGCCGCACCCGTGCCGGCGCCGGCCGCGCCCGCCGCTCCCCCGGCGGCGCCCGCGGTGGCCCCGGGCGAGCAGACCGAGCTCGAGGAGCACACGGTCCTCGCGGCGCACCGCCGCCCGGCGGCGTCCTTGCGTCTGCCCACCGGACAGACCGTCGCCCTCACGTCCGACACCATCGTGCTGGGCCGCAACCCCGCACCGCCGTCCGATGCCCCCGAGGCCCAGCCGATCGCGATCGACGACACGACCCGGACGGTGTCCAAGACGCACGCGCTGCTGCGGCGGACCGGCGACGCCTGGACGATCACCGATCTCGCCTCGACCAACGGCGTGGTCGTCGGCACGAGCGACACCGAGATCACCGTGGGCACCCCCGTCCCCCTTGCCGGCCGCTTCCTCCTCGGCGACGCGGAGCTCACCCTCGACGCAGGATCGCGATGACCCCCACCACCGGACCGCTCCCTCCCTTCGACGTCATCAGCGGCGCTCTCACCGACACGGGCCTCCGCCGTCGCGTGAACGAGGACTCGCACCTCGCGAGCTTCCCCGTGTTCCTCGTCGCCGACGGCATGGGCGGCCACGAGGCGGGCGATCTGGCATCGGCCGCGGTCATCGACGCGTTCCGGGACTTCGTCGGTCGGAGCGATGTGGCACCCGAAGAGGTCGCCGAGGCCGTCCAGGGCGCGCACCGGTCGGTGCAGGAGATCGCCCGCGGCACGACGCGCGGCGCCGGATCGACGCTCACGGGCGTCATCGCCGTGCAGCAGAACGGTGAGAACCGGTGGCTCGTCGTGAACATCGGCGACTCCCGCGTCTACCGCCTCCTGTCCGAGCGCCTCGAGCAGCTCACGGTCGACCACTCGATCGCGCAGGAGATGGTGGATGCCGGTCGCCTCGCGCGCGAGGACATGGCGACCTTCGAGGGGCGCAACGTCATCACGCGCGCCGTCGGCGGCGATCGCAGCCCGGCCGACTTCTGGCTGCTGCCGGTCGTCACGGGAGAGCGTCTCCTCATCTGTTCGGACGGCCTGTCGGGAGAGATCACCGACGAGGCGATCCGCGCCGGACTGCTGACGGGCGCCTCGCCCGCCCAGACGACGGGAGCGCTCATCGCGCAGGCGCTCGCGCACGGCGGCAGGGACAACGTCACCGCCATCGTCATCGACGTGGTGGGCGGCGGCATCCACCCCCGCCTGGAGGACACGACGGGCGGTCTCGTCACGAGCGAACCGGCCACGGGCACGATCGAGGTCGAGACGGTCCCCTCGCGCCGGAGGCGCCATGACTGACCCGATCGACGACCCCACGCGTCGCGCCGAGCCCGACGACCTGACGCGCTTCGCCGCGCGTCGGGTGCCGGACGATGAGACG
>ENA-UOXB01001040-UOXB01001040.1-bioreactor-metagenome-genome-assembly--contig:-NODE-1040-length-14222-cov-23.767700_pt1 | contig 14222 bp, 11 predicted proteins | sample MGYA00238158_ERZ761615 | MGnify/ENA primary metagenome ERZ761615 (study PRJEB28904, sample SAMN06267902) | bioreactor metagenome | isolation source: Joint BioEnergy Institute, California, USA... | reverse complement strand
TGGCATAGCGCAGCCGGGCGATCAGTTCATTGACCTTGTGCCCGGGCAGCTGGCCGCCTTCGCCCGGCTTGGCGCCCTGGGCGACCTTGATCTGCAGGACCTCGGCGTTGACCAGGTATTCGGCGGTGACACCGAACCGGCCCGAGGCCACCTGCTTGATCTTGCTGCGCCGGTCGGTGCCGTAGCGGGCCGGGTCTTCGCCGCCCTCGCCGCTGTTGCTGCGCCCGCCCAGGCGGTTCATCGCGATGGCCAGCGCCTCGTGCGCCTCGGGCGACAGTGCGCCCAGGCTGATGGCGGCCGTATCGAACCGGGGGAACAGCGTGCTGGCCGGCGCCACCTGGTCCAGCGGCAGCGGCGTGGCCGCCGGCACCAGCGCCAGCAGGTCACGCAGCGCCGAGGGCGGCCGCGCATGCACGGCGTCGCAGTACTGCTGCCAATGGGCCGGATCGCCGGTGCGCGCCGCGCGCTGCAGGGTCATGACCACGTCGGGGTTGTACATGTGGTACTCGCCGCCGTGCACATACTTCAGCACCCCGCCCACGTCCGGCTTGAGCTGGTCGTCCCAGGCCTGCGCCTGCAGTTCGCGTGCCTCGGCATCCAGCCGGGCGAAGCCCAGCCCACCCACCCGCGAGGGGGTGTCCGGGAAGCACAGCGCCACCACCTCCGGTTCCAGCCCGACGATCTCGAACAGCTGGGCACCGCGGTAGCTGGCCACCGTGCAGATGCCCATCTTCGAGATGATCTTCGACAGGCCCTTGTAGATGCCCTTGCGGTAACGCCGCCCGATCTGCGACTGCTCGCCGCCCTTGCTCAGGGTGAGAATGCCGCGCCGGCCCAGATCGAACAGTGTCTGGTAGGCCAGGTAGGGGTACACCGCGGTGGCGCCGAAGCCGAGCAGGCAGGCCATGTGGTGCGGGTCACGCGCGGTGCCGGTTTCCAGGATCAGGTTGACGTCGCAGCGCAGGCCCCTGCGGCACAGGTGGTGATGCACCGCACTGGTGGCCAGCAGCGCATGCACCATCGGCCGGCCGGCCACCGGGTAGCGGTCGGACAGCAGCAGCATCACCATGCCATCGCGCGCGGCCTGTTCGGCTTCGGCGCAGATGCGCTCGATGCCGGCGCGCAGGCCTTCCTCCTCGCTGTAGGACAGGTCGATCAGGCGGTTGGCCTGCACGTACTGCTCCATCTTCAACAGCTGGCGCAGCTTGCGCTGGCTGAGCACCGGCGAGTTGAGGATGACGTGGTTCACCGTCTCCGGGCCGGCGTGGAAGATGTTGGTCTCCTTGCCGAGCTGGGTGGACAGGGACATCGCGCAGTCTTCGCGCAGCGGATCGATCGGCGGGTTGGTGACCTGCGCGAACGCCTGCCGGAAGTAGTCGTACAGCGGGCGGCTGCGCTGGCTGAGCACCGCCATGGGCGTGTCATCGCCCATCGAGCCGGTGGCTTCCTGCTCGGTTTCGGCCAGCGGCCGCAGCACCTGTTCCAGCTCTTCGGTGCTCAGCTGGTACAGCTTGTGGTAGCTGCGCAGGGTGCGTGCGTCGAAGGGCTCTTCCACCAGCGACGGATCGATCAGCTCGGTCTGCAGGTAGGTCACGCCCTGCTGCAGCCACTGCTTGTACGGCGCGCGGCCGCGGTTGATGCGGTCGATCGCCTCCGAATCCAGCAGATCGCCGCGCTTGAGGTCGATGGCCATCATCTCGCCCGGGCCCAGCTTGCCCTTGCGCACCACCCGTTCGGTGGGCACTTCCCAGACCCCGGCCTCGGAGGCCACCAGGAAGTGGCGGTCGGAGGTAAGCATCCAGCGCGCCGGGCGCAGGCCGTTGCGGTCCAGCGTACAGACCGCATAGCGGTCATCGCAGGCGACGATGCCGGCCGGGCCATCCCACGGTTCGCTGTTCAGGCCGTAGAACTCGTAGAACGCGGCCAGATCCGGATCCTTGAATTCCAGCGACTGCGTGGCCGGCGGCACCAGGATGCGCAGGGCCTGGATCAGCTCCATGCCCCCGGACACCATCAGCTCCAGCATGTTGTCCAGGCTCTGCGAATCCGAGCCATGCAGGGAGATGACCGGATCGAACTCGGCGATGTCGAAGCGCGGGGTCTTCCACACCTTGCTGCGGGCCTGCGCCCAGCGCCGGTTGCCTTCGATCGTGTTGATCTCGCCGTTGTGGGCCAGCAGCCGGAACGGATGCGCCAGCGGCCAGCGCGGCAGCGTGTTGGTGGAGAAGCGCTGATGGAACACGATGGCGCTGGAGGCCAGGTCACTGCGCTGCAGGTCCACGTAGAAGCGGCTCAGCTTGTCCGGCAGCACCATGCCCTTGTAGCTGATCGCATGCGGGCTGAGCGTGGTGACGTAGTAATCGGCCTGGTCCTGCAGCTGCTGCTCGCTGCGGCGGCGGGCCAGGAACAGCGCCAGGGTGAAGGCGGCATCGTCCTGCGCCTCGCCGGCGTCCACGAACAGCTGTTCGATATGCGGCAGGGTGTTGCGCGCCAGCTCGCCACACACGCTGTCGTCGGTGGGCACCACGCGCCAGCCGCAGACCCGCGTGCCCACGGCGTGCAGTTGCGCTTCCAGTACCTGGCGGCAGTGCGCGGCCTGGGCGGCATCGTGCGGCAGGAACACCAGCCCGGCGGCGAAGCGCGGACCGGGCTGCAGACCGGCCTCGGCTGCCAGGGCGCGCAGGAACGCGTGCGGGCGGCGCAGCAGCAGGCCACAGCCATCGCCGGTCAGGCCATCGGCGGCGACGCCACCGCGGTGGGTCATGCGCGAAAGCGCGGCAATGGCGGTATCCACCAGCAGTCGCGAGGGCTGGTCGTCGAGCTGGGCGACCATGCCGAAACCACAGGCGTCGCGCTCGTGTTGCGGGTCGTAGAGCCCGTGGCGGTTGCGGGGGGCCATTGCTGCCTCTTGGTCAGGTGAGCGGGGACACCCACACCTGCCCCGGGCACGCGCCATGTGCACGGAACAAGCGGAGGCCGCACGCACCACGTACGGTTGAAGGCAGCAGCCTGGCAAACGCCGCGGGCGGCGTGGCCCGCCCGCGCAGACCCGTGGCCTGCACCGCGGCGCGCCCTCCCGTGGCGCTCGCCAAGCGCGTTCGCGCTCATCCCGGCAACACCGCGCGCACCGACGGGAGCGCGTGTGAAGCCACCGGATGATTCGACTAGATCATAGATGTTGCGGCGCCGCAAGACACGGTTGCGGGTGCAACAAAGCGCGCCGCAAGTGCTTGTTCCACAACACGGAACGGGGGCTGTGTGCCCCCGTTTGCGCGATCAGCCGCAGCGCACGCCGGTAACCGTGTTCTTCTCGTCCACTTCCACGTTCAGGCGTTCGCCGACGAACTCCATCGTGGTCATGTCCTGCGGCCGCAGCACGCGCAGGTCACGCGCCTGGGTGTCCTGCTGGGCCTGCGCACCCAGGGCGTCGGTGTAGACCTGGCCGACCAGCCCCTGGGCCTGGGTGGCATCACAGTTGCCCACCGGCGGTGCTTCGGTGGCCTTGCCGGTTTCGTCCACCGGTGCGGCGGCGGCCTGTGCGGCCTGCTGCGCCTTGCTGGTGACCGCTTCCTGTTCGTCCATCGGCGGGGCCGAGCAGGCGGTCAGTGCCAGCAGGGCCGGCAGTGCGAACAGGAACGGACGGAAGGCGCGGGACACGTGCTGCAACGTCATGGGTACTCCGAAGACGGAAAGAGGTCCAAAGGGTGAGCATAGCGGCTGTGTGACGGCCGCGTGTTGGCGTTGTGTTAGCCACCGTCCCAAACCGGCCGTCGCGCTTACCTGCACGCGGCCATCAACACGCGTTGACAGCCGCATGGCATGCGGCCGATGACACTGGCCGCATGCCTACCACCGCACCCCCTTCCACACCGCCGCCCGTCCAGGTGGCCCGTCAGGCCGGCCTGCGCCACGTCCACGACGGCCAGCCCGGCCTGCGCCGGCTGCGTGCCGGCAAAGGTTTCCGCTACCGTGATGCCGACGGCCAGGCCGTACGCGATGCCGACACGCTGCAGCGCATCCGCGGGCTGGCCATTCCCCCGGCCTACACCGATGTGTGGATCTGCCGCTGGCCCAACGGCCATCTGCAGGCCACCGGCCGTGATGCGCGCGGCCGCAAGCAGTACCGCTACCACCCGCAGTGGGCGCAGGTGCGGGGCGATGGCAAGTTCGACCGCATCATCGCCTTCGGCGAAGCGCTGCCGCGGCTGCGCCGGCGGCTTGGCCAGGACCTGCGCCGGCCCGGCCTGCCGCGTGAGAAGGTGCTGGCCACGGTGGTGTCCCTGCTGTCGCAGACCCTGGTGCGGGTCGGCAATGAGGCCTACGCCCGCGAGAACCGCTCCTACGGGCTGACCACGCTGCGCAACCGTCACCTGGTGCGCGCCCCCGGCGGTGGACTGCGCATGAGTTTCCGCGGCAAGTCAGGCAAGCACCACGAGGTGGATGTGGGTGACAAGCGTCTGGTCGCGCTGGTCAAGCGCATCCAGCAGTTGCCGGGCCAGGCACTGTTCCAGTACCGCGACGAGGACAACCAGCTGCAGCCGGTGGATTCGGGTGAGGTCAACGAGTACCTGCGCGAGGTGATGGGCGAGGCGTTCACCGCCAAGGACTTCCGCACCTGGGGTGGCACCGTGGAGGCCATGCGCCTGTTCGCGGTGACGGCGCTGCCTGAACCGCTGAGCCAGCGTGCGCTGGCCCAGGCGCAGCGCGAGGTGGTCTGCAAGGTCGCCAACCTGCTGGGCAACACGCCGGCGGTCTGCCGCACGTCGTACATCGACCCGTGCGTGATGAATGGCTGGGAGCGCGGTGAACTCACCGCACTGGCCGGGTTGCGTGGCCCCCGCCAGTGGGAACTGGCCACGCTGAAATACCTCAAACGCGCCCGGCGTGTGGCGCGTGCCGTCAGCCGCAGTAAATCGCCGTGATGTTGTTGGTGGCACCGGTTTCGATGGTCAGCCGTTCGCCGCCCTCGTTCGCGCGCCCGCCGCTGGGATCGGCCGAGCCGCTGGCGGTCGCGCCGCTGTAGTCGTTGCCGCGCAGCACCTGCACCTGCAGGCTGTCGCTGTCCACGCGGGCGCGCTCCACCGTGGCGCGCGAGGCAGCCAGGCCGACCGCACCGCGCACCTTGTCGATATGGCACTGGCCGGAAATCACCCCGTCGATGGGCTGCACCTGGGCCATCGGCGTGCTGCTGCATGCAGCCAGCACGGTGACCGCTGCGGCCACGCTGAAGTAACGGATCATCGCCACGCTCCTGGATAGTCGGGTGCACAGCGTGCCGCGCAGTGCGTGGTGGAACGATGAAGCCGTGCACGCCGCGGGGACGCGCGGTTCACCGTGTGCACCCGGCCGCACCGCGACACTGCAGGTACGCCACTGCACCCGGCCACACCGGCCGCCGCACACGGCAGTCCATCCGTCGCAGATCCAAGGAGACCCCATGGCCACCACCAAGAAGGCCCCCGCACGCCGCAAGGCCGCCCCCAAGGTCCGCAAGGGCACCACCCCCGCCGACGCCCCCGTGGCTGCCGCCGGCGAGCGCGCCCGCGTGGTGAAAACGGCCACACGCAAGGCGGCCTCCACCGATACCCGTGCCGCGCGCGTGGTGGCACGGCAGCGGCGGCTGCAGGACCAGGAGAAAGCCAAGGACGCGCGCGCTGCGAAGAAGGCAACGAGCAAGACCACCGGCAAGGCGACCCAGGCCGGACCGCGCCGGCAGCCGGTCAGCATGCCGGCCCAGCACATCGCCAAGCCGGGCAACGAGCACGAGCTGGAGCTGGCCCCGCGTTTCATGGCGCCGGACTACGTCGGCAGCGGCAAGCTGAAGGGGATGCGCGCGCTGATCACCGGCGCCGATTCGGGCATCGGTCGCGCGGTGGCGGTGCTGTTCGCCCGCGAAGGCGCGGACGTTGCAGTGCTGCATCTGAACGAAGCCAAGGATGCGGCGGTCACGCGCCGCCACGTGGAAGACGAAGGCGGCCGCTGCGTGGTGATCGGTGGCGATGTGCGCGACCCGCGCTTCTGCGACAAGGCCGCGCAGAAAGTGGTCAAGGCGTTCGGCGGCATCGACATCCTGGTGAACAACGCGGCCTTCCAGCTGCACTGCGAACGCTTGGAAGACCTTGAGGACGAGCACCTGCAGGAAACCCTGCAGACCAACATCGCCGGCTACATGCAGATGGCCCGCGCGGTGCTGCCGTACATGGAAGAAGGCAGCAGCATCATCAACACCGGGTCGGAAACCGGACTGTTCGGCGCCAAGAGCCTGGTGGATTACTCGGCCACCAAGGGCGCCATCCATGCCTTCACCCAGGCGCTGGCCAGCCAGCTGCTGCCGCGCGGCATCCGGGTGAACTGCGTGGCACCGGGCCCGGTGTGGACGCCGTTGAACCCGGCCGACAGGCCCGCCGACGACGTGGCCACGTTCGGCCAGAACAGCGACATGGGCCGTGCCGCGCAGCCGGAAGAGCTGTCCCCCGCCTATGTGTTCCTGGCCGCGCCGGCGTGCGCCAGTTACATCAGCGGTGTGATCCTGCCGGTGATGGGCGGCCCGCGCGGGTAACCCCTCTGCTGCTGGAGGGCCTGCAGCCCTCCAGCAGTCTGCGATATAGGTGCGCGGTACCGTGCTTTCGGGGACGGCCGTGCTCCTCCTGGCTCCGCGGGTTCGCTCCGCGCCCGTTCTGAAGGGCTGGGGTAACGCCCCACCTGTTCCAGCCGCATCAGCAGGCGGCTCGGACACGGCCGCGGTTCGGCTCGCGCGCCAGCGGATCTACTGTCGTATATCGCGCGGGCAACGCCGCCAATACCTCATAGGCGTGTGGGGAGTACACACCCCCAGCCGTGGGCATATGCGTAAATGCTCAAGCCTTTCGATGCGGCGTCACAGTCTGGAATGCACGCCATTGCGACTTCGACGACAGGCCTTCGACGATCCCGTTGCGCCACCCGGCACGCCTTCGGAGTTCGTCATGACGTTTCTTGTGAAGAAAAATCAGCTTTCGGCATCCCGTGCGGCATGCCTGATCTCGCCTGAACAGGTCGCTGCCGCCGAGCCAATGGCAAGAGTCAGCTCTATCAGACGGTCGAAGGGGGTAGCGGATCTGGCTGCTTCTCCGTTGCGGCGTTTTATAGTTGGACTCATTGCTTTGATGGCCGGATCGACCTGCATCCCAGCTTATTCCGGAATTGTAGATCTTCCCCCGGTTAAAGTTACTGCGAAGCGTGAAGGTGGGGGCGCTGATTTTTCCTGTCGCGGCATTGCCTGCTCTACGTCAGTAAATGAAGAGTCGCTTGCCGCCCAGCTGAGTTTTCTCGAAGAATTTGAAAGGTATCCTGATGAACTGCCTGCACTCGATCCAGTCAAGGTGTGCAAGGCGTTGCGGCAGAAGAGGCCTCCTGGGTGCAATTACTCAGAGTCACCGTCCGTACCGGGATTTGATTCCTCATGGACTGCGAATGGCTGTGGTACCGGTGTACGCGCGAACTGGTTCTTGAACGCAGCTCTCTCCCAGTCAAATTCCGCTACATACTCAGGTGACCTGAATGCTCCGTTTGCGGGTGTCAGTTTCCTAGCCGCTTGCAACAGCCACGACCTGTGCTGGGGGAAAGGATCTGATCGTGCAGAATGTGATCAGGCGTTCAGAGGTCAGATGGAGGCTTCGTGCATGGCGGTGCCAAGCGGCAGTTCGCGAAATATCTGCATTGGTTACGCGAGTCTCTATCATGCGGCAGTATCCACTACGGATGCCTCACACGAAGCCTACGGCAGAAGTGCCAGCGATTTCTCCTGCGCAGTGTGGACCTACGATATGAAAACGAATGGTTGCAACCCATGATTAGCAGATTTTCTATCCTTTTCCTCGGTTCGGCGCTTGTAGCGTCTATGTGCATGACAGCGTGCAGTCCTTACGCCTCACATGACGTCGTCTCCAGCAACGCTTCACGTCATCCGGTTCAACAGAGTGAAGCCTCAGCCGCAGCACAACGCCATGGCGGATCGGCATTGTTTCACTGGTCCGAACGTGGGTCTGGCCTTCCGATAGCCGATAGGGCCTATCTCGCCCAACTCTCAAGCAGATACCACAACATTTTTTCCGGCCTGGATGGCAGGCCGCTGCGGGAGGTCCGGGCGCTCGGTTTTCCGACGGCGCAGGAGTGGCTGGATGCGCGCCATCTTTCGGATGAGGAACTGAAGGCTGACGCCGATGGCGGAAACATCAACGCGAAGATTTTCTACACAGACAGGAGGCTCATGGAGATCGAGCGCCTGGTCGCCTCGCTGGGGGCAGACAGCATCCAGGACGTATTCCGCGAATCGCCTGAACTGCTCACACAACACGAGCAGCTCGTCATTGATACACAGGTGTCGGCCGCCGAATTGTTGTGGCTGAAGCCTACGCCTTTTGCAGCCTACCTTTACGGCAAGGGCAGTGCGGTCACTGGTGGTGCCGAACTACCGATAGCTGCTTCAATGCGGCTTGCTGGCGAGTTGGGTGACAACCGGGCGCCGGCGTTGCTTGCGGAGTACACCCGCAGGGGCAAGGTCGTAGATGATGAGCTGTCGATGAGCGTCTATTCGAGCATGCGGGCGATTGCCGGCAGGAAGGGTTCACCATGAAGATGTTCGCATTGCTGGTCGGCTTTCACCTGACGATTGCTGCCGCAGCCATAGTCTCCATGCTGCTGCGACGGGAAGGCTGGTCCTATTTCGTCAGTATGGGATCACTGGCCGCTCTGTCCCTTGCGCCGGTTCTGCTGGCTGTGTTCTTCCTGCGCAGCATGCCGTACTTCAACATGCATCTACCGTGGGCGGTTGTCGGCGTGGCCCTCTACGTGATCAGCGCCGTGGGCGCGGTGGCTGCACTGGTGCACGCGCTGGTCCACCGGCGCAGGGCGGTGGTGTAGCTGCCCGTCGACGTTACCGTTCGTCGGCGCATGACCTTTGGGGGGCTTGACTACAACTGTCGTCACGGGCAACGTGGCGACACTTGTAGTCACTGGAGCACGCGCATGGGTGGCAAGACGATCGGGGACCAGGAGCTGGCCCTGCTGCAGTATGTGGATGAACAGGGCGCGCCCAGCGTGGGCGAGGTGGCCGGTGGCTACGGCGAGGCGCGTGGCCTGGCGCGCTCCACCGTGCTCACGATGATGGAGCGGCTGCGCAGCAAGGGGTATCTGCAGCGCAGCCAGCAGGGCGGGGTGTACCGCTATAGCGCCACGCGTGGCCAGGACACGGTGGTGCAGGGTGCCATCGCGAAGTTCGTGGACAACACGTTGCAGGGGTCGGTGTCCCCGTTCGTGGCGTACCTGTCCCAGCGCAGCGAGGTCAGCGACAACGAGCTTGCCGAACTGGAAGCGCTGGTCGCGCAGCTGCAGTCACGCCGTCAGGAGAGCTGAGCCATGGAAACGTCCCTGTTGATGCCGATGCTGGAACGGCTGGGCTGGACCAGCCTGCAGACTGTCGTGCTGGTGGCGATGGTCGCGCTGGTCTGCCGTGCGCTGCCCTCGCTGTCGGCGGCCACCCGCTGCCGGCTGTGGTGGCTGGTGTCGCTGCAGGCAGTGCTGGGGCTGCTGTGGACGCAGCCGCTGCAGCTGGCGTGGTTGCCGGCCCCCGCCGCGGCCGTCGAGGCGGCCCCGCGGGTGGCCGAGGCGGTGCTGCCGATGGCCACCGCAGCCACTGCGCCGGCGGTGCAGCCGGTGGTGGCCGGCACGGTGGGTCTGACCGGCGGCGCAGGTGCGCCGGGGTGGGCGCTGGCGGTGGCCGCCCTGTGGCTGGCCGGCGTGCTGCTGTGCGCCTGGCGGACCTTCGGCCAATGGCGGCAGGTCCGCCGCCTGCTGGCGCAGGCGCAGCCGTGCCACGACCAGGCGCTGGTGCAGGCGCTGCAGCTGGCCGCCGATGCCCACGGCCTGCGCCGCGCGCCGCGGCTGTGGATGAGCACGGCGGTGGATTCGCCGCAGCTGGTCGGCCCGTGGCGGCCGGTGCTGCTGCTGCCGGCCGGGCAGGCCGCGCTGCAGGGTGATGCGCTGGATCTGGCGCTGACGCACGAACTGCAACACCTGCAGCGGCGTGATCTGCAGTGGGGCCTGCTGCCGGCGGTGGCCCAGCACCTGTTCTTCTTCAATCCGCTGCTGCGGCTGGCCGTGCGCGAGTATGCCCAAGCCCGCGAGGAAGCCGTGGATGCGGCGGTGGTGGGCGAGCACGGTGGCAGCCGCCACGCCTATGGCCGGTTGCTGCTGCAGCTCGGGGTGGCCCCGTCACCGCAGCTCGGCGTGGCCAGTGCCGCACCGGACAGCCGCAGCCTGAAGCGCCGGCTGCGCTCGCTGCAGCCCCGGCGGCTGTGTCCGCGCGCGTTGGCGGTGGCCGTTACCGCGCTCGTTCTGCTGGCCGGCGTGGCACCGATGCAGCTGGTGGCGGCCCCGGTACCGCCAGCACCCGCCGCACCTGCGGCCCCGTCCGCCCCGCAGGCACCGGCTGCGCCCGCTGCCCCGGCGGCCAACCGGGTGAGTGTGCCGGCCCCGGCCAGCGACGTCGCCCCCCCTGCCGCCCCGGTCCCGCCTGAGACGGGCGAGCTACCGCCGGCCCCGCCCGTACCGCCGGAACCGCCGGTGCCCACCGCAGGGGGGGGCAACACCCGCACCACCACCGTGGTGACCCACGGCGTGCTGCACCTGGGCGATGACCGCCAGAGCAGCCACGTGCTGGTGGACAACGGCATGACCTTCGCCAATGCCAGCGTGGCTGATCTGGAGCAGGCGCGCCGCGACATCGGCGGGCAGAGTCCGGCGCTGTGGTTCCGCCAGGGGGGCCAGCGCTACGTGGTGCGCGACCCGGCGTTGATCGCGCCGCTGCAACGCGCCTTTGCCGACACCGCAGCGCTGGGGGAGCAGCAGTCCGCGCTGGGCCGCGAACAGCGTGTGCTGGGTCAGCAGCAGCGCGCTCTGGGCATGCGCCAGGGCGAACTGGGACGGCTGGAGGCCAGCCAGGCGCGTGAGATCGCCCGCCAGGCCGAGCGCATCGCCCGCGAGGCGATGGCGGGAGCTGACATCAATGCGGATGTCGCGCGTGAAGCGGCCCGTGCCAGCAGTACCGCCGCCCACGGCGAGATCGCCCGGCAGGCGGCGGCACAGGCGCTGCAGGCCGGCCGCGACGCAGGCAGCGCACAGGCCCAGGCCGAGCGCCGGCAGCTGATCGGTGAGATTGCCCGCCAGCAGGCCGCGCTGGGCACGCAGCAGGCCCGGCTGGGCAGCCGCCAGGCCGCGCTGGGTCAGCAGCAGCAGGCCACCCACCAGCGCACGTCCGAGCAGGTACAGCGCGCCATCGAGCGCGCGCTGGCCACGGGGGCCGCCACGCGGCAGTAGTTCCGGCCGGCAGGCCGTGGCGGTGCCCGTCCGGGCGCCGCCACAGCGGGTTCAGTTGCAGCCGGCGCGCTCGATCACGTTGTTGGCGTCCACGTTCAAGGTGAGGCGATCGGCGCGGTAATCCATGGTGACCATCATGTCCGGCTTGACCACGCGGGCATGCTTGGCCCCGGTGTCGCGCACTGCCTTGTCGACCACGGCCTGGGTGGCGGTCTGACCAACCAGTTTCTGCAGCACCGCCTCGTCGCAGCGCGGTGCGTCGGCACCGGCCGGGGCGGGCAGTTCAGCCGGGGCGGTCGGGCCGGCGCCGGTCGCGGGGGTACTGCAGGCGGACAAGGGCAGCACGGCGGCGAACAGCCAGAGGGGTGAACGCATGGTCGATCTCCTGAGGGCAGTGCCTCCAGCATGAGCCCATCGCGCGGGCACCGGGTAAATATCCGGTGAACGCGACCGGCACCCCGTTTCAGCGCTCGATCAACGTCAGCGTTTCGCGTTCGCGCTGCTCCTCATCCACCAGCCGCTGCAGCAGCAGCGCCAGGGTCACCACATCCTGGTGGTTGTGCTCACCGACCCGGCGCAGGTTCACCGCATCGCCGCCACGCAGGAACCGCAGCCACGCCGCCGGCGCTTCCGAGCCGGGCAGGTCGTCCTCGCGCACGACCTTCAGCAGCTGGCGTTCGATGGTGGCCAAGCGGCAGTTTTCCCAGGTGCCGCGGTAGCGGCGGCGGGTGGGGTACAGCAGGTCCACGTGATCCAGCGCGCTGATCGGGTCACGCTGCCGGGCCAGGCGGTAGCGCGTCTTCAGCAGCGGGGCGTCGTAGCTGCGGCCGTTGTAGCTGCACAGCACGGTGTCCGGCGCCAGCCAGCCGGCGAACGTGGACAGCATCGCGGTTTCGGCGGCCAGGGTGGTCATCAGCAGCTGGCGGATGTGCAGCCCGCTGCCACGCTGCACATCGTTGCGCCACTGCGCCACGCCGACCATGAACGCGCGCGTTCCGGTGCCGCCGGCCAGGCCGGTGGTTTCGGTATCGAAGAACATCAATGCGCCGGTCTCCACCTGCTCGCCCTCGCGCCGGGCGAAGGCCAGCGACAGCGCGGGCGCCGGCGGCGGCCCCGGCAGGAACGCCTCGATCAGGCGCAGGCCGGGGGCGATCTCCTCGCCGGGCAGCGTGCGGTCGCGCTCGCGGACCGGCAGCGCGGCACCTGCCGCCTCCGGGCGCCGCGCCCGCACGCCCAGCAGCCGGCGCAGGCTGCCGGCATCGGCAACCGTGCGCGGCGCCGCCGGGGCGGGGGTCTTGTGGCGGATTTCCTGCTCTACCCAGGCAAACACCGACCGTGCCGGGGCCGGTGGCCGGGCATCGTTGGCAGCCGGTACGGCGGCCGCAGGTGGGGCGGCGCTGGCCGGAGCGCTGGCCGCCGGTGGCGCGGCGGCATCGCCGGCCTGCCGGCGCAGCAGGCGCAGCCGTTCCAGGCTCACGCTCACGGCTGCAGCAGTTCCACGGCGTCGCGCCGTACCGGGCTGGCATCGGCCACGTGCTGGCAGGCCTGGGCGTCGAACAGGTCCAGCACGCGCAGCGCCAATGCGCGCGGGCTGGTGTCGTGCTGCTCCTGCGCGGCCAGCACCGGGCCCACGCAGGCCGGGCAGCCGGCCTTGCAGTCGCAGCGCTGCACCAGTTCGCGCGCGCGCTGCACCAGCTCGGCCTGGCGCTGCCACAGCGGCTCGCTCAGGCCCACGCCGCCGGGGAAGTTGTCGTACAGGTACACGGTGGGCACGAACTGCTGCAGCAGCTCCACCGCGGCCGGGTCACCGCTTTCCCCGCGCAGCTGGCCCCGCCCGCTCTGGTCGGCGATGGCGAACCACGCACCATCGCCATTGCCGACGGCCTGCTGCAGGTCCCGCGCATCGGCCATCACCGCCACGGTGGCGACGATGTGCAGGGCGTAGGCCGCGCCCAGGAAGCCGTCCAGGGCGTCCTGGCGGCTGGCGAAGGCACGCAGCAGCAGCGCCTGCGGCAACTGCCACCACACCGCGGTGGTGTGCAGTTCCTGGTCGGGCAGGTTCACCGGGCCGTAGCCGATGTTCTCATGCGTGTAGTAACGGATCTTCTTGTAACCGGCCACCCGGCGCACCACGTGCACCTCGCCGTGGTGGGAGTCGCCCCGGCCCGCCACGCCGCCATCGAAGCGGTCCAGCACCTTGAGCTTGGTGAAATCGATGCTGTCGGTGTAGTAGTCCACATGGGTGCGCGTGACATAGGCCTTGCGGCCTTCCCAGTCCAGCTTCTCCACCTGGTAGGGGGTGGACTGCACCATGTGGATGGCGCCTTCGTACAGCGTCAGCGCAGCAGCGGAATAGTCCACCTCGGCGATGATCTGCTGCTTGCCGCCGGTGCGGTCCACCACCACGAAATTGCCATCGGCCACCGAGCGCAGGCTGACCGCGTTGGCCGGGTAGCTGTCGGCGATCCATTCCCAGCGCTCGCCTTCGCGGTGCACCACGTCGGTTTCCGCCAGTGCTTCCAGGAACACTTCCGGATCGATCGGACCGAACGCATCACCGGCCAGGAACGGCAGTTCGAAGGCGGCGCAGCGGATGTGGTCGAACAGGATCAGCGGCTGGTCCGGCGCGATGCGCGCGTGCTCCGGCGAGGCCTCGGCGAAGAAGTCCGGATGGCGCACCACGTACTGGTCCAGTGGCTGCGAGCTGGCCACCAGCACGCCCAGCGCCGGCTGCTGGCGGCGGCCGGCACGGCCGAAGCGCTGCCAGGTGGCGGCCACGCTGCCGGGGTAGCCGTTGAGGATCACCACGTCCAGGCTGCCGATGTCCACGCCCAGTTCCAGCGCCGAGGTGCTGATGATGCCGTCGA
>ENA-UOXB01001038-UOXB01001038.1-bioreactor-metagenome-genome-assembly--contig:-NODE-1038-length-14232-cov-7.908302_pt1 | contig 14232 bp, 9 predicted proteins | sample MGYA00238158_ERZ761615 | MGnify/ENA primary metagenome ERZ761615 (study PRJEB28904, sample SAMN06267902) | bioreactor metagenome | isolation source: Joint BioEnergy Institute, California, USA | place... | reverse complement strand
CGTCGTCTTCGGCGAGTGCGGCGTAAGCATCCGGATCCAGCAGTTCGTCCAGTTCGGTCGCCAGCTCGCTCGGGCGGACGACGAACAACCAGCCTTCGCCGAAGGCATCCTCGTTGATGGTTTCCGGTTTGTCGCCCAGAGCCTCATTGACCTCGACGATCTTGCCGCTGACGGGACTGTAGACATCCGACGCCGCCTTGACCGACTCGACCACGGCGATGGCTTCGCCGGCCTTGGCGTCCGCGCCGACTTCGGGCAGCTCGACATAGACCAGGTCGCCAAGCAGCTCCTGAGCACGATCGGAAATGCCTACGGTGACGGTGCCGTTTTCTTCGACACGCGCCCACTCGTGGGATTTGAGGAACTTGAGGCCGCCGGGAATCTCACTCATGACACTGCTCCAGGGAATACAGGGTTGGACAACATGCGGGTAGTGTAACCAACCAGCCGGACCTGCTGGCAGGCCCGGACCGGTAAATGCATCAGCCGTCGACCAGCACACCGGGCTGCGCCTGGCCTTCGCGCACGAACGGGAACTTGACCACGCGAACCGGCACGGCCCGGCCGCGGATGTCCACGCGGACCTCGCCCAGCTCACCGGCCGGAACCCGGGCGAACGCGATGCCCTTGCCGAGGCTCGGGGAGAACGTGCCGGACAGGATCTCACCCTGGCCACTCGCGGTGAGCACGGCCTGTCCATGTCGCAGCACCCCCTTCTCGTCCAACACCAGGCCGATCATCTGCCGGGCGTCGCCGGATGCCTTCTGCGCCTCAAGCACATCGCGCCCGATGAAGTCGCGACCGTCATCCAGCGACACCGTCCAGGCCAAGGCCGCTTCGTAGGGTGAGATGTCTTCGTCCATGTCCTGGCCATAGAGGTTCATGCCCGCTTCCAGGCGCAGCGTGTCGCGCGCACCCAGGCCGGCCGGCTTGACGCCGGCAGCCAGCAGCTTTTTCCAGAACGTCTCAACGTGGTGCTCGGGAAGCAGGATCTCGAACCCGTCTTCGCCGGTGTAGCCCGTGCGGGCAACGAACAGGCCGACGCCGTCGGCATCGACGACTTCAGTGGCGGCAAAACGCGCCAGCTTGGCCAGCGTGGCAGCGCCGGCCGGGTTGACCAGCCCGTTCACTGCATCGCGTGCCTTCGGCCCCTGCACTGCGAGGATGGCCAGCTCCGGCCGCGGCTGGACCGTGACGCCGAACGGACCGGCCTGCGTGGTCAGCCAGGCCAGGTCCTTCTCGCGGGTGGAGGCATTGACCACCATGCGGAAGAAATCGTCGGCCAGGTAATACACGATGAGATCATCGATCACCCCACCGCGCTCGTTGAGCATGCACGAGTACAGTGCCTTGCCGGTGGTCTTCAGCTTGTCGATCGAATTGGCCAGCAGGCGGCGGAGGAACGGCTTGACGTGCTCGCCGCGCAGGTCCACGACGGTCATGTGGCTGACGTCGAACACGCCCGCTTCGCGCCGCACCAGGTGGTGTTCGTCCAACTGCGACCCGTAGTGGATCGGCATGTCCCAGCCGCCGAAGTCGACCATCTTGGCGCCAAGGGCGCGGTGGGATTCATTGAGCGACGTCTTCTGGGTCATGACCGGTCCGGCAGCAGGGAAAGAAGGTCAGCATTATCCCAGATGGAGGCACAGCGCAGGTCGCCGTCATACCGATGGGGTCATGGCGGTTCTGGTCGACCATGGGTCGACCCTACCGGGCGGGTGGCGGCCCCCTCACCCGTTCGCTTCCACCTGCAGCACGCCATTGACCACTGCGACCACCCGCACCCGCGTGCCCGCCGCCATGTCGGGGCCGGTCACCTGCCACGATGCGTCGTCGATGCTCACCCGTCCCTGGCCGGCCACGATGCCCTGCTGCAGCACCGCCACGCGGCCGAGCAGCTGCTCGCTGCGCCGGTTCAGCAGGGGCTGGTCGCTGGGCCGGCCGCGGCCACGCCCCCAGCGCCGGTAGGCCTGGATCGCGACCACGCTCAGCGCGACGAAGGCGACCACCTGCCATAGCAGCGGAATGCCCGGCACCAGCGCGGTGATCAGGAACACCGCCGCCGCGCCAATGCCGATCCACAGCATGAACGCGCCCGGCGCCATCGCTTCGGCAGCGAACAGCACCAGTGCCAACGCGCCCCACCCGACCACTTCCCAGCGCATCTCAGGCTCCAAAGCGCGGCGGCACCGCGCGACCAGATTTCTCTTCCTGCTTGGCGAAGGCATGCTTGGCCAGTTCGGCGACGCCGGCGATCGAACCGATGACGCCGCTTGCTTCCATCGGCATCAGCACCAGCTTCTGATTGGGCGAAGTGGCCAGCTCCTTGAACGCCTCTACATACTTCTGCGCGATGAAGTAATTGATGGCCTGCACGTCACCCTGCGCGATGGCCGCCGAGACCATCTGGGTCGCCTTGGCCTCGGCCTCGGCCAGGCGCTCGCGCGCTTCGGCGTCGCGGAACGCTGCCTCGCGCCGCCCTTCGGCTTCCAGCACGGTGGCCTGCTTCTCACCGTCGGCGCGCAGGATCTCGGACTGGCGCGCACCTTCTGCTTCCAGGATCTGCGCGCGCTTCTCGCGTTCGGCTTTCATCTGCCGCGCCATCGCGTCAAGCAGATCACGCGGCGGCTGGATATCGCGGATTTCAATCCGGTTGACCTTCAGGCCCCACGGGTTGGTGGCCTGGTCGACCACGCTGAGCAGCTGGGCATTGATCACCTCGCGCTGGCTGAGTGATTCGTCCAGGTCCATCGAACCGATCACGGTGCGGATATTGGTCTGGACCAGCGCGATCATCGCCACCTCCAGGTTGGCCACTTCATAGGCCGCCTTGGCGGCATCCAGCACCTGGAAGAACACCACCCCGTCCACCCGCACGGCCGCGTTGTCCTTGGTGATCACTTCCTGGCTGGGCACGTCCAGCACCTGTTCCATCATGTTCACCTTGCGGCCGACGCCGTACACGATGGGAATCAGGAAATGCAGGCCGGGAGACATCGTGTGCGTGTAGCGGCCGAATCGCTCCACCGTCCATTCATAGCCCTGCGGGACCATGCGAACCGCCTTGAACAGAATGACCACGGCCACGATGGCCAGCACCACGGTAAAGAACATCGTCGGGAACATCGCGCTTCCTCTTCCTTGAAAACCGATCTGCAGCATACCGCGCGGGGTGGGTGTGCCGCGCGCAGACGGGCCCCGTCCTCCGGGGTGCGGCGGCATGCAGGGCCGTGCAGCCTGCCCCGCCTCCGCCCCGCACCGCCAGATTGCAGGCTTCAGATACGGGTGGTCGCCATGAAGCGCTCGCGGTCCTGCGCGGTCCGCCGGCGGATCTCGGCCAGCGCTTCGTTTTCGGTGGCTTCCAGCATGGCTTCGAACAGACGCTGGAAGTGGTGGCGCATTGCATTGCGCGCTGCAGCAGGATCCCGTGAAGCAAGCGCTTCGAAGATCGCCATATGCTCATCGGCACGGCTGGCCCCGTCATCGTGGCAGACGCGCGAATAGACCTCCGCCACGCGCGGCATGTCGCTGCGCATCCGCCAGATCTGCTGCACGAAGTACTCCACCACCGGATTTCCGGACAGTCGCGCGATGGTCAGGTGGAAGCGGCGGTCATAGTCCCCGGCCTCCGTGTCGGACAGGTCACGGCGACACAGCGCCAGGGCCAGCCCCCGCAGCTCTTCGATGTCTTCATCGGTCAGGTTGCCGGCGGCCAGCGCGGCCGCTTCGGCCTCGAACACCGCGCGCGCGGCGGTCAGGTCGAATGCACTGACATCCGGAAACCCACCCTGCCCATCCAGCGGACGCGGCTTGACGTAAACGCCGGAACCGATGCGGATGGCGATCCAACCCTGCGCTTCCAGTGCGATCTCCGCTTCGCGCACAGTGACCCGGCTCACCCCGAAGCGCTCGGCCAGTTCCCGCTCCCCGGGCAGGCGCGCGCCGGGCGGAAACTCGCCGTCCTCGATCAACTTGCGGAGCTTTGCGGCGATGGTCTGGTACAGGCGGTTCGCGGACATGGGCTGACCCTTGGTGGTTCCCTCCGGCACCGTCCCGGGCCACCGCACGCGGGGCTGGTCCGGTTGGAGCAACGGCGCGACCCCGGGGCCGCGCCGTCTCATTCATCAGAACTTGTATCGTACACCGAAAAATGCACGCCGCCCGTAGCTCACGACCTCACGGAAGTTGCCGTAGTTGGGCTGGTAGGCCACGCGCGGCTCGTTGGTCAGGTTCATCAGTTCCAGCGACAGCGACAGGTGTTCGTTCACCCGGTAACGCGCGCGCAGGTCGACGCTGGTGTTGTCGTCGTAGTAGCGGTTCTGCTGGGCGGTATTGCCGGTGAAGTCCTGGTAGTAATGCGAGCGGAACTTGGCAATGGCCTGGATGTTGAAGGGTCCTACGTCCCAGTAAAGCGAGCCGGAAAGGACATGCCGGGAGAAACCACTCAGGCCGGCAGGCGCGACGATCGCCGGCAGCACGCTGCCATCGGCCGCAAGCTGTTCACCCAGCCGCGAATCCTGGGTCTCATAGTCGGCGTCGGCGTAGTTGTAGCTGACCTTGAAACCCATGCCGTCGAAGGGCTTGGGCAGGTAGGAAAAGCGGTGGGTCGCGCTGAGCTCCATGCCGGTCAACGTACTGTCTTCGTCGGTGGTGACCTGCTGGCGAACCGGGACGGTCACCGTCTGGCCGTTGATGGTGTAGTCCTCGTTCACCAGCGCCGTGGCGGTGCCGCCATTGAATTGCTTCCAGTACACCGCTGCGGCGAGCAGCGTGTCGGGGTTGGGATACCACTCCAGCGACAGGTCGCCGTTCCAGCTCATCAGCGGTTGCGCGGCCGGGTTGCCGCTCGCGCTGATGTCGTCGAGCGCGTCGGCCAGGTTGCCGAAGGTCGCGTCGCTGTTGACGTTGATGGTGCGGCCGGCCCCCAGCGCGGAGATGTCTGGACGCGACATGGCGCGGTAACCCCCCACGCGCAGCAGCAGATCATCGCGCAGCGTGAAAGCGGCATTGAAACTGGGCAGCAGTTTGTCATTGCCGGCCTTGAACGTCTGGGTGCTGAAGTCGCCGGTCGGCTGCAGACGGATCGTGCCGTCGCCGTTGTCGAGCACGGTCAGCCCGGTGCGCACACCTTCCGAACGCACATCGGTCTTGACCCAGCGCACGCCGACGTTGCCGGTGACCGGCAGGCCGAACCACTCGCTGGCGAACTCGCCAAGCAGGTACAGCGCGCGGGTCTTCTCGGTGATGTCGACATTGTTGGGATCCTGCAGGTCCGGATCGAGCAGGCTGGCGCTTGTGCCGCGGAACGACTGGTACAGGCACATCGGATCGAAGTAGGCCCATTCGGAGATCGTGTTGCCGCTGGCGGCATCCATGAAATCCTTCTGCGGGAAAGCGGTCCGGCAGGCCTGGTTGGCGGCGATGATCGACGCCTTGTCGCCGGCCACCCGCTGGTCGTAGTCGGTCAGCAGGGTATTGTCGCGCAGGGTGTAATCGGCCTGGCTGGCGCGCAGCCCGCCCTTGATCCGGGTGAAGAAGCCGGCCTCCGGCATGAAGCTGGCATCGAAGCGACCGGCGCGGATCTGGTGGTCGTTCTCTGTCTGGCTGGACGAAACGCGCGCGGCGCCGGTGTAGGCATCCCAGTTGCCGGCATCGAAACGGGGATCCAGCGCTACGCTGGGTACCTCGCCCTGCCACGCCCAGTCATAGTTGACGTAGCCGGTGGTGCCACTGCTGATGCCCGGGACGATGGCATTTGCGGTGTCGCGCTGGTTGGCACGCAGGCGCGTCATGCGCTCGTCGTCCACGCGCTGGGTGTGCGAATACGACAGATCGGTGGACAGTTCCCAGGCGGCGCTGGGCCGCACGATCAGGTTCAGCCCGCCGCCGGTGTATTCCTCGTTGCGCGAGTACCGGTTGGATGTCGAATCAATGGAGGTGCTGCCGGACAGCTGGCGCACCACGCCGTCTTCGCCCACCACCCGGTTGACGATGCCGCGGCGGGTGTTGGACAGGCTCAGGTCGCTGCGGTTCTCGTGCCAGTTGCGGTCGGTATGTTCGACGTCGACGTTGACTTCGACGATATCGTTGGGACGCCACTGCACCGCAGCGAATTCGCTCTGGCGGTCGTTGCGTTCCTGCTTGAGGCGATAGATGCGGCTGCTGGGCACCAGGTAATACGGCACGCCTGCCGCAATGGCGGCGGCGCCGGGCTCGGTGCAATTGGCGTTGGCCACGTTGAGCCGCCCGTCGCAGGCATACCAGGTTGAACCGCTGGTGATGCTTTCCTCGGGGTCCGAACCGTCCAGGCGCTGGAAACCGAGCGAAACGCCGAGCTTGCCGCCGTTGCTGAACTCGAACTGGTCGATGTAGCTGGCCGTACCGCGGTAGCCGATCCCGGCGTCGTCGCGGTACTTGCTGTCGTACTCTGCCCAGCTGCCGCGCAGGTCAAGCTGCGCCGCGCGCTTGCCGTATTCCAGAGGCCGGACCGTTTCCAGGCCGATCGTGCCGGCCACGCCGCCTTCGATGATGTCGGCGCGCTGGGTTTTGTAGATCGCTACTGTGTTGATCAGCTCGGCCGGGAACATGTTGAAGTTCACCGAGCGGTCGCCACTGCCGTTGGTGATTTCACGGCCGTTGAAATTGGTGCTGCTCAGGAAGGCGCCGAGGCCGCGGATCGAGATTTCCGACGCGCCGGTCTTGTCGCGGGTGGACGCCGCGCCGGTCAGCGTCTCGATCGCATCGGCCAGCGACGGCGCCGGCAGGTCACCGATGTCTTCGGCAGACAACACGTCGGCAATCACCGTGTCATCGCGCTTCCTGTTGATCGAGCTCTGCATCGACTCACGGATGCCGGTGACCTGCACCTGGTCCAGGGTGGTGGCGGCGCCCGCAGCGGGTGGTCCGTCAGCTTGCTGCGCCAGCGCGGGGGCTGAGGCGCACAGTGCCGCCAGCAGTGCCACGGCAAGCGGGGAACGATGGAGCGGTGCAACGGGCAGTTCAGTACGACGCATGATGTCCTCCTCCCAAAGGATGTCCCGCAGACCGGGCATGGGGCGCACTTTCGTCATGCCGACACGTAAATGTCAACCAATTGGACTGATTCTTTCGTCTTACCTTTGGTATATGCCAATTTCAGGATATTTCTTGTGCTGTTGCAGCATGACTTCGTAAACAACATGGCCTAATTTGCAGTCCAGTTGGTCTAGTACATTGGTTTACACCCATGCCTGCTCTGCGGGCCACCGCTTCGGAGGGAACATCATGCAGTCTGCAACACGTCAGCTGTCGGCCGCCCTGGTGCTGGGCCTCGGTGTTCCCCTCGCCCTGCCGGCCCAGGCCGCCAGTTATCTGGTCCATGATGCGGCGGAGTACGCCTCCGCTGCAGCGAACCTGCAGCCCGGCGATGAAGTGGTGCTGGCCAACGGAACCTGGTCGAACACCCGGCTGTTGTTGAAAGGCAACGGCACAGCCAACGCGCCGATCACCCTGCGTGCGCAGACACCGGGGCAGGTCGTCCTGAGCGGACAATCCGATCTGCGCCTCGCGGGGCAGTATCTCCATGTGGCCGATCTGGTGTTCCGCGATGGCTTCAGTCCCAGCGATGCGGTCGTCGCCTTCCGCGAATCCAGCAAGGCGGTGGCCCGTCACAGCCGGGTGACCGGACTGGTGATCGATGACTACAGCAACCCCGACAGCAACGACCAGGACCAGTGGGTGATGCTGTACGGCGCCTTCAATCGGCTCGACCACAGCCAGCTCCGCGGCAAGACCAACGCCGGTCCGACCGTGGTGGTGGTACGGGATGCGACGCAGGGCCTGGACAACCAGCACCGGATCGACCACAACTGGTTCGGCCCGCGGCCGTTGCTCGGCGTCAATGGCGGCGAGACCCTGCGGGTCGGCACCAGCGATACCTCGTTGACCGATTCCAACAGCACCGTGGAACTCAACTGGTTCGAAGGCTGTGACGGCGAGACCGAGATCGTTTCCAACAAATCCGGCGGCAACACCTACCGTGGCAATGTCTTCTACCGCTCTGCCGGTTCATTGACCCTGCGTCACGGCAACGGCAACCGCGTGCTGGACAACGTATTCCTGGGTGACGGCAAGGCTGGCACGGGTGGCGTGCGGGTGATCAATGCCGGGCAGACGGTGCAGAACAACTACTTCCAGCAGCTGGCGGGCACCGGCAACCGGGCGGGGCTGGCGGTCATGCACGGCCAGGCCAACGCGCCCCTGTCCGGCTATTCGCCGGTGGTCGACGCCACCCTGGCGCGCAATACCTTCGTCGATGTGTCCAGGGTGAGCTTCGGTGTCGGCTACAACGCTGCCACTGGCATCGTGGTACCGCCCAGCAGCAGCGAGTTCAGCGGCAACCTGATCGTCAACCGCAACGGCACCGACCCGGTCACCGTCAACGGCAGCCTGGCCGGCGTGGCCTTCAGCGGCAATGTGCAGTCACCGCTGGCCTCCACCGCGCTGCCGGGCGGCGTGGACAGCATGACAGTCCCCCTGGTGCAGGCCGCCAACGGTTTGTGGATCGCCTCGCCGGCACTGGCCGGAGTGGGCGCGGCTGCGAACCTGGCCGTGATACCGCGCGACGCAACCGGGGTGACCTGGTATCCAAAACAAGGGGAATGGACGGAAGCAGCCGCTGCCGGCCACCGTCTGCCCGCCAACGGAGTTGATCGATGAAACGCACATGCCTGTCGCTTGCCCTCGCCGTGGTGACCGCCACCACGGCGCTTGCGCTGCTGCCCACCGCACCGGCCGTTGCGGCTGCACCTGCCGCCGCCGAAGGCAGCACCGTGCCGGTGCTGGTCACCGCCGCGCAGTGGCAGCAGATGGCCCGCGACGGCGCGCGCTATCCAGGGTTCGCCAGGGAACAGGCGCGCAACGAAGCGATGCTGAAGAAGATGATGGTGGCTGGCATCGACGTGCCCTTCCCCAAGGACAAGGGCGGTGGCCGCACCCACGAACAACACAAGCGCAATTACCAGGCGCTGCTGGCCGCCGGCACCCTGTACCGCCTTACCGGCGACACCGCCTACGTCGACTACGCCCGGCGCATGCTGCTGGAATACGCCGCGCTGTACCCCACCCTGGGGCCCCATCCGGAAGGCCGCGGCCAGATCCCGGGCCGGGTGTTCTGGCAGGTGCTGAATGATTCGGTCTGGCTGGTCAACGCCGTACAGGGATATGACGCGATCCGCGACGCGCTGCCCCCCAAGGACCGCCAGACCATCGATGACAAGGTATTCCGCCCGATGGCCGAGTTCCTCGCCAGCGAGCCGAAGAATTTCGACCAGATCCACAATCATTCCACCTGGGCGGTGGCCGCCACCGGCATGACGGGCTACGTGCTGCGTGACCAGGAACTGGTGGAGAAGTCGCTGCGTGGCAGCACCCTGGACGACCGGTTCGGGTTCCTGCGCCAGGTCGATCTGCTGTTCTCGCCGGACGGCTATTACGAGGAGGGGCCGTACTACCAGCGCTACGCACTCGCACCCTTCCTGCTGTTCGCCAATGCCATCGAGCGCAATGAACCGCAGCGCAGGATTTTCGAAAGGCGCGACGGCGTGCTGCTGAAGGCAGTCGATGTGCTGGTGCAGAGCAGCTACGACGGACTGTTCTTCCCGATCAACGATGCCATCCTGGACAAGGGTGTGGACACCGAGGAACTGGTGGCCGGCGTCGGCATCGCGTACGCGCGCAGCGGCGATGACCGCCTGCTGTCGGTCGCCGAACAGCAGGGTCGCCTGCTGCTGACCCCGGAAGGCCTGAAGGTGGCGCAGGGCCTGGCCAGCGGCAAGGCCAGACCCTTCAACTACGCCCCGATGCTGCTGCGCGATGGCCCGGACGGCGACAAGGGGGGGCTGGCGATCCTGCGCATGGGCGGCGAAGACGGCCAGGTGCTGGTGCAGAAAGACACCATGCAGGGCATGGGCCACGGCCACTTCGACAAGCTCAACTGGCTGTTCTATGACAACGGCCAGCGCGTGATCACCGACTACGGTTCGGCGCGGTTCCTCAACGTGGAAGCCAAGCGCGGCGGCATCTATCTCGCCGAGAATCGCAGCTGGGCCAAGCAGACCATCGCCCACAACACGGTTGTGGTGGATGAGCAGAGTCATTTCGGCGGGGACTGGAAAGCAGGTGAAGAACACGCACCGGTGGTGCGCTTCTTCGAAGCCGGCAAGGACACCCAGGTGGCTTCGGCGACGATGCGCGATGCGTATCCCGGCGTCGTGCTCACCCGGACCCAGGCGCTGCTGAAGCACCCGGAGCTCGGGCTGCCGATCGTGCTGGACCTGCTGCAGGCGCGTTCTGCAACCAATGCGCGGTTCGACCTGCCGCTGCATTTCAACGGCCACATCGTCAGTACCGGCTTCGAGGCGGAGCGCTTCGTCGAGCAGCGCCCGGTGCTGGGCAAGGCCAACGGCTACCAGCACCTGTGGCTGGACGCACGCAGTGCGGTATCAGACCAGCCACGTTCGCTGGCATGGCTGCTGGATGGGCGCTTCTACACCTACCGCTTCGGCAGCAGCGTTCCTTCGCAGGCGCTGCTGGTCGAAAGCGGTGCGAACGATCCCGAATTCAACCTGCGCCGGGAACCGGCCCTGGTGCAGCGCGTGGACGGCCAGCGCGCGGTGAGCTTCTTCAGCGTGCTGGAGCCGCACGGTGAGTACAACGGCACGGCGGAGTATGTGCACGGCGCCGACAGCCAGATAAAGGCGATTGTGCGCGCGCGCGGGCAGGATGCCGAACTGCTGGAACTGACCCTCGCCAGCGGTGCGCGCATCGCGCTGGGCGTGGCCGATGACAGCGCTGCAGGCGTCGAGCACCGGGTGACGGTGGATGGGCATGAGTACCGCTGGCGTGGCAGCCATGCGCGGATGGACCGTGCCAGTGGCAGCGGAGGTGCGCGATGAACGGCTCGCCGGCTGCGGCACGGCTGCGCGCGGTGCCCGTGCGTTCGGCGGTGCGCTGGTTGATCGTCGGCCTGATCGCCGTGGCCACGGTCATCAACTACATCGACCGCAATGCACTGGCCGTGATGTGGCCGGAAATCGCACGAGAGGTGGGGGCCACCAAGGACGATTACGCCCTGCTGGTCACTGTGTTCATGCTGTTCTACGCGGCCGGGCAATTCCTGTTCGGGCGCCTGTTCGACATGATCGGCACCCGCATGGGCTTCGCGTTGTCGATCAGCGTCTGGTCGCTGTCCATCGCGCTGCACGCGGTCACCCATTCCATCCTGTCCTTCAGCCTGGTGCGCGCCCTGCTGGGCGTGAGTGAAGCCGGCGCGTGGCCCGGCGCAGTGAAAGCCAACGCCGAATGGTTCCCCGCGCGCGAGCGTGCGCTGGCGCAGGGCGTGTTCAACGCCGGCGCCTCGATCGGCGCGATCGTGTCAGCACCCGCCATCGCCGCGTTGTACCTGTGGCTGGGCTGGCGGGGCACCTTCGTCGTGGTGGGCGCGATGGGGTTCCTGTGGCTGCTGCCCTGGCTGTTCGTGTATCGCGCAGGGCCCGACAAGCATCCGTGGGTCAGCGACGCCGAGCGCCGGCTGATCATGGAAGACAAGGCCGGTGCCGCCGATCCCGCCGCGCCGCGCCGCAGCGTGCGTGAGTTGCTGGCCCATCGCCAGAGCTGGGGCATGCTTGCCTGCCGCTTCCTGCTGGACCCGATCTGGTGGCTGTTCGTGTCGTGGCTGCCGATCTACCTGGCGGAGACCTTCGGCTTCGACATCAAGCAGATCGGCCTGTTCGCCTGGGTGCCCTTCGTCGGCGCGATGATCGGCAGCCTGACCGGCGGCTGGTTGTCCGGCCGTCTGATCCGCGCCGGGCACAGTGTGGACCGCGCGCGCAAGTGGTCCATCAGCCTGGGCTGCCTGGTCATGGCACCCGCACTGCTGGGGGCGGTGATGGCCGACCAGCCGCTGACCGCAGTGCTGACCATCGCGCTGGTGCTGTTTGGTTTCCAGGTCGCCATCGGCAACATCCAGACCTTGCCGGGCGATCTGTTCGGCGGTCGTTCGGTGGGCACGCTGGCCGGCCTCGGCGGGCTGGCGGCGGTGGCTGGCACGCTGATCACCACCTGGCTGGTGCCGGTGCTGACGCGTGATTCCTACGCCCCGATGTTCATTCTCGTTGCAGCGCTGGTGCCGCTGTCGCTGCTCGCCCTCTGGGCCGTCACCGGCACCATACGCCGCCTCGACGCGCCGCCTTCCGTTTCCTGAGCGCGCCATGCGCGCCCTTCCCCACCCCTCACGTCAACCAGGAGTTCCCTTACATGTCATTCCAGGACAAGGTCGCCATCGTCACCGGCGGCGGCCGCGATATCGGTCGTGCCATCTCGATCAAGCTCGCCGCTGCCGGCGCCCGTGTATGCATCAACTACGCCAATGATGAAGCCAGCGCCCGGCAGACGCTCGAACTGATCCAGGCGGCCGGTGGCCAAGCCATCGTGCACCGCGCCGATGTCACCGATCCGGCGTCGGTGGCGGGCATGGTGGCGGCTGCGCAGGCCGCCTTCGGTGATCGCATCGATGTGCTGGTGAACGTCGCCGGCGGCATGGTCGAGCGTCGTCCGCTCGCCGACATCGACCCGGCGTTCTTCCACAAGGTCATCGACCTCAACCTGACCTCCACCTACCTGTGCACGCATGCGGTGGTCCCGCACATGGGCGAAGGCGCGGCGATCGTCAACTTCGCATCGCAGGCGGGGCGGGACGGCGGCGGCCCGGGTGCAGCCATCTACGCCACGGCCAAGGCCGGGGTGATGACGTTCACCCGTGCCATGGCCAAGGAACTGGGCCCGAAGGGCATCCGCGTCAATGCGCTCTGCTGCGGCATGATCGCCACGCGTTTCCATGATGAGTTCACCAAGCCGGAAGTCCGCACTGCGGTCGCCGCAGGCACGCCGCTGCGTCGCCAGGGACGACCGGAAGAAGCGGCCGATGTGGCGGTCTATCTTGCCTCCGACGCAGCAGCGTTCATGACCGGGGCGAACGTGGATGTCAACGGCGGCACGTACTTCTCCTGACCGGAGCTTTGCCATGCTGCGCTGGACCCTCATCGCTTCACTCACCGTCGGTTCGGCGCTGTCCGCATCGGCTGCCCCTGCGCAGCCGGTGTGGGTGACCGCGTGGACCGCCTCCCCCGCTCCTGACCGGCTGGACGGCACGGCCGAGGCGCCGGTGCAGTTCGCCGCCCAGACCGTGCGTCAGGACGTCCGGCTGGGCAGCCATGGTGATGCCCTGCGCCTGCGCATCAGCAACGAACTCGGCGTCGCGCCGCTGCGGCTCGAGCAGCTGACGGTGAAGGGGCCTTCCGGTGCCGCGCAGACGCTGCACGTCGGCGGACGCACGACCATCGACGTACCGGTCGGAGCGGCGCTGCTGACCGATCCGGTGCCGCTGAAGGCCGCTGCGCTGGACGACGTCCAGATCACTGCATTCTTTCCAGAGGCCACGCGGCCCGCAGTAAGGCGGACGACCGTTCGCGTGCTCGAAGGTCGCCACGCGTCGGTGGCGGACAGCGTGCCGGTGTCCTACCGGCAGAACGTCGTCTCCGCCGTCCTGGTGCGGCGGGCGGATCGGCCGTTGGTGATCGTGGCCCTCGGCGACTCGATCACAGAGGGCGCCACTGCACTGCGCGGCTCGCACAACCAGTGGCCGGAGCGGCTGGGTGCGCGCCTGCAGCAGGCCTGTCCCGATCGCTTCGTGGTGCTCAACCAGGGTATCAGCGGCAACAAGCTGCTGGACCACGGACGCAGCCATAGCGCCCTGTCACGGCTGGACCGCGACGTGATCGCCGTGGCCGACGCCGATCAGGTGATCGTCTTCGAGGGGATCAACGATATCCGCCATGGCGGTGGCCCGGCACCGCAGCCCGGACGTACTGCAGACGCCATGCAGGTCGGCTACCGGCAGCTGGCGGAACGACTGCATCTGCACGGCGCGAAAGCATTCATCGGGACACTGACCCCGTTCGGCGGCTCCGAGCGCTACGAGCCGGTGTCGGCTGCCACGCGCACCACGCTCAATGCCTGGGCCCGCAGCCCCGACAGCGGCTTCGACGGCGTCATTGATTTCGATGCCGCCCTGCGCGACCCCGCGGCACCGGAATCCCTGCCGGCCGACATCACCCGCGACCATCTGCATCCCAATGACGAGGGCTACGCGCGCATGGCTGACAGCATCGACCTGGGCATGCTGGGGTGCCGTGC
>ENA-UOXB01001037-UOXB01001037.1-bioreactor-metagenome-genome-assembly--contig:-NODE-1037-length-14249-cov-10.044808_pt1 | contig 14249 bp, 12 predicted proteins | sample MGYA00238158_ERZ761615 | MGnify/ENA primary metagenome ERZ761615 (study PRJEB28904, sample SAMN06267902) | bioreactor metagenome | isolation source: Joint BioEnergy Institute, California, USA... | reverse complement strand
GTGATCCTGGTCGCCGGTGTCGTGGTCGGGGTCATCCTGGTGCTGAACCGCTAGTGTTCTGCGCGCATCGGCCCGGATCGGGGCCGATGCGCGCAGATCGTGTCATGACGTCAGATGAAATCGAAGACGTCGTGCAACAGGACGGAATCGCCGCCACCAAAGTTCAGCAGGGTGCCATCGCGGACCTCGGTCGCGGAATAGCTGCGACCGCCCAGATCCAGGACGTCGCGACCCGTCTCGAACCCGTAGACGGTATCGGCATCGTCACCCGCGCGGAAGATCAGCACGTCACGATCGCCATCGCCGTTGTTGCCGTCGCCGATCCAGATGCTGTCATCGCCCTGACCGCCCCGGACCGTGTCCTTGCCCATCGATCCGTCCAGCGTGTCGTCACCGCTGCTGCCGGTCAGACGGTCATGGCCCCACCGGGTGTTGAAGTTCACGCCGTCGCCGCTGTCGGACACTCGCGCCCGCGAAGCATCGATGACATCATTGCCCGAATGGGTCCAGCCCAGTTCGAAATTGACGAAGCGCAGGCTGGCGTCACCGCCGATAGTGGTGCTGGCATTGCCCGAGAACGCGCCGTTCGACAGCACGCGGTCAACGGTGACGGTAACGCCTTCGATGCCGACATCCTCGTTATGGCCCCAGATGTCGCCGCGCTTGATCCAGATGTTGATCAGGTCGTCGCCTGCCCCACCGTTGATCGTGTCATGGCCGGGGTTGTGATTGGCATCGCCATTGCCCCACCGGATGTTGTCCTGGCCCGCGCCGCCGTTGATCCGGTCGTTGCCCGTGCTGGAATGGATGAAGTCGTTGCCGGCGCCGCCGTTGATCGTGTCGTTGCCCGACCCGCCGTCCAGCACGTCGTCATAGCGCGATCCGGCGATGCGGTCGTTCCCCGCCCCGGTGAAGATCGACACGCCATGGCCGGGCTTGCCGCCGCCGACGGTGTTCATGGATGCATTCGCCGCGGAGACGATGTCGTTGCCGGCAGTGCCATGGATGCGCTCTATGCCGGTGAACTCCACCCGTTCGTTCCCGATCCGGGCCACGCCGTCCTCGGTCGACCGAAGGGAGATGCGGGCACCCGCGCTGCCTTCCAGAAACAGCCTGTCGCCGCCGGGATTGCCGGGCGTATAGGGGTTAGCATCAAAGCGTTCGCTGCCGGTACCGCCGTGATAACGGTCATTGCCCATGCCCGGCCGCCAGTAGAACGTATCCAATCCTCCAAGACCCCAGACTTCGTCTGACTGCCCGCTGCCACGCATGGCGTCGTCGCCATTCGATCCTCTGATTGTCGGCATCCCTTGATCCCATTCATGTTGCCCGATGTACGGCAGCATTATGCGATCAAGATTAAGGCTTTATTATCCCCAACTGAAAAGGTTCCCTATCAGCAGCAAGATTTTGCAATTGCCGTATTACCTTGAGCGGATCCCCGCATTTGTGCAGGCGTATCACGTAATTTTTGGGGTTGGCAGCGATTTTCCGCTTGTCTTTCTGCCAATGCTATTTTTGCGCTTCTGCAATCCGACTCAGAAGCAGCCGCGCGTTTGTTTGATGGTCGAATGAAACCAGGGCGGACTGGCGGGCCGCTTGGCCCATTGCGCCAGCAAATTCCGGGTCCGACTGCAGCCGGCGCAGCCGGTCGACGATGGCCGCAACATCGCCTTGCGGGACCAGAAACCCGTCGACGCCGTCGCGAATCATGTCGCCCGTTCCGCCGATTCGCGAACAGATCACCGGCAGGCCGCAGGCCATCGCCTCCATCACCGTGACCGGGGCCGCTTCGCCCTGTCCGATGGATGACAGGGCCAGCGCGTCGACGCTGCGCAGCAGATCCAGCACGCGTGATTCGTCCAGCGACCCCATCATCTGGACCTGGTCCTGCAGGCCGAGCCTGTCGATTTCGGCCAGGATCGCGTCCCTTTCAGGGCCTTCCCCTGCGATGCGATAGGCGATGGAAATGCCCTGCTGCCGCAGCTGGGCCATTGCCTGCAGGAAGAACCGGTGGCCCTTCATGTGGTTCAGACGGGCCACCGTTGCGACGGTGAAATCCTGCCCCGGCGCACGATGCGACGGGGTGAAGCGCGCACAATCGACGCCCATCCAGATCACCGGGTTCGGGGTCGCGGGGCTGACCTCCGCAATCTGCTGCGCCAAGGGCCGGGTCACCGCGGCGACAAAGCTGGCACGTGCCATCTTGGCGGCATGGTCCACGCCATAGACCGGCAGATCCCCATGCAGCGTCAGGCTGTAGGTCAGGTCGCCCAGGATCGCAGCCAGTGCACCCAGATGCGCGGCATTGGCGCAGGAATGAATGTGCAGGTGCCGCACATCGTGGCGTCGCGCATCCTGGACCAGATCTGCCGCCGAGGGCAGCAGCGCCAGCAGCCGCAGCCTGCCGGCGATCGACGTCTGCGACAGGCCCGCCAGATAGCCCACCGCACGCGCGGTACGGACCGGATGCGCCAGCAGACGCAGCACCGCACCGATGCGGGGTGGAAACAGGTAGGTCGTGCGCGCCGCGGCCTGTTCGGCGAAGGCATGGGGGCACGACCCCGCGGGCGGGCGGCGCGTCGAATACAGGCGGACGGGCGTGCCTGCATCCTCGATCGCGCCGATCTCTCTCCAGAAGAACGCATGGGTCTGCGACGGAAATTCGGGAACAACATAGCCCAGTGCCAAGATCGCGTCTCCCTGCTGCCCGCGCGAAGCCCGTTGCCGCTATCCACAGCGCGGGACTGTAAAAATCGGTGCAATCTTTCGATCAGGCCGATGGCCTAGACCGTCCGAGTCGGCTAGTGTTTCCCTGTTGTCGGCCATCGCCCCGGCGCGTTCAAGATCTAGCGAAGAGGCCTCTGGATGTCCCTGTCTCGACCACGGGTCCTGGTGATCGCCGAAGCGGCCAACCCGGAATGGGTCTCGGTCCCGTTGGTCGGCTGGTCGCTGGCCGCGGCGCTGCATCGCCAGACCGACGTGCATATCGTCACCCAGATCCGCAATCGCGACGCTTTCCTGCGCGCCGGCATGGTCGAGGGTCGCGACTTTACCGCCATCGACAGCGAGGCCGTCGCTGCCCCCATGTACCGCGCCGCCGAGGTTCTGCGCATGGGCAAGGGCCGCGGCTGGACTACCGTCACCGCCATCGCCGCGCTGAGCTATCCCTATTTCGAACGCCTTGTCTGGAAGCGTTTCGGCGATGACATCCGTGCCAAGCGGTTCGACATCGTGCATCGCGTCACGCCGCTGTCGCCCACCACGGCCTCGACCCTGGCGCCCAAGGTGGCGGCGGCAGGTGTGCCCTTCGTGCTGGGGCCGCTGAATGGCGGCGTGCCTTGGCCCAGGGGCTTCGATGCGGAACGGCGGCGCGAACGCGAATGGCTGTCCTATGTCCGCGGCATCTACAAGCTGAACCCGCAGCTGCGCCGCACCCATGCGGCCGCGGCACTGATCATTGCCGGATCGCGCCACACCGCCAGCGAGATCCCCGAGCGCTTTCAGGACAAGGTCGTATGGCTGCCCGAAAACGCCATTGATCCGACGCGCTTCAACCTGGTCGCGCCACAGGACACGACGTTGCCCCTGCGCGCCTGCTTTGTCGGTCGGCTGGTGCCCTACAAGGGGCCGCACATCCTGCTGGACGCGATCGCACCCTTTGCGCGGTCAGGTCAGATGGTGCTGGATATCATCGGAGAGGGGCCGATGCTGCCCGAGCTGACGGCGCAGGCCGACAGCCTTGGCATTGCCGACACGGTGACATTCCACGGCCACCTTCCCCACCAGCAGGTGCAGCAGATCCTGGCCGCCGCAAACCTGCTGACTTTCCCCTCGATCCGCGAATTCGGCGGCGGGGTGGTGCTGGAGGCGATGGCCCTGGGCGTCGTCCCGATGGTCGTCGACTATGCCGGACCCGGAGAGCTGGTGACGGCCGAGACGGGTTTCGCCATCCCCCTCGGGACCCGCCAGCAGATCGCGGCGCGGATGGAACAGGCGCTGGCGGACGTGTTGCGCGACCCGACGCGACTGACCACGATGGCCGCGGCCGCCCGGCGGATGGTGCAGGATCACTATACCTGGGATGCCAAGGCCGCGCAGATCATCGCGATGTACCGGGATGTGCTGAAACCCTGACGAAAGCGCCCACCATCCGGGGGGATGGTGGACCTTCTTGTCACGACGAGGCGGAGATCAGCACCCTGTGCAGCGGGCAACGACCTGGAAGGTGCGGATGATCGTGGACACGTCCAGCGCCAGGCTGATTTCCCGAGAGTAGCGTTCGTCGAACACCGCACGGGTCGCAAAGGTCGAGCCGTTGCGGACCGAGACCTGCCACAGGCCGGTCAGGCCGGGGCGGTGCGCCGCGTAGTAGACGCCCGGGTACAGGACGCGCTGTTCGGGCATCATCGGACGGGGACCGACCAAGCTCATGTGGCCCAGGATCACGTTGATCAGCTGCGGCAGCTCGTCCAGCGAGCTCTTGCGCAGGAACGCACCGATCTTGGTGACGCGCGGATCGTTGCGCAGCTTCTGATCGGCATCCCACTCTGCGCGGGCGGCGGGGTTCGCCGCCAGATGGGCCTCCAGCAGTTGATCTGCCTGGGGCTTCATGGTGCGGAACTTGTACAGGCGGAACGATCTCCACCCGCGGCCAAGACGGTTCTGCGTGTAGATCGGCGACCCGCCGTCCAGCATGACCGCCAGCGCGACCAGGACCATGACCGGGATCAGGAACGGCAGCGCAAGCAGGATCAGGGACAGGTCAAGCAGACGCTTGCCACCGTTATCATACACTTTGGGAAGTTCGATCCCGGCGACCGGGTTGGTGGCCTGCGAGGAGCCGAGCTCGTGGCCGTCATTCGACTGTAGCATCTGCGTATCTCCGCACTCGTGACAAAGAAATCGATAAACTTTTAACTAAAGGTCCCGGCGAACCGTCGCGAAGGCCCATGGGCCGCTTCTATCCAACGCACCAATATAGATACAAGTTGTACAAAAAGATGGTCCGCCGCTGCGGTTTCACCTTTTGATTTAAGGGCCGGTGCGATTTTGCACGCGAAGGTTGTGAATCACGGGCGTTTTCACCCGCATGACAGCATTTGACGTCCAAGTTTTCACGGGTTCCCTTAAAACGGCCCGAATGTTGTCCGGAAAGTCAAATTCTGGATCAATTCAATTTGATCTATTAACCAACATATAAGATCGGCCTTGGGGCACACTCCCTGCGGGTGTGCTCAGGCGGCCATCGCATTCCTGCAACCGGAAGATGCGCAGGGCCGCGTTAGCGGCCGCGATCCCAACCCTGCGATGGGCGGCCAAGGCGGACCGCGACGGTGACCGTCGCGTAAACTGCGAACCCGACCGGATCGGTCAGGCCGAGCCGCAGCATACGACCCAGGGACGGGCGGTCGCCCGATGCGTTCTGCTGCAAGTCGGGATAGCGCTCCGCCAGCTGCGCGGTGCCCGCATCCTGGCGTCGGCGAACGCGGATCAGGCGGCGAAACCCTTCCGTGATGGGCCAAGCGTACGGAACCTCGACCCGCGTCCGTTCGGCCGGGGAAAAGTTCAGCCGTGCGAACCCGTCGTCAGCGATCACGGGCGGAAACTGGTCCCACCGCGCGCGCCCTTCTGCGTTCATCGCGAACAGGCCGGCCCCCGTCACGCCGGTGGCCACGAAAGGAAGCTTTTGCCAGAACCGCGCATAGGCCCGCGACAGCAGGGTCCGGGCCGGCGGCACGGTCAGCCTGGCCCCCGCATAGCGCGCCCCCGGCCCCGACAGGGCGGTATGCAGCGCCTCGATCATGCCCGGTCCGATCACCACATCGGCATCCAGATAGATGCGCATTCCACCGGTCGCCGCAGCGTCGCCCATGTTCAGTGCGGCGATCTTGTTCCCGATGGCGGTTTCCAGCACCAGGACCTGCCAGCCCGCCGTCGTCAGGGCGGGCGCGGCATCGCGGGCCAGTTGTGCAGTGGCATCTGTACAGCCATTCGCGATCACGACGATCTGATGCGACACGCCGGGCACAAGACGTTGCGCACACAGCCCGCGCAGACAGGCGCCGATCCCGGCTTCCTCCTGATGGGCGGGCAGGATGACGCTGATACCATCAATATCCATCGCAGTGATCCCTACCCATGCCCCGTGCCTTCGCCTTATCGCCCGTGGGTTGCGCTCTGGCAATGCCGTGACGATGCGGCCGTATCTCATTGCCGCGAACCCCGCCGCGGGCTTAGATCGGACCATGAAGATGGAGGAACAGACCAGTGTCGCGCAGGCGATCCGGGCGATGCTGCCGCAAAGCGTCGGACTGGCCGTGTGCGATATCGACGTCCCGCAGCCGCCTCTCTGGCCGGAAGAGGAGGCGGCGGTACGGCGCGCGGTCCCCTCGCGCATCCGCGAATTCACTGCGGGCCGCGCGGCCGCACGGCTGGCCATGACCGATGTGGGCCTGATGCCTGCCGCCGTCACCACGACCGCAGCGCGGGCACCGGTCTGGCCGCCGGGCCTGTCGGGCAGCATCACCCACACAGCGCGGATCGCCGCGGCCGTCGCGTCGCGGCAAGCGGATTGGCCGGCGATCGGCCTGGATCTGGAGCGTGCGGAGCCGATGTCGGACGACATGGCGGAACTGATCCGCCACCCGCTGGACAGTGTCGATCCAGTGCTTTCCGAACCACTGGCAGCGACACTGCTGTTCAGTGCCAAGGAGGCGGCCTTCAAGGCCCAGTTTCCACTGACCGGGTTGTGGATCGACTATTGCCAAGTGCCGCTGACCATCACGGCCGACGGTTTCACCCTCAGCGTGCAAGGCGTCCCTCTGAGCGGCCGCTGGCGACGTGCAGGCGGACTGTTCGCAACAACGGTCCTGATAGGGAAGGAGCATGCCGACGCATTGCGGCTAGGCGGAGGCGTTTGGAGTGTCTGACGCGCAGCCTGAAACTCCAATATTGTTCTATGACATTGAGGGGAGAGTGTGATCCAGTAGTGCTATCTGCCCATGAAAAATATTCGCGATCTTATATCATTTTTTGTTGACAATTAATAAATTGTCATCTTCAAAACATTAAAATTCAAATTTCTAAATTGCCAAAAAACTCTTTGCGTGATGCTGACTTCATTGAGGAAGCCACGCTACGCAATTTCAAACCGCTATTGTATCGCGCTAAGGACTAATTTGTTTTACGGCGCTTGGGCACGTGGACACCGTTACGTCCACTGACATCGCGGCCACCCAAAAATCGGCTGTTGGTCTCGTCGGTGCTGTCGATTTGTGATGATCAGGTCTGGCCCGCGCAGTCGGCCCGTAAGGTCTGACGCGTCTGCGAAGACTGGCCTTACGTGTTGACGAAGCCGTGGCGGCTGGCGCTCCTCAAACCCTGCAGCGTCGAGATGATGCGGCGGATTACCCCTTGGATACATCACCTTAACAGATATTAGAGAAATCGCTCTGCTCATGAAAAATGCCGCCAAGCACTACCCTATGGCGGATCTCATCGACACCCCCACCCCATCCCGTTGAACCGCGGCCTCGCCGCGCTGACCGTCCTTACAGCGGCTGCCGTACCGACAATCCAAAAGGTCCGTCAAACATCAGTCATTTCTGCCATTTTCCACCGCATTATTCTTGCTAAGGTGCGGATGGTCCGGCATTGGCCGGCCGCGGGGACAAGACGGGACATGACGTGACGAACGCTGCAGCGCCTGACCGCCGGACGCTGTCCGACAAGCTGATGCAGGGGCTGGGCGCGGCGCTTCTGGCCCGCAGGTCTCTGCGCCATCAGGTGGTGTTCGCCCTGTCGGCGATCGTGCTGTCGACCGCGCTGCGCTTTGCGTTGAACGATGCGCTGCCGCCCGGATTTCCGTTCCTGACCTTCTTTCCCGCCGTCATGCTGACGCTGGTCTTCTCGTCGCTGCGGTCCGGATTGGCCGTGGGCGTGGCCTGCGGGGTCATCGCGTGGTATTTCTTCATCGAACCGGTGCGCAGCCTGGCCATCACGCCGGGAGCCATCGTCGCCCTGCTGCTCTATGCGCTGATCATCGCCACGGACGTGGTGTTCATCACCGCCGCAGGTCGGGCCCTGGAACAGCGCATGGCCGCCGAACAACGGGCCAACGCGTTGGCGACATCGCGCAGCCTGATGTTCTCTGAACTGCAGCACCGGATCTCGAACAACCTGTCCACGGTCGCGGCGCTGCTGCGCCTGCAGTCCCAGCTGGTCGCGGACGAGACCGCGCGCCAGGCGCTGGTCGCGTCGCAGACCCGCATCCGGTCGATATCGCTGTTGCAGCGGCGGCTGCATTCACCGGACCTGCAAACGCTGGACGCGGCCGAATACCTGCGCGAGGTGCTGCATGACGTGGTGGAGGTCACGGGCGCAGGCGACGTCGATCTGGACTTCAGCGCCGACAGCCTGCCGCTGCCGCATGACACGGCCGTCCCTTTGGGTCTGATCGCCAGCGAACTGGTGATGAACGCCATCGAACACGGCGCCCCCGAAGGCCGCGACACGGAGATCACCGTCAGGCTGACCGTCGACGCGGCCACCCCTGACGGACGCATCCCCGCGACGCTGCGCATCGTGGACCAGGGCCCTGGCCTGCCCGAAGGCTTCGATCTGGAGACGTCGGACAGCCTGGGGCTGATCGTCGCACGCCAGTTCGCGACGGCGCTGAACGGCCAACTGACGCTGGCGAAAGGCAAGGACGGCGGCACGGTGGCGCGGCTGGACTTCCTGATCGACCCGACCAGCATTTGATGCCGGAACGGACGCCCACGGGCGGCGTTTCGAACCCATGGACACACATATGACCGCCAGGACCATCGCGATCGTCGGCACCGGCCCGACCGGCATCTATACGCTGCTGCACCTTCTGGACACGGGCCTGCCGCTGGCGGTCACGCTGTACGAAAAGGGACCGCGTGCCGGGATCGGCATGCCCTATTCACCCGAGATGTCGAACCGCGCGATGCTGGCCAACATCGCCAGCATCGAGATACCGCCGATTGCGACCACCTATCTGGACTGGCTGCAGGATCAGCCGGATGCGCGGCTGAGATCCTACGGCCTGGACCCCCAGGACCTGGACGAGCGTCAGTTCACGCCGCGCCTGCTGCTGGGCGAATATTTCCGCGATCAGCTGATGGCGCTGGTCGATCGGGCGCGGTCACGGGGCCACCGGATCGACATCCGCGAGGCGACCGAGGTTCTGGACATCCAGGCCGACGATGCGGGCCTGAGCGTGATGACCGCGGACGGGCGCGACGGGCCCTTCGACCGTGTAATCGTCGCCACAGGCCACGCCTTCCCCGATGAGGACGAGGCCACCCGCAGCTATTTCCCCAGTCCCTGGTCCGGACTGATCGAGGCCGACATTCCCGCCGTGCGGGTCGGCATCATGGGCACCTCTCTCAGTTCGATCGACGCGGCGATGGCGGTGGTGAACCAGCACGGTCGTTTCCGCCGCAAGGGTGATGACCTGCGCTTTGATCTGGACCCGGCATCGGCGGATCTGCGGATCGTGATGATGTCGCGGTCGGGCGTCCTGCCCGAGGCCGACTTCTATTGCCCCATCCCCTATGAACCCCTGACCATCGCCACCGCCCCGGCGCTGGCCGCCTGCCTGTCGACCCCGGCGCCCTTGGACGCGGCCTTCGATCTGGTCCGGGCCGAGATCATGCAGGCCGACCCGGCCTTTGCGCTGAGGATCGGGTTGGGCGGGTTGGACGCGGACAGCTTTGCCGATGCCTATTTCGCCGCGCGCGAGGCCGCCGATCCGTTCAAATGGGCCCGCGCCAATCTGGACGAGGTCGAACACAACAAGGCGCACAAGATCACCGTCGCCTGGCGCTATGCCCTGCTGCGCATGCATGAACAGGTCGAGGAGATCGTGCCGGACCTGTCCGACGACGACCGCGACCGGTTCGACAGGGGTCTGAAGAAGGTGTTTGTCGACAACTATGCCGCAGTCCCGTCGGAATCGATCCGGCGCGTGCTGGCGCTGCGCGATGCCGGCATCTTGTCGATCATGCCCTTGGGCGAGGATTACGACATGACCCGCGATGGCGCAGAGACCGTCATCGTCCATGACGACCGCACCGAACGCTTTGCCGTGTTCATCGATGCACGGGGGCAAAAGCCCCTCAGCACCGAAGACCTGCCCTTCCCGACGTTGCGGCGCGCGCTGCTGGATGCGGATCACGAAATTCCCGACGTGGCGCAGGATTACAGCCTGCTGGGCGCAGGTCCGTTCAGTGGCAGGCTGTGTTTGGCGGCGATCCCCTACCTGATGCACGACCGCCCGTTCGTTCAGGGGATCACGGCCTGTGCCGACATCGCAGAGTCCATCGCGCGGGGCATGGCAACCGGACGCCGTCGCAGGCTGGTGTCGTAGGAACCGACTGACAAAGATCAGGTCGCAATCCTTTCACTAGACATCCATATGGATGGTATAAGGAAGGGATAGCAATCATGGCGACCGCCTCTCCGGCCCGGACGGCCGATACCGAAAAGATCACCATCAATCTGGGCTTCGTCGATCTGGGACGGATCGACCTGCTGGTGCGCGAAGGCTTCTATGCCAGTCGCAGCGACCTGATCCGCACCGCGATCCGGGCGCAGCTGGACCGACACGATGCCTCGGTGGCCCCGGCCATCGTGCGCGACGATTTCGTGATGGGTCTGCGCGATCTGTCCCGGGCCGAACTGGAGGCCCTGCAGGCCGCGAACCAGATGCTGGACCTGCGGGTGATCGGGCTTGCCCGCTTTGCCCGCGACATTCCCCCGGACCTGATCACCGCCACGATCCGCTCGATCGAGGTTCTGGGCACCATCCAGGCGGATGCCGGGGTCAAGGCGGCGCTGGACGCCTGCCGAACGAACAAGGGAACACGATGATGACCGAACAGATGCCGATGAACATGGCCCGCATCACCGAATTGATGCGGTCGGGCGATCTGGCGCAAGCCACGCAGATGATCCAGTCGGGATTGGGCGGGGGCGCGATGCCGCGCATGCCGGCTGGCGGCCTGTCGATGCCGCAGATGCCCCGGATGCCGGCGGGCTTTCCCGCAGGTGCGGCCATGCGCGACAGCACGCCGATGGACATCCCCCAGGGTGCCAGCTGGACCACACACCAGCATCAGGCGGCAGGGCAGTCGCGCGACTATCGCCTGTACCTGCCCGCGTCGCTGGAGGGGCGCCCGGCTGCAGGGCTGTTGCTGCTGCTGCACGGCTGCACACAGGACCCGGATGATTTCGCCCGCGGCACCGGCATCATGGCGGCGGCAGAGCGCCATCGGATGATCGTCGTGGCCCCCGCACAGACGTCACAGGCCAACATGAACCGCTGCTGGAACTGGTTCGAGGCCCGTCATGCCGCCCGCGACGGCGGAGAGGCCGCCTTTCTGGTCGACCTGACCCGCAGCGTCGCCCACGACCACGCCGTGGCCCCCGACCGGCGCTTTGCCGCAGGGCTGTCGGCCGGCGGGGCGATGGCGGTGATCCTGGGCGCGGTCTTTGCCGACGATTTCGGTGCCGTGGCCTGTCATTCGGGCCTTCCCAACGGCGCGGCTATGGACATGGCGGGCGCGTTCCAGGCGATGTCGCAGGGCGGTTCCGATCGGGGTCAGGGCGTGGGCTGCCGGCTGTTCGTCGTGCATGGCGCGACCGACAAGACCGTGTCGCCGCGCAATGCCGATGCCGTGGTGGCGCAGGCGCTGCGGCGGCAACCCGGCCTGACCCGACGCGCGGCGGATGCACGGCTGAATGACCGTGCCGTGCATATCGGCCGATACCGCGATGACGCGGGCACGTTGCGGATTGAGACATGGCGGGTTCAGGGACTGGGTCACGCCTGGTCCGGTGGTCAACCTACCGGCAGCCACACCGCTCCGGGACCCTTGGCCACTGATGCGATGATGGCGTTCTTTCTGGCGTGACGAAAACGGCCCCCGGATCACCGGGGGCCATCCTATGTGGTCAGGCGTCGTGGTCGTCGTATTCGGCGGCCGCGTCGTTCACCGAATCCTCGGCCAGTTCGGTCAGCTTGGTGTCGGCCGCGCTTTCCTGGGCCAGGATCCCCTCCAGGTGGGTCTTCGCCTCATCCATCCCCAAGGCCTCGGCAAAGGCGCGCATCGAGCCGTAACGCGTGATCTCGTAATGCTCGACCGCCTGACAGCTGAAGATGATCGCGGCGTCGGCGGCAACGCTGTCACCGAAATCCTCCAGCAGGCTTTCGCCCTCTTCCAGGATGCCGTCGATGGCGTCGCATTTCACGGCCTTGGCACGCTTGCCCAACAGCTCGAAAATCGCCTCCAAGGTCTCGATCTGGCCTGCGGTCTCTTCGCGATGCGCGGTCAGGGCGGCGATCAGGTCGGGATGGTCGGCCGCCTTGATCATCTTGGGCAGCGTCTTGTAGATTTTCTTCTCGGCGTAATACATGTCCGCCAAGGCGTGTTCGAACAGATCCGCAAGGCCCTTGTCCGTCGCCGCGGGCTTGGCGGCCTTGGCCTTGGATTCCGCAGCCACGTCCTGCGACCGCTTGGTGCGGGCCTCGGCGGTGGGTTTCGCAGTCTTCTGCCCTGCTGCGCGGGCGGATTTCTTGGTTGCGGTCTTGGTCTTGGTGTCGTCGGAGGCGGTCGCCATGATGTCTCTCCCTGGCCCGGCAGGATCGCGGGGCCGTATGCTGTCGATGAAACGGGCGGTCGTGACGCCACGTTCCGTTGACATAAGTTCAGTCGCGCGCGGCCCTGTCCCACAGCCGGCGCACAACCAGCGCCGAGACCAGCCCCAGAACCGCACCGGCCACGACATCGCCCGGATAATGCTTGCCCCGCGGCACCTGGATTCCCGCGATCATCGCCGCGACCCCCAGGGCGGGCACGGCCATGTGCGGCAGATCGCGCGCGACGACGACGGCCACCGCCACCGCACCCGCCGTGTGCCCCGAAGGAAAGGACGTCTCGTGCCCGCCCCGGCTTTCGCCGGGCTCGCAGCGATAGTCCTGCCGCTTGATCATCTCGACCGGGCGGGTGCGGCGAAAGCGGTTCTTGATCACCCGCTTGACCGAATTGGCCAGGACATGCGCCGCCATCATCCGCAGGCCGGTGCGCGCGACATGATCCTGCCCGGACAACGCGCCGCCCAGGATCACGCTGCCGCAAACCAGGGACAGGGGCACCTGGTCGGCCACCTCGCTCAGCGTGCCGACGACCTTGACGACCGGATGGTGGCGGTGGCGCGCGGCTTGGGCGGCGGCCTCCTTGTCGGCCTGTTCCAGCGGGCCCGCATCATCGGCGCCGGGGGTGCGGATCGTGGTGTTCATCGGGAAAAACTCTCGTCTGTTCGGGACCGGCCCACCCTTGGGCCGGTCGGCAGCGCAACGGCGCGTGACGCGCCCGGTTCCGGTATCATATGATGCGTGCGGCGGGACGGATGGCCGTCGGCGGGCATCCGCCCGTAGCGACGGAACCGGGGCCTTCGGGCCGTGTTGACCAGCGCCCCCGTGCAGGGGGCATGTCGGGGGACCATCATGACACTGAACATTTCGGGGCCGCGTCAGGCCCCGCACGACCTGCTGGGGCCGGATGCCAATGCCGCAGTCGCCGCGCCCGAGGGTGGGGTCGACATCGTGCGCATGGCCGCGTGGCTGGTCGTGGGCACGGTCATCATCGGCCTGCTGTATTACGGACAGGAGGTGCTGATCCCGTTGGCGATCGCCTTCCTGATCAGCTTTGCCCTGGGGCCGCTGGTCAAGGTTCTGGTCCGTCGCGGCATTCCGCAGGTGGCGGCGGTGTCGGTGGTCATGCTGACGGTCATCGCGATGCTGCTGGGGTTGGGCCTGCTGATCACGTCGCAGGTCAGCGTGCTCAGCGCCGAACTGCCCGCCTATCAGTCCACGATCCGCGCCAAGATCCAGGGGCTGGGCCAGCAGATGGAGGGGCCGGGCCTGTTCGACGGCGTGTTCCAGACCATCGCCACCGTCCAGGAACAGCTGGCCACCGCCTTGCAGGACGCCCCCGGCGCCGTGGCCGACCCGCTGGCCGTGACGGTCGTGGGCGACGGCCCGTCCCCCTTTGCCACCGCCAGCGCCTGGCTGGCCCCCGCCCTGGCGCCGCTGGCGACCCTGGGCATCGTGGTCGTCTTCGTGTTCCTTGTCCTTCTGGACCGGGGCGATCTGCGCGACCGTCTGATCCGCCTGCTGGGCGGCAACCTGCACCGCTCGACCGACGCGCTGGAGGAGG
>ENA-UOXB01001036-UOXB01001036.1-bioreactor-metagenome-genome-assembly--contig:-NODE-1036-length-14301-cov-5.902008_pt1 | contig 14301 bp, 12 predicted proteins | sample MGYA00238158_ERZ761615 | MGnify/ENA primary metagenome ERZ761615 (study PRJEB28904, sample SAMN06267902) | bioreactor metagenome | isolation source: Joint BioEnergy Institute, California, USA... | reverse complement strand
CCGGTGACCGCGGCTTCGGAGCGCGCCTGCGGCAACTTCCTGCCGATATGGTGCATGTCCTACAGGCACCGGAACTGGGCCTGGATATCGACACGCCAGAAGATCTTGCGCGTGCGCGCGATGCGGGCTGGATCGATACTGAGTGAGTCGCACGTGGGTTCGGCCCCGTTTGAAATCGCGGTCGATTGCTTTGGCCCGCGCGCCTGGCTGAACGACCTGACCTGCTACAACACCCTCGGCATGACCTTCCCGGTGGGGCACAGCAGCGGGGTGCGCGAATCCTGGCAGAACGTCACCGGCTGCAGCCTGCAGAAGGGGCGGGATGCTCACCCACGTCGCCTGCATTGCCGGCCGCAACATGTGGTTTGCCGGAGGTGATGGCATCGGCATCAACAATGGCGGCGCGTCGCGCTGGCATTCGCGGCTGAACCCCAATATCGGGTTCTATTTCTGAAAGGTGCTACGCGTCGGCTACGATGCTACGGTCGGCATCGTAGCCGGTGGCAGGGGACGCAATGGATATGCAGGCAGCGGGCGAACTCGATTCGCCGGCAAAGACCGATTCGCAGGAACTGACCTTCCACTGGCTCTACCAGCGGGTCCAGGGGCTGGCTGAGCACAGCATCTATCCGAAGGCGGGCAGGGTGGAAACGTGGGCGTTTCGCATCGGCTTGGGCGCCGCAATCGTTGGCATTCTCTGTGGCCAGCTGCCTGATCGGTGGCTACCTGTGAGTGTGGTGCTGCAAGTGGTTGTTGCGTGCCTGGCCATCGAGATCGGCGGCTTCATCGTTGGAGTTGCCCTGGCCGCCTGTAGAGGAATTCACCAGTTCAGCCAGCCACGGCTCTCGCACGCCAAGGAGATGGACGGCGACTTCGCGCACTGGCAAACGGTGGTTACCGAGCTTCGCAGCTTCCCCCGCATCGAGCGTGAGCGACGCCTTCGCTATGTCAGCACGCTGCGCACCAACATGATCGAGCGCATGGGCATGATGTATGGCGGCCTGCAGCGGCTCGGGCCGTTTCCACTGCTGATCGCGCTCTACCTGCAATTCCGCGAATGGAAATGGGGTGACTGGGCGAGCGCGTTCGACGTCAGCCTGGTCGGCGCATTGTTGATCTTCGCCATGGTGCTGCTGTACCTCCTGGGCTGGATGCTGATCAGCCTCCGCACCCGCCTGGATACTTACGTCGCCCTGCTCGAGGGCTCCACCCACGAGCCCGAGCCCCCGCAACCAGCGCCACGGTAGAGCCGAGCCATGCTCGGCTACGGGATGCCACATCGCACCCCATCAGGTATCTCACCAGCCAGCAGCTGCAGCTGCCCGGTCCATCAGAGCAGGCTCCGGCACGCCCGGCCGAAGGCCGGTCAGGTCAATACGGTGGTGCGGGTCGAACACGATCATGCCGCGATCTCATACAAGGCTGGGCGGTCTCAGGGCGGAGGCAGGGGCCGAGCCAGAGGCCCAGCCATTGCCATGCGGAGCCAACAAAGGCCCAGATTCGGCGAATACGACATTTCGCATAATGTATATTATGTTCGATGCTGCGTGGCTGGCTGGCGCAGTTCTTGCGGCGGCGTCGGCACCTACTCTGGCATGGAGCCTGATCGTGCGTGATCGGAAACTGACCGGTCCTTGGGCTGCTTTTTCGTTTAAGGGTGGCCGACTGGTCACGCCCGAGGGCCGCGAGCTGGAGCCGCAAGACCTCGCATGGCTGTCGCTCACCGCTGCACAAGCGCAGGAATGGCTGCGGCCGATGGAAACCCGTGGAGTGCCGGCGAATCGGGACGTTCTAGCCAAGAACCAACGGCGTTCGCCCAGAGTGATGGCTGGGCCCGACGCCGAGCCGGCAGCAGCGGTCCTGCCTATACCTGGGCCGAGATCTCGCCAGCGCGTGTGAGGTGCTTCCGTAGGGGGCGCTCCCCTGCACCCGGCGTGATGCGTCACGGTAATCACTTACAAGCCCGCCAGACCATATCGTCCATACGCCTGCCAACATCAAACGGGCGGTTGGTACCGTAGGCCCTGAAAACGCGCTCACGCTCCGCACGTGCGGCCTCGCAGGCGTTGGCATCCCTGTACTGAGAGATATGGTGCAACTGCCCGCCACCGCCGCCGTTTCTGTAAACAGGTGCTGGGCGCGGCGCCGGCCGAGGCGCGACGGAAGCCGAGTTCTGCTGCCGGATCATGTCCAAGCGCCGCTCATTGGCTGCCGATTCCGCGGATCGTGGCGCGACCTCTACATTCCACGTCTTGGCGGCTTCACCGCTGGCGCATGGCATTGACTGGTACTCGACGCCGCCCTTGGTGACGCACTTGTAAATCTGCTGGGCGCCTAATGGCGCAGCCATCACACACAGCAGCACTGCTGCCGCAATCCTTGTGACCATGACTTCCCCCTGTAGCTGGCCCGAAGCTTACCCCCTTCGCCTTAGGGTTGGCGAGTAAGGGCGGGGTCACAGCTTTGTGGGGATCGCTGGCGTGGTCATGTGGCTGCTGCTCTGGAACGACGGCGTCTCCGAGAAGCTGCCGAGCGCCCTATCCCCACGAGCGGTGGCGCTCCCGTTGATGACCGCCCCACTCTGCTCGATCCGTTCCGGCTGCGCCGTTAGCCGTTGTTGTACGCATCATAGAAGCCGCCGATGAAATTGTTCAGATGCTCTGTGAGATCACCCGCATTCTGTCGAATTTCTTCAAGCGTAATGACAGAGATTGCCACGGATCACACTCCTTGTTGAATCTGGCCAGAGAGAAGGGATGACACACATGCGTGCAGCACCTCCACCCGAGACGGGGCAATCCTGCAAGTATTCTTCGTACAGCGGCACGCCCGGGCTTGGGAACCGATCGGACAATCACCGCCCCGCGCTCATCGCTCGGGAGGTTTGGGGAAGAGCAGCTTGGGAGTTCCGACAATCAGCAGCCATGCGCCCATGGCCGCCCCGTAGGCAAGGATCGTCCCCACAAAGAATGTGCCCAAGAGGCTGCCGGTGAACAGCTGATACAGTCCTTTGCCGCGGTCTGCAGCGCCGGCTCCAACAGTCAGCACGATTGCCGGCAGCAGAACCATTCCGCTGCAGAGGATCAGGGAGAATGCGCCTAGCAGCCAGCGCTTGGCCAGCGGATTCCATGGCATGGGATAGCCTGCAAGCAGTCGCCTGATCCAAAGGAACAACACTGGAATGGCGATCAAGTACATCAAAGCCACATACAACCAGGTTCGAACATCGGTGCTGCCGCCGTCGAACATGGCATGTGGGTATGCCCCTGTGCGATACAGCGCTTCGGCGATTGCCGTCAGAGCCGCGCTAATGCCCATCGCGGGCCAGAACAGACGCGAGACCTTGCCCCACTGCGCGTTGCGTTGCTGCTGCTCATCGTTCATGCCAGACATGAAAGCCTTCTTGGGAGGATGTGTCATGAGATGCCCAGGGCACTCCCGGGCTGTCACGGATTCGGCCAGGGAATGGCATGAGCGGCTGCTGCTAGCGTTCTCGCATCGCATCGCCTCGCCTGCGAGCCAAGAATCAACAGCGGAAGGAACGACCAGCGCAGCCACCAAGCATGCTTCATGCAGCATCCTTCATCGTCAAAGACGAGAACGGTTGGATGCGGCAACCGGCGGTTGGGTTTGAAGGCGGCTATGCGTCGACTCACGAACGATCGCAATGAACACTTTCAGCGGCGCAGGTACCGGGCGATAGCTGGTGCAGCAAATGCAGCGATGGGACATAAGCTATTTTCCTTCGACATCGGCCGTGACGCGTCACGATAATTGGAGGTGGATCGGGCCAGATCACCTCCTCTCCACGATCTGCAAGGCAGTTCCGCAGGCCCCGGGCGTCCGGAAACTATCGCGAAGCGGTTGATCCCCGTACCACGCAGCGGCCGGTCATCACCAGCCTGCGCACTGGCATCTCCGGTGCACGCAGGCGCTCCAGCAGCAGCGACATCGCGGCCCGCCCCATCTCTTCCACCGGTTGCTCGACGACGGTGATGCCCGGTTCAACCAGTTCGGTCCAGCGCTCGTTGTCGAACCCCGCCAGCGCCAGCGCGCCTGGAATCGCCAGTCCTGCGCTGCGTGCCGCTTTCAGTGCTCCCATCAGCAGCAGGCTGTTGCTGGTAACCAGCGCCTCGGGCCTCGAGGGCCCAGCCAGCCACTGTCCGGCGGTGCTGATGGCGGCCTCGGCCGTGGGTTCGACTTCCCGGTAGTCCGGTTCCAGCCCATGCCTGCGCATGGCCGCAAGATAGCCATCACGACGTTCGGCCGCAGTGGTGCTGGTACTGCCGAACAGGCCGCCGATGCGCCGATAGCCGCGTTCAACCAGATGCTCGACCAGGCCGGCCATGGCCGCCGGATTGTCCAGCACCACGCTGTCGATCGCCCCGCCCGGCGCGGCGCGGTCGACCAGTACCGTCGGATAGTCCAGCGCGAGCCGTTCCAGCCGCCCCACCGTGGTCCGGGTCGGCGCGAAGATCAGCCCGCTGATGCGCTCCTCGTGCATCAACTGCAGGTACAGTGCCTCGCGCTCGGGGTCCTCGTCGGTATTGCACAGGGTGACGCGCAGGCCCTCGCGATAGGCGACCTCCTCCACCGCGCGGATCAGCGCGGTAAAGAAAGGGTTGCGGATGTCCGCCACGACCAGCCCGATGATGCCGGTATGCCGGGAGCGCAGGCGCCTGGCCTGCAGGTTCGGGCGATAGCCGGTCTGGCGGATGGCGGCCTCGACCCGGCTACGTACCTCTCCACTGACCGGGCCGCCACCCAGCACGCGCGACACCGTGGATTTGGAGACGCCCGCCACGCGCGCCACGTCGTTGATGCTGATGCTCATTGGATTGGAAACGTTCCCGGTCAACTGTGCTGGCCGCAGCTCGACGGCCGTTCAGGACAATGCTAACGCCAAAGTACTATTGGCTTTTTGTGCAGTGCACATTGAAATGCACGCTGGGAACGTTCCCAATACGCCAGCACACCCTTCCCGGAGCCCGCCTTGTCTTCCCTCCCCGCCCCTGCTCCCGTCAGCCACGAACTGATCCGCCTCGGCGCACGGGCCCGTGACAAGGCAGATGCCATCGCCCAGGCCGCACAGATGCTGCTGGCCGCCGGCTGCGTTGCGCCGGGCTACGAAACCAGCATGGGCCGCCGTGAGCAGCTGGCGAACACCTTCCTCGGCCACGGTGTGGCGATCCCGCATGGGCTCGGCGAGGACCGCCATCTGGTGCGCCGCGATGGCATTGCCGTGCTGCAGTTGCCGGACGGTGTCGAATGGAATCCGGGCCAGGTGACGCGGCTGGTGGTCGGCATCGCCGCCCAGTCCGATACCCACATCACCCTGCTGCGCCGGCTCACCCGGCTCATCCAGGATGACGCCACGCTGCAGCGTCTGTTCACGACCGCCGAAGCGAGCGAGATCGTGACGGCGCTGGCCGGCGACGTCACCACCTTGGCCAACGATGTTCCAGCGCAGGATCTGGCCGAGCATTTCGGCTGGACCATCGCCTACCCCAATGGCCTGCATGCGCGGCCTGCCACGCGCTGGGCCGAGACGGCCCGCAGTTTCAGCGCCCGTGCCCAGGTGCGCGCAGGCGACCAGGCGGCCGATGCCAAGAGCCTGGTCGCGCTGCTGCAGCTGGGTCTGCGTCATGGCGACCCGGTGAGTGTGTCTGCCGAAGGCGCGGATGCGCCCGCACTGCTGGCCGCACTGCGCAGGGTCATGGAGGGGTTGGTGGCTCAGGAAAAGGCCGATGCCGAACGTGCAGCACAGCGCAAGGCGGCGCCGGTCGCGGGCTGGAATCCACCGGAGGCACAGGCAGCGATCGTCGGCATTGGTGCCAGCCCCGGGTTGGCGATCGGCCGGATCCATGTGCTCGCCAGCAGGCAGACCAACGTCGCCGACCACCCCGCCCCGCTCGGGGAAGGCGGTGCACGCCTGCAGGACGCGCTCGGCCGCACCCGCCAGCAGCTGGCGGCGCTGCAGGACGACACCCAGCGCCGGCTCGGCGCATCCGATGCGGCGATCTTCGGGGCCCAGGCCGCGCTGCTCGACGACACAGACCTGATCACCCGTACCTGTCAGCTGATGGTGGAAGGTCATGGCGTCGCGTGGTCATGGCACCAGGCCATCGAACAGATTGCCTCCGGGCTGGCGGCGCTGGGCAATCCGGTGCTCGCCGGGCGCGCAGCCGACCTGCGTGATGTGGGTCGGCGTGTGCTGGCACAGCTTGATCCGTCTGCGGCCGGCGGTGGTCTCGCCGACCTGCCCGCCTACCCCTGCATCCTGCTCGCGGCCGACCTGTCACCGTCAGACACCGCCAACCTCGACACCCGTCGCGTGCTCGGTCTGGCCACCGCACAGGGCGGGCCAACCTCACATACCGCGATCCTCTCGCGCACGCTCGGGTTGCCGGCGCTGGTTGCCGGTGGCGCGGATCTGCTGACGATTGAAGCGGGTGTGGAGGCCATCATCGACGGCAGCAGCGGGCGGCTCTATCTGTCTCCGTCCGATGCCGATCTCGCTTCGGCCCGCGCCTGGATCGCCGAGCAGCAGCACATCCGCGAACGCGAGGCCGCGCAACGCGCGCAGCCGGCGCAGACGACCGACGGCCACCGCATCGACATCGGTGCCAACGTCAACCTGCCCGAACAGGTGCCGTTGGCACTGGAACAGGGCGCCGAAGGCGTTGGCCTGATGCGGACCGAGTTCCTGTTCCTCGAGCGCGGCAGCACGCCCAGCGAGGATGAGCAGTACGCCACGTATCGGGCGATGGCCAGCGCCCTGGATGGCCGCCCGCTGATCGTGCGCGCGCTCGACATCGGCGGCGACAAGCAGGTTGCGCACCTGGAGCTGCCGCATGAGGACAACCCGTTCCTCGGCGTGCGCGGCGCGCGCCTGCTGCTGCGCCGTCCCGATCTTCTGGAGCCGCAGCTGCGGGCGCTGTATCGCGCGGCGAAGGACGGTGCGCGCCTGTCGATCATGTTCCCGATGATCACGTCCGTACCGGAACTGATCGCGCTGCGTGCCATCTGCGAACGGTTGCGCATCGGGCTGGAGGCGCCCGAAGTGCCGATCGGCATCATGATCGAAGTGCCCGCAGCCGCAGCCCAGAGCGATGTGCTGGCGCGCCATGCCGATTTCTTCTCGATCGGCACCAATGACCTGACCCAGTACGTGCTGGCGATCGATCGCCAGAATCCGGAACTCGCCGTCGAGGCCGACAGCCTGCATCCCGCCGTGCTGCGCGCGATCCGCGCCACGGTCGACGGCGCACGCACGCATGGGCGCTGGGTCGGCGTCTGCGGTGGCCTGGCGGGCGACCCGTTCGGCGCCATGCTGCTGGCCGGTCTCGGCGTGGACGAGCTGTCGATGACCCCGAACGATATTCCGGCGGTGAAGGCCCGCCTGCGCAGTACCCGGTTGGCCGATCTGCAGGCGCTGGCCGGCAAGGCACTGGACTGCGAAACCACCGAACAGGTGCGTGCCCTTGAGGGAGCGCGCGCATGAACCCCCGCGCCGTCACCGTCACCCTGAACCCGGCGATCGACCAGACCGTGCGCCTGGCGGGCCTGCAGCCGGGGCATGTGCATCGTGCCTTCAGCAGCCGCGACGACGCGGGGGGCAAGGGCATCAATGTTGCCGCCTGCCTGGCCGACTGGGGCGTGCCGACAGCCGCACTGGGTGTGATCGGCGAGGACAACCCGGGCGTGTTCAGTGCGCTGTTCTCGGCGCGCGGCATCACCGACGGCTGCCTGCGCGTGCCGGGCCGGACCCGCACCAACATCAAGCTTGTGGATGAGACCCACGGCGAGACCACTGATATCAACCTGCCCGGCCTGCCCTTGAACGGCGCCGATCTGGATGCGGTGTGCCGACGACTCGCCGCCGTGCTCCAGCCACAGCTGCCGGTGGTGTTGTCCGGCAGCCTGCCCTCCGGCCTGCCGGCCGATTCATGGACGCGGCTGCAGGCGCAGGCGGGCGGCGCGGGCGCGCGGGTACTGCTCGACACCAGCGGCGATGCGCTCGCCGCCGCCCTGAGCAGCGCACACGCGTCAGTGCCCTATGCGGTCAAGCCCAACCGCCACGAACTGGAGTCGTGGGCCGGAACGCCGCTGCCGGATCGGAGCGCCCTGCGCGCTGCCGGCCTGCGCCTGCTTGAACGCGGGGTTGCGCTGGTGGTGATTTCGATGGGCGGCGACGGCGCGCTGTTCATGGATCGCAACGGCGCCCTGATCGCGCGTCCCCCGCGTCTGTCGCAGGGCAGCACGGTCGGTGCGGGCGACGCCATGGTGGCCGGTATCGCCGCCGCACTGCTTGAGCCGGCCTTCGACCTGGCCAGCTGCGCGCGCCTGGCAACGGCCTTTTCGATGAGTCGCCTGCACAGCGGCGACGCGCGACGGCTGGATCCGGCGCAGGTCCGCGGGTGGACGGACGATGTACTGATCGAACGATTGGATTGAAACCCTGCAGGCGGCGCTGCAGGCCCCACGGCCCGCCCCAGCGCCTCACGCAGAACAGAACCCGAAGAATTCCAGGAGTTCCCATGCACCCTTTCCCCGTCATCATCGCCGCTGGCGCGCGCAGCATCGAGGCCGTTCTCGCTGCCGAAGCGCTGCGCCGCGCCGCCCGCCAGCGTGGCCTCGAACTGGTGATCGAGATCCGCAGCGAACAGGGCGTGACCGGCGCACTTGATGCCGCACACGCCACCGCGACGACGCTCCTGCTGGTGGGCGACGGCGAGGCCGATCTGACCCGCTTCGACACTGCGACGGTGGTGCGCGCCGGCCTCGGCGAAGTGCTGGACGATCCACTCGCTGCATTGGCATCACTGGAAACTGCTGTGCCCAAGGCCGATGCGGCGGACCCTCGCAAGCGCATCGTCGCTGTCACCTCCTGCCCGACCGGCATCGCCCACACGTTCATGGCGGCCGAAGGCCTGCAGCAGGCCGGCAAGGCGCTTGGCCACGCAATCCGGGTCGAAACGCAGGGCTCGGTCGGTGCGCAGGATGCGTTGAGCGACGAGGAAATCGCTGCCGCCGACCTGGTGCTGATCGCCGCAGACCGTGAAGTGGATCTGTCACGCTTCGCCGGCAAGCGCCTGTTCAAGAGTGGCACCAAGCCCGCGATCAACGATGGCCAGAACCTGCTCCGCAAGGCGCTGGCCGAGGCCAATGTCCACGCCGGCGCGTCTGCCCCGGGCCGCGCACCCGAGAAGAGCAAGGGCACCGGCCCCTACAAGCACCTGATGACCGGCGTGTCGTTCATGCTGCCGTTCGTGACCGCAGGTGGCCTGCTGATCGCGTTGGCATTCGCCCTCGGCGGCATCTATGCCTTCGACGATGCACACAAGGGCACGCTGGCCTGGTCCCTGTTCCAGATCGGCGCCAAGGCCGGCTTCACTTTGATGGTGCCGGCACTTGCCGGCTACATCGCCTATTCCATCGCCGACCGCCCCGGCATCGCGCCCGGCATGATCGGCGGGCTGGTCGCGGTCAACATGGACGCGGGCTTCATCGGCGGCATCCTGGCCGGCTTCATTGCCGGCTATGGCGTGCACTGGATCAACCGAGCGCTGCGCCTGCCGCGCAGCCTGGAGGGCCTCAAGCCGGTATTGATCCTGCCAGTGCTGGGCACCCTGCTGGTGGGCCTGTTGATGATGTACGTGATCGGCACGCCGGTCGCAGGGCTGCTGGCCTGGCTGACCGAATGGCTGCGGGGCATGCAGGGCAGCAGCGCGATCCTGCTCGGTCTGCTGCTGGGCGGAATGATGGCGGTGGACATGGGCGGCCCGGTCAACAAGGCTTCCTATGCATTCTCCACTGCATTGATCTCCAGCCAGGTCTACACGCCGATGGCAGCGACGATGATCGGCGGCATGACGCCGCCATTGGGCATCGCATTGGCGACGTGGTTGTTCAGCAACCGCTTCACGGCCGAGGAACGCGGCACTGCCGGAGCCGCCGGCGTGCTCGGTCTCAGTTTCGTCACTGAAGGTGCGATCCCCTACGCCGCGCGCGATCCGCTGCGCACCATTCCGGCGCTGATCCTTGGCTCGGCCGTGGCCGGCGCGATCTCGATGGCCGCGGGCGTCGAACTGAAGGTCCCCCATGGCGGCGTGTTCGTGCTGCCGATCCCGAACGCGGTCACCCATCTGGGCGTCTACCTGCTGGCGCTGCTGGCCGGCGTCACCGTGACGGCGCTCGCGCTGCGTCTCCTCAAGAAGCCGGTCACCGCCGCGGCCTGACCGTTCTCCCTGCCTCGATCACTCGGCTGTCCCGGCTTTCCGGGGCGGCGTCGTTGCCCATCTACAGGACTTCCGCCCATGCCCCGCTCCTCCCGCCGCCTGCTGCTGGCCGCACTCCTGCTGACGCTGCCCTCGCTGGCCGCGGCCGCCGACCGGGGCGAGGTCGTTTCACCCAAGCTTTCCTACACCGGCGAAGCCGCGGCCACGCTCGACGGCGGCAAGAACAGCGGCACCGCCTACGCCGGCCAGCTGATGTTCGGCGCGGACGTGAACCTGGAGGCCGCGTTCGGGTGGCAGGGGGCAACGATCAAGGCCTACGGCATCAACCGCCATGGCACCAATCTGGCTGCCAGCAGCACCGGCAACAGCACCTCGGTGCAGGAAATCTACGGCGGCCAGGGGACGCGTCTGGCCAATCTGACCCTCGAACAGAAACTGCTCGACGACCGCCTGGTGCTCGAAGCCGGACGCAGCGTCGCCAACATCCACTTCCTCGGCTCCGAACTGTGCCAGTACTTCCAGGGCAATTCGGCCTGCGGCAACCCGACCTACGTGTTCCGCACCAGCAACTTCACCTGGTGGCCGGTGTCGAGCTGGATGGCCGATGCCACCACCTGGTTGACGCCGGATGTCTATCTGCGCGTCGGCGCCTACCAGGTCGATCCGAGTCAGGCCGAAGACGGCCAGCATGGCCTGAAATGGAGCACGCACCAGGCCACCGGCTGGATCGTGCCGTACACGATCGGCTGGCGCAGCCCGGCTTCGGCGCGATTGCGGGCCCGGTATGAACTGGGTGGCTGGCAGGACAACTCGACCTATCGTGATCCGTTGCGCGACATCAACGGAATGCCCGCCGTGCTCAGTGGCCAGGACTACGCGAACCGCCACGGTCGCTCCGGTGCATTTGCCCGTTTCGAGCAGCAGCTGACCGGTGATGGCAGCGGTCGCGGCCTGACGGTCTTCGGCGCCGTGCTCAAGGGCACCTCCGGCCAGTTGATCGAGGATCACTTTCTGCAGGCCGGCCTGGTGCAGAAAGGCACCTTCGCCCGCCGTCCACAGGACAGCATCGCCTTCGTTGTGACCCAGCAGAAGTACAGCGGCATCGCCCTGGAGAACCTGCGCCTGGCGCGTGCCGCAGCCGGTGGCAGCGGCACCCCGCATGGGAGCCAGGTGATGATGGAGCTGAGCTACGGCATCCAGCTCACCCCACAGCTGCGGATTGCGCCGAACCTGCACTACATCGTCCATCCCGACCAGTTCAACGAACCTGCGCGCCAGCGTGACCTGCCGGATGCGCTGATTGCAGGCCTGCGCATCGATTGGAGCCTGTGATGGCCCGTTCCGTCGCAGTTCCCGCCCTGCGCTGAACCGCGCGGCAGTTCAGGGGGCGTCCTGCTCCCAGACCAGCTCGAACGTCTGCGCCAGCTGCTGACCGGGCTGCAGCCGGCGCGGCGCAAGCGTGAAGCCATCAGGTGGCCCGCTCTGCGGTTCGACGCAGGTGGCGTGGGGGGCACCGTCGTAGACAACCCAGTGGTCGCCGTCCGATCGCAGCCGCAGGCGCTGCCCGCCGCGCACCAGCGCGATGTCACGATCACGGTCGGTGATGAAACAGTCATCCCATGGACCTGGCGTGGGCGGCACGCACGGCAGAACGGCAATACCCTCCTCGTCACGCGGGTACATCGCGCCAGGGTTGAACAGCAGCCGGTCCGGCTTACGGAACCACGGGTGCCAGCCCAGTACTGCCGGCATGGCCTGCTGCGCAGCCTGCACCGAGAGGTGCAGCTGCAGGCAGTGTGCCTGCAGGCGTATGACCTGTCGGGCAACGCCACCGAAGGGCCAGTACCTGTCACGCGGCAGATCAAGCGTCAGCGTGGCACTCGTCGCGTCGAGGCTGTCGATCTGCCAGGGCCTGGAGAAGCCGACCCCGTGAATGGCGTGCCCGCCGAAGTTGACCGGCAATGCATGGCGTGCACCGTCGAAGCTGAAGTGTCCACGACGAATGCGCCCAGCCCACGGCACCATCGGATAGCAGCCCCAGGCGATCGTCGCCGCTCCACCCTCCTCTGCATCCACCAGCCAGTCCACGCCCTGGTAGCGCATCTGTGCCAGGCGCCCCCCTGCCCCGGCCGCCAGCGCCACTTCGAGATCGCCTGCCTGAAGCCAGTGCAGCTCACCGGCCGGCAGCGGGGCGAGCGCGTCGTCCACCGGCAGCCTGCGCTCATGCACCATAGGGGTCGATGGTCCGGATGCGGCCATCGGCCTCCATGTGCAGCGGCGTGCACTTGGCCGAGCGCAGATGCGTGACGCCGCCGGACATCAGCGCATCGTGGTAGAACAGATACCACTGTCCCTTGAAGCTGCAGATGGAGTGGTGCGTGGTCCAGCCCACCACGGGCGTCAGCAGTACGCCGGCATAGGTGAACGGGCCATAGGGGCTGTCGCCGATCGCGTAGCACAGCAGGTGCGTGTTGCCCGTGGAATAGGACAGGTAGTACCGGCCCTGATACTTGTGCACCCACGGCCCTTCAAAGAAGCGGCGCGCATGATCGTCCGCGCGCAGCGGCTGGCCGTGCTCGTCCAGGATCTGCACCTCGCGCGTGGGCTCGGCCAGTTCGGTCATGCCGGCATCGAGCCGGCCCACCCTCGGCCCCAGCGCCGGCGCACTGCCTGTCGGCTCCTCGTGCGCGGTGTCGTACCGATTGTCACGATAGTGCTGCAGCTGTCCGCCCCAGATCCCACCGAAGTACAGATAGTGGCTGCCGTCCTCGTCCTCGAATACGGCCGGGTCGATCGAGTACGCGCCCTGCATCGGTTCGGGCCGGGGAATGAATGGTCCCTCCGGCCGTTCGCCGACCGCCACGCCGATGCGGAAGAGGCCCTGCGCATCCTTGGCCGGGAAATAGAAGTAGTAGCGCCCGTCGCGGCAGGCGGCGTCGGGCGCCCACATCTGCTTGTGCGCCCACGGCACGTCGTCAAGGTGCAGCGCCTGGCCGCAATCGATGGCGTCGCCGTCGGGCGTGTCCATCCGCAGTACGTGGTAGTCCTGCATGCCGAAGTGCCCACCCTCGTCGTCGAACGGCTGGCCGCCGTCGATGTCGTGCGAGGGATAGATGTAGAGCCGTCCCTCGAAGACATGGGCCGACGGATCGGCGGTGTAGATATGGGTCACCAGCGGCTGCGAGATGGCGTGCCGGGTGAGCTGCGCGAGGCGGGCGTCGTCGGCCCGGCCGTCGTCGCCTGGAGAGAGGTCGATCATGGTCGTCATCGTTGGGTTACGCGGACGCGTCGGCCGTGCGGCGACGCAGTTGGAGGTCCTGTTCGATGCGGGCTTCCGCGCGCTTGTCGATTTCGTACGCGAACAGCAGCGCCACGGCGAGCAGGAAAGGAAGGGAGCAGTAGACGCTCACGGTCAGGCGGATGCCCTCGACCACGCCCTCGGGCTGTGTCGCCACGCCCGCCTGGTAGCCGTAGTGGGCAAGAATGCCGGCGACCAGGGCGCCTCCCACGCTGAGGCCGATCTTCAGGCCGCACAGCATCGCCGAGAAGATGATCGCGGTGGCCCGGCGATGGTTCTTCCATTCCGAGTAGTCGGCAACGTCGGCGATCATCGCCCACAGCAGCGGGATGGTGATGCCGTAGCAGAATCCATGCAGCATGAAGGCAGCAAAGGCCACGCCGACCGCCGTCGGCGGAAACAGGTAGAAGGCCAGCAGGAACAGGGTTGAGATGAACAGTGCGCCGCCGAAGACGTCACGCTTGCCGAAGCGGTCTGCCAGCCGTCGCGACACGCCGATGCCCAGGATCATGCAGATGATTCCGCAGGCATTGAACAGGCTGAAGGCCGAGGTTGCCGCGTCCCTGGGCCAGCTGAAGCCGGCGAATCCGGCACTACCCAGACCTGCGTTCAGCGCGCTGATCAGGCCGTTGAATCCTGAGTTTTCCAGGAAGCCGGTCAGCGCAGCGTCGCTCATGTAGTACTGGAAGTAGTAGATGTACGTGCCACCCTTCAGCGCCAGGTTGATGAACACCAGGACGGTCAGGGCCAGCATCACCTGCC
>ENA-UOXB01001033-UOXB01001033.1-bioreactor-metagenome-genome-assembly--contig:-NODE-1033-length-14309-cov-11.302512_pt1 | contig 14309 bp, 7 predicted proteins | sample MGYA00238158_ERZ761615 | MGnify/ENA primary metagenome ERZ761615 (study PRJEB28904, sample SAMN06267902) | bioreactor metagenome | isolation source: Joint BioEnergy Institute, California, USA... | reverse complement strand
GCGCTGAATACAGAGAGCCTACCACTGTTACGGCAAGTGGTGAGCGAATGGCGTCACATCACAACGCGCACTTCTCAGACAGCAGGCGGGTCTGACCAAGCGCAAGCCTTACGCCAAGACAAATTGACCTTTTTATTACAAGCACGTCATTGTCACGACTGGCAGGCACGCTATCAAACCTTTATGCAGCTTATCGAGTTTAATGACGTATGGTTTACGGATACAGAGTTTGCCGATACAGGGTTTAATCATACTAAGCTGATGGATGAGTTGTTTGTCTTTTTAATGGACAGTACAAGCAAATACGAGCAAGAGCAGGTTTTATCCCTCATTACTCAAGTATTGCAATCTTGCCAGCGTATTCAAACGGCAGCGCATCTTGATAATATTGATAAAGCGGTGGACACAAAGGTGGTTGAAACAGCGGCGCAAAAAAGCCGCGAGCAGCTATTGTCCTTGCTAGACCATGCCACTCTCAAGCTGTCAAACGCGGACTTATACAAATCTATTGCCGCACTGCGCGATACGCACATGGCTACTCCCTTACGCGACCGCCTGCAAAAAATGTTCGAACATCCAGCAGCTCATTCATCTCAGGAGCGGCAGCAGCTGTTTGATACACTCGTCATGATCAGTGGTTACGACCAGCCTATTCATGACTATTTGGGAGAGGATAAAGACGTGCGCTGGCTACAACAACAGTATCCCAGAGATCCTGAGGCGCTATTGTCTTTATTTATCTTGCTCCTACGCCATGCCGACTATGGGCATGCCGCTCAGCTACTAAGATCATTGGCTTGGGTCCCTCCAGTATGGACGTTAGATACGATTATTGGTGCAGACCAGATTAAAGAGGAGGATATTGCCACGCGTATTGATAAAACCTTGGCTCTGTCTTATGAGCAACTACCTGCTAAGTATATGCAAAACCTGATCAAAGCCGTCTCTTACCGTGCCAAGAAACGTCAACACCATGCAGACGTCCTAAAAAACATACTCAAAAAAGCCTTATCATACAAAGAGGCGTCAGTGCCGTTTTTGGCAGCAGAAGGGTTGGCGCTCTGCGGCAATAGTGAGGGTTTGAGCACGTTAATGGCTAGTATTGACTACCATACTGATGGTGATATGCGTCGCCGTAGTGTGCTAGCTATTGGTGAGATGATGCAGGTTCATTCTCAACCTACAGACACGCATGCCCTCTACAAAGCGTATGATAAGTTAATCAAACTGGCAGAAGATGATGAGCACTACTTACAAGACGTGGCCTCTGAAGCGTTGGGACATATCGCGCAGGGCGGCGCATTTGAATACAGCGCGCAGATTTTTGCTTTATTGACAGCGCAGTTGTCAGACCCTGAATTACAACCCTATAACCCGGCTATCACTCATTGGTTAAATGGGCTACGCTGGTTGAACACCAGCAATGCTTGGGCGCAAATCCGCAAACACATACAGCGCCAGTTACATGAGCAATTCCTATTTGCACCGCAGCAGCATGCCATCTCCTTATTATCGCATTATGATAGCGATGCGAATAAAGAGATGCTGTTAGATATTCTCAGACAAGATACCAATCAAGAAGCGATACTAGAAACCGCTTATACGGCTGCGCAAAACCTATGGGGCAACCGTACTGATCATATCTATCCGTATGACTGGGCGGCAATACAAAACCCAAATGAAGATTTTGCCTCGCTAGCAGCGCTTAGCCTAAAACGCATCGTAACGCATAGCACTATTGATATGCTGGCACCCTTTATTACTCAGCATATCCATGAACTGCCCGCGCAGATATTTGCCATATTACAAAATGCGCTATTGGCAAAACCTAACATGAGCCAGCGGCAGCTTCGCAGCTTGATCGACAGTCTTGATGCGCAGATACAGCATATAGGTTTGCGCTATATAACGCAGTACCCTAGTCAGTATCTTGATACGCAAATGCAGATAGACTGCAAGCAGTACTTGATCACCGCGCAGCATCGATGGCAAACGCTACTGGATATCGTCACAGCGCAGCCTGTCATGAGACACCATGATACATGGTTGACTCAAATGCAGCATACAGCCACCACGATTACTCACTTATTGTGGATCACATGCCGCTATGGCGTCCCTGATAATGCTTTATTTGACTGGTTAAGCGCTCAGCTGACCTCACCTGCCATCAGCAGCGTAGCCGCACTGGCGACGGCGGTCAGCGCGTACTGGCAACAAGCCTTGTTAGGGCTGCTGGCACGGCAGGCAAGCGACGATCATCTGCTTGCGGACCTAATACCAACCCTTGTCAATATAGCCAACAATCCAATAGCACCACTGGCAGCAGAAAATAATGCCTTATTGACGACCCTGCTTGAGCGTTTGACTGTGCAAGAGGCGCAAACAGCTAAAGTACAACTGACATCTACCACTACGCCTCAGCCAGATTCAAGCCAGCCGTTACTAGTAGCGATTAAGGCCAAAGACGCCGCCGCGCTATATGACTATGCAAAAGACAGCCATGTTGAGACGTCAATACGGATACGCGCCATCGAAGCACTTGGGCAGCTGCACGATCCTAATATTGGCACGTGGCTGGATGCTTTAAGCAAAACACCTGCTGATGATGACATGGATATTCAAAAACTGGCTTACAAAGTTTTGCGCCGCTGGCAACGCGCTATGACGCGCGCTCAGCAAAAACGCCCGCAACTGCCTACTGTAGTAGCGATGAGAAGCATTCATACAAAGGCGACAGACAAGCTACAGAATCAGGGCGAAGGACATTATCATGACCAATAAACAAATAGACAACTCAATTGACCAAACCGCCATCAGTCAAGAGGCGACACCAGCAGACAAGGATGAGACTCACGCTAATGGCGTGATGATGGAGCTCAATTATGCCGCGCCAAGCCATGTGAGCTTATCCTCAGATCAGCAATCTGACCACACCCAGCATGTGGCATTGTTCACACAGCTAGAGCGTGATGCAGTCAGCTTTCATGGCAAGCTCAAAGATCCACTGATTTTTCGGGACAGCTTACTGGCGTTATTTGACGTGGTCAGTAGCGATTACCGCTATGTACCAAAAGACCGCGCCGCCTATACGGTGTTTATGCAAATGCGCCGCGCCAGTCGTCATAAGAACCTATTTTCTGCGCAGCGTGATTATTTTACATGGCTGTTTGACAATGACCCTTTGGCCTTTTGTCTGCTCGACCCTATCATTCAAGTCCATCAAGCAGGCGTCAGTTTTGAGGTGTTCAGCCGTGATGAAGGCTGCTATGCACAACTGACTTTGCAGCACGATTTGTTTGAAACAGTATCTACTCCCGTGCTTGGTACTACCAGCATTGACTACAGTAGCGCCTTATTTGATGGTATTGAGCAAATCCGTGATCATCAAATAACCACGTTAGATATTGGTCAAGAAGCGATACGTCTAGAGCGCTCAAACGTATCAGAGCCAAAAGATAATTCTGAGACCGAAATGGATAGCGCGGTCAATGAGGATAGTAAACAGGAAGTCATCGAAAAACGCATCAATGTGCCCAAAAGTTGGATACGCGCATTATTGCAAGTACAGTCAGCAGGTCAACTGGCACAAGAACGGATTGATCTTGATCCTATTGCGTTATACAACGTGTTGTTTGAGCTGCGCATGCATGCCGATATTAAAGGTAAGCGCCGCGGTTTATTGATTGAGCTCATACCGCAGCAGCTGCCCGTGATGATTTTAGAGCCATTTGATATTACCGTCACGAGCCAAGTGAGCCGCCAGCAAACCCCGTATCAAGGACAAAAAGCGAAGCTCATTCGCTTGTGGGGTCGCAGGCGTTTAAGTTTATTAAAGCGCTTATTACCGCATACCGATACGGTCAGTGTGTCGCTGCTTGGACAAGGGATGCCAAGCTACTGGACGCTCACAGGTAAGGGCTTTCATTTTACCTTTGCCATGACAGGCTTTAGCCAAGCCAACTGGTCGCAGTCCCTCAATTTTGATTTATTATTGCCCAAGCGCCCGCAGCAAAACACACCAAACAGTGATAACGATGATTTAGTACCTTTGGTGCAAGCGCTTGTCGAGCAGCCAAGCCGTATTGACGCTTTGTGCGAGCGTTTGAGTACGCCAGAAAATAACCTTACAGCCAGTCACGTCCGGCAGCAGCTGCTGTCGGGTGCGCAGCAAGGTTTGATTCGCTATGATATGGCCAACCAGTCTTATTACTATCGTCCGTTGACACAAACGCCGCTCGACATGGCGCAGTTTGCACATCATAACGAGGCAGAAAAACAGGCATTTGACATCGTTAGCCGAGAAGATGGCGTACAGAACCTCAATGTCCAAACGGTGGTGGGACAAGGCGTCTCAATCAGTGCCGATATTCATGTCAAAGAAGATCGCCGTACTTATCAAAGCCAGCTACAACTGGGGGATGAGGGTTTGGTCAGTCGCGCTGCGTGTAGCTGCCCGCAGTATTTACAGCATCGCCTGAGCCAAGGGGTCTGCGCGCACCTGATTGCTTTGCGCTTAAGCCATCATCAATACGACCACACACAGACAAACAGCTGGCATGACATGCGCACCCTCAGCAAACGTGTGCCCAAACCGCAACAAAAAGCATCTAAAAACAATAACGTATCAACCAAACATGCTTCTCAATCACCTACCAATGAAGTACTGGACTTATCGGCGCTCGCCCAAGGTTTGCCATCAAGTGATACGCAGGCAAAGCCAGTCGCTTACAACCATAGCGCACACACGATCAGCTATGTGCATGTGACGTGCGATCATAAAAAAGTACTGATTGAACACAGTATCGATGATGACAGCACACGTCAGCAGTTTGTATTTAATCAACCTGCCCAAGCCCATGCCGCCTTTTTACAACACATTGCCCGATTTGAAGCCCAAGGCTTTATCGAAAATAAAGGGGTATAACCCATGACCACACCAAACAATCAGCAAACCGATTATATCAGTCCGACCCCAATAATGACGCCTGCTGAGCGTCAATGGCAAAAGCTGTGGCAAGATATTGAAGACGCGGGTGGCCGTTATCAATATATCCAGCAGCAAATGCTACAGCACGGGTTTATGGTTGAGCGCAAACCCATAGATACGATGTCGCCAAAAGAGCGCGAACGCTATAAAAAATCCCTTAAAAAAGAAGCCGCTGAAGAAAAAACCCTCAAAAAAATGGCATGGCAAGCCTATAAATCACAGCATATCGTTTATCTGGGGCGCCACATTTATTGGTCAGATGACACCAGCATCGATAAATGGGACACTAAAGATGCCAGCAATCGACTCATTGAAAACAAACTGCCCCTCATCAGCAAGCATACGCAATTGGCAAGCGCCGTCAATCTGACAGTGCCACAGTTAAAAGGTTTGTGTTATCAAAGAGAGGTGGCAACCAATATCCCTTATACGCATTTTACGATTAATAAGCGTAACGGTACGCCTCGGCAGATATGGTCACCCATTCCGCGACTCAAATTCGTCCAGCACTGGATTTTGGAGAATATCCTAAATAACTTAATGACGCATGGCGCCGCTCACGGGTTTGTTCGTGGCAAATCCATTATTACCAATGCGGCGGTACACACTAATAGCACCCTACTGATCAAACTGGATGTGAAAGATTTCTTTCCGAGCGTGCACTGGCGCCGCGTCAAAGGCGTGTTTCGCCATGCAGGTTATCCTGAGCAAATCGCCACTTTGCTGGCTTTGTTGTGTACCGAATCGCCAAGGCAGATGGTGCAACAAAATGGCAAAACCTATTACGTGGCGCTTAGTGACAGAGCGTTACCGCAAGGCGCGCCGACCAGCCCTGCTTTAACCAATATCGTTTGCGTCAATCTTGACCGACGGCTAACAGGACTGGCGGACAAGATGGGTTTGCGTTATAGCCGCTATGCCGATGATCTGACGTTTAGCCTGCCAGCCAACTCTAACAGCGCCAAAAACACCGTCCAGCCTGCTGATCATAATCAACTCATTGGGCAGCTATTGGGTTCTGTGCATAAAGTTTTGCGTGAAGAAGGTTTTAACTTGAACAATGATAAGACACGCGTTATTCGTATGGGCAATCAGCACACTGTCACTGGCATGGTGGTCAATGGCGAGGGCGTGCCACGCGTACCGCGCAAAATCAAGCGTATGCTGCGCGCCTCCCTGCACAATCTAGCGTCAGATCACCTCTTACGTGACGGCGAAACACTTGAAACCTTATCAGGGTACGCCGCTTGGATTGCCTCTGCGGAGCCTGAATTGGGACAAAGGTACTTGAAGAAAATTGAGGCGCTACGAGACCAAGGTAAGCTATCCGAGGCGAAAAGCCATACGAAAGCTGACGTAGTCGCTTAAAGGTATTAAAATCATTATTAGAGATAGGCAAAACCAAAAAATGGTTTTGCTTATCTCTATTGTAGTCAACATATTATTGTGCCACACCTTCCTCTTTTAAATACTCGTACAGCCCTTCTGCAAATTGTCGATAGCCTGTTGCATTGGCGTGAATGCGATCAGATTTTAGCGTGTCATCTGACAATATTTCTGACCAGCCGTCTGAATATAACGGCACCTTTTTTGCTTCAGCAATCTCTTCATATATCGGATTATCACTTGCCTTACCAAACAATGCACTGGTGCTAAAGTATGGCTCTGCAATGAGAACGACGTCGATATCCTGAGACTGTAATGTATCGATAGTGGCATTAATATTAGTTCGCGTGGTCTCGGGCTCAATACGTTGTAATACATCATTACCACCCACACCCAGCAGTACTAAATCAGGTGCTTTTTTGGCCACTTCCTCTACTCGAGCAAGTACATCTGCGGACGTATCACCATTGACACCAGCATTGATGACTGTCCATGTCGTCAGTTCAGAAAGCACCATAGGGTAAGCCATCTCTAGATCCGCGCCATAACCATAAGTTAGCGAATCCCCAAGCGCGATAACGGTACTGTCTGCTGGCAAGGCGTTTTGTTGAGGGTTACTGCTACAGCCACTCATATTGATAGTGGCGGCAAATCCCAGACTGACCAGCGCCAAAAACTTACCACGTATCTCCATACTTGCTCCAATCCTATTTTTTATACCAATTGAGTTAAATTTATCAGAATTAAGATGAGATTTCTTAAAACCTATTATTTAACGCTTGTTGTATGTTGATCAGTATCCGTTGTATAGTTTATCTAGGAGATAGACTACCTGTTGGGCACCATACAAGTGCTCTGCTGTTTAGCACAAACAGTGTACTTATCATAAAGTATAACTTTACCAAGGATACGTGAGGTATTTATGAATCAAAAGTCATCTCAGCTTCAGAGTCAAACCACCAGCTCTGCGGACAAACCCCCAAAAAGCATACTAAAAAAACCGCAAAGTTTTGATGAGCTCCAAAACGGCAAAGGCCAATACCGACTGGTAGCAAGTTCTGTCGGCAATTGGCTGGACAATACCAGCATTGATGCTTTGAACCATCTCAACGAGCAAGCTGCCGATATATTTTATCGTAAAGGGGTGACCTTTACGGTCTATAGTGATGCTAAAAACATCGAGCGCATGATTCCATTTGATATTATTCCCCGTATCATCGCGGCAAGTGAGTGGCGTCAGATAGAAGCGGGCTGTAAGCAGCGTATTACCGCCCTCAATGCGTTTTTGCATGACATTTATCATGACCAAGCCATTATGAAAGCTGGCATTGTTCCTGCCAGCTACGTCTATGCCAGTGGTTGTTACGAGCCATGGATGATAGGTATTGAGCTTGATAAGCCCATCTACTCCCATATCAGTGGTATTGATCTTATTCGAGATGAGTCGGGTCGGTTTTGTGTGTTGGAGGACAACCTACGCACCCCTTCTGGCGTCTCGTATATGCTTGAGAGCCGAAAAATATCAGAGACGCTATTATCTGATCAGTTTTCACAAAGCTCTATCTTGGGCGTCAGTGACTATCCACAGCGCCTCAAATCCTGTCTTGCCAGCTCAACCAGTAAATACGACCCACAGATAGCTATCTTAACGCCAGGACGTTTTAACAGTGCTTATTATGAGCATGCTTTTTTGGCACACGAGATGAACGTACCCTTAGTACATGGCTACGATTTGATTGTCGAAGACAGTAAAGTCTACATGCAGGGCATTCGCGGTAAAGTGCAGGTCGATATCATTTATCGCCGCATTGACGACCCTTATATTGACCCTTTGGCGTTTCGCTCAGACTCTATTTTGGGAGTGTCAGGACTCATGAGTGCCTACCGTGCAGGCAACGTGGTCATTGTCAATGCACCCGGAACTGGCGTGGCCGATGACAAAAGCTTGTATCCTTTTGTACCAGATATGATTAAGTTTTATTTGGGCGAAGAGCCTATCCTACCTAATATCGAAACATACCAGTGCCGTAAACCAGATGAACTCAAATACGTGCTGGATAATTTAGATAAACTGGTTGTCAAAGAGACACAAGGCTCGGGTGGTTATGGCATGCTTATTGGCCCCACCTCTACTAAGCAAGAAATCAGTGATTACCGTCAGCGTCTTTTAGACAATCCAGCTGGATTTATTGCTCAGCCTACGATCTCACTTTCCACCAATCCCACAGCTGTCAGTGACGGGATTGCACCGCGTCATATTGATTTGCGCCCCTTCATATTGAGCCATGGTGATGGCTCAGTGGACATTGTACCTGGCGGTTTGACGCGAGTGGCCATGGTTGAAGGCTCTTTGGTAGTCAACTCGTCACAAGGCGGCGGTATCAAAGACACGTGGGTTATCGACGACAGCAATTTGACATCATCATCTAGGCAAATGGTCAAAAAGTCAGACAACCAACTTGATAAACAATCGATAGAAGCAATCACCGCAAGTCACTCACATTATCATGATCCTGTGCAGCCGCTTGAAGCAGGCTACGAAAATCCTGACAATGCACCAATGATATTGCTGCTATCTACCGCCAATCATCTGGTGTGGCTCGGTCGCTACAGTGAGCGATTGTACTATTATGACAGCATCATCAAACAATTGGTGAAAGGCAATATTAAAAAAACACAGTTGCAGCATCTGATTAATCATTTGGGTTTTAATGTTGATCCAAACCAGCCATTAAAGTCGATAAAAGCTCAGATGCTGAGTGACTTGGAACAAGACAAGATACCCAATATTGTCCAATCTATTGAGACCAATGTGCAAGAAGCCAAAGGTGTCATCGGTAAAGACACCGCTGAGCTGTATAACCTGATTAAAAGATTGTCTAGCGCGGGCACGTATCGAGCGGCGACGCTACAACTACACGCCTGTAACGCTGCGATGGCGCAAGAGCATCCTATCGTCACGTGCTTTTGGCAATTGGGGCGGCATTTTGAACAACTAGAGCGTACGGTATTTCTCAATGAGGACTCAGTCAATATCAGCCTTGAATTCAAGCACTGGATCAATAAGCTACCAGAAAATACACGCTGGCGTGAGCTGATTCGTCTAACCAATCAGATGATTAAATCGCAACAGCTTAGCGACTTTCAGCTCTTGAGCAAAGAATGCAGCACAATATTGCAGCAAGGGGTCTAACGCAGCATCACTTAATAACAAAACCCTGAGTGCGAAACAATCAGAACAATAGGAGATGCTATGAAACTTCAAATCAGTCACCAAACCAACTATTATTACGATGAGCTGGCACATCGAAGTGTGCAATATATCCGCATGACGCCCATGCAGCTGCCACATCAAATCATTCATCAGTGGAACGTCATGCTACCCAAGGTAGCCACCAGTCAAAAAGATGGCTTTGGCAACGACTGGCTCACACTCAGCCGTAATGAGGCGCATAACAATCTACAAATGCAGGCGTCCGGTATTGTCGAAATTAACACGAGTACAGAGCGATTAGAGGATATGGACCATGTTCCCTATCTGTTATTTACCGTACAAAGCCCTTTGACAGCGTGCTCAGAAAATATGCGGGCATTTGCAGCGCCTTATCTAAAAACGCTGACTCATGACAGTCTAAAGGCGATGGCCGCTGAGCTACTCACAAAAGTGCCTTATATCAAAAACCTCACTCATGTCGGCACAACGGCTGCTGAAGCTTTTGAAATTGGCGCCGGCGTGTGCCAAGACCATACCCACATCTTTTTAGGGTGCTTACGAGATCAGCAGATTCCAGCGCGCTATGTATCAGGCTATCTCTATGATAATACCGAGAACCACATGGCCAGTCATGCATGGGCAGAAGTATGGCTAGATGGCTACTGGTACACATTTGATATCTCAAATCAGTTGTTCCAGCCAAGCTCTCATGTGTACGTCGCCATTGGCCGCGACTACTTAGATGCAGCGCCTGTACGCGGTGTAAGGATGGGCGGTGGTTACGAAAATCTTTACAGTCAGGTACTGGTTTCAAGATTATCATAAATTATTTTCTACGCTCATTTTTACCAAGGATTTGTTATGACTTATTGTGCTGCCATTCGTCTCAAAGAAGGGATGATTTTTGCCAGCGATACTCGCACCAATGCAGGGGTTGATCACATCTCAACCTTTAGAAAACTGTACCAATATGGCGTTGAGGGCGAGCGCTTTATGGTGCTACAAACCGCTGGCAGTTTGGCGACGTCGCAAGCTGTGTTTAATAAACTGCAAAGCGATATTAATTTACGTGCAGAAGGTAGCCTCAACACTGTCTCATCGCTGTTTGATGGGGCGCAAATGGTTGGTGAATGCATGCGTAACATCATGGCAAACGCGCAGAGAGTGGCTAATGATAACAATAGCCGCACGTTTACCAGCTCATTTTTATTGGGTGGTCAAATCAAAGGGCAACCGCCCGAGCTATACATGATCTACCCTGAGGGCAACTGTATTAGAGCCACAAGAGACACGCCATTTTTTCAGTTGGGCGAAAGCAAATATGGTAAGCCGATTCTTGATCGCTCAGTCAGATATGACACCAATGTCAATCATGCAGCTCAAGCGTTGATGCTGTCTTTTGACTCCACCCTACACTCCAACTTGTCCGTCGGCATGCCCATTGATTTTGTGATTTATGAAAACGACAGTCTGATGTTACCAAAAGGCCGCCGTATCGAAGAAGACGATGAGTACTTCAAGACCATTAGCCGTCAGTGGTCAGCCGCCTTGCGTAATACCTTAATTGAATTGCCTGAATGTCCAGACAACTATTGGGGCTAGGTTATCCCGTACTATGAAACCCAATCTAAACCTTTGCCATTACACCAATAAAAATGGGGCGGTGCGACTGTCTTCTGATTGGGCGACATCCCTTGGCGTGCCCTGAGCAACAATTATCCCGCCCGCATCCCCTGCTCCTGGCCCGATATCAATAATCCAGTCACTATTGCTGGCCACTTGCATATCATGCTCAACCATGATGACCGTGTTGCCAGCATCGACGAGATCATTTAACTGCGTCATTAGCATGGACACATCAGCGGGATGTAGACCAGTGGTGGGTTCATCTAATATGTACAAGGTATCGCCTCGCTGTATACGTTGCAATTCAGTAGCAAGCTTGATGCGCTGTGCTTCCCCGCCTGATAGCTCCGTCGCTGGCTGACCCAAACGCAAATAGCCCAGTCCAACTTGTAGTAGCGCGTCCAATGCCCGCACAATAGGCGCTTCATCAACAAAAAACTCGTGAGCCGCTTCTACGGTTAAGTCCAGCACCTCAGCAATGTTCTTATCTCGATACGTGACCGCTAAGGTTTCTTTATCATAGCGCTGCCCATGACACACTTGGCAAGGTGCATAAACGCTTGGTAAGAACAACAGCTCAACACTGACAAATCCCAACCCTTCGCAATTTGGACAGCGGCCTTTTGTCGTGTTAAAGGAGAAACGCCCAGCATCATAACCACTAGCTTTTGCTTGCTTGGTCGCTGCAAACAGCTTACGTACATCATCAAATAAGCCAGTATAGGTTGCCAGATTCGAGCGCGGCGTCCGTCCGATCGCCTTTTGATTAATATTGATAAGACGGCGGATATGCTCCATACCAGATATGATTTCACCACCTGTTACCGCTTCAAGCTCTTGCTCAAGCAAATCTGCCTCCCCTATAGGTGCCTCCGCAACCGTTTTTTGTCCCAGTGCCTCATTGATGAGCTCGACTAATGCTTGACTGACAAGGCTCGATTTTCCTGAGCCTGAGACCCCAGTGACACTCGTCATTACCCCAAGCGGAAACGCAACGTCTAAACCTATTATGTTGTTACGCTCGATGTTTGCAAGCTTGAGCCATGCTGTCGGCTCTCTGGTATCAGATTTAGACTGAGCGTTAGAGGTTGTATCAGCAAAGAGGTATCGACCCGTATGCGACTGTGCAACCTCACGCAGTCCCTCTACAGGCCCACTATAGACAATCTCACCGCCATGCATGCCAGCCTTTGGTCCGACATCGACGATCCAATCGGCATGTCTGATAACACTCACGTCATGCTCCACGACAAACATAGAGTTGCCAGACGCGATGAGCTCATCCAGTGCCCCGAGCAGCGCTTGCGTATCGGCAGGATGAAGACCTGCGGACGGCTCATCAAGGACATAAACCACGCCAAAAAGCTGCGAGCGAATCTGGGTTGCCAGTCGCAATCGCTGAAGTTCACCAGGAGATAATGTGGGTGTCGTACGCTCAAGCGATAGGTAACCCAAACCAAGCCTGGTCAGTGCCTCAACACGAGAGAGAATATCACTAGCAATACGCTGGGCAACGATGGCTTTTTCGCGGTGTGGTGTGTCATCAGCTACTTTGGTATGCGCTGTTTTCTCAAGTTTAATGGCCATTTCAGTTAAGGTTAGCTGTGACAGCTCACCGATATCCAATCCAGCAAACTTGACGGACAGCGATTCTTTTTTGAGTTTTTTGCCATGGCATTCTGGACACTCAGAGATTTGCATAAACTGCGAGACACGTTTTTTGGTACGCGGGCTTTGAGTTGTAGCAAAAGAATGTAAAATAAAGTTTTTGGCACTGGTAAAGGTGCCCATATAATTTGGCTTCTCCCCATTCTCAATCGCCTCGCGCGTTTGCTCAATATTGTACTCAGGATAAACGGGCACGGTTGGCGTGTCATCGGTAAACAAAATCCAGTCGCGCGTTTTTTTGGGCAGTGTGTGCCAAGGTTTATCGATATCATAGCCGAGTGTGGTCAATATGCGGCTAAGATTTTGACCTTGCCATGCTGGCGGCCATGCCGCAATCGCCCGCTCACGGATGGTCTTCGTATTATCTGGTACCAACAATGCTTCAGTAACTTCAAACACACGACCAATACCTGAGCAAGTCGGACAAGCACCGTCTGGCGTATTAGGAGAAAACGCGTCGGCATATAGCATCTCTTGGTTGGCTGGATACTCTCCTGCTCGTGAATACAGCATACGCAAACCGTTGGATATAGTGGTTACACTACCGACGGACGAGCGTACTGAGGGCGTACCGCGCTGCTGTTGTAGTGCCACAGCTGGTGGCAATCCTTCGATGCTATCGACATCTGGTTCATCGACTTGATCAATCAGTCGTCTCGCATAAGGAGATACCGAATCAAGATAGCGCCGTTGTGACTCGGCAAACAACGTCCCAAACGCCAATGATGACTTCCCTGAACCTGATATACCTGTAAAGACCACCAGTGCATTGCGAGGTAAATCAACATCGACGTTCTTTAGGTTATGCACGCGCGCACCCCTTACCTGAATGTTTTCTTGGTCGGGGTTGTATAGAGCGTTTTTAACGATACTTGTTTTATTTGTTTTTTCTAATTCTTTTTGGCTTGCCATAATACTATTCATTCCTATTGAGTCGTCGTTTATTCCCGAAGGTTCTATTTTTTGTACAACTGGCAGAAATGTTAACACGTACTTAGGTGGTGACATGATGAAGCTTACGTATTAGTAGCATAGATGGACAAAACGATAACTTAATCTATCAATTCATGAATAACAAAAAAAAGCTGCATTCATGCAGCTTTTTTAATTGGTAAAAGAGAGACTTTAGTTGTAAGCATGATGGTGTCAGTATTACCCCACCACAAGCCGCATCAATTGGGTACTAATATAACCACCAAACGTCCCCACCGCATAACCGAGAATACCCAAGAACACCCCAACAGGTGCAAGCGACGGATGAAATGCCGTTGCCACGATAGGCGCTGATGATGCACCGCCTGTATTGGCATTAGAGCCAACCGCCAAAAAGAAAAACGGCGCGCGAATGAGTCTTGCGACAACAAAAATAATGGCAACATGGATACTCATCCATAAAAAGCCAATCAATAAGAGACGCCACTGAGAGAC
>ENA-UOXB01001030-UOXB01001030.1-bioreactor-metagenome-genome-assembly--contig:-NODE-1030-length-14346-cov-9.479603_pt1 | contig 14346 bp, 14 predicted proteins | sample MGYA00238158_ERZ761615 | MGnify/ENA primary metagenome ERZ761615 (study PRJEB28904, sample SAMN06267902) | bioreactor metagenome | isolation source: Joint BioEnergy Institute, California, USA... | reverse complement strand
ACAAGGCCGGCCGCAGCGGCGTGTTCCTCACCGAGCACTACGCCATGTTCCCGGCAGCAGCGGTCTCCGGCTGGTATTTCGCCCACCCCGAAGCGCAGTACTTCGCCGTGGGCAAGGTCGACAAGGATCAGATCGAAAGCTACACCGCGCGCAAGGGTCAGGACATCGCCGTCAGCGAGCGCTGGCTGGCACCGAACCTCGGTTACGACGACTGATGCAAACGAGCCCGCGAAAGCGGGCTCTTTCATTCAAAAGCGTATACAAGGGGCGATTCGCGCCGATCATCGAAAAACGCGAACTCTATTACGTGAATTCAGCTCCAACGACTGTCGAGCCAATTCGGCTCATTCGACGGAGCGATGACATGTACAAGCACAGCCTTGCAGTACTGGCCGTAGCGGCCGTGATGACCGGTTGCTCGACCATCGAGAACCCGGTCGACTACGTGACCTTTCGCAACGAGCCTCTGGTCAAGCAGGTCGATCACGGCATGACCAAGGAAGAGGTACGCACCCTCGGCGGCCCACCCTCTTCGGAAGTACGCAACAGCGTCACCGGCGGCACCTGCAACAACTACGTGATGAACGTCGACGGCCTCGAACAACCCTATTACGTGGACTTCGACGTCAACGGACGTGTAGACAGCAAAGGCTTCATGACCTGCGAACAACACCAGGGTAACCAGCGTAAACGGCTCTGATGCAATCAGCCCCGCTGCACGCAGCGGGGCTGGAATGGCTAGAAGATCAGTTTCAGCAACCCGATCACCACGATCAGGCCGATGATGAAAATGATACCGACGGTGCCACCTAGAAACTTGAGCATGCTGACTCTCCTTTTTCGGGATTCAGGAGTTGTGACCGCGAAGCGGCCGCCAGCGTTTAGCTTTTTTCTCAATCCGCAGCAGCGGCGGTCAGGCGCCAGGGCGACGAACGATCTTGATGCTGTATTCCATCTGCGGCTTGCGCGTCATGCTCACTGCTCGGCGGCTGACGGTATCCAGGGTGATGTTCCAGAAGCCGCTGGAGGGCACGCGGATCTTCGCCGGGAACTTGATGAAGGCGCCGCCGTGGTAACTGTGCCGCCCACGGTTCCTGAAGGCGCGAAAGTTGGCATCGTTCATCAGGCGGATATTGCAGGGTTGCGAACACTGGATGACCACCAGATCGCCCTCTTCCAGATGCTCGCGTTGATGGATGAATTTCATCGTATTCGGACTCGGTGGTGAAACGGGGGCGCAATAGTGCCGCAAGCAGCGCGGCATCGCCAGCACAGCTGACGACTCGCTTGCGCCCGGAGCACGCGCTGCCTAGCATGCGCCCCCATCACAGAAACGCGCTGCTTCCATGAAAGTCCTGCTCGACCGTATTCCCATTCTGATTGCCGTGCTCAAGCGCTATCCCGGCCTGGTCGCGCTGTTCGGCTTCTGCTCGGGCGTGGCCAGCTTTCTGCTGGTCGACCGCCAGGCGCATCTGGCCAAGGTTCTGGGCGTAGTGCTGGTAGTCAGCTGGGTCTGGCTCATTCTGGAAAATCTGCTTCGCGAGCGTATTGCCCAGCGCTTCGGCTTCGAGTTGCCGCTGCCGTTGCTGCGCTACGGCACGCAGATGATCCATCAGGAGAGTCTGTTCTTCGTTCTGCCGTTCTTCTTCATCACCACCACCTGGAACAGTGGGCAATTGCTGTTCAGCGGCCTGCTCGCGCTCGCTGCACTGGCCTCGATCACCGATCCGGTCTACTACCGCTGGCTGGCGCCTCGGCGCTGGCTGCTACTGATCTTTCACAGTCTGACGCTGTTCGCGGTGATGCTCACGGCGCTGCCAATCATCTTCCACCTCAGTACGCCACAGAGTTATCGCATCGCCCTGGCGGTCGCCACGCTGCTGGCACTACCGAGCCTTCCCGGGCTGATCGGTTTCGCCGGCTGGCGACGCATCCTGCTGTTGGCTGCCTTGCCGCTGGCGATGGCAAGTGCCGGCTGGATGGCACGGGTGTGGGTGCCGCCGGCCACACTTTGGCTGACCGAAGTGGCGATCAGCGACCGTTTCGATGGTGAACAGCGCACCCCGGGTGCAAGCCTGGAGCAAATAACGCCACAGCAATTGCACGATGATGGGCTCTACGCCTATACCTCGATCAATGCTCCACGCGGCCTCAACGAGCGCATCTATCACGTCTGGCAGCACAACGGTCAGGAAGTCGATCGCATCGCCCTGGACATCAGCGGTGGGCGCAAGGAAGGCTATCGCGCCTGGACGCACAAACTCAATTTCCCCGCTTCGCCCGAGGGGCGCTGGCAGGTGCGAGTCGTTACCGAAGCTGGACAGATGATTGGCGTGCTGCGTTTCGAGGTGGTTCCCGCTGCGCCGCGAGCGTCGGCCACGCCGCCCTTCTAGCGATTGCCTTTAGCGATGAGCCTTGCGCCAGCTCGATGGCGACTGGCCGAAATGCTCGCGAAAGGCCTTACTGAAAGCAGCCTGGTCAGCATAGCCGAGTACATCGGCCAGTAGCGTCAGCGGCATGTTCGATGCCCGCACCTGCCAACCGGCAGTATCCATCTTCACCTGATGCACCAGTTGCTTGAAGCACAGGCCCTCACCCCGCAGGCGCCGCTGCAGGGTGCGTGGATGCAGGCCAAGCAGCTCGGCGATATGCCCGAGCGAGTGCTGGCGCATGCCGAGGGTCTGTACGATCAGGCTGCGCACCTGCAACTCCAGATCGTCCTGCAGACCGGCCAGGCGCTCACGCAACAACGCCTCGAGACGCTGCGCATCATCCATGGCCATCGCCGACACCGGACGCTGCAAGATACTGGCGTCGTACACCAGGCAGTCGTATTCCTGATCGAACAGCACCTCACAACCCAGATGCTGGCGATAGCGGGCTCGCGGCGCCACCGGACTGTGGCTGAATTCCACACGCAGCGGACGCAGGTCTGCGCCGCCCACAGCACGTACCAGACGGGCATAGGCGGCGATCGCCATCTCCCGGTACTGCTGCGCGCCCTCCAGAGCAAAGAAGTGCTCGATACGCCGCACCTGGATACGCCCTTCCAGCGCCAGCAATTGCCAATGCTCGGCCTTGTTGTGCAGAGCCAGGTAGCGTTGCGCCGCGCTGAAGGCAGCCTGCAGGTTCGCCTCTCGCACCAGCAGGCGCCCCAGCAAGCCGAGCATCTCCAGCCCCTGATGGCCGGCCACGCGCAGCCCCAGGTCGGGGCACTGCAATTGCGCGGCCGCTTCGCTCAGAAGGTGGATCAGTTGTTCGATGCGAATCAGGCCTTCGCCATCGTCAAGCGCATCGGGCCTCATGCCCACGCGCGCAAGCAGCGTGCGCAGATCGCCACCCAGGCTCGCCACCTCGGCATCCAGCCCGGTCAGGGCTGCACTGCGCACTTCATAGCGAACGGACATGGCGCCCCTCCAGGCAGATCGCTCGAAGATGCCAACACTGTCGCGTCATGACAAGTTTTGCACTGCGCAGGCGCCTAGTCTGGCATCACAACAACAAGATCCGAGGCCTCCGTCATGCCCCAGTTCGATCTGATCATCCAGAGCGGCCGTTACTTCGACGGTAGCCCCGCTCCTTCCGCTACCCGCAGCCTGGCGATCAAGAACGGTCGCATCGCCCTGGTCAGCGTCGAACCGCTCGACGCCAGTCTGGCCGAGCGGGTCATCGATGCCCGGGGCAAGTGGATCACGCCTGGTTTCCTCGATACCCATACCCACTACGATGCCGAACTGATGGTCGCCCCCAGCCTTTCCGAGTCGGTACGCCATGGCGTAACCACGGTGCTGGTGGGCAGTTGCTCACTGAGCATGGTGTGCAGCGAGGCCGAGGACGCCTCCGACATCTTCACCCGCGTGGAAACGGTGCCGCGCGAGAAGGTCCTGCCGATCCTGCGGGAACGCAAACGCTGGAACGGCCCACGGCAATGGCGCGAATTCGTCGACCAACATCCGCTGGGGCCGAATCTGGTCAGCTTTCTTGGACACAGTGACTTGCGCGTAGCGGTCATGGGCCTGCACCGCGCCACCGACCGCCAGGTAGTGCCGACAGAGACCGAACTGCAGCGCATGGAAGCGCTGCTCGGCGAGGCGTTGGATTGCGGTTTTCTCGGCCTGTCCACCATGTGCCTGAAGTGGGACAAGATCGACGGCGACCGTGAATGGTCGAAAAGCCTGCCCAGCACCTATGCACGCTGGCGTGAAGTGCGCCGCCTCAATCGTCTGCTGCGCCAGCGCGGACGCGTACATCAGGGGGCGCCCAATGCTGCCAACCCCTTGCAGATCACCCAGTACATCAGCGAAGCCATCGGTGTGCTGCGCAAGCCGTTGAAGACCACGTTGATCTCCCTGCTCGACCTCAAGGGTAACCGCAGCCTGGCACTGCTCGCCCGCCTTTCCGCCTGGCTGACCAACCGCCTGGGTGGCGACTTCCGCTGGCAACTCTTGCCCACACCGTTCGCCATCTACGCCGACGGCATGGATATCGTGCTGTTCGAGGAGTTCGGTGCCGGCGAGATGGCGCTGGACGTCAAGGATCACATCGAGCGCAACATGCTGCTGCAGAACGAGCAGTACCGCCGCACCTTCCGCAAGTACTACGCCGACAAGTTATCGCCGCGGGTCTGGCAGCGTGATTTCGGCGATGCGGTGATTCTCGGCTGTCCGGACTCATCCCTGGTCGGCAAGAATTTCGCCGAGGTGGCGCGCGAGCGCGGCCTGCACGTGGTCGACCTGTTCCTCGACATGGTGGTGCAGTACGGCCGCCAGCTGCGCTGGTTCACCGTGATCGGCAACCATCGCCAGGAAAAGCTGCGGCAGATGGTGCGCAGCCCGCACACGCTGATCACCTTCTCCGACGCCGGCGCGCATATTCGCAACATGGCCTTCTACAACCTGCCGCTGCGTTTCCTCAAGCTGGTCAAGGAGAGTCACGACGAAGGCCAGCCTGTGATGAGCCTGGAACGGGCCGTACACCGCCTGACCGGCGAGCAGGCAGACTGGCTCGGCATCGAGGCGGGTTACATTCGCCTGGGAGACCGCGCCGACCTGGTGCTGATCGACCCGGCCGGGCTACAGCAGAACCTGGAGCGGGAAAACTGGGACGAGATGCAGGGCTTCGGCATTCAGCGCATGGTCTGCCGCAATCCAGGCTGCGTCAGCCATGTGCTGATCAATGGGAAACTGGCCGTGGACGACGAGCGCATCGTCCCTGAGCTGGGCCGCGAGCGCGGTTTTGGCCAGTTCCTCGCGGCGCGCTGAAACGGCCTACGCATGGGCGCGTCGCGGTGGTAGCATGCGCGCCCCATGCAGCTCTCCGAACTCAACCATCGCCTCGCCGCCCTCGGCGCCAAACCCCAGCATATTGGGCGCATCACCCGCGCCTGGCTACAAGGCAAGGCGCTGGATACTGGCACCAAGCACCAGAAGACCGAGAATTTTCTGCCGCTTACGGTACGTGAGGGATTGCCAGCCATTTCTGCCAGTCTTGAGCAACTGGCCCGGGTCAGCACCGAACACCCGGGCGCGGATGGTTCATCGCGCTTGCTGGTGGAGCTGGCCGACCGGCAGATGGTCGAAAGCGTGCTGTTGCCACGTGACGGCTTGTGCATTTCCAGCCAGGTCGGTTGCGCCGTGGGTTGCACCTTTTGCATGACCGGCAAGAGTGGCCTGCTGCGCCAGCTCAGCAGTGCCGAGATGGTCGCCCAGGTGGTGTTGGGTCGTCGCCGCCGCGCAGTGAAGAAAGTGGTATTCATGGGCATGGGCGAGCCCGCCCATAACCTCGACAACGTGCTGGAGGCCATCGACCTGCTCGGCACCGAGGGCGGCATTGGCCACCGCAACCTGGTCTTCTCCACGGTTGGCGATCCCCGTGTCTTCGAACGCCTGCCCAGGCAGCGCGTACGCCCCGCCCTGGCCCTGTCGCTGCACACCACCGACGCCGAGCTGCGCCAGCGCCTGCTGCCCAGAGCGCCGCGCATCGATCCGGAGCAACTGATGGAACTGGGCGAAGCCTATGCCCGTGCCATCGACTACCCGATCCAGTACCAGTGGACACTGCTAAAAGGCATCAACGACAGCCAGCAGGAAATGGACAACATCCTGCGCCTGTTCAAGGGCAAGTTCGCCGTGCTCAACCTGATCCCCTACAACAGCCTGGAAGCCGACGAATACCGACGCCCCGAGGGTGAGCGCATCGTCGAGATGGTGCGCTACCTGCATAGCCGCGGCGTGCTGACCAAGGTGCGCAATTCCGCCGGCCAGGACGTGGACGGTGGCTGCGGACAGTTGCGGGCGCGGGCGGTGGACGTGATCAACACGAGTCGTCTCCACAGAAATCGCCGCTGAGCCTCAAGAACGGCCGTTACAGACCGATAAGAAGCTCAGAGATCACGCGTCCAGCCGGCAAAACGCCAGCACTGTACTAGGTTTGTAAAGAATCGCATTGCATGGATGCAGCCCCCGTTGCCTTGCACCCAGGAGCCATCCATGAAAATCGCCCACAAGGTCGGTTTAGCCGCCGCTACCGTGCTTTTTCTCACCACCAGCCTGCTATCGCTGCTGCAGGTTACCCAAGTGCGCGATACCCTGCGCAGCCAGATCGAATCCAGCATCTCCGAGTCAAGCAATGCCCTCGCTCGACAGATCGAAAACTGGCTGAACGCCAAACTGCGGCTCATGGACACCATGTCGCAAACCATCGACAGCCACTACGGCCCGGAAGAAACCCAGCGCGTCTTCGATCTCCCGCTGCTCAAGGATGAATTCATCCTCGTCTTCGGCGCACTGGAGGCAACCGGCCAAACCCTCAAGAACAGTGCCGACTGGAACCCAGCGGCGGACTATGACGGTCGCAAGCGCCCATGGTACGACCTGGGCAAGGGCGCTGACCGGGCGGTGCTGACCGAACCCTATGTCGACTCCACTACCGGCGAAATCCTGATCTCGGCAGTCGCCAAGATCAGCGATGCAGGCCGGTTCCTCGGTGTGTTCGGCGGCGACATCCGCCTGCAATCGGTAGCTGATGCGGTCAATACCCTGGACTTCAATGGCGCCGGTTACGCCTTTCTGCTCAGCCGCTCAGGCAACATCATCTCCCACCCAAACTCCGACTATAACGGCAAATCCTACAGCGAACTCTTCGGCGGCCAGAGCCCGGCCCTGGGCAAGGAGCTGCGCGAGGTCGAGGCCGACGGCAAGACCCTGCTGATTTCCTTCACCCCGCTGCCCAATCTTCGCGGCATGGACTGGTACATCGGCGTGGTGCTGGACGAGAGCGTGGTGATGGCCGAGACCAATCGCCTGACCTGGCTGGCGGTTGTCGGCACCGTGGTCGGCGTCGCCATCAGCCTGGTGGTGCTGGGCTTGCTGATGAACAGCCTGCTCAAGCCGTTGGGCCTGCTCAGCAGCTCGTTGCGCGAAATCAACAGCGGCGAAGGCGACCTGACCCGTCGCCTGGCGATCAGCAGCAACGACGAGGTGGGCGAGCTTTCGCAGGAGTTCAACCGTTTCCTGCAGACACTGCAGACACTGATCGGCGACGTGATGAGCAGCTCGCACCATGTCCGCGAAAGCACTGCGCTTACCTCGAACGAATCGGAACAGGCCGCCCGCCGCCTGCAAGAGCAGTTGCAGGAGGTTGATCAACTGGCCACTGCCATGCAGGAAATGGCCTCCACCGCCGAGGAAGTGGCGCGTAATGCCCAGGCCGCGGCCCAGGCTGCTGTCGCCGCCAACGAGGAAACCGAGAACGGCGTGCGTGTGGTGTCGCAATCGAGTTCGGCGATTCGTCACCTGGCGGACGAGATGGACGGCACCAGTCATGCGATCAACGAACTGGCCAAGCTCAGCCACAACATCGAGTCGATCCTGCAGGTCATCACCAGCATCGCCGAGCAGACCAACCTGCTGGCACTGAACGCAGCCATCGAAGCCGCTCGCGCAGGCGAATCCGGCCGGGGCTTCGCCGTGGTAGCCGACGAGGTCCGCTCGCTGGCTTCGCGCACCCAGCAGGCCACGCAGGAAATCCGCCAGATGATCGACCAGTTGCAGGGCGGCGTACGCCAGGCGGAAAACCGCATGCAGCAAAGCCGCGATACGGCGAGCAGGACCGCCGAAGAGGCCAGCGCGGCCAACGACATGCTTGGCCGTATTCGTGAGGCCATCACCCGCATCAACGACATGAACCTGCAGATCGCCACCGCGGCTGAAGAACAGAGCGCCACCACTGAGGAGATCAACCGCAACACCACCAACATCCGCGACATCAGCCATGAACTGGCCGGCGGCGCCGAACAGCAGGTTCGCCAGTGCGCCTCGATGGTGGAGCAAGTCGGCCAACAGGATCGCCTGCTGGGCCGTTTCAAGGTTTGAGCCAAGCGCCGCAGATCCACGCACAAGAAAAAGCCCCGGCATGCCGGGGCTTTTTAATCGTAGCGATCAGACGCCGCTCTTGACCTTGCTCCAGATGCGCGTGCGCACCCGGTCGATCTTCAGCGGCATGGCCTCCAGCGTGTACAGCTTGTCCATCACCGCGTCAGGCGGATAGACGGTCGGATCTGCCTTGAGCGCAGGATCGACCAGGCTGTCGGCCTTCAGGTTGCCGTTGGCGTAGTTCACATGGTTACTGATACCCGCCATCACCTCTGGCTGCAGCAGGTAGTTCATGAAGGCGTAGGCCCCCTCCTCGTTGCCGGCATCGGTCGGCATGGCCACCATGTCGAACCAGATCGGCGCGCCCTCTTTCGGGATCTCGTACTGAATCTTCACACCATTGCCGGCCTCGGCAGCACGCGCGCCAGCCTGCATGATGTCGCCGGAGAAGCCGACCGCCATGCAGATCTCGCCATTGGCCAGATCGCCAACGTATTTGGAGGAGTGGAAGTAGCGCACGTTCTTGCGCATCTCCATCAGCAGCGCTTCGGCGCGCTTGTAGTCCTCGGGGTTCTTGCTGTGGTGCGGCAGCCCCAGATGATGCAGGGCAATCGGCAGCATTTCCGGGCCATTGTCGAGGATCGCGACGCCACACTCATTGAGCTTGGCCAGCTTGGCTGGGTCGAACAGTACGTCCCAGCTGTCCATCTTCACGTCGTTACCCAGCACCGCGCGCACCTTGTCGACGTTGTAGCCAATCCCGGTACTGCCCCAGAGATAAGGGAAGCCATGCTCGTTGCCCGGGTCGTTCACCTCCAGCGCCTTCATAAGCACTGGGTTGAGGTTGTTCCAGTTCGGTAGCTTGCTGCGATCGAGCTTCTTCAGCGCACCACCCTGAATCTGCCGGGCCATGAAGTGGTTGGAAGGGAACACCACGTCGTAGCCGGAGCGCCCGGCCATGAGCTTGGCGTCCAGGGTCTCGTTGCTGTCATAGACGTCGTAATGGGTGCCCAGGCCGCTGCTCTTTTCGAACTGCTTGAGGGTGTCCGGGGCGATGTAGTCGGTCCAGTTGTAGATGCGCACGCTGTCAGCGGCATGGGCGGTGCCGGCCAGGATCAGGCACGGCAGGAGTTTCTTCAGCATGGAATACCTCGTCGATGGTCTTGTTGTTCTAGGCAGTCACTGAAAAGGTGCTGGTCAGAAGATCAGCACATAGGTCTTGCGCACCGTTTCTTGTATGTCCCAGATGCCGACCGTATTGGCCGGCATCATCAGCGCGTCGCCCGCGCGGATCTCGATAGGCTCGCCACCGTCAGGCGTGAAGGTGCAGCACCCAGCCACGAAGTGACAGAACTCCTGCTGCACGATCTGCCGGCGCCAACGTCCTGGGGTGCATTCCCAGACACCGGTCTCGACGCCGTCACTGCGCTCGACACTGGTGGTCGAGGCGACCGCCACCGGCTCGCCCAGCGGAACGGCGACAGGATTGGACGTATCCAGGACGACGTTGGGGGTGTCACGAAAATGGGTAATGTTCATGGGGACTCCAGATAAAAGAGACGGCTGGCATTCGCTCAGCCCATCAGGCTTTCCATACGCGCAGCCACCGCCTGCGCCAGACGCCGCCGCCAGGCTGGGCTGCGCGGGTTGGCGAGGACTTCGTCCTCGTGAACGAAACTGCGGATGATCGCGTTGTAACCGAGCCAGCGGCAGGGCTCGGGCTCCCAGCGAGGCAAACGGGAAATCGGGCTGTCACTCAGCACCCAGGGCTGGCGTAGCAGTTCGCTGTCGCGCCCCAGAATCAGGTCAGCCAGGGTGCGTCCGCCCAGGTTGCTGGCACCTACACCCTCGCCGCCGTAGCCGCCAGACAACGCGATGCGGTTGCGTGAGTCACGCAGCATGTGCGGCTGGAAGCGCCGCGCCATGCCCAGATTGCCGCCCCAGGAGTGGCTGAAGCGCACGTTGCGTAGTTGCGGGAAGATTTCCCCCATCAAATAGCGGCGCAGGCCCAGTTCTTCTTCGGTGAGGTTGAAATCGCTGCGCAGACGTCCACCAAAGCGATAACCGCCGCGTGCGCCGAAGATCAGACGATCATCGAGGCTGCGCTGGCCATAGGTCACTTGGCGGCTGAATTCGCTGAACGCCTGCCCGCGCTCCAGGCCGATACCAGCCCAGATGTCCGCGGGTAGTGGCTCGGTGGCCACGATCAGGCTCTGCACCGGCAACTGATGATTACCCAGCGGCGACAAGGTGGCCGCGTAACCCTCGATGGCCGGCACCACCCAATCAGCCGTGACACGAGCCTGTGCCGTGCGTACCTGGCCTGGCTGCCAGTCGATCACCGGGCTGCGCTCGTAGAGCTCGACGCCCATGTCTTCGACGCAACGCGCCAGGCCCCGGACCAGTTTGGCGGGCTGAATGGTCGCGCAATGCGGGCTGTACAGCGCACCGTAGGCATTGGCCAGGCGCAGCTGCGTAGCCAGTTCGCTCGGCGGCAGCCAGCGATAGTCGTCCTCGCTCAGGCCCAGTGCACGCAGTTCCTTGAGATAGTTCCGTAGCCGCAACTCCTGCTCCGGATAACGCGCTGCGCAATACAACACCCCACCCTTGCGCAGGTCGCAGTCGATCCCCTCACGGGCGACGACCTCAGCCACTTCATCGGGAATGGCGTGCAGCAGTTCGAACGAGGCCTTGCGGAAGGTCGCCGGCAAGCCGGCCAGCAACCGGTCTTCGCCTAGCAGGTTGCCCATCAGCCAGCCACCATTGCGACCGGAAGCACCGAAGCCGGCGGTCTCGGCCTCCACGATCACCACCCGCAGCTGCGGCGCCTGGCGCTTGAGGTAATAGGCCGTCCACAAGCCGGTATAGCCGGCGCCGATGATGGTCACGTCCGCCTGAATATCGTGCTGCAGGCCAGGCCGCGCCTGCAGTGGATCATCGAGCTGATCCATCCACAGGCTGATGTTGCGCCAGTTCATCCACGCCTCCGTCATCGTTTGATGACGCAAGGCTAGTAGTGGCGATCAGGCGCTGTCTTGCGTGCGTGCCCGCGAGGAAATTTCCTTGAGATAGGATTTCGGCGACAACCCGGTGTGGCGCTTGAAGCAGCTATAGAACGCCGACAAGGAATTGAAACCCGAGGCAAAGGCCAGCTCGTCGATGCGTTTCAGGTCACTGCCGGCCTGCAGGGCGTCGAGCAGGTACTGCAACCGCGCGCGGTTGACGTAGCGATAGAAGCTTTCGCCAAGCACCTGGTTGAGCAGGTGGGAAATCTGGTTGCGGCTGTAGCCGGTGGCGGTCGCGACTTGCTGCAGGTCCAGCTCCGGGTCGAGAAAAGGCTGGCTGCGCTGGAAATAATCCTGAAGATCCTGCGCCAGTTGCCCGAGCTGACGCGTCGACAACCCCAGGCGACTGATCGCCGGGCGTGAAGTGGCGGTTGCGCCAGCGCCACGAATCTCGTGCACCAGGGTGGCGTACTCGTTGATACGCCAGATCAGCCCGTCACGCACGGTGATGGCCTCGCCGGTGCGAAACGACACCAGCCCTTCCCCGCCCTGCAGGCTGGTGCGGTACTGGATGAAGGCGGTATGACCATCGATGCGAATACGATCGACGTGCTCCAGCAACTCGCCTGGGCGGCGCGGCAGGTTGGCTTCGACGTACTCGCGCAACTCGGCCAGGCGCATGCAACGTTGCTGATAGAAATCGTTGTATTCGATATCGGGGTGATACAGCGCCAGCACCGCTTCGAGGTCGCGATGCTTCCAGCTCAGGTGGTAGCGCAAGATGGTTTCGCGGGTGCGCTCGGTCTGCGCGGCATCGTCGGCAAAAAGGTCGTCAGGCATGGCAAGCATCGTTGGTCAGGCACGGGCAGATTGCCTGATTCGCCGAAGCCGGCCTAGCCCCTCGTGCCGCCTCGCCGGTTGCGGACTATGCTTGCAGGACTGAAGGAGAGACCGACCATGACTGATCAGGACAAAGACCCCCAGGCCCCTCTGACGCTGCGCGAGATGCTACAGAGCGTGCTGGCGGCGGCGCTGGGGGTGCAAAGCGGCAAGAACCGCAGTCGCGACTTCAGCCGCGGCAAGCCCACTCACTTCATTCTGCTCGGGGTACTGTTCACTGCCCTGTTCGTGGTCGTATTGCTGGGCGCGGTGAAACTGATCCTGCACCTGGCGACCGGCTGAATCAGTCCAGCAGCGATGCGATCGAGCAGTCGTAGCCTTGCCGTTGTGGCTGCGAGACAGCGCTGAACTGGCGGAAGTCCATTTCCAGATCCGCCTGGCCAAGACGCATGAGCAACTGCTGCGATTGCCGGCCATCGACCGTACGCAACAATCGCGCAATCTGGTCCTTGCCGCCTCGCTCGATGAAGTCCAGGCCGCGTGCGTGATCACCAAGCATCACCATCGCGCAAGCCCCCAGGAGAAAATGCCCGCTCACCAGGACCTCGATCTGCCCGTCCATTCGCGCTTGCAGCACACGGGCCGAGTTGTTCACGGCGGAATAGTGCAACTTTCGATTCTGTTCGGCAGCCGCCTGCATGACACCGAACGCCATGGCGTCGTTGGCGGACCAGACCAGGCTGACCTCCGGGTAGCGTGGCAACAGACTAACGGCCTGCTCATAGGCGCGCTGTTCCAGCCATTCACCATGCACCGCCTGCACCAGGCGCACGTGCGGCGCCTCGTTCAGCGCGCGTTGCAGGCCGGCCAGGCGTAATACTGAAGAAGGTGTTTGCTTGACTCCGGCGAACGCCAGCAAGTCGGCCGGTTTGCCGCGGCTGAGCGCGATCAGCTCGCGGCCCATCAGGTAGCCGGCCTCTTCGTCATTGGGTACCAGGCTGCCCAGCCAATTGCGATGCCGTTCGCGGCTGCCTCCGATCAGGGCCTGCTGCTCCTCGGTGAGCGTGCTGTGCAGGGCGAAAAGACCAACCTGAGTGCCTTCGAACAAACGCAGCAACACCGGCCCCTGGAACTGCTCGTTGGTGAAGATCAGGTAATCGGGATGTTCGCCTTCCAGAACCTGCCGGGCATTGCTCAACATACGCGTCAGGTCACGCTCGCCATAGAGCACCGTCAGCTCGATACCGAGATCGCCTGCGGCGTCCTGCATGTAGCGGGAGTAGTCGACCCAGAACGGTTCGTCGGAAAAACCGGGATTGAGAAATACCACCGACGGCGCACGCGATTGCGCTGCCGCCAGCGCGCAGCACATCAGTATCCCGACGCCCAACACCCACCTGATCACGACGCCCCTCCCCGGTTGACGGGGCGCAGTATAGGGTGCAAACGGGAAAAGGCCGACCGCTAATGCGCGTCGGCCCTTGCGCTCACTGCCCGCTGACCCAGAAAACCGCCGTGCCCACTGCAATCAGGATCAGGCAGAAGATCGCCCAGGCGTCGATGACGCTGTCGGAATTGTCCATATCGGTGTGTTCGCTCATGGCTCCCCCTCTTCTTGTGATTGTGGGTATCGCACACTGCATTTAAGACCAGCCTCGGCCTTCGCTCAAACCATCTGGTTATGCTTTGGGACAGTCTTATTCCTTAAAGCTAGGTTTATATATTCAAACATCACTTTTACGCATAAACCTGAGCTGGTATCGTGCCCCGGCTCCTCGGGGAGTGCGCGGCCGTGCGCGCTGATTGGCAGTAAGTAGCCTGAAAACAGGACCCTTCATGTACGTATATGACCAGTACGATCAAAAGATCGTCGAGGATCGCGTCAAGCAGTTCCGCGATCAAACCCGCCGCTATCTCGCCGGAGAGCTGAGCGGCGAGGAATTCCGTCCGCTGCGCCTGCAGAACGGTCTGTATATCCAGCGTTACGCGCCCATGCTGCGCGTCGCCGTGCCCTACGGCCTGCTGTCGTCCGCTCAGGTCCGCGTGCTCGCACGCATCGCCCGCGACTACGACAAGGGCTACGCCCATATCAGCACCCGCCAGAACGTCCAGTACAACTGGCCGGAGCT
>ENA-UOXB01001011-UOXB01001011.1-bioreactor-metagenome-genome-assembly--contig:-NODE-1011-length-14510-cov-9.247112_pt1 | contig 14510 bp, 14 predicted proteins | sample MGYA00238158_ERZ761615 | MGnify/ENA primary metagenome ERZ761615 (study PRJEB28904, sample SAMN06267902) | bioreactor metagenome | isolation source: Joint BioEnergy Institute, California, USA... | reverse complement strand
ATGGTATATATAGAATTAAAAATTGGCATGAAGTATCAACGTTACTTAATAGAATATAGGTAAACCTGGCCCATATGTGAGATGGGCCAGGTTTTTTGTTTCATGTTTGATTAAGTTGCCAGCTAACGATCTTGTTTCGTTTTCTTGGACGTTAGAATTTCTAACGATCTTGTTTTCGAGTCTTGATCGCTAGCGCTAGTACTCAATCCCACACATATATTTCCAAACAAAAAACTGGTAGCTCCTTAAGCTACCAGTTTTTCACTTCTTATACTGTTTTGCATTGTTCACATTTACCGTATACTTCTAATTTATGTGATGCTATTTCTACATTTGGTAATTGTTGTTTTATTGAATCCATTGGACAAAAGTCTATTACTTTTGTTGTGCCACATGATTCACAAATAAAATGATGATGATGATGACTTTGACATGCAATTCTAAATTTCATTTCGCCGTCTATTTCAGTGCTTTCGATAATATTCAAGTCTTTAAATAAGTATAAATTACGATAAATTGTATCGAAAGATAATCCTGTATAATCGTCTTTCAATGCTTCTTGAATATATTTAGCTGTGATGTATTTATCTTCATCTACAAACAATGATATGATATCACGGCGTTTATTTGTGTATTTATGTCCATCATTTTTCAATATTTGAATGGCTTCCTCTACTTTCAAGATGATAGCCTCCTTTTTTTATCAATACTTTACTGTACGCTATGCTAGCAAGTAATTCTATAATCAATATTCCAACTATAATACCTCCTGGTGAAATATTCAAATAGAAGGACAATATCAATCCTAGTACTACTGAGATTTCACCGAATAAAATACTTAATGCGATTAACTGTTTGAACCCTTTAGCTAATCTCATGCTTGTAGCGACTGGCAATGTCATTAAACTACTAACTAATAAAATACCAACGACTCTCATTGAAGCTGAAATAACAAGTGCAACAATGACAATAAATAGTAATTGGATCCACTTTGGCATGCCAATCACTTTTGAGTATTCTTCATCGAATGATAATACAAATAATGATTTGTACAATAACATAACAAAGATTAAAACAATTATTGTAATGACGATAATTGTAAATAAATCACTTAAATTTACGGCACTAATTGAACCGAATAAATATCCAAATAAATCTTGATTAAATCCGTTTGCTAAAGAAATAAATATAACACTAATACCAATTCCACCACTCATAATAATTGGAATAGCGATTTCTTGGTAATGTTTATATTCAGTTCTTAATTGTTCTATTAATAATGCACCTGCTATTGAAAAAATGATACCAAACCATATCGGATTTATAGTAGCAAACAATGGACTAACACTCATTAAGAACAGCCCCATTGATATACCACCTAGCGTCACATGGCTTAAAGCATCAGCAATAAGTGATAACCTTCTAACTACAATAAATGCCCCTATTAAAGGTGCAATCAATCCTACTAAGATACCACTTATAAATGAGTATCTTATAAAATCAAAATTTAAAAACGCATCAATCACTATATAACACTCCTTCGATTAGGAGTATAAATCTATCTCTCGTTTCAACTGACATATCCAATCTCCTTATTTAAAATCTATATATTCATCTTTAACTTTGTACTAATTCTTCCACTTCTTCATTTGCACAACAGTCACGATCATGTTGATGATCAACAAATTGCACGGGATGTCCATAGATTTTAGATATTGAGACTTCATCTAATGATTTAAACGACTCACTTGTACCATGGAAATGTATATGTTGATTTAAGCAAGCTACTTTACTTGCCGTATCGGCTACAACACCAATATCATGCGTTACAAGAATGATTGTAATCCCTTCTTGTTTTAATTGCGTCAGTAATTGGTAAAATTCAGAAACATGTCTTGCATCAATACCTACAGTAGGTTCATCTAATATTAAAATACTCGGCTTAGAAATTAAAGCTCTAGCAATAAACGTCCTTTGCTGTTGACCACCTGACAATTGTGCAATATTTTCATTCTTAAGATCACTTATATTTAACCTTTCTAATATCGCATCTACTTGTGCAGCATCATCTTTATTAAACCATTTAAAAAGACTTTTATTTTTAGTTAAGCCACTCATGACAACTTCTTTCACTGTCGCTGGAAAACCAGAACTAAAAGCGTTGGATTTTTGTGATACATAACTAATTTTTTCCCAAGATTTATATTGATTAATTTTTTTACCACTTATTAAGATATCACCTTTTTGTAAAGGTAATAAGCCTAATATCAATTTCAGTAAAGTCGATTTCCCAGAGCCATTTGGGCCAACTATTGCCAAGAAATCTCCTTTATAAATTTGTATATTAATATGGCTAAGTGCCAATTTATTTGGATAGCTATAACTGATATCTTTTAACTCGAAAATCGGTGTTTCTTTTTCCATCTTCATCACCTCGTCAATAGAATACTATACAATGAATATGAAAAAATGTAAATAGTAATGTTTACGAACAAAAAAAGAATGCTAATTGAATTAGCATCCTTAAATAACATTATTGATTAAAGATTTTATCTTTTAAATCTGGATCGAATGTACCATTTTTAATCATTTCGATTTCATATTTATATGGTGGTTTTTTATTCTTTTTGTCATCACCAACATAAGGTGTTTCTAAAATTTTAGGTACATCTTTAAATGCATCGTGATGAACGATATAGTGTAATGCATCATAACCAATTGATCCAAAGCCGATATTTTCGTGTCTATCTTTTCTTGCACCTTGTGGATTCTTACTGTCGTTTACGTGAAGTACTTTAATACGATCGATACCGACGATTTTATCAAACTCATTTAATACACCATCAAAGTCGTCTTTAACGTTGTAACCAGCATCATTTGTATGACAAGTATCGAAACATACAGATAATCTTTCATTATGGTTTACACCATCAATGATTTGAGCAAGTTCTTCGAATGTTTTACCACATTCAGAACCTTTACCTGCCATTGTTTCCAATGCGATACGTACATCATTATTATTTGTTAATACTTCATTTAAACCTTCAATAATTTTTTGAATACCTTTTTCTTCACCGGCACCAACATGCGCACCTGGATGAAGTACGATATCTTTAGCACCTAATGCTTCAGTACGTTCAATTTCTGATTGTAAGAATTCAACACCTAAGTTAAATACTTCTGGTTTAGTTGTATTTGCAATATTGATGATATATGGTGCATGCACAACAATGTTAGATAAACCATATTCTTTCATTGCTGTTTTACCATTTTCAATATTTAAATCTTCAATCTTTTTACGTCTTGTGTTTTGTGGAGCACCTGTATAAATCATAAATGTAGAAGCATTATAACTTGCCGCTTCTTCTGCTGCTTGTAATAGCATCTTCTTACCACTCATTGAAACGTGTGATCCAATTAACATATTTGACACCTATCCTTTTCTACTTTGTCTTTTAGTTCTCTTAGAATGAGCTTTCTTTTCTTTAAATTTCAACTCATCTAATTCTCGTTTGAATTTCTTCTTATAGCCAGGTTTTACTTTATTTTTATTGTTTCTTTTAATTTTTTGTTTTAATGACTTTTCAATATTATCTTCTTTTTTAACACGTTTTGTACGTTTTTGACGATCTTTAATTTCTACAAATTCATCGTTTTTAATATCGACATGTTTAAACTTGTAATTATGTTTCTCAATTTGTGTAATTAAATCATCTTCATCAGGTGTATATAAAGTGATTGCGATACCTTTATAATCACCACGACCTGTACGACCAACTCTATGTGTAAAGAAATCTATTTCTTTAGGTAAATCATAGTTGATAACGTGACTTACGCCTTCAATATCAATACCACGTGATGCTAAATCACTTGCGACAACAAACTCAAAGTCTAATTGTTTAATACGCTTCATTTGTTGTGTTCTTTCTCTAGGTGTTAACCCACCATGGATAACCCCAACTTTATAGCCTTCTTCTGATAAATACGCAACTAATTCATCTGCTCTATCACGGCTATTAGCAAATATAATTGCTAAATAAGGATTAATCACATTCATAACTTTTAAGACTTTTTCTTTTTTCTCAACACCTTTAGTCGGTATTAAGTAAAAGTCGATATTGTCTTTATTAGATGATGCTGTTTCAATTTCAACAAATTCAGGATTGCTTAAATATTTATTTAAGAATGGATGTAACGCTTTAGGAATTGTTGCACTAAATACTGAAATTTGTGCGTTTTCATCTAATCTACTCGCAATACTATCTACTTTAGGCATAAATCCTAAATCAATCATTAAATCTGCTTCATCAATAACAACTGACTTCGCTAGATGTAAATCTAAAGCACGCTCTACAGCCATATCATCAATTCTATTCGGCGTACCTACAACAACATGTGGTGTATTTTTAGATTTATCAATATCTCTTGATTTATCTGTTCCACCAATGTATAAGTTAACTTTCACACCTTTTTTGAATTGCGTTAAATGTGAAGCTGCATCATATAATTGCTTTGCTAATTCTCTTGTTGGTGCCAAAATAATCACTTGTGGTTCTTTTATATCTACGTCAATTTTATCAAATAATGGTAGTAAAAATGCGTGTGATTTCCCTGTACCAGTTTGAGATTGTCCTATTATATTAGATCCTTTTTTAATTTTGGGTATAACTCTTCGCTGTATTTCTGTTGGCTGGTTAAAATGTAAATCTTTAACGGCCTCTACTAATTCATTTTCAAGTTGAAAATGTTCAAACGGATGCTTAGACATAAGCGACCCTCCTCGTTTCTTTTTCACTTCATACATTATATAGTAAATGCGCACTTTATGATAGGCTAAAAGATTTATTTTGAATTTTTATTTAGTTTCTTTAAGACTTGTGTGTTGTTATAATAGACATTAATAAGGAGGGCAATTTATGGAAATTATAAAGATTACCCCTAGAGGCTATTGTTACGGTGTTGTAGACGCTATGGTTATTGCTAGAAATGCGTCTTTAGATAAGTCACTTCCAAGACCCATTTATATACTTGGCATGATTGTTCATAATAAACATGTGACTGATGCCTTTGAATCTGATGGTATTATTACGTTAGATGGTCCGAACAGATTAAAGATCTTAGAACAAATTGATGAAGGTACCGTTATATTTACTGCGCATGGTGTATCGCCTGAAGTCAAAAGACGTGCTAAAGAAAAAGGATTGGTTTGTATAGATGCGACATGTCCAGATGTTGATAATACGCATCAGTTAATACGTGAAGTTAAATCAAATGGTTATCACGTTATTTATATTGGTAAAAAAGGACATCCCGAACCTGAAGGCGCAGTTGGTGTGGCACCTGATATCGTACATCTCGTTCAGACTTTAGAAGATATCGATGCCTTGCCGGAAGAATTATTGAACCAAAAACTCATCGTAACGAATCAAACAACTATGTCACAATGGGATGTGAAACATCTTATTGATGAATTAAAAGTAAAATATCCTCATATTGAAGTACATGAAGAAATTTGTTTAGCAACACAAGTTAGACAAGAAGCTGTTGCCACACAAGCAGATCAAGCAGATTTACTCATTGTCGTTGGTGATCCTAAAAGTAATAATTCAAATAGATTAGCCCAAGTATCTAAAGAAATCGCACATACTAACGCATATCGAATCGCTGATTTGAGTGAATTAAAATTAGAATGGCTACAAGATATTGAAAGTGTAGCTGTTACAGCAGGTGCTTCAACACCAACGCCTATCGTTAAAGAAGTCATAGATTATATTAAAAATTATGACCCGACAGAAATACGTGACGCAAACTTAACAAGTAATGTACCTGTTGAAAAAATATTACCTAAAATTAAAAAGCCCAAACCTGTAAAAATAATGGACTAAAAAAACTGCCGAATTCACTCGGCAGTTTTTTACATATATTGATAAGGATCTGTATTAATAGAAGATGTTAACACTTTAATCTTTCCATTTGTCCATTCTTCTAATAATGACTTTAATCCTTCTTTCATAACATACTCACTATAATGATTAACATCTAAAATATTTATACCATCCATTAGTGCATCTAATGCTTCATGATGTTTAACGTCTCCAGTAATAAATAAATCAGCTTGTTGTGCCTTAGCTAAATTTGCATATTCAATACCAGCACCACCAACAATTGCGATGCGTTTAATTTGCGCTGATTGGTCTCCTATAAATCTAACTGCTGGAATAGCGAGCTTTTCTTTATAGTTTTGCACAAATTCATTTACTGATTGCGTTTCATTTAATTCCCCGATTATTCCTAAACCTACAGAAGACGATCTCGACATTTTGATGAAATCATAAACGGGTTCTTCATAAGGATGTGTTTGAATAATGAGTTCTTTAGCAAGTGCTAAATCTTTCTCATCAACCATTAATTCTAGTTTCGTTTCATAAACCGTTTCAGTCTTATCAGCTTGTCCAAGATGTGGATTTGCTGATGCACTAGGTTTAAATTGACCTTTACCTTGAGACTGGAAAAATACTTCGCTGTATTCTTCAGTTTGTGCTAAATGATGTTCATTAAATGCAGCTTTCATAGTTTCAACATCTTGATCAGGTAGGAATATTTGTACTTTATAATATGACTCTTGTTGTTCTTCTAATACTTTCATATTATCTAATCCTATTTGTTGCCCAATCATGTAACTAACACCTTTAGGATGTACATCAAGATTTGTATGAAGTGCTATCAAATTGATATCATTTTGTATCAATTTACGAATAATAGGACCGTAGCTTTTATCCGTAATATTTTTAACACCTTTAAAAATAAGTGGATGATGTGCAATTATTGTATTGATATTGTTTTGAATGGCTTCATCTACAACTTCTAACGTACAATCTAATGTTGTTAATACACCGTTCACTTCACTTTTTTCTGTACCAATTAATAAACCAACATTATCCCAAGATTCACTCGTAGAAAATGGAACTTGTTTATCTATTTCTTGCAATAGCTCTTGAATAATCATTAAAGCACCTCTTTTATTTGAAGTATTTGTTGATTAATTTCATTATACCTATTTTTATCCTCATGATGTTCTAATTTTTTACTAATTTTATTAAGTGATTCTAATTCTCTTTGCCATTTTTCATGGAATAAATCATTTTTATTGGCTAATAATTTAGGACCAAATTTTAATTCTAATTCATTTAGGTCCATCTCACCTTTTTTAGCAACTATGATTTCATATATATGTTTTTTATCTTTTATTAATTGTTCATCAACGATTTGATAACCAATGCTTTGTAATACTTTTCTAATAGGTAACGCATGAATATTTGCTTGTAAAATTAAATCAGGATGCCCTGTTAACTTATGCTTTCCTTCTTCAATAATTTGTGCAATTAATGGACCACCCATGCCACAAATCGTAATAGCATCAATTGTATCGTCTACTACTTCTAAACCGTCACCCAGTTTAACTTCTATAAGTTCATTCATACCATATAATTTAGTGTTTTTTTGAGCTGCTAGAAAAGGTCCTTTTACAACTTCTCCAGCAATCGCTTCTTTAATTAATCCATTTTGAATTGCGTATATAGGTAAATATGCATGATCGGAACCGATGTCTGCTAATTTATGATGATTTAAATATTCACTTACCTTCATTAAACGTTTATTGATTTGGATCATTATTTTTCCCTTTCATTAAAAAAATCTTTTGCAATAGCAAAAGATTTTTTTGTGTTATTTAGCGCCATCTTTTAAGTACTTGACAAGTGTGTCTAAATCTTTATTTGAAATAGTAGCTTCGTCATGTGCAGGCATTGATCCTTTACCATTACGAATGATTTTTTTCATTTCATCGGCACCTTTTTTGCTTCCAGCTAATTTAGGTCCCATTCCACCTTCAAGATTTTGTCCATGACAACTTGTACAATTGTCCTTAGCGAATGTAGCTGCATCAAACTTTTCAGTTTTAGCACCACCACCGCCTTCTTTTTCTTCCTCTTTGTTAGCACCATGTGCTGACATGAAGAATATTAATCCTACACCGAGTAGTAAAATCAGAATAAACGGGATAACAGGATTACGATTCATTCATACAACCTCCCTTTTGTTAAACCTTCATACAATTATATTTTATATTAAAACAAGGCATTGTCAAAGGCTTTTTGGGATTAATATAAACTTTTCATGTTTAATCCATAAAATCTTTCAAACGCTTACTTCTAGATGGATGTCTTAACTTGCGTAATGCCTTCGCTTCTATTTGACGAATACGTTCTCTTGTAACACCAAATACTTTTCCGACTTCTTCAAGTGTTCTTGTTCTACCATCATCAAGACCAAATCTTAGTCTTAATACATTTTCTTCTCTATCTGTTAATGTGTCTAATACATCTTCTAATTGTTCTTTAAGTAATTCATATGCAGCGTGATCTGATGGGCTTTGTGCATCTTGATCTTCAATAAAGTCGCCTAAGTGACTGTCATCTTCTTCACCAATAGGCGTTTCTAATGATACGGGTTCTTGAGCAATTTTAAGAATTTCACGTACTTTTTCTGGTGGTAAGTCCATTTCTTCACCAATTTCTTCAGGAGATGGATCTCTGCCTAAATCTTGAAGTAATTGACGTTGAACACGAATCAACTTATTGATTGTTTCAACCATATGAACTGGGATACGGATTGTACGTGCTTGGTCAGCAATCGCTCTAGTGATTGCTTGACGAATCCACCAAGTTGCATATGTTGAGAATTTGAAACCTTTATTAAAGTCGAATTTTTCTACGGCTTTAATTAGACCCATATTACCTTCTTGAATAAGGTCAAGGAATAACATACCTCTACCTACATAACGTTTAGCGATACTTACAACAAGTCTTAAGTTCGCTTCTGCAAGACGTGATTTCGCAATTTCATCACCTTGCTCGATACGTTTAGCTAATTCGATTTCTTCTTGGGCAGTTAATAAATTGACGCGTCCTATTTCTTTTAAGTACATTCTTACTGGGTCGTTTATTTTAACACCTGGAGGAGCACTTAAGTCATTTAAATTTAGTTTGTCATTTGTATCACTTGAATCTTTTTCATTAATAAGATTGATTTCATTCTCATTAATTAAATCAAAGAAATCATCCATTTGATCTGGATCCATTTCGAAGTTTTGCAATTTATCTGCAATTTCTTCGTGACTCAAATGTCCTGCTTTTTTACCTTGTTCAATTAATTGGTGCTTAACTTGTTCAATTGTAAGCACTTCTTCATTATTAGCGCTATTAATTTTGTTTAATTCTTTATCAGACATGAATAGGCCTCCCGGGTTATTAACTCTTACATTCTATTCCGATTATATTGTACAATTTGTTCTAAATATTGCCTTTGCAGTGCGATATCGCCTGCTTGCATTGCTTTATTCAATTGTTGATTCAAATATTCTATGGAATTTTCTTTGTGTTCGTTAGGACAAATAATCCTAATGTAGTCTTCGATTTCTTCTGTCTCTGGTTCATCATTGATTAGCAATGAATCTAGGTACATAACCGTTTCAATGATTTGATGTTCTTCAATGTAACTTGAAAAATCACTTATGTTAAAAACATCGTTATTCTTATAATACCCATTTAAACGTGAAAAAATCACTCTATTATTCAATGAAGTGAAGTCTTCTTGATTAATCCTAGAATGATATTCTAAAAATAGCTGTTTATGATTCATAAAATGTTTTAACAACGCTTGCTCTGCTCTACCGATTTTATCAAGTTTTTTTTCCTTCATTTCAGGAACGAAATTATTATAATCGGTATAATTTTGAACAATATTAGGCGAAAGTCGATTTTTTAGACTGTTAACATCTACTTTATACAAATCTGCTACTTGTTGCAATACTTTTTTTCTTAAAAATTCCGATTGAATCAGATTGATGTCATGAATCAACTCTTCAATATGTTGTTCATGTTTTAAATCATTATTTTCGTTGGCATAATATAATTGTTGCGCTTTAAATGTAACATATGATTGTTTTTGCCCTTCAACGAATGATTTGAAAGCATCACTTCCGTATTCTGTAATATAATCATCAGGGTCCATCGTTTTTGGTAAATTGACAACAAAGACATTTAATCCTTCATTTAATAAGTCTTTACCAACATTTATGGCAGCTTCTTTACCTGCGAAATCTCCATCATACAGTAAAGTTACATTAGATGCCAGTTTTTTGACCATTGTAACGTGTTCTCTAGATAATGCTGTACCCATCGTTGCCACAACTTGTTTAATATCCGCTTCAAATGATTTGATAACATCCATAAATCCCTCTAACAGAATGACTTCATCATTTTGTCTTATAAATTTCCTTGCTCGATCAATGTTGTATAACATTTTTCTTTTTTGGAATATTGGCGTTTCTGGACTGTTTAAATATTTAGGCGATTGGTCCGTATATGTTCTACCAGAAAAACCAACTGTCTTACCTTGGAAATTCAACAAAGGAAAGATGATTCTATCTCTGAATCGATCGAAGTAATCAAAAGTTTCATCATTTCGGCTTAACAAGCCTGCTTCATATGCAAGTACAGCATCATAACCATTTTTCTCTAAAAAGTCATGCGTGAATTTGGAATGATTTGGTGCATATCCAATTTTCCTATCATTAATCAATTCTTCCGTGAAGCCTCTTGATTTCAAATAGTTTAAAGCTGCCTCACCTTCTTCAGTATGCTTCAATATATAATGGTAGTTATTTGCCATTAACTCATGCATTTCGATCATTTTTATGTGATCATCCACAATACCTTCAGTTGGTGCTGTTTCTTGCTGTTCTATATGAATATCTACTTTATCACCAAGTTCTCTCACTGCATCAACAAATGATATCCCTTTAATTTCTTGAATAAATTGAAAAACATTGCCACCTTTTTTACAGCCAAAGCAATGACAAATTTGTTTATCTTCTGATACTGAAAAAGAAGGTGTCTTTTCATCATGGAAAGGACATAATCCAATATAATTACGTCCTCTTTTTTCAAGTTTCACATATTCACTTACAACATCTAATATGTCATTCTTCTCACGTATTTCATTAATGAGTTCTTGTTCTATACGCATCCTGTCACCCTTTAACGGTTTTGTTGTGTAATGATTTTAATAATGTCATTTGCTGTTTCTTCTATTGCCTTGTCAGAAACATCTAGTACAGGACAACCAATTTTTTCAACAATTTCCTCGAAGTATCTTAATTCTTCTTCGATTCTATCATCTTTAGCATAATTAGCATCATCACTTAAACCTAATTGAATTAATCTTGCTCTTCTAATCGCATTAAGGTTTTTTTGATTAATTTTTAAAGCGATACATTTCTTTGGATCAATTTCAAATAATCCTTCCGGCGGTGCAACTTCAGGCACTAATGGTACATTCATTACTTTATAACGTTTATGTGCCAAGTATTGTGACAATGGCGTTTTTGAAGTTCTAGATACACCTATAAGAATGATATCAGCTTTTGGTAATCCGCGTGGATCTCTACCATCATCATATTTAACCGCAAATTCGATTGCTTCAATTTTCTTGAAATAATCTTCATCTAATTTATGAATATTGCCTGGCTCATTAAGTGGGGCTTCATTAAGTTCATTGCTTAAAATGCTCATCAATGGACCCATAATGTCTACATTTTCTATATTATTTTCTTCTAATTTTTCTTTTAAGTATAATCGCATTTCAGGTTTCACCAATGTATAAACGACTATAGATTTTTGTTCTAATGCTAATGATACTACTTCATTAATATTACTTTCATTCTCTATATACGGTAATCTTACAATATCTAAAGCATTTCCTTCTGTCTTATATTGAGACGTACATGCTTTCGTAACAAGCTCTGCCGTTTCTCCTACTGAATCGGATGCTATAATTATTCTTATCTCTTCCATTTAACTAATTCCTCCTACTCATCTTCAATAAGTGAAACAAATGCTCTTGTGATTGTTGTTTTTGTAATTCTGCCTTTTACTTTCATTTTGTCGCCTTTAAGTTTTTTGACAACTGGTATCGCATCAATTTGTTTATCAATTAATAATTTAGCTGCATAAATCAATAAATCATCTTCTAAACATACTGTTATGTTTGGCATTCTGCTCATATTAATACTAACCGGTGTATCTTTTAAACTTTGACCACCTATTGCTGCTCTTAGTAAATCTTTTCTCGAACAAACGCCGATTAAATTGCCTTCTTTATTGATGACAAATAATGTGCCGACATCTTCTAAAAACATCTTACATATTGCTTCATATACAGAAATACTTTCTTCTATTACGACTGGTATCGCCATCGATTCTTTTACGGTCATTTTTTTAATTGAATCACTTAACAATTGTGTACTTGATTTCCCTGTATAAAAATATCCTACTCTAGGTCTTGCATCTAGATAACCTGCCATTGTTAAAATTGCTAAATCTGGTCTTAAAGTTGCTCTTGTTAAATTTAGCCGTTCAGCTATTTTTTCTCCTGTAATGGGTCCATTGTTCTTAACAATTTGTACAATTTGTTCTTGTCTTTGATTTAATTCGATTGCTCTCACCCCTTCGAACACAATTCAGATAGATTAATTATAACATGTAACGCAAATATTGCTCAATTTGAATATCTGTTTTCACTTGATAACTCTCTCATACCGTGCTATATTTTAATTAACTTTGAAATAAAAGCGAGTTAAGGATGGTGAAAGCTTAACATTAAAGTTTTGGCTTACAAAATTTTATAAAAAGTGAGTGGCTACACTAATTTGGGTGGAACCGCGGGTAATATACTCGTCCCAAGGCATTATTTGATGATGTCTTGGGGCTTTTTTAATTTAATTGAGGAGTGAATTTTTATGGCAAAAGATATGGATAAGGTAGTAACATTAGCAAAACATAGAGGGTTTGTATTCCCTGGTAGTGAAATTTATGGTGGTTTAGCAAACACTTGGGACTATGGTCCACTTGGTGTTGAATTAAAAAATAACATTAAAAAAGCATGGTGGCAAAAGTTTGTTCAACAATCTCCATACAACGTTGGATTAGATGCAGCTATTTTAATGAACCCAAGAACTTGGGAAGCTTCAGGTCACTTATCAAACTTTAACGATCCAATGATAGACAACAAAGATTCTAAAATTCGTTACAGAGCAGATAAATTAATTGAAGATTACATGCATAATGTTGAAGGTGATGAGAACTTTATTGCTGACGGTATGAGCTTTGATGAAATGAAACAATTAATTGATGATAAAGGCATCACTTGTCCTGAAAGTGGTACAGCAAACTGGACAGACATTCGTCAATTCAACTTAATGTTCAAAACATTCCAAGGTGTTACCGAATCTTCTACAAACGAAATTTTCTTACGTCCTGAAACTGCGCAAGGTATTTTCGTAAACTATAAAAACGTTCAGCGTTCAATGCGTAAAAAATTACCATTCGGTATTGCGCAAGTTGGTAAATCATTCAGAAACGAAATTACACCTGGTAACTTTATCTTCAGAACGAGAGAATTCGAACAAATGGAACTTGAATTCTTCTGTAAACCTGGTACTGAAATTGAATGGCAAAATTACTGGAAAGACTTTGCTGCAAAATGGTTAAAAGATTTAGGTATTAAAGAAGAAAATACAAAATTACGTGACCATGACGAAGACGAATTAAGTCACTACTCAAATGCAACAACTGATATCGAATACAAATTCCCATTTGGTTGGGGAGAACTTTGGGGTATCGCTTCAAGAACAGATTATGATTTAAAACAACATAGTGAATTCAGTGGTGAAGACTTCAAATATCACGATCAAGAAACAAATGAAAAATTCATTCCTTACTGTATCGAACCATCATTAGGTGCTGACCGTGTAACATTAGCATTCTTATGTGACGCATACGAAGAAGAAAATGAAGGCGAGAAAGATCAACGTACAGTGTTGCATTTCCACCCTGCTTTAGCACCATATAAAGCAGCAATCTTACCATTAAGCAAAAAACTTTCACCAGATGCTATTAAAGTATATGAAAAATTAAGTGAAAGATTTGCAATCGATTTTGATGAGTCACAATCAATCGGTAAACGTTACCGTAGACAAGATGAAATTGGTACACCATACTGTATCACATTTGACTTCGATTCATTAGAAGACAACCAAGTTACAGTACGTGACAGAGACACAATGGAACAAGTACGTATGCCAATTGATGAAGTTGAAAACTTCTTAGCTGAAAAAATTAGATTCTAATACTAAACAAAAAACAGAGCAAAAACTTATTAATTAAGTTTTGCTCTGTTTTTTTATGGTTAAGTTGTTGGGAAAATATAAAAAAATGACATTAATGCCTGTTCTTATTAACACTTCTTATGAGTTTTGTAATTATAGGCACTCTTAGTTACAGTTCCACCGACTTTTGTAAATTAGCTTACCTTTTTAATACAAACTATTGAAGTTTTTACATTTTTAAGTTTTCAAGTTGATTGAGTAATTTTTTGGTTCTAAATACAAC
>ENA-UOXB01001010-UOXB01001010.1-bioreactor-metagenome-genome-assembly--contig:-NODE-1010-length-14513-cov-9.524761_pt1 | contig 14513 bp, 15 predicted proteins | sample MGYA00238158_ERZ761615 | MGnify/ENA primary metagenome ERZ761615 (study PRJEB28904, sample SAMN06267902) | bioreactor metagenome | isolation source: Joint BioEnergy Institute, California, USA... | reverse complement strand
CCCTGCAGTCGCTGACCGACCTGATGCTCAGCACCGTGTTCGCCTCGGTGAACAACCTCTATCACCGCCCGGCGCAGAAGCGGCAGATCGACCGCCAGCACTCGCGCCTCTACCACGCAGTGATCGAGCGCCTGCCGGAACAGGCCCAGCGCGCCGCGCGCGACCATATCAACAGCATTCGCGACAACCTGCAGGAGATCGAGCAGGAAGAGCAGCGCCTGGTGCGCGCGACCATGCGGTTGGAGGGCTGGGCGTAGGGCGGTGAACCCGCCGGCCGTTGGTGGCGGGTTATGCTCGCTCTACATATTTGTGGGAGGGGCTTTAGCCGCGCCCCTCTAGACCCGCTCGCCGCTGAAGCGCCTCCCACGTGGCATGACCCCCCTACCTGAAGGTGCTGGTGACCACGCCTTCTTCTACCACCTGCGCCTCGATCACCTTCTGGCTGCCCAGGTTGCGCACGCGGATGACTTCGCCTTCACGACCATTGGCCAGCGCCTCGCCGGTGGCCGAGGCGGATATGCCATCCTGGCTGGCGACGATGGTCACCTGCTGGCCGCGGCGAATCAGCAGCGGTGCGGTAAGCAGGTTCGGTGCGATCAGCTGGCCGGCGCGCACACGGCGCTTGGCACCCTGGCCGACCACCTCGTCGAAGCTGTTGTAGAAGCCTCTCGGCGCCTTGCCGATGTTCACTTCCTGCAGTTGCAGTTGCTCGGCGCTGATGGTCTGGCCGCGCTCGATCACCCGCGCGGCATGTACCACCGGCAGGAACACGCTGGCCTGCACCAGCGCCGTGACGCTCCAGCCGGAAGCATCGGCGCAGCTCACGTCCAGACGCTGGCGTGAGAGGGGGGAGGGATCGTCACTGCTGACCGCCACGCTCAGCGCCTGTGTGCAGGTCGGCAGGCGTTCGGCGCTATTGAGCAGGGTGACGTTGAGGCTGTGGCGCTGCCCCTGCCAGGCCTGGCGTTTGGCTTCCTCGGCTAGCTTCTGCTGCATGTGTGTGGCGATGGCCTGGTCGATCTGACCTGCGGCATCTGCCTGCGCGTGTGCCAAATCCACAGTCAGCGCGCAGAACAGGAAGAGCACCGACGCCAAGGCGGAAAAAGTCTTTCCGCTTTTCCCTTCGGCGATACGTAGATGCGGAAAAAGGGCGACGCGAATATCGCCGTTCGATCTGTTAAATCCCTGATAAATCAATGCAGTACGGCTCTCTTATGGGTTGGGCACGCTTTGTGCTCAAGGCACCTGGGCACAACCTTGGGTGAAGGGTACCGGTGAATGAGTATACGGATTGATGACGTGGTGGGCCTGCATTCGCGTGCGTTGGAACTGCGCATGCAACGCAGCGAAATCCTCGCCGCCAACCTGGCGAACGAAGACACGCCGGGCTTTCTTGCTCGCGATATCGATTTCGCCGGGGAAATGCAGCGGCTCGATCCGCAGCAGGCGTTCGCCGCCAGCAGCGCTGACCTCAAGTACCGCGTGCCGACCCAGCCGTCGCAGGACGGCAACAGCGTCGAGCTGAGTGTGGAACAGGCCGCGTTCTCCAAGAACAGCATGGATTTCCAGACCAGCCTGACCTTCATCAGCATGAAATTCCGCGGCCTGAAACAGGCCATCGAGGGACGCTGACCATGGCTTTCGATTCCATCTACCGCATCGCCGGCTCGTCGATGAACGCGCAGACCGTGCGCCTCAACACCGTGGCCAGCAACCTGGCCAACGCCGACTCGGCCGCGGCCAGCGCCGAAGATGTGTACCAGGCGCGCAAGCCGGTTTTCGCCGCCGTCTACAACAACGATCAGCTGACCCGTGGCGTGGGCATGGGCGGCGCCCATGTGCAGGTGCTCGATGTGGTCACCGCCGGTCGCGAGCCTGTGCGCCGTTACGAGCCGGACAACCCGCTGGCCGATGACAAGGGCTACGTGTTCTACGCCGACATCGATCAGATCGAGGAAATGACCGACATGATGTCGGCCACCCGCAGCTTCGAGACCAGCGTCGAAGTGCTCAATCGCCTGAAAAGCATGCAGCAGGGCCTGCTCAAGCTCGGAGAATCCTGATGGCCGCGGTCAGCAACAACAGCCAGAACAATCCCGCCTACAGCATCGACGAGGCGGTCAAGCAGTCGGTCAACGTCAGTGATGCGACCCAGCTGGAAAACAACTTCCTCACCCTGATGGTCGCGCAGATCCAGAACCAGGACCCGACCAAGCCGGTGGACAGCACCGAGTTCCTCAACCAGTTCGCTGCCATGAGCCAGGTCAAGAGCCTGGAGAACATGGCCTCGCTGAGCAAGAGCAACCTGGTGCTGCTGGATAACCTGCAGACCCTCACCGCCGCTGGCCTGGTCGGCCAGGAAGTGAAGGTCGCCACCGAGCAGCTGGAGCTGGGCACGGACAAGGTCAAGGGCGAGCTCAATCTCGAACACGCCGCCGGCAAGCTGGCCCTGGTGGTGACCGACAGCAACGGCGTGAAGAAGGAAATCGACCTGGGCTCCCAGTCGCCGGGTCGCGTGCCCTTCGAGCTGGACCCCGCGGCCCTTGGTCTGGCGCCGGGCAGCTATAAGGTCGAGGTCAAGAGCGACAGTGGCGAGTACCCCAAGGTCGAGGTGGCCGGCCGCGTCACCCAGGTGCGCGTCAGCGCCGAGGGGCCGGTGCTGGAAGTCGTCGGCATCGGCTCCGTGCCCTTCTACAACATCACCGAATTCGGCCAGGCGCAGACCGCCGGTCTGCTCTGAATCCACCCAGTCGTTCAATTCAAAGGTCCAGTCGCCATGAGTTTCAACATCGCCATGACCGGCCTCAGCGCCGTCAACGAACAGCTCAATACCATCAGCCACAACATCGCCAACGCCGGTACCACCGGCTTCAAGTCCTCGCGCACCGAGTTCGGCAGCATCTACGCCGACAGCCAGGCGATGGGCGTGGAAGTGCTGGCGACCACCCAGAGCATCAGTCAGGGCGGCTCCCTGGTGACCACCGGGCGCAGTCTCGACCTGGCCATTTCCGGCGGCGGCTTCTTCGTCACCCGCGGTGGCAATGGTGATGTCAGCTACACCCGTGCCGGTGTCTTCGGCGCCGATAAGGACAACAACATCGTCAACGCAGCCGGACAGACCCTGCAGGGTTACCCGGTGGATGCCGCCGGCAACCTGCAGGTAGGTGCCATGGGCGACCTGCAGCTGCAGACCGCCAACCTGCCGGCCCGCGCCACCGACACGCTGGCCTTCGTCATGAACCTGGACTCCAACCAGACCGTACCGGCTACCGCGCCATTCGATCCGGCTGACGTGAACACCTACAACTCCACCTACACCACCAAGATTTTCGACTCCCAGGGCAAGGAACACACCCTGACCCAGTACTTCGTCAAGACCGGCGACAACGCCTGGGATGTCCGCTATTACCAGGGCAACACCGCTGTCGGCGGCCCGCAGGCGCTGACCTTCGGCACCAACGGCACGCTCACTGCGCCGGCCGGCCCGGTCAACGTCGGCTTCGCCCTGCCCGGTGTCGACCCGATGGCCATCGCCATCGACTACAGCAACTCCAGCCAGTACGGCTCCGACTTCGTCGTCACCACCAACCGTGCCAGTGGTTATGCAGCGGGTGAGCAGACCGGCCTCTCGGTAGAGAAGGACGGCATGGTTTACGCCAACTACAGCAACGGCCAGCGCATGCTGCAGGGCCAGGTGGCGCTGGCTACCTTCGCCAATGCCGGCGGGCTGAAGAACGTCAGCGGCACCGCCTGGGTGGAAACCGCCGATTCCGGCGCGGCCCTGATCGGTGTACCCGGTGTCGGCCCATTCGGCGCCCTGGTGGCTGGCTCGCTGGAGAACTCCAACGTCGATCTGACCCAGCAGCTGGTCGGCCTGATGGAGGGCCAGCGCAACTACCAGGCCAACACCAAGGTGCTGACCACCAACAAGGAACTCACCCAAGTGCTGTTCGGCGCGATCTGAGGCTGACCCATGGACCGTCTCGGTTACACCGCAATGACCGCTGCCAGTCGCACCATGAGCTCGCTCACGGTGCGCGCCAACAACCTGGCCAACGTCAACACGCCCGGCTTCCGGGCCGACCTGGAGCAGGCCCAGGCCGTGGCCGTCGAGGGTTACGGCTACGACAGCCGGCACCTGGCGCGGGTCAAGAACAACGGCGTCAACCTGGCGCCCGGCGAGCTGATGGCCACCGGTCGTGACCTCGACGTGGCGATCCAGGGCCGTGGTCTGTTCGCCGTCGAAGGCGATGACGGCGCCGAGCGCTACACCCGTAACGGTGCGCTGCAGGTCGATGCCGAGCTGCGCCTGACCCTCAATGGCCGCGCCGTGCTGGGCGAGGGTGGCCCCATTGTGCTGCCCGAGTACGACAGCCTGCACATCGGCCGTGACGGCACCGTTTCGGTGATCCCGCGTGGCGATTTCGTCACCGCCGAAGTGGATCGCATCCGCGTGGTCGACGTCGACGCCGCCGACCTGACCAAGGATGCCAGCGGCCTGCTGACGCGCATCGATGGCCAGCCGGCCGAAGGCCTGGATGCGCCGGTGCTGGCGTCCGGCTACCTGGAAGCCAGCAACGTCGGTGCCATCGATCAGCTGGTGGCGACCATGAGCCTGAACCGCCTGTTCGAAACCCAGGTGAAGATGATGAAGGCTGCCGAAGACCTGTCCGACGCCGGCAACCGGATGATCCGCGGCGGTTGAGCATTCCGATTGTAGGGTGACCGAACACGACGAGTAGCCCGGATGCGATCCGGGAACGATTTCCCCGGATTGCATCCGGGCTACAGGTAACAGGAGACACGATATGAGTTCCGCACTTTGGGTCAGCAAGACCGGTCTGGCCGCCCAGGACAAGGCCATGAGCGCCGTGGCCAACAACCTGGCCAACGTCAACACCAACGGTTTCAAGAGCGACCGCGTGGTGTTCGAGGACCTGTTCTACGCCATTGAACTGCAGCCTGGCGCGCAGGCCGACGAGGTCAACACCGTGCCGTCGGGCATCCAGCTCGGCAGTGGCGTGCGCGTGGCCGGTACGCAGAAAGTGTTCACCGAAGGCAGCATCCAGACCACCGGCCAGCCGATGGACCTGGCGATCATCGGCGCCGGTTTCTTCCAGGTGGAAGCGCCCAACGGCGATATCTACTACACCGAGAACGGCCAGCTGCAGCTCAACGCCGAAGGCATGATCGTCAACTCCCAGGGCCTGCCACTGACCCCGGCCATCGAAGTGCCGGCCGGTAGCAGCCGCTTCACTGTGGGCAGCGACGGCATCGTCACCGCCGTACTGGCCGGCGACACCCTGCCTTCGGAGCTGGGCCAGATCACCCTGGTCAACTTCACCAACCCGGGCGGCCTCGAGGCGCTCGGTGGCAACCTCTACCGCGAGACCGTGGCCAGCGGCGAGCCGGTCGAGGGCGTACCGGGCGCCGATGGCCTGGGCAACCTCAAGCAGGGCGTGCTGGAGGGCTCCAACGTGCAGGTGGTCGAGGCCATGGTGGCGATGATCTCCATCCAGCGTGCCTACGAGGCCAACGCCAAGGTGCTCGATGCCGCGTCGGGCATGCAGCAGTTCCTCAACCAGACCGTGTGATCGCCATGACCCGCCTGCTCCCGCTCGCTCTGCTTCTGCTCCTCGGCGGCTGCGCCAGCTTCAACGAGATGCTGCCCGACGAGGACTCCAGCCACTACGAGCCGCTGGCACTGGACTACAGCGTGCCACCGACCACCGGCGGCGGCCTGTTTCGCAGTGGCTACAGCGGCTCGCTGATCGGCGACAAGCGCGCAGTACGGGTCGGCGACATCCTCACCGTGGTGCTCGACGAGTCCACCCAGTCGAGCAAGAGCGCCGGCACCAGCTTCGGCAAGACCGCCAATGCTGCCATCGGTATTCCGACGGTGCTGGGCAAGACCTACGACCGCCTGGAAAGCTCCGCCTCGGCCGAGCGCGATTTCAATGGTTCGGCGCGCAGCTCGCAGCAGAACACCTTGCGCGGCTCCATCGCCGTGACCGTGCATCAGGTGCTGCCCAACGGCACCCTGCTGATCAAGGGTGAGAAGGCCCTGCGCCTGAACCAGGGCGACGAGTACATCCGCCTGGTCGGCCTGGTGCGCATGGACGACATCAACCGTGCCAACCAGGTGTCCTCGCAGAACGTGGCCAACGCACGGATTTCCTATGCAGGCCGTGGCGTGCTCAATGACAGCAACTCGGCAGGCTGGCTGACGCGCTTCTTCACCAGCCCGCTGTTCCCGCTCTGAGGCCTGGATCATGATCAAACGCTCACTCGTCGCCCTGCTCCTGGGCTGGCCACTGTCGACCAAGGCCGTACCGCTGATGGACCTGGTGGATATCGAAGGCATCCGTGGCAACCAGCTGATCGGCTATGGCCTGGTGGTTGGCCTGGACGGCACCGGCGACAAGAACCAGGTGCGCTTCACCAGCCAGTCGGTGGCCAACATGATCAAGCAGTTCGGCATCAATCTGCCGCCGAACGTCGATCCCAAGCTGAAGAACGTCGCCGCGGTGACCGTCACGGCGGAGATTCCGCCGTCCTACAGTCCGGGGCAGAGCGTCGATGTCACCGTCGCCTCGCTGGGCGATGCCAAGAGCCTGCGTGGCGGCCAGTTGCTGATGACGCCTTTGCAGGGTGTCGATGGCGAAACCTATGCCCTGGCCCAGGGCGCCGTGGTCGTCGGCGGCCTCAATGCCACCGGGCAGAGCGGCTCCAGCGTGGCGATCAACTCCGCCAACAGCGGCCGCGTGCCCAATGGCGCCACCGTCGAGCGGATGATCCCCAGCGATTTCAGTACCCGTGACGAGGTCATGCTCAACCTGCGCCAGCCCAGCTTCCAGACCGCTGCCAAGGTCGTCGAGGCGGTCAACGGCCGCTTCGGCAGCGGCACTGCCAGCGCCCTGAATTCGACCAAGATCGCCATCCGCGCGCCGATTACCAGCACCCAGCGCATCGGCTTTATGGCCATGTTGGAGGGGCTCGAAGTGGAAGAAGGTCGTGAGCGACCGAAGGTGGTGTTCAACAGCCGCACCGGTACCGTGGTGGTCGGTCAGGGCGTACGGGTCAAGGCTGCTGCCGTGGCCCACGGCACCTTGACCGTGACCATCAGCGAGAACCCGCAGGTCAGCCAGCCCAACGCCTTCTCCGGCGGCCAGACCGCCGTGGTACCGCGCTCCGACGTGGCCGTCAGCCAGGACAAGAACGCCATGTTCAAGTGGCCCGATGGCGCCAGCCTGGACAGCATCATCAACACCGTGAACAGCCTCGGCGCCACCCCGGACGATGTCATGAGCATCCTCCAGGCGCTGGAACAGGCCGGTGCCCTCAACGCTGAACTGATCGTGATCTGAGCCATGAGCATCGTTTCCCTCGCCCAACACATGAACAGCCACCGCGGCAGCGCCGACGGCATCGGCACCGCCCGCGAGCAGCAACTGCAGGCTGCGGCCGAGCAGTTCGAGGCCTTGTTCCTGCAGCAGATCCTCAAGCAGATGCGCAAGGCCAGCGACGTGCTCGCCGAAGGTAACCCGATGCGCAGTCGCGAGATGGACACCATGCGTGACTTCTACGACGAAGTGCTGGCCGAGACCCTGGCCGGGCGCAAGCAGACCGGCATCGCCGACATGCTGGTCAAGCAATTGTCCGGTGCTGGCGATGGCACGGTGGACATGGACGCCGCCGCCGCTGCTGCCCGCTCCGCCGAGCTGCCGCAGCGCCCCGGTAGCAGCCTGCTGGAGCCGCTGCGCAGCACCTGGCAGCGTGGCATCGACAGCCTCGGCAAGGTCTGGGACAAGGGCTCGGCGGGCTTCGTCGCCCTGGTCGATCGCGTCATCCAGCAGGAGTCGGCCGGTCGCATCGACGCCGTATCGCCCAAGGGCGCGCGCGGCCTCATGCAATTGATGCCGGAAACCGCGCGGGAAATGGCCGCCGAGCTCGGCCTGCCATTCAGCGAAGCCCGCCTGACCAGCGACGCCGCCTACAACAAGCGCCTGGGCAGTGCCTACCTGGACAAGATGCTGCAGCGTTACGACGGCCACCAGGCGTTGGCGCTGGCGGCCTACAACGCCGGCCCTGGTCGCGTTGACGAGTGGTTGAAGGTCAACGGCGACCCGCGCAGCGGCGAGATCGCCACCGGCGCCTGGATCGAGCGCATCCCTTTTCAGGAAACCCGTGACTACACGCGCAAGATTCTTGGCGACCTGGCCAAGACCGAGATGCCGGTCAAGGACGATGCTCAGGCCAGCAGCCCCCTCAGCGCGCAGACCCGCCAGCAACTGGCCAGCGCCCTGAGTGCCGACAGCGGCCTGCTGCTCGGCGCCGTCGCCGGCAAGCAGGCGTTGGCGCGTGATGAATTTAAGTCCACCGCCGATTCCGTCGCTCTGTCCTCAGGAACAGCCCAATTCGCTGCTGACAACGCCCGTGCGCCACGTCTGGCAGCCTTCGCTCAGCCGATGCGCTTCGAGCGACAGGAGAGTTAATTCGTGAGCATCCTCAACCAGATCGCCTACAGCGGTGTGCGTGCCAGCCAGGTGGCCCTGGCCACCACCGGGCAGAACATCGCCAACGTCAAGACGCCGGGTTTCAGCCGCCTGCAGACCATCACCGGGTCGCTGGCCGGGCAGGGTGGACTGAGCGTCGGCGGCGGTGTCGAGGTGATCAGCATTCGCCGCATGACCAACGAATTTCATAACCAGCAGCTGTGGCGCGCGACCACCGAGCAGAACTTCTACAGTGCCTCGCAGCAGTACCTGACCGCGCTGGAAGCGCTGATGTCCGGTACCGGTTCGAGCATCAGCGCGGGCCTCGACCAGTTCTTCGCGGCCTTGAGCGAAGCCAGCGCCACGCCCGGCTCCATCGCCCTGCGCCAGCAGATCATCGGCGAGGCCGGCAACCTGGCGCAGCGCTTCAACGGCCTGAGCAGCAACATCGACGCGCAGGTCAAGGCGCTGCAGGAGCAGCGCACCGCCATGGCCACCGAGATCAACGGCCTGACCGAGAACATCGCGCTGCTGAACAAGAAGATCGTCGAGACCGAGTCGGTCAAGGGTGACAGCACCGCGCTGCGCGACCAGCGCGAGAGCCTGATCGGCCAGCTCACCCAGTTCGCCAAGCTGCGTATCAACGAAACGCCGGACGGCTCGGTCAGCGTCGCCCTGGCCAACGGGCAGCCGCTGGTGGCCGGTGCCACTGCCGGGCAGCTCAAGGTGGCGATGACGGCGAGCGGCGAGCAGGAAGTCAGCCTGGCGTTCGCCGGCACCAGTTTCCCGCTGCGTCAGGATGGTTTCGGCGGTGCCTTCGGCGGCCTCCACGACGTCGAGTACGGCAGCTTGCGGCCGAACCTGGAGGCGCTGCATGACATGGCCAGCCAGCTGGCGCAGATGGTCAACGACGTGCTCGCCACTGGCTTCGACCTCAATGGCAACCCGGGCCAGCCGCTATTCGCCTATGACCCCACCAGCACCACCGCGCTGCTGCGGGTCGAGCCTCTGACCGCCGAGCAATTGGCGCTGTCCTCGGCTGCCGGGGAAACCGGCAACAACGAAGTGCTGCTGAGCCTGCTCGGGCTGAAGAACCAGACCATCACCCTGAACGGTAGCCAGGTGACGCTCAACGATGCCTATGCCGGCCTGCTTGGCCAGGTCGCCAGCGACAGCCGGCAGAATCAGGCCGACCTCAAGTCCGCCACTGCCGTGACCCAGCAGGCCCAGTCGCAACGTGACAGCGTCAGCGCCGTGAGTCTGGATGAGGAGGCGGTCAACCTGATGACCTACCAGCAGGCCTACCAGGCCAACATGAAGGTCATCAGCACCGCCAACCAGTTGTTCGACGACATGCTTTCCGCGTTCTGACGCGGTTTCAGAGAGACTCAGCCATGATGCGCATCACCAACTCGCAGATCACCTCGATGATGCACAACTCGATGAACGCCAGTTCCGCCGAGTTGGGCAAGCTGATGCAGCAGATGGCCACCAACAAACGCCTCCTGCTGCCCTCCGACGACCCCATCGCCAGCGTCCGCGTGCTGCGCGTTCAGCGTGAAGAATCGAGCCTGGAACAGTTCCGCAAGAACATCGCCAACGTCTCCGGCAGCCTGTCGACCCAGGAGGCCAATCTCAAGTCGACCTCCGACGCCATGCTCAATGTGCGTGACCTGCTGCTGTGGGCGGCCAACGGTTCCAATACCAGCGAGGACCTGTCCGCCATGGCCGGCGAGCTGTCGATCATCGAGGACACCATCTTCAGCTTCGCCAACGTGCGCGACGAGGAAGGCCGCTATCTGTTCTCCGGTACCCTCAGCGACACCCCGGCGCTGGCTTTCGACACCGCGACCCAGACCTACAGCGTCACCGGCAACGACAAGCACCGTCAGGCCGCCGTGGCCAACGGCGTGCTGGTTGACGAGAACGTCACCGCCGCCAGCATTTTCGGCGCGGGGGTGGGCGTGCTCAACGAGCTGCGTGGCCTGATCAACACCTTGCAGGACCCGGCCCTGGACGCCACCGACCCGGCCGTACGGCAGCAGATCGTCGACACCCTGGGTGCCCTGGATGAGGCGCATGGCCGCGTGATGGGCTCGATCACCGAGCTGGGCGGCCGGCAGAACGCCCTGACCCTGCTGACCGACAGCAACGAGGACGTCTCGCTGGTCAACCAGAAGATCGAGGGCGAACTGTCGCGCCTCGACTATGCCGGCGCCACGATCGACCTCAACGACTACCAACTGGCCCTGGGGGCGACGCAGAAGACCTACCTGAAGATCAACCAGATGTCGCTGTTCAGCCTGCTGTAAGGAGTGGCATTGGTGATCAAGGTCGATACACAGCTGCCGGTCGTCACCGCGCTCGATCCGCAGGCGCGGCGCCCGGTGCAGGGCGAGCAGGCCGTGCAACGCCAGCGCAAGCAGGCGCCCGCTGCCGAGCAGACGGCGCAGCCACGCGGCAAGAGCGCCACCTTCAACCTGCAGCTCAACCAGCAACTGACCTCGATGCAGGCCGCCGACAGCTACCTGGGCGAACTGGCCGGGCGCCTCGGCCAGCTCAAGCTCAGCCTCAGTCGTGAGTTGAGCAATGCCCAGGCCGGTGAACGCGAAGGCCTCAAGCGCGAGCTGGAGCAGGTGCGCAAGTTGCTGGACGAGCGCGGCCAGCGCTCCGGCGAGGCGCTGGATGCCGGCTTCAAACTGCGCCTCAACGAGCCGGTGCGCAGTCGTTTCAGCCTGCAGGGCCTGGATTCGATCGCCAGCGTGCAACAGGCCGGCAAGGAAACTCTGCTGTTCAGCGCCGGGCGCAAACTGGCCGAGCCACTGGCCGTGGTGCTCGACGAAGGGCTCAGCGAACAGCAGATCCTGCGTCGTTTCAATGCTGGCCTAGGTCCGGCCGGCATTCGCGCAGAAGTGGATAGCGGTGGAGCGCTCAAGTTCAGCGCCCGCGAAAGCGAGTGGCAGCAGCTCAAGGGCGAGCTGCGTGTGCAGGGCGAAGGCAAGCTGGCGGCCAAGGCCGCAGCGCCTGTGGTCAGCCAGGAAGACCAGTTGCTGCGCCTGCCCGACGCCGCCCGCCTGGACGGTGCCCGTGAACTGCGCCGGGCCCTGGATGAGGTGGTGGCGGCGTTGGACAAGATCGGCTCGTTGCGTGAGCAGCTCAGCCATCGCCAGGATGAAATCCGCGAGTTTCTAGCTCGGCATGCCGAGCAGAACGAGCGCGAGTGGGCGCGGGATTTTGCCGGCGAAGTGTTCAACCTGATGCGTCGCAGCCCCAGCAGCTATGCCGCGGTAACCCAGACCGTCGTCGCCCAGGCCAACATCAGCCGCTCCAGCGTGGTCAGCCTGTTGTCCTGATCGGCGGAATATCGATTCCTCAGCCGTCAGTCGCTTCCCCCTTGTTTCATGGCGACTGGCGGCTTTTTTATCCGAACGCGGCAGACAAGCACGACCAGTCGTCCGCTTCATGACCAGTCGCACAGAATGATGGCGTTTTAACAGCTATCATCGCGCCCTTTCCGCAGCATCTGGGCCGTGCGCCCGTCGAAACTGCCCCCTCGCATTCCAATAAAAACCCCGCATTCAAGGGTTCACCCATCACTGCCGGCGCTCGCCTGCGGTGCATTGCCTCGTCCTCGAATTGGAGTACCGACGTGTTGAAGAAGTACCTGTCTGTCATTCTGCTCGCCTGCACCGCGCTGGTGAGCATGCCCAGCCTGGCGCAGTTGAGCGATTCCGAAGCCATGAACATGGCCGGTCTGCAGCGTTCGCTGACCCAGCGCATGGCCAAGAACTACCTGATGCTGGGTGCCGACGTGCGTGTAGATGTGGCCCAGCGTCAGCTGAAGGAAACCATCGAACGCTTCGATGCCAGCCAGAAGGCCCTGGCTGGTTACGCACCCACTGCCGAGATCAAGGCTGCGCTGGCCAAGGTCGACGCCACCTGGGCTGTTCATCGCCAGCAGGTCGAAGCCAAGCCGGATCACGCCAAGGCCGCGGAAATGCTCGCCACCAGCGAGGAGCTGCTGCAGCAGACGCAGCACGTCAGTGACCTGATGGGCCAGCACCTGGGCGCCATGGGCGCCTCCGTGCACCACACCGGCTGGGCGCGCGTGCAGACCCAGCGCATCGCCATGCTCTACATGGCCAAGTCCTGGCGTGTGCCTGCGCCGGACCTGGACGCCAAGCTGGACAAGGCCGTGAGCGATTTCGAGACCATCCTCAAGGAGCTGGAAGCCCGCGGCACGCCGAACGAGGAAATCGCCAACACCCAGCGTCGCGCCCGTGCCCACTGGGGCTTCACCCTCAAGGGCATCGACCTGCACGCCTCGCAGGACTTCGTGCCGACCGTGATCACCGTCAGCACCGACTCGCTGTTCCGCCAGCTCAACGAGCTGACCCGTCTGTACGCCGGCCTGCAGGCCAAAGAGGCCTGATAGCCGTTCGCCAGTCTGCCTCCTCGGCCGCCTGCTTTTGCGCTATAACCAAGCGCTAGTCGGGCAGAGGTGGCGGGCATGAGCGAAGCAACTGATCAGGCGGTTTACAAGACTCTTCTGGAGTCCACCCGGGCGATTCCCTGGAAGATCGACTGGAAGACCATGACCTTCGCCTACATCGGCCCGCAGATCGAAACTCTGTTGGGCTGGTCGCAGGCCAGCTGGGTCAGCGCCGAAGACTGGGCGACGCGCATGCACCCGGATGATCGCGAGAAGGTGGTGGAGTTCTGCATCTCGCAATCACAGAACGGCGTCGATCATGAGGCCGACTACCGCGCACTGACCGCCGCCGGTGACTACGTATGGATTCGCGACGTGGTGCATGTGGTGCGCGACGACAACGGCGAGGTGGATTCGCTGATCGGCTTCATGTTCGACATCAGCGAGCGCAAGAAGACCGAGGAGCAACTGCTGACCCTGCAGAAGCAGCTCGAAGAGTACTCCTACAAGGACGGCCTCACCGGCGTCGCCAACCGGCGCATGTTCGACAGCGTGTTGGCCACCGAATGGGCCAATGCCCAGCGTACCCAGCAGCCGCTGTCGCTGATCCTGCTGGATATCGATCACTTCAAGCAGTTCAACGACCATTATGGCCACGTCCAGGGCGATGATTGCCTGAAGAGCGTCGGCCAGGCGCTGAGCCGCGCGGCCAGCCGGCCACGGGATTTCGTCGGTCGCTTCGGTGGCGAGGAGTTCGTGCTGGTGTTGCCGGAGACCGACGAGGCCGCCGCTCGTCATATCGCCGAGCGCTGCCGCCAGCAGGTGCGTCAGCAGCGCATTCCCCATGAGCGCTCGTCGGTGTCGTCCATGCTTACCATCAGCCTCGGCGTGGGCACCATCGTGCCGGGTGCCCACGACCGCCCGCTGGACTTCCTCAACAGCGTCGACAAGCTGCTCTACCAGGCCAAGCAACGCGGCCGTGACCGCTTGGAAGTGGCCAAGGCGCCCGCTCGCTCGACTCTGGATGGTGCCGCTGATGCCCGAGCTTGAGCAATCGTTAACCCAAGCGTAACGATTGCTCCGCCTGCTTGATTGATGACCCGAGGGTCACGCTCCTAATGTGCCTCCACGACAGCGGAACTCGTGGAGTCTTCAATGACAACAACAATATCCCCACCGCCGCAGTGGTCGCGTCGTCGCGCTGAAAAAGCCCGGCGACTCGATCAGGTGCGCAACCTCGCCGATGGCGTGGTGTTGCCCAGCGACAAGATCGTCGCGGCCCTTGAGGCGCTGATCGCCCCCGGCGACCGCGTGGTGCTCGAAGGCAACAACCAGAAGCAGGCGGACTTTCTCTCCCGCTCGCTGGCCAAGGCCGATCCGGCCCGTTTGCACGATCTGCACATGATCATGCCCAGCGTCAGCCGCGCCGAGCACTTGGATCTGTTCGAGCACGGTATCGCCCGCAAGCTCGACTTCTCCTTCGCCGGGCCGCAAAGCCTGCGCATCGGCCAGCTGCTCGAAGACGGTCTGCTGGAAGTCGGCGCCATCCACACCTACATCGAGCTGTACTCGCGCCTGCTGGTGGA
>ENA-UOXB01001004-UOXB01001004.1-bioreactor-metagenome-genome-assembly--contig:-NODE-1004-length-14572-cov-7.325687_pt1 | contig 14572 bp, 8 predicted proteins | sample MGYA00238158_ERZ761615 | MGnify/ENA primary metagenome ERZ761615 (study PRJEB28904, sample SAMN06267902) | bioreactor metagenome | isolation source: Joint BioEnergy Institute, California, USA | place... | reverse complement strand
GAGCCGTGGGATCGCCTCGGAGACGCTCTCCCCCTTCTGGATGGAGGTGACGGCCGCCTGCGCGGACTCGAGTCCGTTCTTCGCGATGAGGACCTTGATCACGAGCCAGACGGCGAGCACGAGCACGAGCACGACGAGGGCCACGATGACCCGCCCGACGATGCGTCGCCGGCGCGTCCGCGGCTTCATCTCCCGAGCATCGGTCTCGGCGGGGCGTTCTGCGGCGGCCCGGGCGGCCGCCTCTCGAGCGTCGCGACGGGTCTCAGGTGCCATGGTTCACATCCTATTCAGACGGTGCCTGAGAGACCGTCGGACTCGGAGTGGGCGTCGGGGCCGACGCCGTGACGCTGCTCTGGACGAACTGCGGGCGGACACCGACCGGTATGGTCGCGACTCCGTCCACCGGCTCAACCGTGCGGGTGGCGCCTGTCATCGTGGTGACGGTGACGGGGGCGGAGCTCGGGATCTTCATCTCGGCTTTGCCCTTCGGCGCCCACACGACGCGAACCGCATCCTTCTCGTCGCCGAAGCGAACCGAGTAGATGCCCTTGCCCGCCGACTCCGACGCTGCGAGATCCCGGCCGCCGATGCGCGAGATCATGACGGCCGCAGCGTACCCGACGGGCTTCGGCGGCAGTGCCGCGACGCCCTTGGCCTTCTGGTAGTACATACCGAAGTTGCCCTCGTGCTTGGCGGGATCGCGCGAGTCGTTGATGAGGTCGTACCAGAAGAACTTCTCCGCGCCGCCGGCGAGGGCCGTCATCGATGTACGCACGAAATAGTCCGCCTGCGCCGAGACCGTGCGGCCACCGGTCTTGGACGAGCTGCCGAGTTCGGTGATCCAGATCGGACGCGTGGTCTTGCCGTTGTCCTTCATGCTGCGATTCGCCTCGCCGATGACCCCCGCGAGGGACTCGGGCTTCCCGGAGACCTCGTAGGGGTGGAAGCTGATCGCGTCGGAGTATGCCAGCCCGCCGGCGCGCCAGAGCCCGTCGAACCAAGGCGCGTCGTATCGCGCGGTCGAGCCGGCGATGATGGGCAGGTCGGGGTCGACCTTCTCGACGGCGCTGTGCATCGACTTCAGCAGCGGCATGTAGCAGGAAGGCTTCGTGCCGCAGGCGGTCTTGTTGAAGCGCGTGTGATTGAACTCGTTGAAGACTTCGAGCCCGACGAGGTCGAACCGGTCGGCGATCGCCGCCGCGTACCTTCCGTAGGCAGCTACCGCAGCGGGGGTTTCGGGCACCTTGCCGTTGCCATAGAGCTCGTTGCCATAGTTCACGATGCCCAGCAGGTGGACTCCCTGGGCGTGGAGGCGGTCGAACCCATTGACGTAGTGCTTCTCCCAGTCGTACTTCCCCTTGGTGGTCTCGTTCCACCGCCAGAGGACGTCGTTGCGAGCGAGGCCGATTCCGAGCGAAGACGTCAGGTCGGCGGCATCCCGGTAGATGTCGTCTTCGACGTGCAGTCCGACGCCGAAGCGCGCATCCGCTGCGATGGTCGGGCCGTCGTAGTCGACAACGCCCAGTTGTGTGCTCACCGTGCCGGCACCGGTCTTGACGGACACGGTGTAGTACCCCTCTTTCAGACCGGTGAGGGGTACGGCGTCCAGTGCGTGGGACACCGTGGTCACGCCCTTGGCCGCGACGTCGCCGCCGACATCCTTCGCCGTCCATGAGACATCGCCGGCAGGGGCGCGCACCGCGAGCATCGGGTTGGAGGCGGGAAGGATCAGCGACCTGTTGATGATCGTGTCGTCGCCACCGACATTTTCGAAGGACGGATTGGGGATGACGTTCTTGCCATCCGTGCCGACGAGCGAGACCTGGTCGAGGCCGAGGCCGCTGACAGGGCCTTCGAGGATCAGCCGGACTGTGGCATCGTCGGCACCGTTCGGCGCAACGAACGTCCCGGTGACAGTTGACCAGGCGGCGCTCAGTTCGGGAAGCGGGATCCGCTGTCCGCCCACGTCGAGCGACGCCGCGACCGACGCGGGCAGCGGGGTGAGCGAGCGCGCCTGCGCCGAGAACGTGTAGGAGTCGCCGGCGACGACCTTCGCGTCGACCGCGAGAGCGGCGACCTTGCCGTCGACGACCGGAGCGTCGATGTACGCCGCAACGGCGCCGTCCGCGGCCTGACCCACCTGGGGTACGACCCGGGCGATCTTCGTCATCGGGGCCGCCTTCCACGACGAGAACTCACCGGCAGTCGCCACCGAACGCGGAGCAGCGACCGGAGTGGGTTCCGGAGTGGCCGTCGGCGTCGGCGTGGTCGACGCGGACGCCGACGGGGAGGTCCGCGCTTCGGGTGACGGCGCCGAGCCTCCGGCAGTGAGCGCGACGGCTGTTCCCGCGATGGCGGCGACGAGGACGACAGCCGCGCCGATGTACATGGTTCGCCGGCGTATCTGCATGGCGATGCTCTCCAAGGGTGTCGGGAGTGAGCGTCCATCATCACAGACGCGGTGGCGAGCACAGAATCGGCTGAGGCGCTCGCGGTCCATTGCCAGACATCAGGCGGCGATCACCCGCCTCGACAAGGCCACGCGGGCGCTCCTCGTTCATCCGCGCCGCAATCCGACGGGGGACCGACGAGTGGGCCACGATCACCGCACCGGAGTTGACGCTCAGGACGGAGCCGATGATCCTCCCGGCGGTTGAGGTGCCGGAGGCCCACATGTACACAACCGCATAGAATCAGCCGATGACATCAGCGCCCCGTCTCTCGATAGTCATGCCCGTCTTCGACGACGAGACGACCGTCGTCACGGCACTCGAGACCGCACTCGCGCAGACGCTCACCGACATCGAAGTTATCTGCGTCGACGATGCATCGACAGACGGCACGGCGGCCGCGATCGAGTCCGTCGCAGCGCGGGACAGCCGCGTGCGGCTCATCCGGCACGAGCAGAACCGGTCGGCGTTCCAGGCGCGTCGGACCGGCATCCTTGCGGCACGGGGCGAGCATGTACTCTTCCTGGACGGCGACGACGAACTGGCGCCGGATGCCGCGGAGAAGGCCACCACCCGGGCTCGAGCAACGGCGGCCGACATCATCGGGTTCGGGGTGACCGTCGTCGAACGGGACGGCCGGACGGGCAGCCCGTATGAGCTTCGCCTGCAGCCCCCGCAAGAGACGCTGGGCGGAGGCGACGTGCTTGCCGCACTGTTCCCGATGGGGAAGCCGGCTCAGGGGCAGATGTGGAGGTTCGCGTTCCGCACGACCCTCCTGCGGGATGCGTACGCGCTGGTCCCGGAGGATCTCTCCCTCCCCCGTGTCAACGATCTGCCGTTGCTGTTCCTCGCGGCCTCGCTCGCCACCAGCTACGCGGCGGTCCCCGACAAGCTGTACCGCTATCACTTCGGCCGCGGCGGCAGCGGGCACCGCGTCGACAGCGTGGAACGTGCGCGTTTCTATACGTCGGCCATCACGTCGGTCGACGCGATCCGTCCGGCGGTGGAGCGCCTCGACGCCGATCGCACGGATGACCATCAGGTGCAACGTGCCTACGAATCCGTCCGGCTGTCGATCGTCGGCTACGTCTGCTTCCAGCTGATCGAGAAGAGTGACACCGAGATCCTCGACGCCGCGCTCGCGCATCTCCACACCGTCGCATCGGGGCACGATGTCGTCCACGCGGCGGCGCGGTTCTACCCGGAGACGTTGAAGACGCTGAAGTACCACACGCAGTGGCGGGACATCGGAAGCCGACCGACCCGCAGCATCCTTCTCGTGACCTCGACGCTGCGCACCGGGGGTGTCTCGGCGGTCCTGACCTCGCAGGCTCGGTACCTGCGCGAGGCGGGGTACCGCGTCGTGGTCGTCGCGCGCAACGGCGGAAGCGATCCGAGCGCGCTACCCGCAGGCACGCCGTTTCTCGAGCTCACGTCCCGGGACCTCGTCGAGCAGCTCGGCCAATGGGGACAGATCTGCCGCGACCACGACGTCGACGTCGTCATCGATCACCAGATTCTGTACACGAACACGTGGGCGGAGTTCGCCCTGATGGCACGTGCCGAGGGCGCGGCCACGATCGGCTGGGTGCACAATTTCGTCGCGCGGCCGGTCTACGACGGCAACGACCGACTTTCGCTGATCGAGCAGTGCGCCGGCGCTCTCGCGCAGCTGATCGTGCTGTCGCCGCTGGATGTCGCGTACTTCCGGTTGCGGGGCATCGACCACGTCGCGTACCTGCCGAACCCGCCGTCGCCCCTGCTGCTGGAGTCAACGAGGGCCGGGTCGGTGAAGTCGGCGCCCGTCGGACGTCTGGAGCTGATCTGGTGGGGACGTCTCGAGCAACGGACCAAGCAGGTGCACGAGCTCGTCGACGTCGGCGCGCACCTGAAGTCACTCGGTGCCAACTTCCGGCTGCGGATCGTCGGGCCCGACTGGGACGATGTGACCGCCAAAAAGCTCAACGCTCTCGCGCGACGCCGCGGCGTCGGTGCGGAGGTCGTTGCTGTGGGTCCTCTGCACGGAATCGCGCTGATCGCGGCGATCGATGCAGCGGACGTGTTCGTGACGACGAGCATCATCGAGGGCTACCAGCTGACGATCGCCGAGGCGCAGTCGCGGGGTCTTCCGGTGGTGATGTACGAGCTGCCGTGGCTGACGCTGGTCCAGAACAACGACGGCGTCATCGCTGTTCCGCAAGGTGACGCGCGGGCGCTGGCGCGTCACCTCGTCGACCTCGCCGCCGATCCGGCCCGATTCGCAGACCTGTCGCTCGCATCGCACGCCGCGGCTGAGCGCGCCCGGTCGTACGATTTCGCACGGCTGTACCGGGACCTCGTAGAGGGAGCGCTGCCGGCCGAGTACTCGCCCACGCCGACCCTCGACGATGCGCGACAACTCCTCGGGCTCATGGTGTTCTTCGCTGCCCGCGCTCGCCGCAGATCCGTCGCCATCGCGGAATCGTCCGGCCGCGGATCGCGCCTGTGGCAGGCCGCCGCGCCGCTCGGCCGGGCGACGCTGCGGCGCATTCCGGGCCTGCGGCCGCTGGCGCACCGCGCCAAGGTATGGCTCGGCGCGCGTTGATCGCCGTCAGGGCGCGGTCGTGGCGTCCGCGGCGGGCGTCGCGTCCGGCTCCGCCGGTGCGGTCGGCTCCGTCGGCGCTGCGGGTTCGGTGGGCTCGGCGCCGTCCGTCGGATCGGTCGGAGTCGTCGTCTGCGCCGGATCGGGCGTGACGACCGGGTCCGGCGTCTCGATGGGGTCGGGCGTCACTGACGGGTCCGGCGCAGGTTCGCTCGCGTCGCTGTTCCCCGAGTCGGTGACGGGATCGCTCTCCTGGTCGGGTGGTGTGACAGCACCGCGGTCGGTGTCGCCTGAATCCGCCTCGGGGTCGGTCGCGGCATCCGTCGCTTCGGCGAGCGCGCGCGTCACCGTCACGACCGAATCGACACGACTGCCGTCCGACCCCTGGGCCGTCAGGGTGTACGACCAGCTCTCCTGGTCGCAGGGGAACAGCGCGGCGTAGTTCGCGGCAGAACTGGGCAGCTCGGTTTCGAGGGGCTGGTCGATCGCGTCGATCTGGGTGGCGGCCGCGCCGACGCCGATCTCGGCAGCGTTGCCGACCTCCCAGCTGAGTCGCACCGATGCCTCCGCGTCAGGGGTCTCGCACGCGACAGTAGCCGTATCCGCGGCGAATCCCGAGATGACGGGGGCAACCGGTCGCGATGACGACGCGCCCGATCGGTTCGGCGCGTCGGGTGCCTGAGGCATGCCCGAGAGCAATGCGATCGCGGCGCCCGCTCCGATCGCGAGGAGGATGGCGATGCCCGTCACCGTCAGGGTCAGGACGATGCGCCGATTACGCTCGCGCACGCCGCGCCGGTACCGGTCCCGCCTGGCGGTTGTGCGCACGCCCTCGGTGGGCACGACGAGCTCCTTCGCGTCGACGGCGGCATCGATGAGGAGCTGCTCGAACGGGGACAGTGGGGGCTCGGATGCCTTTGCCGGTGCGGCGACGGGCTGGGGTGTCGCCGCCGCATCGGATCGAGCGGGCTCGGACACGGCGGGGACCTGGTCTACTGCGACCTCTGCCGCGGCGACAGCGGCGGCAGGCTTCGCCTTCGCGGCAGGGCGCGCCGGCCTCTTGGCTGACGCGGCTCCCACGGCGGTGTTGCCCGGCTGCTTGGTCCAGCGGACGTATTCGTCGATGACGCCCTTGGCGTCGCCGTCTGCACGCAGCTCGCCCTTGTGGATCCAGAGGACGCGGTCGCACGTGTCCTTGAGCGAGCCGACGGAGTGGCTCACGATCATGACCAGGCCGGCGTTGTCTCGCAACGAGCGGATTCGCTGCTCGCTCTTGAGCTTGAAACGGCGGTCACCGACCGACAGAGCTTCGTCGATCAGCAAGATCGAGTGCGCCTTGGCCGAGGCGATGGCGAATCGCAGCCGCGCGCCCATTCCCGAGGAATAGGTGCGCATCGGGTGGTAGAGGAACTCGTTGAGCTCGGCGAAGTCGGCGATCTCGTCGACGTGGGCGGCTGCCTCATCGGGCGTGAAGCCCATCGCCAGGAGGCCGAGCTTGATGTTGTTCTCGCCGGACAGCTCGGGGACGAGTGCCGCATTCACGCCGAGGAGGACGGGTCGATCGGCCGCCCAGATCTTCCCCTCTGATGTGGGGATGAGGCCGCTCATCGCACGGAAGAGCGTCGACTTTCCCGAGCCGTTGTGCCCGATGACGCCGATCGTCTCGCCCTCGGACGCCGTGAAGCTGACACCTCGCAGCGCGGGAACAGTCTGCAGCCCGCGGCCTCCGCGTAAGGCGTTGATGTTGAAGAGGCTCTCGCGCGCACTCATGCGTTTTCCCGACGCGTACACGCGATAAGTCACATGCGCGTCGTCGGCGACGATCATGGGGCGAGGCCCCGCTTCTCCGACCGATTCCCCCGTGCCGGGCATGAGCAACTCAGTCACTGAGCCCGTACCTTGCCTCGGCCCGCCAGAAGTACACGACGCCGACCACGATCGCGATCACCGTCCAGACAGGGGCCGCGATGATGGCGAGCGTCGGCGCCGGGTGAGCTGTGAGCATCACACCGCGGACGAGAGCGATGAAGTCGTATGTAGGCACGAGGTGGGCGATCGTGAGGACGACCGGGTTGTCCGCGAAGATCTTGTCGACCTGGAAGAAGATCGCGCTCGCGTAGAGCAGCACGCGGTTGATGATGGGGATCAGTTGCTGCACGTCGCGCGTCGTCACCGACATGCGGGCGACGATCAGCCCGACGCCGAGATTGAACACCGCCATCATCGCCATGATGGGAATCACCAGAAGCCAGGACCAGGCGATCGGCTCGCCGAAGACAAGCAGCAGGATTCCCAGGAGGACAAGGATCGGAACCAGGCGCATCGCCTGCTCAGCCACGACCGACATCGGCAACAGAATCCGGGGAAAGCCGAGGCTCTGCACGAGCTTCGCGTTTCCCGTGATCGCCCTCGAGCCGCCCCCGAAGCATCCCGTAAAGAACTCGAAGATGAACACGCCCGTGATCAGGTACGGGACGAAGTCCACGGGTCGCGCCGCGCTGGAGAGCACCGCCCCAAAGATCGTGCCGTATATCAGCGCAGTCAGCAGTGGCTTGAGCACAATCCACAGAACGCCGAGCCGGTTACGAACCAAACCGCCGAACAGGCGATACGACGCGAGCGTAAAAGCGAAGGTGCGGCGCCGCCACGCTTCTGCGAGATATGCGCCGAGCGGGGGGCGCTGTCCGACAAGGAATAAATTCTCCCCGGGTGCGGCTAGGCGTGCATCCACCAATGGACTTCGCCACCTCCTCGCCACCCGCGTCCAGCGCGTGAGTTCCTCGCGAACACGTCACCAGCCATACTACTGCGGTGCCGCGAAGCCCCGCGGACGCCCGACGTCACTACCGCCCCGCGATCGTTTCGCGCACGCGCAGCTCGAGGTTCTCCACGGAGAATCGAGCCGCGTCTATCGCGTTCGCGAGACCAGCCCCGCCCGCCTGCAGCGCGGCCAGACGCTGCGAAAGCCCGTCGTGGTCGCCTGTGAAGCTCTCCAGGCGGGCAGCTCCCATGATCCGCGCGATCTTCTGCGGTTGAGCCGCGCTGCCCACTGGCCACGCCCCCTCGGTGGCTCCGATGATCAGGGCATGCGCGCGATCGCTCACGACGGCGAGGCTTCGGGCGAGCACACTCCGAATGTGGCGGTCAAGCGCGTCGTGGCTCGTGCTGGGCGCGACCAGATAGTCGCCGCCGAGCGCGTCAGCAAGCGCGACGGCCCGAGGAGCGTCGCGGGCGACCTGCGCGGTGGTGACGATCGAGCGTCCGACGCGACGCGCGAACGCGCGGACCTCTTCGCACCACGCTTCGCCCGGCCAGGGGCGGTCGAAGCGGAGCGTGACGGCTATCCACGGTCGCGACGTCGGATCCAGCCAGTCCGATGTCGCCGGCCCGAGTGCGAACGCCCAATCCGGCGCGACCTCACCGAAACCGGCCGCCTCTCGTGAACCGTCGTCGCGCCAGGCCATCACGTCCGCCCGCTGTAGCTCCGTCTGGAATATCGCGTGCCTAGACACGTCAGGATCACGCACCCCGAGCCCACCCGCGATGAGTGCACCGTCCCGTCGGAGCACTGTGCGGATCTCCGCGACGTGCTCCGGGCGCGGAAACCTGCGATGCGGCTGAGGGTTGATCTCGCCGGCGTTGAGAACGTAGACGGGTCGCGTCGATCGAGCGGCGGTCTCGAACCACGTGCGACGATCACCGTAGAGCCTGTCCGCCGGACGCAACGCGAGTCCCGCGACGTAGTCCGATGTTTGCCCCTCGATCACCGCGTGGACCGTCGACTCTGGGATCTGCAATGCGCGAAGAAGTCCGGCACGAAGTGCGGAGTCGCCGAGATTATCGTCCTGCCCAGACAGTGAGACGAAGACATTGGTCATCGTCGGGTCTCCACATTCGAATCCTAGTATTGGAGCGTGTTTGTTCGCCGCCGCCCACGATTGCCACCGCGCGTTGTCGTGCAGGTGACGCATCGTCCGCCGGCGCCGATCCTTCGCTACGTCGATCAAGTCGCGGTGGCGAGCTGCGAGACCATCGAGGTTCGCTATGCACCCGCGCCTCTTCGACGCTTGGACGTCGACGTCATCCATGTCGCGGATGAACACCTGGACACTCTCATTGGCGTGCCGAACACCAACCCGCTTCGCTGGGCGCTCGCGACGACTCTTCTCGTCTGCCTGCTGCGAGTTGGGCGAGTCGCACTCGTTCGTCGAGTCGATCCGTCGCGTCACCCGAGACAGGGGTCATGGCTGACGCGTGCGGCACGCGGAATGCTCGATCGGTCTACCGCGATGTTCGTCGGATTCGACGAGGCGGCAGCACTCCCCCGCAGCGGTCGATTCACCGTCATTCCGCATGCACATTTCCGGGATCGATTCGTTGGATATCCGCGGGCAGCCCTGGTGCCGGGGCGCGTGCTCTGCATGTCGACGACGCAGCTCGGCCCGCACGTCGACGCCGCGGTCAGGGCGATTCACGCGGCGCAGACCCCCGGGGTGACCGGCCGCTTCGCTGGGCGCGTCCCCGGCGAGGTCGCCGACCGTCTCACGGCCCTCTGCGCACAGCATCCGGCAGACACCTCAACTCGACTCGACGTGATGTCCGATGGTGCTCAGGTCCAGGAGATCGATGCGGCCGAACTCATTCTCGCGCCCGGATCGGGCTCGCTCGAGCATCTGCAGGTCGTGTTCCTCGCCCTCTCGCTCGGCCGCGCCGTTCTGGTCAATCGCACCGACGCGACGGAGCGACTCGCCGACGACACCGGTGAAGGATGGGTCCATTTCTACGACGACGTCGTCACCGGGGAAGACATCGATGCGGCGCTCGCCGCGAGTCGCGCTGCGTCGACATCGCGCCCGCGCCTCGACGGACGTGATTTGGACACAGTGGGAGCCGCTTACGCCGACATGTTCCGTCACGTCGTCACGACGCGCCGCCACACCCATACCGCACCGCACAACGCGGGCGACAGTCGCGAATAACAGCCCCGCTAGGATCGGACGGTCGGGTCCCTGCATGATGTCCAGCTCGCAGAAGCCGCCGCCCCTCCGAATGTCAAGGTGAGTTTGTGAACGGTCCTCCCCGCGTATCCATCGTCATGCCGCTGTTCAATGACGAGGAATTCGTCGCAGCTGCGATCACGAGCTGCCTGCGCCAGTCTTTGGCCGACATCGAGGTGATCTGCGTCGACGACGCATCGACGGATTCCACCGCGGACATCGTCGAGGGCCTCGCGCATGCAGATCCTCGCGTGCGATTGATCCGCCAGCCGGCGAACCGCTCCGCCTTCGAGGCGCGGCGTGCAGGCATCCTGGCGGCAACAGCACCGTTCGTCCTTTTCCTCGACGGAGATGATCAGCTCGCACCGCGGGCCGCCGAGATGGCGCTTCGGGCCGCGCACGCAAAATCTGCGGATGTCGTGGGGTTCGGCGTCTCGATCGTGACCGACGATTCGCCGGTTCCCGGTCGCTTCCAAGCCGCCCTGCAACCGAAATTCAAGGAACTCGTCGCGCCCGCGATCGTGCCGGCGCTCTTCCCCGTTGGAGAAGTGGCGAACGGCCACCTCTGGCGCTACCTTTTCGCGCGGCACCTCCTCGAGCGCGCTTATGCACCCCTCTCGTCACCCTTGGCTTTCTATCGAGCAAACGATCTCCCCGTTTCCCTGCTCGCGCTGACCTATGCGCGCAAGTACGTGTCGATACCCGAGCGCTTGTACCAGTACCACTTTCGCCGCGGCACGAGCGGTCACCGCATCGGCGATGTCGACCGCTTCCGATTCTTGATGTCGGGGATTGATCCGATCACCGCCGTGCGCGACGCTGTCGCGGCGGCCGTCGAGGCCACGGAGAACACGCAAGCGACTCTCGACTCATACGAGTCGGCGCGGCTGCACATCATCGGGAGCGTCTTGCGCAGCTGCCTCCTTGAGACATCGGGGGAACTCCAACGAACGTGCTTGGAGTTGTTGGAGGCCAAGGTCGGCCGCGTCGATCTCGTGCGCGCGGGAGCGGCGTTCTGTGGCGAAGCACTCCCCGCGATCGCCAGGCTCTTCGACGAGCCCACGCCGCCGTCGGCCCCGATAAAGAGTGTGCTGCTGATGACGGCGCACCTCGACACCGGCGGACTGCAGGCTGTTCTGATCGACCAAGCCGTATCGCTTGTCGCTGCGGGATACCTCGTCACGATCGCGGTGCGCCGTGGCACTGAACGCAGCATCGCCCTTCCGGAATCGGTCGAGATCGTCGTCCTCAATGGCGGCCTCCTCGAGCATCTCGATCAGCTCACCGAAATCTGTCGCGATCGCGACGTCGATGCGATCATCGATCACCACATCCTCTACAACGACATCTGGCCGTGGTATGCCCTCGTTGCCTTGACGTCGGGGGTTCCGATGATCGGTTGGATGCACAACTTCGCCCTGCGTCCGATTTTCGATCACAGTCAGCGCGCGTCCTTCCTCGCGGAGTACGCCCGGCTCCTCCTCGTGATGGTGACGCTTTCCTCCGTCGACGTCGCGTATTGGAAGCTGCAAGGCGTCGCCCGGGTCGTCCACCTACCCGACCCGGCACCGCCTCTCGCCCGTGCGGCGCTCGCCACAACTCCACAACGCGACTACGACGGCGGGCGCCTGGAGCTGGCCTGGTGGGGACGTTTGGACGGGCCTACAAAGCAGGTGGACCACCTCATCGCCATCGCGACCGAGTTGCGGGCGCGTGGCGTCGATTTCCGCATGCGCATCATCGGTCCCGATTCGAAGAACCTTCACGCACACGATCTGCGCGAGGCGGCAGTCGCGGCCGGCGTCGAGGATGTGGTTGAGCTCCTCGGTGAGCGGGACCCGCACGAGTTGCTGACTGTGCTCTCAGACACGGATCTCTTGGTCTCCACCAGCGCGATCGAGGGGTTTCAGCTCACAATCGTCGAGGCCCAGGCGATGGGCATGCCGGTCGTCATGTACGACCTGCCGTGGCTGGCGACCGTTCGCGGCAACCCCGGGGTGATCACCAGCGCTCCCAATGATCCCGGGCGCCTCGCTGAGGAAATCACACGGCTGGCGAACGACCCCGCGCGGCTCAGCGAATTGTCACGCGCTTCCCGAGCGCATGCTGCGTCGATGCTCGCGGTTGACGTCCCCGCCCTCCTTGTCGCCCTGCTGACAGACGACCTTCCTTCGGAGTACTCGCCGCAGCCGACGCTCGATGACGCGCGTGTGCTCCTGCAATGGATGGTCCGCTACTCCGAGCGCTCGATCCGGAGCGGACGGCGCGAGAGATCAAGCTACGCCGAACTCCGCAAAGACCTGAAGTTGGCGCACGGAGAGCTCCGCCATATCAAGTCGGGTCCGTCCTTCCGGGTCGGTCGCGCACTCACACTCATCCCTCGCACCATCCGGGCTCTCGTCGGTCGAATGGTGCGCACGTCCCGGAAGGCAACATGAGACTCTCCCGTAAGCACGCCCTGATCGTCGGCCCCTATCGCGCGCACAACTTCGGCGACGACCTGGTCGGGGGCATCCTCGCGAAGCATCTCCAACAGCGCGGCTACAAGGTGACTGTCCCGCGCCTCGGCCGTGCGAACAGTTCGTGGCTCGGCACGCGGTATGCCGAAAACTACGACGGTGTCTTCGAGGCTGCCGACACCGTCGTCGTCGGCGGCGGTGGCATCATGAGCGATACGTCCGGAGCGCACCCCGGCGCGTCATACCTCGACATCGTCGCTCGTGCCGGCATGCAGGGCCTTCTTGAGGGCAAGCCCGTGTACGTGACCAGCGTCGGCGCAGGCCCATGGGTGCTCGAACGCTCACGAATGCTCGCCTTCGCGGTATCGCTCCTCGCGAACCGCGTCGGCGTACGAGAGCAAGAGTCTTACGACCACATGCGCAATCTCGGGGTCGGGGAGAAGAAGCTCGTGCTCGGCGCCGATCTCGCGCTACTCACCCCGGAACTGCTTCCGTTTCGCCCGGCGGAGGGCGGCAGATTCGGCCTCCAATTCGACGTCAATGCGTTCCGCGATGTCGCTCCCAACCCCGCTCTGCCGGAGATCGTCGAAACGGTGGGGGCATACGCGCGCGCGCACGCGTCGGACGTGGTGCTGTTGCGCAACGGCAAAACGGCTTCAGAAATAGCCGAATCCGCCCCCGACGCCGAACGTCTGAGTTACACCACTCTTGAGGCGTTCCTCCCCCGACTGGCAGGGCTGCGGTCGCTTTTCACATCGCACCTGCACCTCGCAATCACCTCGTATTCTCAGCGCATTCCGACGTACTCGATCTATGTGCGCGAGAAGACGCGACGGTTCTACGAGCAGATCGGACATCCCGAGCGCGCGCTGGATCTTCGGAACGCCACCGTCGAGGACACGAAGAGATTCCTTGCCGCGGCCGAATCGGCCACGTGGGGCGATGACGACGAGTCCACCCTGCTGCGGTTGAAGTCCGAGGCGCGCACGCTGATCGACTTCATCAGGTAACCGGTTCAGGCGGATACGAGCCGCTTCAACCGTCGACGAAGGCGAACGCCCAGTGAGTCGCTAACCCTGACGAGCGAACGGTTGTTCTTCGACTTCGCAGCCGAGAGGCGACGAAGTCGACGCTGCCACGATTTGCTCGCTGCGTCATCGATGCGGAGCGGGGATCGCCGCATGCCCCAGGCGTCTTCGCACTCGAGTTCCAGCATCCAGACGCCGGCCTGTGGAAAGAGGTCGGGATCGATCTCGGCGGACCAGCCCCGCTCATCCACTCGAACGTGGCTGATCGGAATACGGGTACGTTGCCGATCTCCGTACCGTCGCGCGACGAGGCGCACAGGAACAGTAGTTCCGAGCTCGACGGCAAGACCGGAGATCCGGCTGTCTCGGCCAGCCTCCAGACGAGCGGGGAACCGGAGAGTGGTAGGAGCGATCGCCTGACGGGCAGCATCGACGTCGCCACCGTCCGCGATCACACGGGCCAGTCGCTCCTCCAGGGAGTTCGGCACGACGGCGAGCGGCATAGCGGAATCGGTCAACAGCTCGCGCAGCGGAGGGAGGGCTGGGGCGAACGCGTGCGTCTGCCAGTCGGGGTCATCGATGAATCGCCTCATCAGGTACTTCAGCGCGAGGCTGTTTCGCGACGCTCGAGCGACGGTTGGCAGGCCGATGACCTCCCTGATCGCGGCGATCAATGGCCACGTCCGCACGTCGGCGACCGATTTTTCGGCGCGCAGCAGGGTGAGCGCATGATCGAATCGGCCAGCGGCCGAAAGCGCCCACACCGCTTGCTTCTCGGGAGTGAGCGCCTTGAGATCGATCTGTGGGGCTCGTGCGAGAAGCCGTGCGATCTGCTTCGCGACCCTGCTGTCTTCCTGTTCGTCTACGGACCGACGCTCCAGGTACTTCACGATGTTCTTCCACGCATCGCTCCCGAGGACCATCGCCCAGTATTCGCGCGCGACCGGCTCTGAAGCACGCTGCTGGACAAGAGCTGCACATGTGGCCTCCTCCGAAAAGTAGCTCACGGTATAGTCCACCGCGCCAGCGGCCGACGTCATCGAGCCGGTACCGGGCC
>ENA-UOXB01000996-UOXB01000996.1-bioreactor-metagenome-genome-assembly--contig:-NODE-996-length-14640-cov-10.329928_pt1 | contig 14640 bp, 12 predicted proteins | sample MGYA00238158_ERZ761615 | MGnify/ENA primary metagenome ERZ761615 (study PRJEB28904, sample SAMN06267902) | bioreactor metagenome | isolation source: Joint BioEnergy Institute, California, USA... | reverse complement strand
CCGACGCCTATGGCCGCGACCCCGAGTTCTTTGCCTTCACCCGCTCGCTGACCTCGTATCAGCGCGCGCTTCAGGGCAGCAACAGCTCGCTGGTGATGCAGCCGGACAGCGAGTTCTTCAGCTATCTGTCCAGCGACGGGGCTGCGAACGCCAACCCCGCATCGACGCCGGTACCGCCGGGCAATTCGGCCGAGCGGCTGGGTCTGAACGGCCCTGCCGAAACGCCCGAAGGCGAGGAGCTGGTCGTTCCCGAGGTGGTCGACCGCGACGGCAATCGTCTGGGCGAATCCGCCGGGATCGAGCTGACCCCGGTGCCCGAGAACCTGGCCACGCCCCCGCAGGAGCCGTCCGAGATCCTGTCGCCGGACGCCCCGGTGGAGGGCGCTGCCCAGAGCGAGGATGCGCCGGCCGGGGAAGCCCCGGCCCCCGAGGCCCCGGCCGAGGATGCGGCGGCGGAACCCGCGCCCGCCAACTGACGAACCCGAGGCGGGCGGAGGGAAACCTTCGCCCGTTTCTGCAATGAAAATCACGATCTGTTCACAAGTCGAGAGCGTGGTTTATTTGCCACGGCACCCTACATTGGCGTCATATCCAACAGGCAGTCCGGGCACCCGCCCCTGATCGCTGCCGTCGAGAGATGAGGACATCCCGCATGAAACCGCTTTTCCCTCGCCATATCCTGACCGCGTCGGCACTGGCGCTGGCGGTGGGGCTTGGCCAAGCCGGCGCGCAGGCCGTCGACCCGGCCAATGACGACGTGCCCCCCGAGGTCAGCCAGCAGGCCCAGGAGGCCGCCGAGGCCAACCAGCCGCTGGGGGCGGACGCCGCGACCGCCGACACGTCCCAGGTCATGCCCGGCAGCTTTGCCGACCTGGCGCAGCAGGTCTCGCCCGCGGTGGTGAACATCACCACGACCTCGGTCGTGTCGCAGCCGACCGGCGGGCCGGCCTTCCCCGAGGGCAGCCCCTTTGCCGACCTGTTCCGCGAATTCGGCCTGCCCGGCGGCCCCGGTGCACCGGAAGGGATGCCGACGCCCCGCAGCCCGCAGCGGTCCAACGCGCTGGGGTCGGGCTTCGTCATCTCGGCCGACGGGTTCATCGTCACGAACAACCACGTCATCGAGGGCGCCGACCAGATCGAGATCGAGTTCTATTCCGGCGAGACGCTGCCCGCCGAGGTGGTGGGTACCGACCCGAACACCGACGTGGCCCTGCTGAAGGTCACCAGCGAGACGCCGATCCCCTTCGTCACTTTCGGCGACAGCGACAGCGCCCGCGTGGGCGACTGGGTCCTGGCGCTTGGCAACCCGCTGGGTCAGGGCTTTTCGGCCAGTTCGGGGATCGTGTCGGCGCGCAACCGCGAGCTGTCGGGAACCTATGACGACTATCTGCAGACCGACGCGGCGATCAACCGGGGCAACTCCGGCGGGCCGCTGTTCAACCTGAAGGGCGAGGTGATCGGCGTGAACACCGCGATCCTGTCGCCCAACGGCGGATCGATCGGCATCGGTTTCTCGATGGCGTCGAATGTCGTGTCGCAAGTCGTTGAACAACTGCAGGAATTCGGCGAGACCCGTCGCGGCTGGCTGGGTGTCATGATCCAGGATGTGACCCCGGAAATGTCCGAGGCGATGGGTCTGAACGTGGCTGGCGGCGCGATGATCACCGACGTTCCCGAAGGCCCGGCGCGCGATGCAGGCCTGCAGACGGGCGACGTCATCACCAGCTTTGCCGGCACCGAGGTCGAGGACACCCGCGGCCTGGTCCGCCGCGTGGCCGAGGCCCCGGCGGGAGAGACCGCGCAGGTCGTGGTGATGCGCGACGGCGACGAACTGACGCTGGACGTGACCTTGGGTCGCCGCGAGACGGCACAGAACGGCGCGTCGGAATCGCCCGCGGCGGCAGAGCCGTCGGAGAGCGATGTCCTGGGCATGACCGTGACGGTGTTGACGCCTGAAATGGCGGCCGAGCTGGGTGCGCCGCGCGACGCGACCGGCCTGGCCATCACCGGCATCGATCCCGAGGGTGCGGCCGCCGAGAAGGGCCTGGCCCCCGGCGACATCATCACCGACGTCAACCAGCAGTCCGTCGCCAGCGTGGCCGACCTGAACGCCCGCATCGACGAGGCCCGCGAGGCCGGTCGCCGGTCGGTCCTGATGCTGATCCGCCGTGGCGGAGAGCCGCTGTTCGTGGCGCTGCCCCTGTCAGAGACCGCCCCCGCGGACGAGGACACGGCTCCGGTCGAATAAGCCGCGGCCCATGGCAAAAGAGGGGCGGCCTTTCGGGGCTGCCCCTTTTCAATGGCCGTCCGATCCCGTAATTCCGGGGGACACAAGGGAACAAGCACTCATGGCGAAGATTACCTATATCGAACACAACGGCACCCGCCACCAGGTCGAGGTCCGCCCCGGCATGACCGTGATGGAGGGTGCGCGCGACAACGGCATCCCCGGCATCGACGCCGATTGCGGCGGCGCCTGCGCCTGTTCGACCTGCCATGTCTATGTGGCGCCGGAATGGACGGACAAGCTGCCGCCGGTGGACCCGATGGAGCAGGACATGCTGGACTTTGCCTACAAGCCCGACCCCGAGCGGTCGCGCCTGACCTGCCAGCTGAAGGTGACCGAGGCGCTGGACGGCCTGGTCGTGCAGATGCCCGAACGCCAGATCTGATCGTCCCTCACGGTGACGTGTCGATGGCCGCGCCCGCAAAGGCGCGGCCATCTGCGTATCAGGCCCTGGCGGCGGTTGTCCGGCACCGCGTTTCGTGGTGACCTGCCACGTCATGTCACGACCGTCACGGGGGAACGGATGCAGCATCGTCGCAGGATCGGGATCGCGGCCCTGGTCGCCGCAACCACGCTGGCCGCGCCCGCGATCGCGGGCACCATCCAGGTGACGGTGACCGGCATCCCCGATGACCGCGGCGTGCTGGCCTGCAGCCTGCATGCCGATCCCGCGGGGTTTCCCGACGGGGCGGGCGCGGTCCATGACGCGTCCCCGCCGCGCGGTGGCCAGGCTGTCTGCACGTTCGAGGGCGTGACGCCGGGGCGCTATGCGGTGGCGGTGCTGCATGATGCGAATGCCAACGGGCGGCTGGACACAAACGTGCTGGGAATGCCACAGGAACGCTGGGGCATTTCTGTCGGGCCTGCACCGCGCCTGCGCGCGCCGCGTTTTGACGAGGCCGCGTTCGACATGGGCACCGCCCCGCTGCAATTGCGGATCGACCTTGATCCGTGACTGCGACCCGTTGACCGACAAGGATTTTCACGCATGACATTCCGCTTTCTGCACGCATCGGATCTGCATTTGGGCAAGCCCTTCGGCGGCTATCCCGAGGGTATCCGCAACCGCCTGCGCGAGGCGCGTCATGCCGCCATCGGGCGTCTGGCCCAGGCCGCCCGGCAGGGCGGTGCACAGGTCGTGCTGCTGGCGGGCGACAGTTTCGACGCGGAAACCCCGGCCCCCGACACCCTGCGCCAGGCCCTTCGCGCGATGGCGGAGGAGGCAGACATCCGCTGGATCATGCTGCCCGGCAACCATGACAGCCTGGCGGCGACAGAGCTGTGGCGGCGCATCGCGACCGATGGCCCGGCGAACCTGAAACCCCTTCTGGATGACAGCCCGGTGACCTTGGCCGACGACGTCTGGCTGCTGCCCGCGCCGTGCACGCAGCGTCGCGCCGGGCGCGACCTGACGCAGGCGATGGACGCGGCCACGCCGCAAGGCGCGCGGCGGATCGGCCTGGGCCACGGCCCGGTGACGGATTTCGACGAGGGCGACGGGCGAACGGGCATCATTCCGCCCGACCGTGCGGCGCGGTCGGGGCTGGATTATCTGGCACTTGGCGATTGGCACGGACAGCGCCAGATCGGCCCCGCGACCTGGTATTCGGGCGCGCCCGAGGCCGACAGCTTCAAGCATGACGGCCCGGCGGGTGCGCTGCTGGTCGAACTGGGCGCCCAGATGACGGCGCGGGCGGTGCCCGTGGGGCAGTTCCGCTGGACCCGCCCGCACCTGGACCTGCTGCCGGGCGCGGATGTGCGGGCGGCGCTGACGCGCGCCCTGCCGACGGAACGCGCGCGCGATCATCTGGTCAGCGTGACGGCAGGCGGCAGGCTGGCCCTGTCGGACCGTGCGGCGCTGGACGCGGCCCTGCAGGCGGCTGCGCCCGATTACGGCTGGTTCGCCGCCGACCTGTCCGCCCTGCAGGTCGAGGCCCGGCCCGACGATCTGGACCTGATCGACCGCGCGGGCGCGCTGCGCCACGCCGCCGACGCGCTGCTGGCGGACACGACCGACCCGCAGCGGTCGCAGGCCGACCGCGACATCTCGGCCGCGGCGCTGTCGCGCCTGTACAGCTTTGCGCAGGAGGTGCAGGCATGAAGCTGCGCGCGATCGAGCTGACCAACCTTCGCCGCTTTGCCGGGCGCCGGGCGGTGCTGTCCGACCTGGGCGACGGCATCACGGTTCTGTCCGAACCGAACGAGTTCGGCAAATCCACCTTTTTCGATGCGCTGCACGCGCTGTTCTTTGAACGCCACCGCAGCAGCCGCGCACCGGTCAAGGCGCTGCAGCCCCATGCCGGCGGCGCGCCGGAGGTGGCGGTCGAGATCGAATCGACCCAAGGGCGGTTCCGCATCCACAAGCGGTTCCTGTCGCGCGCGCAGGCGCGGATCACGGACGCGCAAGGCCGGCTGATCGCCCAGGAGGACGAGGCCGAGGCCTGGATCGACCGCCTGCTGGATGGGGGGCTGGCCGGACCGTCGGGTCTGTTGTGGGTCCGCCAGGGCCTGCTGGGGCTGGAGCCGGAGGGCAACAGCGCTGCGGACCGACAGGACCGCGATCGCAACCTTGGGACGCGGCGCGACCTGCTGTCTTCCGTCGCCGGAGAGATCGACATGATGACCGGGGGGCGGCGCATGGACGCGGTCCTGGACCGCGTCGGACAGGAGATGGCACGGCTGGCCACCGCCACCGGCCGCCCCAGGGCCGGGGGCGAATGGCAGCGTGCGATCGAGGAGGCCGAGCGACTGTCCCGTGCCGAAACCGAGGCTCGCGACAAGGCCGCGCGCCTGTCCGGCGACTTGGCCCGCCGCTCCGAGGTGACGCGTATGCTGGCCCGCGTGACAGACCCGGAGGCAGCACGGGCCCGCCAGGCTGCCCTGACGCAGGCCGAGGAGGCGCATCAGGCCGCCCGCAAGCATGCAGACCGGCTGGCGCAGGCGGAACGCGACCTGACGCTGGCCCGGATGGCCGAGACGACCGCGCGCCAGCAGATCGACCAGACCCGACAGCTGTCCGACCGCGTGACCCAGGCCCGCGAGACGCTGCGCCTGGCCGAAGCGCGCGCGGTGGCCGCCCGCGATCGCGCCGAGGCGCTGGCCCTGCGCGATGCGCAGGCGGCCGAGGCGCACCGCCAGGCTGGCGAGGTCGCGCGCGATCTGCGCGGACGCCTGTCGCGGGCACAGCAGGCGCGGCTGGCGCTTGCGGCGCGGTCTCGGATGGCCGATCTGACCCATCGGCTGGACCGGGCGCAGGCGCTGCAGGCGCAGCTGCACGCTGATCGGGCACAGCGGGCGCGGCTGACCATCACACCCAAGGCGATGGCACGGCTGGATCAGGCACAGACGGTGCTGGACCGCTTGGACGCGCGGGCCGAGGCACAGGCGGTGATCATCGAATTTCACGCGGACGGGCCTCTGGCGACGCTGGCGGACGGAACCGCCGTCGAGGGTGCATGGGCGGTGCCGGGGCGGATGCACGTCACGCTGCCGGGCTTTGGTGCGATCAGCGTCGATCCGGGATCGGGGCGGGGGGCGCAGCTGGCCGCCGATCTGGGGCAGGCGCAGCGGGACGTGGCAAGGGCGCTGCAGGATTGCGGGGCGGCCGATCTGGCCGATGCGCGTGACCGGCTGAACCGCGCGACGCGGCTGGACGATGCGCTGCGCCAGGGGGCGCAGGCGCTGGACGATCTGGCGCCGCAGGGCCTGGATGCTTTGCACGAGGCGCTGGCCCTGGCCACGGCCGAGGCCGCCGATGCCCCCGCGGATGCAGAGGATGCCGCGGTGCTGGAACCCCTGCTGACCGCCGCCGATACCGCCGAGGCGCAGGCGCAGGCCCAATCCCGCAGCGCCCATGAGGCCGCGACCGCCGCCGGGGAGGCGCGTGCCGATGCCGAGGGAGAGCGCCGTTCCGCCGAACGCGCGCTGGCGGATGTGCTGGCCGAGGCTGGATCGCTGGACGATCTGGCGGCGCGTCTGGATGCGCTGGCCGCCACGCTGCCCGACCTGTCGGCCCGCAGCGCCGAGGCCGCCCGGCTGTGCGCCACCCTGTCGGATGCGGCCCCCGACCTGACCACCGCCCAGGCCGCGCTGTCGCGTGCCACCAGTGCTGCCGAACAGGCCCGGCGCGACGCGGAGACGATGGAGCGCGACCTTGCCGCGCTGAACACCCGCATCGCGCTGTTGGCCGAGGAGGGGATCGAGGAAACGCTGGACGAACTGTCCGGCCAGCGCGCCGAGGCCCAGGCCCGCGCCGACCGTTACGCCGCCGAGATGGCCGCCCTGACGCGCCTGCGCGACACGCTGGAGCAGGCGCGCACGCGCCAGCGCGACGCCTATTTCAAGCCGGTGGTGCGCGAGCTGCAGCCGCTGCTGTCGATCCTGCATCCCGGCGCGGCGCTGCAGATCGACGACCAGACCCTGCTGCCGCATGCGCTGACCCGTGATGGCCAGGCCGAACCGCTGGACATCCTGTCGGGCGGCACGCGCGAACAGGTGGCGATCCTGACGCGGCTGGCCTTTGCGCGCCTGTTCGCGCAGGCCGGGCGGCCGGTCCCGGTGATCCTGGACGATGCGCTGGTCCACACCGATGACGACCGGATCGAGGCGATGTTCACCGCCCTGCACCGCGTCGCCACCGATCAGCAGGTGCTGGTCCTGACCTGCCGCCAGCGGGCGTTCCAGTCCCTGGGCGGCACCCGCGCCCATGTCCGGATCGAGGACCTGTAACCTCAGCGGGCCAGCAGCCGGGCCATCGCGCGCGCGGCCTCGGGGACGGGCTGGATCAGCGGCACGGGGGACAGGGGCGCCAGCCGGACCGCCGCCTGCGCCAGCGGGCCGCCACCGATGATCACCGCCTCGGCACCGGCTGCCGCGGCCCGCATCACGGCGTCCAGCAGGGCGTGATCCAGCGCGTCGGGATCGCGCATCACATCGGGGCTGTCGGTCATGTGACAGCCCAGATAGCGCCCGGGCTGCCCCCGCATCAGCGCGTCGATCCGGTCCCGCAGGGCAGGGGTGGTGGTCGCGACCGCAAAGGCGCGCCCCCCCTGCGCCGCCGCCCGCGCGGCTGCGGCCCCGATGCCGATCACCGGCACCGCAAGGCGGGCTGCCAGCCGATCCGCGCCCGGATCGCCGAAGGCGGCGACGATCACGCCGCGACACGCCGCGGGCGGGTGCAGCGCCGCGATGCCGTCGGCCGCACGGTCCAACTGGTCCGGGGTGACGATCACCTGCGGCCCTGTGGGCGCCGTCCACCCCTGAAGGTCCGCCAGCCACGGCGCCGCGATCGCGCACATCGCCGCGGTCGTGACCGGGTTCGCATTGGGATTGGCCAGCAGGATCATCCCGCGCCTGTGGCCCGCTTATCGATGCGCTGTCCATCCCGAAAGACCGGCCGCGATGGCGAAAACATTGCGTGCAGGAATTGTCAGCAATCTGATCGCCCTGCGTGCATCGCGCAGGTTTTTTGCGAACCGACCCCCACACAATGGCCGCCCGCCGCTGCGCAGCCCTGCCGGGGCGGTCCAAGGTGATCCCAATTCGGGGCAGCAACGACCCCGGCCAACAGGGAGAACGACCGTGCTTGATCTGAGAAAAGGCATCGCCGCATTGGCGCTTTCGGTGGCGGTGCTGGCCGGACCTGCGGCCATGGCCCAAGGCACGCTGCGCATCGGCATGACCGCCGCCGACATCCCGCTGACCACCGGCCAGCCCGATCAGGGCGGCGAGGGGCTGCGCTTCATCGGCTATACGGTCTATGACGCGCTGATCAACTGGGACCTGACGCAGGGCGACGGGCCGTCCGGCCTGGTGCCGGGCCTGGCCACCGCATGGGAGGCCGACGAGGCCGACCGCACCCGCTGGACCTTCACGCTGCGCGAGGGGGTGACCTTCCACGACGGCAGCCCGTTCAACGCCGAGAACGTGGTCTGGAACCTGGACAAGCTGCTGGACGAAAGCGCCGAACAGTATGATCCGCGCCAATCGGCGCAGGGCAAGTCGCGTGTTCCCGCCATCGCCAGCTATCGCGCCGTGGACGATCTGACGGTCGAGATCATCACGCATGAGCCGGACGCGACGCTGCCCTATCAGCTGGCCTGGGTGATGATGTCGTCCAAGGCCAACTGGGAGGCCCTGGGCAAGGACTGGGAGCAGGTCGCGGCCAAGCCGTCGGGGACGGGGCCGTGGATGATGGAATCCTTTGTCCCGCGCGAACGGGCCGAGCTGGTGCCCTTTGCCGATTACTGGGACGAGACGCGCATCCCCAAGCTGGACCGGCTGGTGCTGATCCCGTTGCCGGAATCGAATGCACGTTCGGCCGCGCTGATGTCGGGGCAGGTCGACTGGATCGAGGCGCCGGCCCCCGACACCATCCCCGCGATGCAGGGCAACGGCTTTGCCATCACCCAGAACGCGCTGCCGCATAACTGGACCTGGCACCTGAGCCGGGTCGAGGGGTCGCCCTGGAACGACATCCGCGTGCGCAAGGCCGCGAACCTGGCCATCGACCGCGAGGCGATGGGCGCGCTGCTGGGCGGGCTGATGATCCCGGCCAAGGGGTTCGTGCCGCCGGGGTCGCAATGGTTCGGAGAGCCGGATTTCGACGTCACCTATGACCTGGAGGCCGCGCAGGCCCTGATGACCGAAGCCGGGTTCGGCCCCGACAACCGGCTGAAGGTCAAGGCGCTGATCTCTCCCTCCGGGTCGGGCCAGATGCTGCCGCTGCCGATGAACGAATACATCCAGCAGTCGCTGGCCCAAGCCTGGATCGACGTCGAGTTCATGGTCGTCGAGTGGAACCAGATGATCAACCTGTGGCGCGCGGGCGCCGCCGATCCGTCGGTCGAGGGGTCGCAGTCGATCAACTTCACCTACTTCATCCAGGACCCGTTCACCGGCTTCATCCGGCACCTGGATTGCGACCTGGTGGCACCCAACGGCACCAACTGGGGCCATTACTGCGACGAGGACATGCAGGGCCTGTTCGAGGAGATCAAGACGACCTTCGACCCCGCCGAACAGGACGCGGTTCTGCGTCGCACGCATGAGAAGTTCGTCGATGATGCGCTGTTCCTGATGGTCACGCATGACGTGGCGCCCCGCGCCATGTCGCCCAAGGTACAGGGCTTCGTGCAACCGCAGAACTGGTACCTGAACTTCTCGTCCATCACGATGGCCGAGTGACCCGCAACCGGCCGCGCCCCTTGCGGGTGCGGCCCAGCCAGGGACACATGACGTGCTCAGCTATTTCCTTCGACGCCTGATCCTGGTGCTGCCGGTGGCCTTCGGGGTGTCGGTCGTCTGCTTCGCGCTGGTGCAGATCGCGCCGGGCGACCCGCTGACGGCCATCATGCCGGTCGATGCCACCGCCGAACAGCAGGCCGCGATGCGCGCGGCATACGGCTTGGACAAGCCGGTGCCGGTGCAATACCTGATCTGGGTCGGCAACCTGCTGCAGGGAGAGATGGGCCGCTCGATCGCGTCGGGCCGCCCCGTCGCGGCCGAAGTCTTCGGCGCGGTCGGCAATTCGCTGCTGCTGGCGGCGGCGGCGGCGGTGATCGCCTTTCCGATCGGCATCTTCCTGGGGTTCCTGGCGGGCTATTTCCGCGACACGGCGCTGGACCGGGCGGTGACGGCGCTGTCGATCACCGGGGTGTCGGTGCCGAACTATTGGTTGGGCATCGTGCTGGTCATCATCTTTTCGGTCAATCTGGGCTGGCTGCCGTCGATGGGCGCGGGGCCGGGCGGGTCGCAGGACTGGCAATGGGACTGGGCGCATATGCGCCACCTGGTCCTGCCTGCGGTGACGCTGGCGGTGGTGCCCATCGGCATCGTCGCGCGCACCGTCCGGGCGCTGGCGGGCGACATCCTGTCGATGGATTTCGTCACCGCGCTTTACGCCAAGGGCCTCAGCCGCGGCGACGTGCTGCGCCATGTGGCCCGCAACGCCGCCGCGACCGCGCTGTCGGTGATGGGGTTGCAGCTGGGATACCTGCTGGGCGGGTCGATCCTGATCGAGACGGTCTTCAACTGGCCCGGATCGGGGTTCCTTCTGTCCAACGCGATCTTTCAGCGCGACCTGCCGCTGTTGCAGGGGACGATCCTGGTGCTGGCCATGTTCTTCGTCGGCATGAACCTGATCGTCGATGTGGCCCAGGCCGCCATCGACCCCCGCGTGAAAAGGAACTGAGCGCATGGTTCAGGTGACCACGAACATCCCCGCCGTTCCGCCCGCGCAGCGCGGATACTGGTCGGGCGTGCTGTCGCGGCTGCGGCGCGATCCGGTGTCGATGATCTGCGCGGGCGTGCTGGCGCTGTTGATCCTGTCGGCGGTCTTCGCGCCTTGGCTGGGCCTGGCCGACCCCTATCAGGGCAGCATGATCAAGCGCCTGGCCGCCCCCGGCACGCCCGGCCACCTGCTGGGCACGGACGAGCAGGGCCGCGACATGCTGTCCCGGCTGATCCATGGCGGGCGGCTGACGCTGTTCATCGGGCTGATGCCGGTGGTGCTGGCCTTCTTCATCGGCGGCACCCTGGGGATCATCGCGGGCTATGTCGGCGGCATCACCAACACGATCATCATGCGGGTCGTGGACGTGTTCTTTGCCTTTCCGTCGGTCCTGCTGGCCATCGCCATCTCGGGCGCCCTGGGCGCGGGGGTGCTGAACAGCCTGGTGTCGCTGACCATCGTGTTCGTGCCCCCCGTGACCCGCGTGGCCGAGGCGGTGACATCGGGCGTGCGGTCCCTGGACTACATCGACGCGGCGCGGGCCTCGGGGGCCAATGCGCTGACGGTGATCCGGGTGCATGTGATCGGCAACGTGCTGTCGCCGATCTTCGTCTATGCGACCTCGCTGACATCCGTCTGCATGATCCTGGCGGCGGGGCTGTCGTTTCTGGGCATCGGCGTGCGCCCGCCCGAACCGGAATGGGGGCTGATGCTGAACACGCTGCGGTCGGCCATCTATGTGAACCCGTGGCTGGCGGCGCTGCCGGGGGTGATGATCTTTGCCACCTCGCTGTGCCTCAATCTGCTCAGCGACGGTCTGAGGAGTGCGATGAATGTCCGCGACTGACAAACCCCTGCTGAGCGTCCGCGACCTGAAGAAGCATTTTCCCATCAAGGGCGGCATCCTGGGCCGCACCCAGGCCATGGTCCAGGCCGTGGACGGCGTCAGCTTCGACGTCCGCGCGGGGGAAACCCTGGGCATCGTCGGCGAATCCGGCTGCGGAAAGTCCACCACGGCGAAACTGCTGATCGGCCTGGTGGACCGCGACGAGGGCGACATCGACCTGGGCGGCAAGTCCCTTGGCCGCGACATCAGCCTGCGCGCGCTGCGCCGCGACATCCAGATGGTGTTCCAGGACAGCTATGCCTCGCTGAACCCGCGCATGACCATCCTGGACAGCATCGCGTTCGGCGCGCGCGTGCAGGGCCTGGACGATCCGGCGGGCCGGGCGCGCCGCCTGATGGCGCGGGTCGGGCTGGACCCCGACCGCTTTGCGGGCCGCTATCCGCACGAACTGTCGGGCGGGCAGCGCCAGCGCATCAACATCGCCCGCGCCCTGGTCATGTCGCCCAAGGTCGTGGTCCTGGACGAGGCCGTCAGCGCGCTGGACAAATCGGTCGAGGCGCAGGTCCTGAACCTGCTGTCGGACCTGCGGGCCGAATTCGGGCTGACCTATATCTTCATCAGCCATGACCTGAACGTGGTGCGATACATCTCGGACCGCATCCTGGTGATGTATCTGGGCGAGGTCGTGGAACTGGCCCCGGTCGACATGATCTGGGCCGAACAGGCGCATCCCTATACCCGGTCGCTGTTTTCCGCGATGCCGTCGATGGACCCGGACAACCGCACGCAGAAGCCGCCGCTGACCGGCGATCCGCCGAACCCCATCGACCCGCCGCCGGGCTGCCGGTTCCACACCCGCTGCGCCTTTGCGGCCGACATCTGCAAGACCCGCCACCCCGCCCTGGGGCCGATGGTCGCCGGGTCGCCGCATTGGGTCGCCTGCCACCTGCACGACCCGGCATCCGGCCATCCGCGCGCCGGACAGGGGGTGCCCGCATGACGCCGCTGCTGCAGATCGACAATCTGGACGTCCGTTTCAAGGGCGGGCGCACGGTCCATGCCATCAACGACCTGTCCCTGACCCTGATGCCGGGCGAAACCCTGGCCCTGCTGGGCGAGAGCGGGTCGGGCAAGAGCGTCACGCTGAAGACCCTGCTGCGCCTGCTGCCGGAGAAACGCACCGACCTGTCGGGCGACATCCGCTTTGACGGGACCGACATCATGACCCTGTCGGGGCGGGCGTTGCGGTCCTATCGCGGGGGCGACGTGTCGATGGTGTTCCAGGACCCCGGCCTGGCGCTGGACCCGGTCTATACCGTGGGCCAGCAGATCGCCGAGACGGTGATGCGCCACAAGGGCCTGTCCCGGGAGAACGCGATGGACGTGGCGCTGGACATGCTGCACCGCGTGCGCATCCCGTCGCCGAAACGGCGGCTGGCCAATTATCCGCACGAGCTGTCGGGCGGCATGCGGCAGCGGGTGATGATCGCGCTGGCGCTGGCCTGCCGTCCGCGCCTGCTGCTGGCGGACGAGCCGACGACCGCGCTGGACGCGACGGTGCAGATCCAGATCCTGCTGCTGCTGCGCGAATTGCAGCGCGAATTCGGCATGGGGGTGATCTTCGTCACCCACGACATCGGCGTGGCGGTCGAAGTCTCGGAACGTATCGCGGTCATGTATGCCGGCCAGATCGTCGAGGAAGGCACCACGCGCGACGTCATCCGCAACCCGCGCCACCCCTATACCCAGGGGCTGCTGGCCGCGAACCTGCATGACGTGGCGCGCGGAGCGCGGCTGGACGCGATCCCCGGTGCCCCTCCGTCGCTGGAGGTGCGGCCGGACAGCTGTTCCTTTGCGCCCCGCTGTCCGATGGCGCTGCCGGCCTGCCGACAGGCGTTGCCGCCCGTCCTGACGCCCGGCCCCCGCCGCCGCGTGGCCTGCCTGCGCGCAGGCGAAACCCTTGCCGCAGAGTAGATCATGACCGACCCCTGGCACGCCTTTCTGCCCTATCCGCCCGTCCCGGTTCCCCATGCGGACCACGGCCCGCTGTCGGGCCTGACCCTTGCGGTCAAGGACATCTATCACGTCGCCGGATACCGCACCGGGGCGGGGTGCCCGCTGTATCTGGCGGAAAGCCCGGTCCACGCGGACACCGCCCCCTGCGTCCAGCGCCTGCTGGATGCCGGCGCGCGCTTTGTGGGCAAGGTCCACACGGACGAACTGGCGTGGTCCATGTACGGCATGAATGCCCATTTCGGCACGCCCGTGAACCCGGCCGCCCCGGACCGCATTCCCGGCGGGTCGTCGTCGGGGTCGGCGGTCGCGGTGGCGGGCGGGCTGGCCGACATCGCCATCGGGTCGGATACCGGCGGCTCGGTCCGCGCACCGGCCAGCTTTTGCGCGACATGGGGGTGGCGGCCGACCCACGGCCTGATCCCGATGGCGGGCGCGATGGCGCTGGCGCCCAGCTTCGACGCCTGCGGGCTGTTCGCGCGCGACGGGACGGTGCTGGCCCGCGCCGCCGCCGTGCTGGTCGCGGATGCAGCCCCCGTGACCGCGCCGGACCTGATGGTGCCCACCGACATGCTGGCCCTGCTGGGGCCAGAGGCGCGCGCGGTCTGGCACGCCGGGTTCGGACATCTGCCTGCGCGCGGGGTAAGTGTCTATCCCGACGGGGTGGATGCGGCCTATGCGACGTTCCTGACCGCGGTCATGGCGGATGCCAAGGAAACGATCCTGCCCTTCATCCGCGCGTCGCGCATGCCGCTGGTGCGCGGCATCGACGGGCGCGCCGACGCGGCCGACGCGCTGACCCCCGACCAGATCGCCCAGGGCCGTGCCGCGCGCGAGGCGTTCGCGCGGCACATGGACGCCCTGCTGGGCGCGAATGGCGTCCTGCTGGCCCCGGTCGTGCATGACGCGCCGTTCCGCCTGGACGCGCCCCAAGCGGTGTTCGACGGCTTTCGTCACGATGCGCAGCGGTTGCTGTGCGTGGCTGGCATGGCGCGGCTGCCGCAGGTCGTGTTTCCCGCCGGAACCGTCGACGGTGCGCCGTTCGGCCTGTCGCTGATAGGGCCGCGCGGGTCCGACCTGTCGCTGATCGCGCTGGCCTGCCAGATGGCCCGCCAAACGCAGGAGGCCGCATGACCTGTCCGATAGAGACGCGCCTGGCCGACCTGGGTCACGCGCTGCCGCCATCCGCCCCGTCGCGGGCGCTGTTCCTGCCCGGCAAGGTCAGCGGCAACCTGCTGTTCCTGTCGGGCCAGATCTGCGAAT
>ENA-UOXB01000995-UOXB01000995.1-bioreactor-metagenome-genome-assembly--contig:-NODE-995-length-14673-cov-13.965043_pt1 | contig 14673 bp, 16 predicted proteins | sample MGYA00238158_ERZ761615 | MGnify/ENA primary metagenome ERZ761615 (study PRJEB28904, sample SAMN06267902) | bioreactor metagenome | isolation source: Joint BioEnergy Institute, California, USA... | reverse complement strand
TTTTTTTTTTTTTTTTTTTTTTTTTTTTTTTTTTTTTTTTTTTTTTTTTTTCCATAGATCGCCCTTGATCTGGCTAGAGTCCGCTGTTAGTCCGCCGGACTGTTTACTTCTGTCATATTGGTGGTAGATCCAAGAGGATCTCCTGGTAAAGGCGCTTAACAGATTTGGTTCAGGAGTATGGCGTTGGGGAGGTTGGGTATTTTGCTTGTCTACTGCACATGTTTCGATGGATACCATCTAGAAAGCTTTCAGAAGTGGCAAAAAGTGTAGTGTGAGGACGTCTATTCTGGAGAAATGTAGAATACACTCAGAAGAGCTAGATCTACGGGTGATCCTCAGTTCCGCCTGCCAGATGCGAGCTTCTCCTTCGTGGATGTCTTTCGACCGTTGCGTGGGCCTCAGATCCAACGCAGAAAGACTCCACTTACTCATCAGCCATTATGCCACATGATATGCGTAAGGGGAAAAAAAACAAGGAGGAGATTTCAGAGGGGGAAACAAGACACATAAAAGAACCAATTGCAGGGAAACAAGATTCAGATCAGGTGGTCCACCAATCGATACCCTAAGGCCTGATTAAGTCCTAGTAGAGGCGTAACGAACCATTTAATCGTAGAGGCTGTCATCATTGCCGGCTTCGCCGAAACCATTCTGGGTCCCAGCAGTCTCCCCAGACGTAGGGAAGCGGAAGAAGGTGCTGCCACTAGCGTTCTTCATGCTCTGAGCGAAAGCCTCGTAGCGTCGGATCTCAACGTCGCTGACCGACCGACGCGCGGACTGCATAGCCTCCTCGAAGTGAGCCCGAGTAAGCTCAGGGACGGGGTCTTCCCATTCCTCCTCGTCCATCTTGACGTCCTCGCCCGCGGCCTCGCGCTCCTTCCGGCGCTCAATCTCGGCCGCGATAGCCTGCTTGATGGCGATCTTGGCGGCGCGCTGGGTGATGAAACCAAGATCGGCACCCGAGAAGCCGTGAGTCTTGCTGGCAATGTACGCAAGGTCCACGTCAGGTGCAACCGGTGTCTTGCGGAGTTGGGCCCTGAGAATGCTCTCACGCGAAGCCTGGTCAGGCAGAGGAACATAGACCAGAGTGTCGAGACGACCAGGTCGGCAAAGAGCGGGGTCGAGCTGTTCGGGACGGTTAGTTGCGCCAATGACGAAAACGTTCTTCTTCGAGGTCATGCCATCCATTTCTAGGACATCGTTAGTTTCTTTGCTCGTATAGCTAAAGGGATGAGCGTATCCTTACCGGTCAGAAGCTGGTTGACAACACGGTCGGAGGCACCACCAGCGTCTCCAACAGAGCCACCACGGGCCTTGGCGATGGAGTCCAACTCGTCCAGGAAGACGACGCAAGGAGCGGCAGCGCGAGCCTTGTCGAAGATATCGCGGATGTTACTCTCGGACTCACCGAACCACATACTCAGCAGCTCAGGGCCCTTGACAGAGATGAAGTTCGCGGCACACTCGTTGGCCACGGCCTTGGCAAGCATGGTCTTACCGGTACCCGGAGGACCATAGAACAAGACACCGCGAGAAGGCGCAAGACCAAACTTGAGGAACTTCTCTGGGTGTTCGACAGGAAATTGCACGCTCTCGATGAGCTCGCGCTTGACATCCTCCAGACCACCAATGTCTTCCCAACGGACGTTGGGAACCTCGACAACAGCAACCTCGCGGAGAGCCGACGGGTTGGAGACGCCCAGAGCGTAGCGGAAGTTCTCCATGGTGACCCCAAGAGAGTCAAGAACCTCAGCATCGATGGTGTCCTCATCAAGGTCGATCAGATCCATCTTCTCACGGATCTGCTGCATGGCAGCCTCAGAGCAGAGGGAGGCAAGATCGGAACCGACATAACCATGAGTCTCCGCAGCGATCTGCTCCAGGTCGACATCCTCTGCGAGCTTCATGTTCTTGGTGTGGATCTGCAAGATCTCCAGACGACCGGTTGGGTCTGGGATACCAATGTCGATTTCACGGTCGAAACGTCCGAAGCGACGCAGAGCAGGGTCGATGGAGTTGGGGCGGTTGGTGGCGGCCATGACGACGACGTTGGAACGTGCCTTCATGCCGTCCATCAGGGTGAGAAGCTGGGAGACGACACGGCGCTCGACTTCGCCGTTGGTCTTCTCCCGCTTGGGAGCGATGGAGTCGATCTCATCGATGAAGATGATGGACGGAGCGTTCTTCTCGGCCTCCTCAAAGGCCTTGCGGAGGTTCGACTCGGACTCACCAGCCATCTTCGACATGATCTCCGGACCGTTGATCAGGAAGAAGAAAGCACCGGTCTCGTTGGCGACGGCACGAGCCATCAAAGTCTTACCGGTACCCGGAGGGCCGTACATGAGAATACCACGTGGAGGCTTGATACCGATGGACTTGAAGAGCTGCGGGTGGCGCAGAGGCAGCTCAACCAGTTCACGAATCTGGGCCATCTGCTTCCGGCAGCCACCGATGTCGTCGTAGCCGACCTCGTTGAGGTTACCCTCCTCGTCCTCGCGCTGGATGGGTTCACCCTCGCAGTGGATGATGGTATCCTGTGCAACGATACCGTACTCTGGGGGATCAACCTCGACCACCTTGAACTCTACTTGTCTCATACCACCACGAACGGTGAACAGGTCACCCTGCCGAACTGGTCGGTAGGCCTCGCGGAAGTATGGGGCAAGGTAGACGTCGAAGAGAGAGCCGGTGAGACCTTCGACCGTGTCTGCGATGGGTAGAACAGCGATACGCTTGGCCTGTATTGCAGGTTATGGTTAGAACGGGCCCAAGTCCATAAGGCGGGGTTGTGTTCAACTTACATATTTGATATCCGGGCATGGGTGGACGGTGATGATGTCTCCATGTTTGACGCGCAGGTTATGTCTCACGACACGGTTGATACGAGCGCTTCCATCATCGAGATCGTCATCCGCGAGCACGATCAGGACGGTGTCTCTCCGCTTCTTGCCCTTGACCAAAACCGTATCGCCCCTGAAGAGCTGCAGGGTCTCCATGGTGTTGTTCGAGAGAGCAATGACGGAGTTGTCATCGTTGACGGCATCAGTCACACTGTGCGCTCCTGTCAGCGCCGTCCCAGCAGGGCGACTGGAAGAAGTGAATACTTACATCAACGAGTTGGGCTTCTTCTTCTTCTTGAGGATGGCTGTCGAGGTGTCGAGCTCCTGCAAAGAAATGTTAGTACTGCACGACCGGGTGGCGTGTCAGATGAAGGGAAGCGTACTTCTTTCTTCTCGGCGCCCGAGGGGTCACTAAACAGGGCTGTTAGCATGATGCCACACACAGCAAAGGCGTAGGTGGGGCAGGAACGTACTTGAGGTTCACCCTCTTCTTGGAGTGGACATGATCTGGCTCGTAAGACATCTTGCTGAGGCGATGCGAAGTCGCGGTGGGATATGACCAGCTGCGATAATAAAGTCGATGGGGATGCCGGGAACGTCACTAGACGACGCAGAAGTCCCGGAGGGGCAGACGAACAGGAGGGGAAAAGCTTGGTGGGCAGAGACCAGCTGGGAGAGAGGGGAAAAGGGCAGGGTCCAGCAGACAAGAGATGTCTGGAGGAGGGGACGGTGGGTTGGAGATGGAGGAGAAGAGAGAGTTGGAAGAGGGACTGGAGGTTGGCAGCGGCAGCTCCAGTTATGAGGTGACGATGTCCAGTGAGCGGTGGTGACCTGATGACTTAGCAGGGTCCGGCGGGCCAGAGGCGACGGGTGCGCTGCGCTGTCCGCGGCGGGACAGAGGCTGAGAGGCCACCTCAGCCCCGGTTTTGCCGCCACCGCCCAGAAGCGTATGGAATCCCTTGGACTGATCGCCAGGCCTGCCTCGCCGTCGGGCCACGACAGCCGCTGCAGCCTAACGGGCAGAGTTTTTCTCGTCGTCTCGTTTGCTGATCTCGATGCCGTGCAGCGCGATGCGGGGACCGACACGGCTCCGCACCCAAGAGGGCGCGCGACACCACCTCAACCTCAACCCCTTCCTAATCGGGTTGTCACGGCGCAGGCTCTACGAGATAGATACCACTTTGGTATCGCCTTACGCGCAACCCCTTGTAGGAATCCATCCAGGAACCAGACGCATGGAATGACGATTTCCATTTAATTGCTCTGGTAACCATGGTCGGGTTCACCAATCATGTCTCATCCTTTCTGTTATTTACGCTAGGTGTATTATCATAGTGATAACCTCTGTTATATGAGGGGTCCTAAAGATGATACTGTTCTCCTACCATACAGCAGGTAGGAAGGGGACGCACAAGGGACAGGGGCGAATCTTTGCCCCATCCTGACAGCGCGCCTTGACAGGCAAGGGGAGACAGTGGCAAGCTAGAATCAGGTACTGACTCAAGCGAAGCATGGGTATGTCTGGTCTATATTGACACACGCCATGATCTTACCGGATTACGTCTACGTGAAGTCTAGGAAGTTGAAATGCACAACCCAATCTACACCTGAACCGCGGTCACTTTGGAGGAAAAGCATCTAAATACCCTGCTAGATACCTGAGTACCTCTCTTAGTAAGCATCTAGAGTTGTAGGAGATAGGGAGGATAAAGTTAAATATAGTGTGCATAATCTATAAGCCTGGGGGCGGAAAGACAATAGCAGACCGGGATGAGCTAAGAGGCTTCTGCAGATAGGCCTCCGATTCATCAATAATGGTAACAGTACTACTATCTGCCCAATAGTACATCCCTGCCTAGCACCTTTCGCAGATTGCTATTTTACCCTCATGTGCTTTTGAAGCTATTGAAAGGTGGTGAGACAATATGATAGGTAACAGAGCCTAAGTGAAGTCAGTCATGATCATAAGAAAAGCAGCAAGATGGGCGGCTTGGCAGGGGACCCTGGGCAAGGAAAGGTTTTGGCAAACCTACTACTGCACTGTAGTCCCCGGACGAGGTATCGATTCACGCTGCATCGTAACCCGCCTTGTCCGCTTCATTCAGAGACCACCATCCATTCTGTTTGCGTCGTCAGCTATGCTGCAATAGAAACTCTCTGTGACTCGAACAATGGGACCGGTACCGTACCTAGCGACAAGCGCTCAGTCCAGGAACATATCAAGTTCTGATATGGAAATACGGTAGATTACGTCTTTAGCATAATTATCTCTGTGGAAAGCAGACAGAATAACAGACTGTACTCCCCAGGAAGCTCAGATAAGCTCCCAGCGGGCTATATCCAAGTATATTAGTCATGGCGATCATTAATGCTGGAGAACGATCATTGAAATGCAAATATATTCATAGAGTAGATTATACTAGCTTAACTTTATCAACTTATTGTGCCACCATGCGCTTCGGGAAGTCCTAGTAGTTGAATTTGCAGCTCCTCGAGAGAAACGGCAGTGGCGGCTACCGTGTATCTAGTGAAAATTAAGCGGATGGAGCTGCGTTGAAGCGGCTGGTGCTGGTGAGAATCTCTGTTGCTCTGGATATCTGGATTGAATGTCTATTTGCTTGATAGGAAGATAGGAATAACGTCGAATTAGTAACTGTACACGACATAGTCATCACATGGACAGCAATAAGAAGCTACGTCGACCAGGTGCCTAGTAGATAGCTTGTTGATATCTAAGGTAGATGCGTAAAACAGATAAGCCTCCCTTCTCCAAAATACCGTTGTATGTACAGTACCTGAACCATGTCAAAAGAAAAAGTCAGATGTCTCCTGATTTACGCCTGAAAGGTCACAAGACGATGTCTATTACCATCAGAAGATAGCAGCCTGTCTCCTAGTCCCAGTCGTCCATCTGTTCGGCTTCCAGCTCCACCGTTTCATGTACATCGTTCCAAAATCCAGTCACCGTTCGAAGATGCACAGATGAAGTAGCCCACTGGACGGTGTGCTTGATTCCAACCGTGATATATGCCTCCGTGGATGGCGAGTTGATTTCTTGATCTCCACCGAATCGGTATCCGTATCACACGAGTCGCTTTCCGGCTCGATATCCTGAGAGTGGTTGGATTCCACAGATGGCGTACGCCACTCTATGGTAAACTGATCCGCCTCGTTCCCGATGTTATCTCGCACCGGATCATAGAGCGTTCTCATGTAGAGGCCGACCGGCAGCCCGAACTTGAATCCCTCCGTGCTCGTGTGCCCCCTCATCTGGTAGCTTATTTTCACGTACAGTCGGCAGACGGGGGGCTGGCTAACGAGCATCCGTCGCCAGCTCGCCTCCCGTCGCCTGTACGCCTCTTCTTTCGACTCGTTCTTCCAGTCAAGCTTCTGACAGACTTGGCTGCCTCTCAGACTACACCACCCGCCTCCGGAAAGGTTGAATATGGACGGAAAGGCGGCGTGCAGGAGAGGGTTCACTTCCCATGGCGAGTCCCCATCATTGTCTCCGTCAGGACCACGACCGGGCTCCCGTCTGAAGAAGAGCTTCTGCTGCAGAAATGGAGACGAAGTGATTACCCGTGCGCGAGCAGGTCCCTCATGGGAGATGCAGAAGGATCTGCTCGAGTAGCTCTGTGGTGTTGAGCACCGACTCGATGGCAGTGGGCATCATGGAGGCATGGAACTGCGAATTGATCGAACGGACTGCAGAAGAGAGAAGGAGGAGAAGAAAAAGGAGAAGACCGCAAATCTGGCTACGCAATTCACTGATGCGCTTACTTTTTAGCCTATTAGACTGTTGAAAAATGGATGAATATAGTAATTTGGCCTGGCGCAGACAGAAACGTTCTATAGACAGAACCCCTGTCGATTTTCCCCTAGTTTTTCCTTTCCTGTATGCTAGATAGATCTGGGGCGAGCAAATGGCTACAGCCTGGGACAGAAAGGACAAGGATCCTGACTGCTGCGGGCCTGCGAGGCCAGGCATCATGCATGCGTTCTTGACATGTAGTAGTGGGGTCCTCCAGTCCATTGGGTACTATATAACGTGCCGACTACGGCACTAGTATTAGGTACAGTACTACACAGATACTTGATATGTATCTATTTATTGAAGCTTATGATTATGTACGCACAACTATGTAGTCCATACCGTGACCAATCTGCGTGGAGTAATGCTATTTACTCGTTGGCACCCTGCTGCATTTCGTGGCAAGTCTCCCGCCAGAACCTGTGGCTGAGGGCACATAGCGCTAGGCGCGACATTGTTGGCCTGGTATCAACCTTCGCCTGCGAGTTGAGACGCTTTTGCGAGGGGAAAGCTTCAGCCTGATCCACATAGGTTCCATGGCTCGTCGAGGGGAAGAAAGAGCCTCGCTGGCTGCCTTCTAGGCACCTCTTGTTGCGTCCCTTGTCTTCAACAGCACTGGACACCTGGAAAAGCACGTCATTAGCTGTCGGCTGGCCTTCACCCGCGGCACCCACGCAGCGTCCTGTGGGTGTGTCGCTGGTGAAGTACCACCAAATGCCAGATACCTGTGTCTTGAGAATATACCCAATCCTTTCAGCTAGGAAGGATATACGTGCTGCTCAGCATTTCTGTAAACTCAGCCACATTCTCAGTGTATCTTGCTTGTGTCTATGATGCGTCTGTTGGAGCTGCTCACAGAGCATTCCTGTGCCAAAGGGGCTGTCAGATGCGGAGTTTGTTGATCTGATGCCATTGTCATGGCGATGCAGCTATTCCCTGGAGACCCTGTGGTGACTTTCTCTGCACGCTCGTCAATCTCTTCCTGATATTTCCTGCCCACTTAACTTCACGGAGCCTGAGAAGAGAGAGGAGATAGCGCGGCATCCAGAGACCCTGGGATTCCCCTGTCTCCTGTAGGGAGATCAGGCATCCATCGTTGATATCTCCTGTTCAAGATGGAGATAAAGCCCTGGTATCCAGCCGACTACCAGCTCGCGGTCAGCAACACCTTTTCTGAAAAAGAGGTAGATGCCTTTCTCAGCATGCCGGGCTGCGCACCCCGATTTGTCTACGGGGTCCTCATGCTCCCAACGGTCCTCAAATACTACATCGACATGGATGAGAACGTCGACATTTCTCGGAACATGACGCAGGCCACATTGTTCGGCTACAAGCTATACCACTTCGCCGAGGAAAGCCCCCCCGTCATCGCGCGATCCTCGGACCCCGAGGCAGCCGTGGAGGGGATGCTCATCTTCGGCCTGGACGAGGCCCAGCGGAACTCCATCTACGATCTCGAGGGCGGGCTGATGGAGCTGGTCAGCGTGGAGGTCGAGATCTGCCAGAAGGAGCGCCATCATCACCATCTGCGCAGCATGCGTACCGTCGAGGAGGTCGGTACCTTCGCGTGGAAGGGTCCCAAGGAGGGCCTCATCGAGATGGGGACCACGGCGTGGCCGATCGACAGCTACCTGGAGAGCCAGTTCTACGAGCACATCGTGCGATCCCAGAACAGTGCCTGGTGCGAGTCGCAGTTGCCGTTGCAGTCCCAGTCTGAATCCTCCTCCGGGGAGTACAATATGCACAGTATGCAAGGTCGCGGCGGAACATCTCCCCCAAGCAGGCGACGAGGGAGCGGGAGCAGCCACAGTCGCAGCAGCCGGTTCCAGTCTTCGTTGGAGCGGATACTGGAGGAGATGCAGATCGTCGACGAATAAGGGCCCGACCGCGAGTATCCCCTTTTGCTCCGTTCTGTTTTTCACCTGACAGATGTCTTGGAGATTCAATATGATACGAACCGAAAGTTGGTATGGCCCATACACTGTGGGAGAAGATCTGTTTCGGAGACTCCCTCCTTGATTCCAATATCCTGCGACGAGAACGGAGGCCAGACAATGGGATCCAGCCACGACAGAGAAACCTTAGAGCCAGGGGATATACAAAAGAACGAAGGCTCGGTACATACAAATACACGGAGTGCAGTCTCAACATATACGGCATGCGGCATACAGCATATGGCAAACATAATCCTCTTACCTCCGCTCACGTTTGGATTCCTCGTCATCACTTGGCTTGATGTTTTCGGGCTCCATTCTCCTCCTATTCTTGCAAAGTCACCACGGACTCGAGTCTTCGACCTTGCATATAACGTTCCCACTTCCTCTCCTCAGGACTCCCAGCTCACAGGGAGAGAGAGCCATGTGTTTATTCTCTCAACTTGTCATCACCATCATCATGTTTCCCTTTTTTTATTTCTGTCTTTTCCAATCATGTCAGATACCCCAGCGTTTTTTTCCTCAGGCGGTTGCTTTAAGTTCAAAATTTTCTTCTTCTGTCTCATTCCTAGACTACGTACCTACTACCTAGAGAGAGAGGGAGAGGGAGTGAGAGAAAGGGATGTAAATAGTCATTCCAGCATCACAATGCAGATACAGATACAGCTAAAGATGCAGATACATCATCCATACCCAGTACCGTACCTTCCACTTTCTAAGTAGGTAGTGTTCGATATATTTTATTCTTCCACTTCCAATCTTCCTTATATAGTACTGTACTGTACATGTACATACCTTATGATCTCCAAAAGCGGAGATATCACACACACGCACACACACACGCGCTCTCTCTCTCTCTCTCTCTCTCTCTCCCCCCGGTCAACCAACCAACCAATAATAATAAATAACAATAAGCAAAGCCAAGTGCGGATCCATCCGTACGTAGAAGAGGCCTGGATAGAAGAAGAAAAAGGAGAGGAGAGGAGAGGTAAGAAGATAAGATGGGACCTTATCTATCTATCTATCTACTCCACACCCCATAATACTAACTAGGTACCCACCTAAACCCCGCCGGGGCCCAAAAGAAGAAGATCCAAGTACCGTATATACATACCTAAGGATAATTATTATCGGAATGGATCCCCACGGTAGTAGTACAGGTACTACTACTACTACGTAGTAGTAGTAGTAATAGTAACCTGACCACAGATCCGATGATTATCATAGATAGCCCCGCCCCGCGGGCGGGGGCCTGAACATACATTCATTCATTAATTCATTCATTCGGGCTGACACGAACACGCCACGCGGCAGTAGATCTATCTACATACAGACTGTCTTCTTCTTGTCTCTGTGGCTGGTAGGCAGGTACTGTACAGTACGTTGTGCCGACTATGCTATTATAATAATTGCAGACGTCGAGAATGTAATGTACCGTGCTGTACAGTACATTATAATGATAGCTTCCTCACGCGTGCCATGCCATATGATATATGATGTGATTAATTAGTTGGCTTGGATGTACTGTAGTACATGCTCTAGTTTCTACGTAGAGAAGATAAAGGTAGAAAAAAAAAAAAGAAAATCGCTACATGATGTTATATGTCAATTAAAACAAAACAAAGAAACAATTTTGGCATCAGGAAGTGTGTGTAAGAAGTCCTAGCCCAATGGGTTCTATGTAAAGCAAGTCTGTATTCACATATCCATATATACATATAACAATTGCATATAGCGCAGCAGGGATCGTTTCGACAAAAAAAAAAAAAACTTGACAAAAAAGGAGGGTATGAGATAACGACCAAAGACGCTTGAAATATATACCCAGGAGGCCAGACCAGCGATCGTCTATATGATAGCATAGGTATCCTCCCGCCTTCTATGGGCCATACTCCCGATCTTCTTTCATCTATCATTGAAGCGGAGGAGAGAAAACAAGACCACGAAGGAAAGCAATATACATATGTACAGTACATACCGATGTACGGGAGCAGGAATCACAGCGAAGTGGCAGTCGCCTTCCACGAATCATACAACCCCCACGCTCCCGCGAGGAAGCTTATGAATCCCGTCAAGCTATCGGGGATCCCGATGCCCTTCTCCACGCTCCAGTGGAGGCACAGCGGCGCCCAGCAGATGCTGTTCACCAGCTTCTTCCGCCACGCGCGGATCTCCTGTCTGCGCGCCTCCCGCTCCTCTTCCGAAAGTTGCAGCGTCGCTGCTGCCTTCTCATCACCACCCCCTGCTTTGACTCGCTTCCGTTCTTCTTCGTCCCTCCGCTTGGCGATCGCGCGCTCCCTCCCCAGCTTCACGAACTGGAGCAGCACGTGGCCGAGCCACGCGCGCGTGCTCCAGAGGTACCACTTATCGATCCCACCCCAGCGGTCCACGAGACGTTTCGGGAGGATGCCCTTGGAGGCGAGATACGCCACGTTCTCCAGGGCCTGGTAGACGACGTTCATGAAGACCTGGAGCAGGACGACGGCGCGGATGACCGGATCGGCGGGAGGGGATCGCAGGGTCGCGGAGCCCCAGGTCCAGAGCGGGAGGAGGCCGAAGAGCCGGAGGGTGTAGCGGGTTTCGGAGAGGAGGGAGGACAGGGCGAGGAGCGGGGGTTTCGATGACGATGGCTGTGACGGGACGTCTTCTGGCTTAAACGACGACGGCGATGACGACGCGGTTGCTTTTCTCCGTGCTAGCTGGAATAGAAGCAGCCGGAGACGGGCCCGGAGCGCGGCGACGGCGGCCGACGCAAGCAGGTAGTGCAAGGCATGGGACGAGTAGCCTATGGCTGCAAGGACGGAGTCTTGACCGGCGGATGTGGAGAGGAGGCTATACGTCCATATATGCGGAGAACCAGCGCCGGGTTAGCGATCCGATTCGTAGGCAACGAGGCATAGCAGCTCTGATGAGCTGCAGAACAGAGAAAGTACGGAGAGCAATTGAACTCACGTATCCAGCCGCCGGACGGTGACGTCGGTGGTCGAGAGCGCTGAGCGCAGCGCAGGCCGGAGCGTCGTCGCTGGGGATGATGACGAGGGCGGCGGCGGGTTCGGCCCCGCGGGGTCTATGGGCTTCCCCGCAGACTCGGAGGGGTCGACGGTCTCTTGGGGTTGATGCGGGGGTTGCGCTGGCTCCGCCATGGTATTCTTGTCTTCGCAAAGGCCAGCTCCTCAGGAGGTTGGGGCAGAAGGCGAAAGGCCAGCGTCCGCCTTATCTATCGGAACGGAGCACAGGCTCTCCAGCGCAGCGCACCTGGCGTGATGTTTCGCCGGCGCAGCGGAGCCGAGGCTCGGAGGCCGGCAGTCCCCCTGACGTCACGTGTGCGTGCGAGGATCGGAGTCTCCTGGACACGCATCTGCGGCGGCAGAAGTCGGTAGTGAATAGAAGGATATGGTCTCGTGGGAAGTGGATCGAAGGCCTTCATGAAGCACTTTGCATGTTGCATGTTAAATTTAGCAGCAGAAAGTGTGGTCATAGCAAGTATCAGCTTCCGCTGAATGCATCACATGTCGTATTACATACATACATACATACATAACAGTACAGCATCTATGTCGTGCCTCAAGCGTATCCCTTGGTTCCAGCACCGACAACGCCTTTCATAAATCGTAATTCTGCCCATACGGAGCCGTAAAGGTTCCTTTCACGGATTCATAATGATATCCCTGGTGCCGCTTGTTATCCCTTCCTCTGTCAACGCGACCCCTCCGCGGACTCCGACCTCGTCCTGTTCCGACTTGGTATCATGGCACTGATCATGTTTTTCGGCAAGCGGTGGCTGCCTCTGAGTGTTGGTAGCATGTGTACTCCCTGGGGCTTTCTGCAGCATCGTCTCGGAGCCGGTACGGTGTTGATGAGCCGGGGGAGCCCAGAGGGATCGATTCTTCCTCTTGGTCAGGAAGATTCCGCCACGTTGCGTGGGCGAAGGCGCGTGCGACTTCGGTGCGAGGCCCTGTGTCGACTCACAGCTGCTGTCATGTCGCGTTGCTGACGCTTCTGTGTCTTTCTCAGTCCCCGACGATCCATTTCTCTTTTCCAGAGAGGCTTCGCCATGTTTCTGGGACGATTGTGATTCCATGCTGTGACGTTCCATGTCACCTGTCTGCGTAGGTGCGGCCCGTGTTTTCTCATCAAAAGCGCTGACCTCGTTATCCTCCTTGAAAGGACAAGGAGCCTCTGATGGTTTGCGAGAAACGTTGAATTGCCCCAGCTTTCGGACAATATTCACATCGGAGACGCGCCTGTTCATAGCATCCCAAGCTGGAGGAGGTTGGACACTTGCTTCACTGCATATCTCATTGAGACTGGCCCAGGACCGCTCACGACTGGCAGGTCGACAGCTGTGGCAGCACTTCAAACGACAGGGTGGGTTTGGTGGTGCTGCGAGGTCGGTGTTATTGTCTTCGACGTCGGGATCGCCATTCGTCGCGTGAATGTCCTCCACGGTCTCCGTCCACACTTCGTCATCTGCGCCGTGCAGGTCAGAGAAATCAGAGAGACGGCTCAGAGTGGATGCAGGAGTAGGGTTTCTGGTTGCCGCAACGGCGTCGCAGACTCCGGCCTTTTGGAGCTTCAACAGCTCGATCTCCTTTTCAGAGTAGTGCCCTCTTTCGATGGCTTTGGTGATCCAGGGGCTGAGAGAGCTCCGGTCAGTGGGCCCAGAGTCACCGGGTTGGTAGCCTCCCGAAGAAGAGGAAGGGTCATCGTCGCCTGGAAGAAAGCCGCCATGGTCTTCCGTACAGACGTAGAGCCATCCGAGAAAGGGCTTGCGGTGGCATATGTCGCATGTCTGATCCTTCTGCGTGTCGAACTGGCGCGTCATCGTCGTGTGGGTGCAGGTCGGGAGCTGGATGCTTGCATGGGGAGCGGCCTGGACATGCTGGAAGCCGCTGATCTTACGGGGAGGCCAGCCCGACGCAAGGGCAGGAGGCCTTGGCGATGCTTCCGGCGGGTCTGAAACGGAGGAAAGACCGGGAGACGCCAGATTCGGCAGCGACTCGGTGCCTGCCCCGGGGGAGGCGTGGTATGGCGAGGACGAGAGCCGCTTTGCATCTGTCCCACCGGGATCCGCCATGATCCGGGGAGGAGACGAGGGCAGCTGGGCCGCGGGGGCTGCCATCTGGCCCGTCACCGGGAGAGGAGCAGGAGAGGAGAGAGTTCTGTGTGTTTTCTGAGGCCTCAGGCAGGAGGTTCGACATCACCCTCACGCCGTCAACAGCGAGGTAGGGTGTGGGTGGCTCAACCGTGGTACGCAGTCAGTCAAGATGAGAGATAGACGCGGAACCGGGGGACACAGGAGATTCTGTTTGATTGTTCTCAGTGCCGGTGTAGCGATGGAGGGCACCCCAGGAGGGGTATGTGAAAGAGACCTGGTGTTGTCGAGGGAGCTCCTATTCCGGCACTGGAGACGAAGCCAGAAGCGGAGCTTCCGTCTATTGCTCATGGAGCACGTGGTGATCTATGAACGGGGGAATTGAAAAATAAAAATCAAAATAACAAGAATAAAAAAAAGAAAGGTCTCCAGGAAAGATTTCCTTGTTCGACCGGTTTTCATCCTGTGGATTGGATCAACACTGGATACTGGGCCTGTTGGAGTGGTACAGTACCGAGATCTATGTACATAGGTGCAGGACGGCTGTTACAGGTGGAGAAGCCATCCGCACGGCTGTAGCATGCCTCCGTCCCAGCAAGAAGGATATCTATCAGGTTTATCTCCACCTAGCTGTGCATGGACCGAGACCAGATCTTGCGGTGGACCACTGGCCAGACCCCGCGGTCCGGGCGCGCGGGCCCGCTGGAGGAGGCTGGAGACGCTCCATCACAGGGGTCCGCGCATCCCCAGCCAGCCAGCTCAGCTTCCCAGCCCTGCCGGTGTATATCTTCCCTCTCCTTCTCAGCCCCCCGATCCTCCCTGCATTGCGCACTTCCGACGCACGACATTCTTTCCATCTGGTGAGTGCACCCACTCGAATCCACCCTCCCCGCCCCTCGCGTTCGCTGCTGGCGTCGTCCTGGCCCGACCGCCGCTCGCGACGGCCACCCTGCCCCGATCGGAAGAGCACACGTCTGAACTCCAGTCACGTCC
>ENA-UOXB01000994-UOXB01000994.1-bioreactor-metagenome-genome-assembly--contig:-NODE-994-length-14685-cov-9.661996_pt1 | contig 14685 bp, 14 predicted proteins | sample MGYA00238158_ERZ761615 | MGnify/ENA primary metagenome ERZ761615 (study PRJEB28904, sample SAMN06267902) | bioreactor metagenome | isolation source: Joint BioEnergy Institute, California, USA | place... | reverse complement strand
AAGGTATCGTTAAGTGGTTTAATGACTCAAAAGGCTTTGGTTTCATTCAACGTGACAGCGGAGAAGACATTTTTGTCCATTTCCGTGCGATTCAAGGTGATGGCTATCGTTCTTTGAAAGACGGTGAAAAGGTTGAGTTTAGCGTAGTTGAAGGCGATAAAGGCCTTCAAGCTGAAGAAGTCAGAAAAGTAGGAGAGTAATCTATTCAGTCATTACAGCGGTTTCGCTATATTGTCTGTATACACTACTGATATACTACTGAGTCAAGCCCAGCTTATCTTACCTGTGTTGAGTAAAATCAATGTACTCGGTAGAATAAGGTATTGGGTTTGACTTTTTTTATGCTCCTATGTTTGTCAATGATGTGCAGATCAAATGGCGTTTTCATCATTGTTCCTGTTGCACAGTAAGACAACCGATTATTCAACACCTATTTATAATCAATAATAAGTAGCCATTCATTTAAAAGGACATTTTTTTGAGTAATTTTACGACCTTTACTGACTTGCCACTGTCAGCTGCAACGTTACGTGCCATCAATGACTTGGGGTTTACGGCATTGACCCCTATTCAGGCAAAAATACTGCCTCATACTTTGGCAAACCAAGATGCTATTGGGCAGGCACAGACGGGTACTGGTAAGACGGCAACGTTTTTATTGACTATTATGGAAGCACTACTTAAGCGTCCTTTTGATAGCGATGAAGAACGCTACTTAGGAGAGCCACGTGCCGTGGTCATGGCACCCACTCGTGAGCTTGCTCAGCAAATATTTGAAGATTGTCTTGCCTTGACTAAGTACACATCACTTCATAGTGTGTGCATCATGGGTGGAACCAATTATGAAAATCAGCAGCATGAGCTTGATCGTCAATATGTTGATATTCTAGTAGCAACGCCTGGCCGTCTCATTGATCTTGCCAATAAAGGCATGGTTTTTTTAGATCGTGTGGAAGTGCTGGTATTAGATGAAGCCGATCGCATGCTTGACATGGGCTTTATCCCAGATATCAAACGCCTAGTAGGCCGAATGCCAGCTAATACGGATCGTCAAAGTTTATTATTTTCGGCGACTTTCAACCAAGACGTGATGAATTTAGCTTACCGCTGGTTACATGAACCCCAGTTTGTTGAGATTGAACCTGAGCACAAAACCAGTGAGTTGGTCGATCAGCATTTTTACTTATTAACGGAAGATCAAAAGCTAACAGCGTTGCAGCGCATTATTAATGATGCTACGGTAGAAAAAGTGATTATCTTTGCCAATCGCAAAGATCAAGTCAAACGTCTTTATCATAAGCTGCGCCAAGCCCATAAAATTGTCATGTTATCGGGTGACGTCATTCAACAAAAACGTGAAAAATATCTACAGCGTTTTAAAGATGGTCATGCCTCAGTTTTAGTGGCGACGGACGTAGCAGGTCGCGGTATTCATGTCGATGATATCAGTCATGTGATCAATTATACTTTGCCTGACCAACCAGATGATTATGTGCATCGCATTGGACGTACTGGTCGCGCTGGACAAAAAGGCATTAGTATCAGCTTTGTGAGTGAAGATGATGCTTTTAATATACCAGCGTTAGAAGATCACTTAGAGACTAAGTTTGCGCTTGAGCAGTGGCAAGAGTAATTTTTATAAAATAACGGTACTCAATAAAAAAGTTCCTACTATCAGAAGCGAGAGTAGGAACTTTTTTATTATTCATAGAAAAAATTGGCGTTATAGACACTTTCTAAAAATCAATGAGCATGATGCATCGTCTCAGTGTCATCACTCATATCATGCATGCTATGATCTATCTCTGGGTTCATATCGTGATTCATTTGACTCATATCAGAATGGCTACTGTGATCCATAGTTGTATGGCTGCCACCGTGACTGTGTCCACCATGCATACTAGACATGACGATGGGCGTAAATACAACTGCTAAGCCAGATATCACTAGCACAGCACCATTGAGTTGTCTTAAACGGAAACGTCCAATTTTATCACGCAACCAGCCAACGGTTTCATGAGTGGCTACAAGCATCGGCACTGTTCCCAAACCGAAAACAAACATGAGTGCCGCACCGCTTATAGGATTATGAGCAACCACAGCGATAAGTAATGCACCATATACCAAACCACAAGGTAAAAATCCCCAAAGCAGACCCGCAGTCAAAGCACGTGGAAAGGTGTTTAATGGGAATACTTTTTGACGAAGGGGGCTTAGGTACTGCCAAAAACGCATACCAAACCGTTCAAGTTTATTCAAAAACGGCGCACCAAGCATGGTGACGCCAACAAAGGCCAGTACTAAGCCCAATAAAATACGTGGCAGATTGTTACCAGTCATCAATGGCTCTAGCACAGTCGTACCAATCAAGCCTGCGATCAAACCTAAAAATGCATAACTGCCCAAACGCCCAATATGATAAGTGGCAACCAGCGCACGACGTTTGGCTGGGCTTGAATCTTTCATCGATAACCCGAATGCGGTTACAAGACCGCCGCACATACCTAGGCAATGCGGAGAGCCAAAAAACCCCATGAGTAACGCGGCAACAAGTAAAGCTGTGGTCATAGAGGGCATCTCCTAAAAAAGAAAACCTAATAATGTCTTTGAGAGTTAGTCAAAAAGTATGATAAGTAGCTCAATGAAAGAGGGGGACAGATTACAGTCAAAGTTTTGATATTTTTTCTTTATCAGCGTGATCGGCGAGTTCTGTACCGGTACTGTCTGATTCTGGGTTATTGATGTTCGTCACAGTCAGCTCGCTCTTCTGGGAAGTAGGCTCTACATGCGTATGAGCTTGCATGGTTTGCCTGCGCTCTTGGCGGTCGTCCAAGATGATACGTTGTGAGGCGTTGTCCAAATCTTCGAACTGATTTGACTTGACGGCATATCGTACGGCCCAAATGGCAACCACAAACAGCATGAGACTTAATGGAATTAGTAAAAATATACTGAGCATGGTAACTCTCTTAAATAGCGGTTTCCCTGATCATTATACACCCATTGTCAGTGTGGTGATGAATGTGAGGCAAATGAGTATTATAAAATATGCTTTTGTAGACCAACGTTTGCCACTATTCAGCCGTTGTCTTTTCAGCATCACCTCTTGGCGTTAGCAACTGTTGTGAAGTCACGTCTCTAGCCTGACGGCAATCTACCTGCGGTCGTATCACATCACGCAAATAGGCGGCAACTTCATAAACAGCACGTCTTGAATGGCTCAGGTTTTGTGCAGGTTTCATCCAATCACGATTGACAGGTAAAGGAGCACTAAGCGGCGTACTATTGATACCATTTAAAGCAAATTGTCTACGTGCGCGTGCCATATGGTAGCTATCGGTAATGAGGTACACATGATGCAGAGGAATACGTTTGGCAGTAAAGCGCGCGTTTTCGCAAGTATTCATACTGGCATTTTCGCTAATCAGTCCATCGATGCCATGCTCAATAAGCCATTGACCGAGCCATGGTGCTTCAGCACCGCTCAACACAATCGGCAAAGGCAAGTCATGGTAGGCGCTAGCAGCCGTACGAGCACGATTGAGACTGTAGTTATTGAGGATGATTTGATTGTTATTATTATTGGTTAATCCTCCTCCCAATACTACGTAAGCAGTCGGTGGCGAAGTCATCGCCATGCCAGACACTTTAGGTAACGGTAGCAGAGTAAATAGATAAACAATCGTTTGAGAAAACAACGGTGTGAATAAACTGATAATCACTAAAATAACCGTCGTTGAACCAAGCACAAAAGTAATATTGATAATACGAAACAGCTTCATCATACGTTCAGCTGAACGCAAATAATACCGCCACAATCTTTTAGATAACGGTTGCTCAGATGACCGTCTTTTGGATCTTGACGATTTACGCCACATACTCATCATATCCAACTGAGCCATCCGTATTTACCCAAACTGGCTCACGTGATAATTGAATGGCAAATTTTTCAAAAACAACCGTGGCGATATATTTTTGAGAGGTTGCCACGTCATATTGGGTTGCTTGATAAGGCGTATGATTAGTCAGTACTAAGGCTTGATGTTGATGAGTAACGATGGGTGCAATGCCGCCACCTTTTAATCCTGCTTGCTCAATCAGCCATCCTGCTGCAACTTTGACCATGTCATCAGGCATGGGGTAGCCAACGATAGTAGGGTAGGTGGTTTGTAATTGGGTGAATTGCTTTTGAGGTATGATAGGGTTTTGGAAAAAGCTACCGCAATTCGGTAGGTGTTTAGGGTCGGGCAGTTTTTGCTGACGGATATCTATGATAGCCTGCATCACATCTACAGGAGTCACTTGCGTACGGTCTTGCTGCTCAGCATAGCGCTGTGCAACTGTTTTTACATCTCCATAACTGGCTAAGACTTTGTTGACATCAGTATGCAATCTAAACCCAACGCAACTGATTAACCACGTATTGGGTGCACGTTTAAAGATACTATCACGATAGCCGAACTCGCAATCAGCTGTGCTTAACTGATGCCATGTTTTGGTTGGTAAATGATAAGCGCGTACATACTCTAAGCAATCTTCTAGCTGAACACCATAAGCACCGATATTCTGTACAGGAGCCGCTCCAGTAAGACCAGGTATCAGTGCAAGATTTTCAAGTCCATACCAGCCTTGGCTTACCGTATGTACCACCAAGTCATGCCAGTTTTCGCCTGCCATGACCTCAATGTCTACGTACTCATCGATTTGCGCTACCAAAGTAATACCGCGCATTTTCGGCTGTAAGACGATTGCGTCTAGCTGCGCTGGCAATAAGACATTGCTGCCACCAGAAAGTACAAATAATGACTTCTGACTTATAATGTCTTTATAACTTGCCATAAAAACGTCAAGCTGCGATTCATCTGTTAATTCTACGACCGACCCAGCTGCACAAGCCAATGCCATTGTATTACTATGCGATAAATCCACCGATGACTCAGAAAGTAATCTGTTTGGAAAATCAATGTCTATGGTAGGCTGAGCGCTACTATCGAGATGTAAAGTTGAGGTCATAACAGAGCCTATGTGGCGAATAAATGGCAAACTATGCGGCACTTATTATAAAGGATACAAAACATAAAAGGCGCATAAATTAATACTCAAGCCTAGCAAGCTTTCCAACTCTCAATCCAAGCTTGAGCACTTGACTCAATACGTTCAATTACTTCTTCGAAGTCATCGTTATCGCCTTTATAAGGGTCTGGAACATCGTCACCGCTATATGTAGGATCTTCTTCACTAAACAAAGCAAGCTTAGCCAAATCATCTTCTGAACCTTCCAAACGCTCTTTCATGGCTTGTAAATCAGCTAAGTTTTGCGCATCCATTGCCAAAATTAAATCAAAATTTCGAAAGTCATCATCACTTACTTGGCGCGCAACCAATTTATTTATTTTATAACCGTGCGACTTTGCATGTCGTTGTGAGCGCTCGTCAGGTGCAGAGCCTACATGACCATCACTTGTGCCTGCTGAATCTACTTTAATCGATAAGCCAGCAATGGCTGCTTGCTGACGAAAAATCTCCTCAGCAGTGGGAGACCGGCAAATATTTCCTAAGCAAACCAACAGTACCGACGATGGCGTACAAGTTTTTAGCAGCATAATATGACCTTTCATAACAAAAAAAACATGCCATAAGAAACCCACGTAACGTATGTGGCCCTTATTAACATGCAATCGATTAAAAACAGCTATCAGCGTAACGCGTAATGCCTTGAATGGCAAGGGCAGAGGCTGAACAATAGGGTCATCTGATAGCGTGATGTAAGGTTTTGATGGTTTTAATCTTGCTTACTTTTAAACCGTTGAATGTCACGGCGCTCTTTTTTATTGGGTTTATTGTCGGGCCTGGCAAGGTTGGCAAGTTTGCGCTGCTCGGCATAATAAGCGCGGCGCGTTTCACTTTCCTCAGTCTCTGAATATAAGACTTGAGCCGCATCGGCATTACCACGTTGGGCAGATAGCGCCTCAACGATGACGGTTTTTTCAGTCATCGCAGTGGCTGAACCTTGACGAATCGTTAATTCATCACCGACCGCAATCTCTTTACTGGTTTTCACCCGGCTACCACCATAGTGCACCCGTCCACTTTCGATGGCCTGTTTAGCAAGCGTACGCGTCCGATAAAAACGTGCTGCCCAAAGCCATTTATCAAGACGAATTCTAGCAAGTGCTTGATTTTTATCATCAATGTTGTTTTTCATAATAATTACTCTGTATTGATTTCTATCTCTATTTAAAACAAGACAATACTAATAATATTAGGGCGAATTTCGTATTTGCAAATGGATCTTGTCATTGAGCATAGTAAAGTTTGCATGATCATTGAAATAAAAAAAGACGTGGAAGAGGACCTTATTAAGACGATCTCTTCCTTCTGTATTCTGATAAAAAGGGTACGTTTTTAGTAGGTGCAATATGGAAAACTAGTTACACCATTGCTGCTCACAAGGCACACCGTCATGGTTACCATCCATTTTGGTATTGGGACAGTTATTACTAAAATAGGTGGCTTCTGCGCAAGAGGTCATCTGCGAGCAATGTTGTCTGCCATCACACGTAAAGCTTGGTGCAGCTGGTTTTGTACTTAATACTGGCTCTGCTATTGGGACTGATGCTGTAGATGGGTCAGAATCAACGTACGTTGGTGATATGTCGTTAAAATCGGTAGATGGAGAATTAGTGGCAGTTGGTATATCGATTACAGCATCAACTGTAGACCCACTTATGGATGTTTTAGGTTGAAGGGTCTTATAAGCTAAGAGCGCTAAAGTTAATAAAACTATGACCATTATTATGTTTTTCATAACTGCCCAATATCAATATGTCTAATATAAATGAGAGAGGGCTAAAAACTAGTACTCTCTATCAATTCATCAAAGTCAGTTCTTTAATCCATTAAAAAACTGACTTGCTAGATGATCGTTTGTACTTATTTCAAAAACAGCTGATATCCGATATTGTCATTTAGCATGGTACAGTCATAACCAATATCGAGTAGGGCATCTTGTAGTTGGCGCGAGTTGCTTTCAGTGGCTTGCAAGCCGACCAAAACGCGCCCTTCAGCAGCGCCATGATTGCGATAATGAAACAAGGTGATATTAAAGTCATCGCCCAATTTTTCTAAGAACGTCAGCAAAGCGCCCGGACGCTCTGGGAACTCTACTTTTAGCAGCTGTTCGTTTTCGATATGAGCATGACCACCAATCAAATGACGGATATGCGATTTGGCAATATCATCATCTGTTAAGTCATGAGCTTCATAGCCGTCAACTGCCAATTGATTACTAATGGTTTGTCGTTCTTTTTCGCCTTCTTTTAAGGCAATACCGACAAAGATTGCTGCTGGCTCCATAGAATCAGGTGATTTTTTGCTATTAGCACGGTAATTAAACTCAGTAATGTTGCGTCCATGTAGACTGCGGCAGAAGTTCAAGAAAGCACCCGTTTGCTCAGGAATGGCCACGCCAAAAATGGCTTCTTTTTTCTCGCCAATTTCGGTACGCTCAGCGATATAACGCAAACGATCGAAGTTCATATTGGCACCGCAGACGATGCCAACGCAGTTTTTGCCTTGTAGATTGTTCGCTTTGATATATTTTTTCATGCCAGCCACAGACAAGGCACCAGCAGGTTCGACAATGCTACGGTTTTCTTCAAAAATGTCTTTGACGGCGGCGCAAACTTCATCATTGGTACAGGTAACGACTTCAGGCTCGACCACAGGACCTGAGCGATCACTTTTTTGCATACGTACCACGTCAAAAGGTAGCTCGCCTATCTGCGCGACTGCGACGCCATCTACAAACAATCCGACTTGCTCAAGCTTAACGCGCTCACCTGTTTCAAGTGCTGCCTTCAAGCAGGCAGATTGATCCGCTTCTACCGCAATGACTTTAACATGCGGCGCGACTTCCCCTAAAAATGCAGCAACCCCTGAGATTAGACCGCCACCGCCTACCGCTACAAAGACATAATCCATATTACGCCACTGCTGAGTCAGCTCTAAACCAATAGTGCCTTGTCCAGCAATAACCAGCTCATCGTCATAGGGCGGGATAAAAGTAAGACCTTCGCGCTCGGCACGCTCAATTGCGTAACGATTGGCTTGATCAAAACTATCGCCATGTAAATCGACATTACCGCCCAGTGCTTTCACCGCATCTACTTTGATGTCTGGCGTGGTGGTTGGCATGACGATGATGTTATTAAGCGATAACTTGCGGGCAGAATAGGCGACCCCTTGCGCGTGGTTGCCAGCCGAGGCGCAAATCACACCACGTGCTTTTTGCTCGTCGCTCAATTGGCTAATACGGTTATAGGCGCCGCGCAATTTGAAGGATTTTACGGGTTGCAAGTCTTCACGTTTGAAGCGAATATCGTTGGCAAAACGTTGAGTCAACTTGGGTGCCGCTTCAAGTGGTGTTTGAATAGCAACGTCATAGACGGTGGCTTGCAAAATGGCTCTTACCCAACGTGACAGCATAGTAATTCCTAAACAAAATGTAGATGAATATAAGAAGTATGAATGAATATAAAAAATGAAATAGATTAGCCTATGCTGATTTTGATTGTCTTGCAAGACACAATTGCATTTTTTGCTATGATTGACGGCTTTAAGAATGAACCAGTAAAAATTAGCGGCGCAACTTAATAAAATTCTTCATCAAACGCTTGACGTCTTTTCATATGTCTGTATTATTGGACATATGGAAATGACTACTGCTATCGCCAGCTTTGCTGCGCTCTCTCAAGACACTCGTTTAAAAGCCTTTCGGTTACTTGTTAATCAAGAGCCGAGTGGCTTACCTGCGGGTGAAATAGCCCGTCAATTGGACGTGCCTCACAATACTATGTCAACGCACTTGTCTGTGCTGGCACGAGCTGGATGGGTCGTCTCAAAAAGACACAGCCGGCAGATAGTGTATCGTGCTTCTTTATCGCATATGGAAGCGGTCGTTCAGTTTTTATTGCAAGACTGCTGTGCAGGACATCCGGAATTGTGTGCATCGCTTGTCAGTAGCTTGAGTGGGTGCGAAGTGGTTAAAGCAGACCATTAAGATGATTACCGACATATATTTTGATAAATACACCTACAAACCAGATGAGGTTGCTATGAAGCCATTGATTTTTCATAATCCTAACTGCGGTACTTCACGTAATACCTTAGCTATTATCAAAGCCTCAGGTGAGGAGCCAGAAGTGGTGGAGTACCTAAAAACACCACCAACGCGTGACTACTTGGTTGAGCTTTTGGCAAAAATGAACCTTTCTCCGCGCGAGCTGCTACGTAGCAAGGAGCCAATCTGTAAGGAGCTGGGTTTAGATAATGCTAGTGTCTCTGATGATCAGTTGATTGATGCGATGATTGCTCATCCTATTTTAATCAATCGTCCTATTGTGGTTACGGATAAAGGCGCGGCATTGTGCCGCCCTTCAGAGCGAGTGTTTGGTCTATTGGATACGCCAGTGAGTAGTTTTATTAAAGAGGATGGAGAGGTTATTCATCATGCACAACCTTAATAACCAAGCAGAAAAAGCAAACCTTGGATCGGCTGACTTAGAGTCGATAGAGTTAGATAGCATCAATTTTGACGAGTTGCCCAATATTGATCCAAATCACATACAACCGATTGATATTGAATCTTTGGTTGGTGCAAGTGATCCGCGTCATCCGCCCAAGATATTAGTATTGTATGGGTCTTTACGCACACGCTCATTTTCTAAACTGGCAGCCGAAGAAGCCAGTCGTTTATTGCGTTGGTATGGCTGTGAGGTCAAAATGTTTGACCCATCAGGTTTACCATTGCCAGATGATGCAGATGCCGAGCATCCCAAAGTGCAAGAATTACGAGAGCTGGCACAGTGGTCAGAAGGCATGCTTTGGGTCAGTCCAGAACGTCACGGCAGTATGACCAGCATTATGAAAGCACAGATTGATTGGATACCTTTGTCACTTGGTGGCGTACGCCCGACCCAAGGAAAAACGCTGGCAGTGATGCAAGTGAGTGGTGGCAGTCAAAGTTTTAACACGGTCAATCAGCTACGGATTCTCGGTCGTTGGATGCGCATGATTACGATCCCTAATCAGTCCTCTATCCCAAAAGCCTTTTTAGAATTTAACGATGACAATCGCATGGATATGTCTCCTTTATATTTGCGCCTCGTCGATGTTTGCGAAGAATTGGTGAAGTTTACTTGGCTCACACGTGGGCGCTCAGAGTATCTAACGGATCGCTATTCAGAACGCGTAGAAAGTGCTGAGGAACTCTCACGCCGCGTGAATCAAAAATCAATTTAACCTCATTACTAAATTAATGGTTCTAAATTGAGTCTACTTAAATAAGGCTGTTCAATGCTTGCACTCATTATTTTTATTGTGACTTTGGTTTTGGTGATTTGGCAGCCTAAAGGATTAGGTATTGGTTGGAGTGCATTAGGCGGAGCGTTAATTGCCTTGGCTTTTGGCGTGGTGCAATGGTCTGATGTGGGCGTGGTTTGGGATATTGTCTGGGATGCGACTTTTACCTTTGTGGCGCTTATCATTATCTCACTTATCTTAGATAAGGCAGGATTTTTTGGGTGGGCAGCGCTGCATGTGGCAAGATTGGGCAATGGGCAAGGGCGTTTGCTATTTCCTATGATTGTTATCTTGGGTGCGTTTATATCGGCATTTTTTGCCAATGACGGTGCCGCGTTACTCTTGACACCGATTGTTATCGCTATTCTACTACGTTTGAATTTTTCACCACCCTCTGCACTGGCTTTTATCATCGCGACGGGCTTTATTGCCGATACAGCAAGTCTGCCACTGGTGACGTCTAATTTGGTCAATATTGTCAGTGCCAATTATTTTGATATTGGTTTTGGGCGTTATGCAGCGGTTATGGTGCCCGTCAATATCGTCTCTGTGATAGCAACATTAGCAGTGTTGTGGATTGCATATTATCGCCATATTCCAACGCATTATTCAATTGCCAATCTGAGCAAGCCTGAGTCCGCTATCGAAGATCCTTTAGTGTTCAAAGCCGCTTTCCCATTGCTGGCATTATTATTGATGGCTTATTTTGCAACTGAGTCATTGGGATTACATATCTCACTCGTCACTGGCGCGGCGGCCTTACTCCTGATGGCAATTGCAAGTCGCTTTTGGCAAGGTGGTCGCGGGGCAGTGGTGTCCGTGCGTGATGTTGTGCGTAATGCACCTTGGCAAATTGTACTGTTTTCGATCGGCATGTATTTGGTTGTTTATGGCTTAGGAAATGCAGGACTCACCGATTATGGCGCTCAAATTTTAAGTTGGCTGGGGCAGCAGGGCGCAATGACAGCAACGTTAGGCACAGGATTTTTGTCTGCCATTGTGGCGTCTATTATGAATAATATGCCATCCACACTGGTTGGCGCATTGGCCATTGATAGCGCACAAGTACCGGCAGCGACTCGAGAGTTGATGATATATGCCAATGTGATTGGTAATGATTTGGGGCCAAAATTCACACCCATCGGTAGTCTGGCGACTTTATTATGGTTGCATGTATTGGCAGAAAAAGATTATAAGATCAGCTGGGGCCAGTATATGAAAATTGGACTACTTATCACGCCGCCTGTACTATTAGCGACGTTACTGGCTTTGGTCTTTTGGTTGCCTTATTTGTCAAATGTTTAAACTTAATCCAAAAAAACAGTATGAGCTGAAACTGTGGTCGGTTTAAAATTTAGAAAAAGGATTACGCTGACATTCAATAAAGTCATCGGTTATAATAGCCGCGCATTTTATCTCTTTTAGCTTTCTACTTCTTTTAAGACGATACGTTTATTTTACCAAGGATTTATAATGAGTGATCAGCAAGCACAAAAACAAGCCGCAGCCAAGGCTGCTCTAAGTTACATTGAAGACAATATGATACTTGGGGTAGGAACAGGTAGTACGGTCAACTGTTTGATTGAGCTGTTGCCGACGCTAAAGCTTGCCGGAGCTGTTGCAAGCTCGCAGGTAACGGAAGACAAATTACGTGCGCTTGGTATAGAAATCGTAGATTTAAACTTTGCGGGTACGCTTGATGTTTATATTGATGGCGCTGATGAAGTCAATGAGCATCTGCAACTGATAAAGGGCGGCGGCGGTGCGCTCACTCGCGAAAAAATTGTTGCGGCGGCTTCAAATAAGTTTGTATGCATGGTTGATGCGAGCAAAAGTGTCGAAACACTAGGCCGCGCGTTTCCGGTACCGATTGAAGTACTACCACAAGCACGCTCTTATGTGGCGCGCCAGTTGGCTAAATTGGGCGGTGAGCCGGTCTACCGTGAAGACTTTGTCACTGACTATGGCAATGTTATTCTTGATACGTATGATTTAGACGTCAGAGATCCAGTAGCGCTTGAAAAAGCGTTGAACAATATCGTTGGTGTCGTCTGTAACGGTATTTTTGCTGCTAACCAAGCAGATGTGCTGCTAAAAGCTAGTAGTAACGGGGTTGAGACACTAATCCGTTAAACACTGCTCCGTTAATTGAGCGTTAACGCTTGGATAAATACAAAAAAGGCAGACCACTATCAAGGTGATCTGCCTTTTTTATATGCATTATTTTATAAACGATTCGCGCAGAGGCTTTATTAAGACAGTTTGATTTTGTCTTTTAATAAAAACTCCATCAAGGCTTTTTGCGCATGTAAGCGGTTTTCTGCCTCGTCCCACACCACTGAACGAGGGTCATCAAGCATATCGTGAGAAATCTCTTCACCACGATGTGCAGGCAAGCAATGCATAAACACCACTTCAGGATCAGCTTTATCTAATAGTGAAGGCGTCACTTGATATGGTGCAAAACGGCGGGCACGGGTGTTTTGTTCAGATTCTTGTCCCATACTCGCCCATACATCGGTGACGATTAAGTGAGAATCTTTTGCCGCATCTTGTACGTTTTCGACCAAGCTCACACAATGAGAGAAGCGTTCCATCAGTTTTGGATCTGGCTCAAAGCCATAGGGCGCAGCCACTCGTAGCTCAAAGCCAAACTGATTGGCGGCTTGCATAAAGGACGAGCACATATTGTTGCCATCACCGACCCATGTCACGATTTTGTTTTCGATACTTCCACGATGCTCATAGTAAGTCTGCATGTCAGCAAGCAACTGGCAAGGATGAAACTCATCAGTCAGCGCATTGATGATAGGCACACTAGAGTATTCAGCAAAGGTTTCGACCTTTTCGTGACCAAAGGTACGAATCATGATGATATCGACCATACTGGAGATGACACGGGCTGAATCTTCTAATGGCTCACCGCGCCCAAGTTGGGTATCGTTTGGCGATAAAAAGATAGCATTACCGCCAAATTGACCCATACCAGTCTCAAAAGATATGCGCGTACGGGTAGAAGATTTCTCAAAAATCATACCAAGCGTACGACCAACAAAGGGCTGATATATCTCGCCCGCATGTTGCATCTTACGCAGTTCGCTCGCGCGTTTGATCAGGGTTTCTAGTTCTTGTTTGGTTAAGTCAGATAAGGTCAAAAAATGGCGCAAACTCATAGTAATCCTAGCAGTCGATCGCAGTCAGTGAAACGTTATCAGTCTTCAATAGCATCGCATTAGTGCATATGCTGGGGTGACAACAAACTTTTAGTATAGCGTAATTACTTCCAATGTAAATGTTCAATTTACGCTGAATGATAAGTCACTTAAGTAGACCATTCATTTGTCATTTTCTTGCGACCATTATGCTTGTATGCGTCTTGGTCGCATTGTTACACGGCACAATAACTCATAGCTGATGGTGTCAGCATGTACGGCTACTTCATCAATGTGCGGCGCATCTCCCCACAGCAATACCTGACTATCTAACAGATGGGCGTCCTCTGGTACAGTGCTGACATCAATGACGATCATGTCCATGGCCACACGTCCAATCACGGCGCACCGGTAGCTTTGGTTATTTGTATTATCAATAACAGACACATAAGCATCGTCACTGACCACACGTGGATACCCATCTCCATAGCCCACGCTTACTAGCGCTGTTCTAGTATCTTGCTGTGCCACCCAGCGACTACCATAACCTATTGCATCATTGGCATTGACAGTTTGCAGCGCTATGATTTGGGCACTAAAACTCATAGCAGGTTGTAAGTCTAATTCTTGCGCGCTTTTATCAATTATGGGTGAGCTGCCATATAAGATGATACCCGGACGTACCCAATCATGATGATGCTCTGAAAAATTGACGGTACCAGCTGAGTTGCACAATGAGCCTTTAATATCAGCACTAATGCTCTCTCGTAAAGCATTTAGAACATCGGTAAAACGCTGTATTTGTAACGCATTTAGCGGATGGTCGCGGTTATCAGCATTGGCAAAATGCGTGGTCAATATCAGCTGGTATCCTGCTTCATGCAGACGCTTAGCTGCTGCCATAACCCCTTCGGCGTTGAAACCTAAGCGGTTCATGCCAGTATTGTATTTTAGCCACACCACTCTGGTTGCGCTTTCAACTGGTGGGACATTGTCCAATGCCCACGTCAGTTGCGGCACATGATGAATCACGCAGCTGATGTCATGTTCAATCGCCTGCTGCCACTCATCGGCGGTAAACGCCCCTTCTACCAAACCAATAGTTTTGTTCCAGCCCAATTGTCTCGCTTCTAACGCCTCGGTAAAGGTAGCAACGCCAATACCATCTGCT
>ENA-UOXB01000992-UOXB01000992.1-bioreactor-metagenome-genome-assembly--contig:-NODE-992-length-14709-cov-7.452777_pt1 | contig 14709 bp, 13 predicted proteins | sample MGYA00238158_ERZ761615 | MGnify/ENA primary metagenome ERZ761615 (study PRJEB28904, sample SAMN06267902) | bioreactor metagenome | isolation source: Joint BioEnergy Institute, California, USA | place... | reverse complement strand
CACCAATATGCCAGAGGTACTAACCGATATAAGGGTATCGATTAGCAAACCCTTATAATGGCGTTTGACACGATTCTTGGCAGCGCTCCCTGCAATCAAAGTCATAATGGTTAAAATAAGCAATACTTCATACCATTGTTCGCGCGCAAAAATCCATGCCAGTATCAGACCAATAAAGCTGAGTTGAACGACGGTACGAATAGCGGCAACTAGTAATGTTTTGGTGAGCTGCAAGCGCAATCGCCAAGATAGGATTAGAACGATAATGATAAGGCTGCTGGCAAGAGCAATGTCACCAAAAGTTAGAAATACTTGCATATTATCTGTATCGCTCATGGTTGCTTATAATAAAAGGAGATAGTAGGAGAGGAGGCAACGAGGCTGTTCTTGATTGAGCTGGCCTTAAAATAAAAAGAAAGGTTTGAGTGCTAATATTGAAGCACAGGATTGGAAGATATTGCTAAAAATATCGTTAAAAAACGTCGCTTAACACACCTGCCTGCATGTGCCAATGTTTATCAGCTAATGGCATAATATCTTGTGTGTCATGCGTTACCCAAAGCAAGGTTCGCTGCGAATCTGCTTGCAACCAGTCAATCAGTAACCGTACCAGCTGAGCTGATGTGTCACTGTCTAAAGCGGCTGTTGGCTCATCTAATAGTAATACTTGCGGGTTTAATTGTAAAAGCCGTAAGGTGTTGACCAGCTGCCGCTCACCGCCAGATAGATGGGAGGCGTCTTGGTACAAAAAGTCAGCGCTGCGCTCTAGATGCGTAAGTTGAGCGATATGCCAGTCAATATCAAAGTGACGATGCTGATGGGCTTGCAATTGATAAGGCATTTGCAGATTGTCAATAACACGCCCTTCTAGCAATTGGGGATGCTGTGCAAGTAAAGACACCTGCGTGCGCCATTCTGTAGGGGCACTGTTATGGATACTAAAATTAGTGGAGCGATTTGATGCCCCCGAACTTTGCAAACTGACATCGCCGCTACTCATAGGCAATAAACCTGCCAATACACGCAAGAGCACGGATTTACCACTGCCAGAAGCACCTGTCAAAACCGTTACCTGACCTGATAGCAATTTGCCACTGATACCTTTTATTAAGACACGTTTTTGAGCAGACGAGGCGTTATCTGTCATCGACGGTTTTTTTATTTTCGTCAGCCATCTATGGTATGTGCTAGACAACGTGGGCGCTAAATTAGAGTGGTCTTCATCACTAGTGTGCGAAGGCGCTGCACGCTTGCTGTGTACCCAAAGGTTGTTAAATACTAGCATAGCGCTCTTCTTATACATCGGTCAGACCAGTTATTTATAGATAATTACTGATGAATAATTATTTGCCAACATGCTGGTTGATTGCGTCTTCAATCGCGTCGTGTAGCTTTTGCGGGACACGAATGGGTCGCATTGGTGCCGAGTGAGTCACCGCTTTGTCATCATTGGCTATTGATTCTGGCGTTACTTGGTTTTGTACACAAGCAATAACAATCTTGGCGTGGCTTAATAGGCTATCGTTGGTGTTAGTTTTATCAGTCGAGTCATTTGATGATGTTTGACGATGAATGCTTTGATAAAATACGATGCTGGCAGGTTTGAGCTCAACATTGTCAATACGCACATCAATGACTTCGTCTAATAGAACGGCTCTTTTGTATTGCAAGTCTGCTTGACTCACGACAAAATGCTGTACGTCGCCATTGTCCGTCTGTAAAAAATACCCATTGATACCAATTTTGGTAAACCAGTCGCGTCGGCAGTTTTCAAAGAACACCAAATGGTTGGCATGATAGACTATGCCGCCGGCGTCAGTATGATTAATATAGACATTGTAATCCGTTGCAAATAATGGTGTGATTGATGCGCCAGAGGCTGATTTGCTAGAAGCAGATTTTGTATTTTTATTTATAGTGGTTGTCATAGTGATACTCAGTAAAGTGGTTAAAAAGTTGTCACTTAAAACGTGACTGAATCAAAAGCAATATATGTGATAATAAGGGCTACTCTATCTTAAGATACAAAGCCGCGCAACAGATAGGCGGGCCTGCGTCTGTTATCATAGTCATTTATTTGCTGCTGTATCTCATGTATTCGTTCAGCACCTTACTCTAGTCAAATAGTCTAATCAATCAGTATAGGAAGGTTTATGCCCCGTTTTGTCAGTTTTAATATCAATGGTATTCGCGCTCGCCAACATCAGCTTGAAGCTGTACGAGAGGTCATCGATCCTGATGTAATGGGTCTACAAGAAACGAAAGTTCATGATGAGCAGTTTCCACTCAAAAACATAGAAAGCCTTGGCTATCACATCGAGTATTTCGGTCAAAAAGCCCATTACGGCGTGGCACTTTTGTCTAAAGTTGCCCCTATATTTGTGCAAAAAGGCTTTCCGGGCGAGGATGCGGAGGCGCAAAAGCGTTTTATCCACGCACGCTATGAGCTAGAAGGGCGTGAGATCGATGTGCTTAACGGCTATTTTCCGCAAGGAGAAAGCGAAGATCATCCGACCAAATTCCCAATGAAGCGTGCTTATTACGCTGATTTGATGGCTTATATTGATACCCTAAAGGCAGAAGGACGCTCACTCATTGTCATGGGAGATATGAATATTGCTCCAGAAGATATTGATGTTGGTATTGGTGAAGCCAATGCAAAGCGCTGGCTGAAAAACAGAAAGTCGTCATTCTTACCAGAAGAAAGAGAGTGGTATAGTAGTTTGATGTCGCGCGAGCTGACCGATACATATCGTCTGCATTATCCAGAGAGCACAGACTTATACAGCTGGTTTGATTATCGCAGTGCCGGCTTCAACGATGATCCTAAACGCGGCTTACGTATCGATCATATCTTGTGTACAGCCGACTTAGTAGATGCTTGTGTCGGAGCTGGAATCAGCTATGAGCTACGAGGTATGGAAAAACCCTCAGATCATGCACCAATTTGGTCTGTATTTGATTTAAATAAACCCTAATATTTATCAACCTTTTTTTATAACGAATACTAAAAATTGAACAATAAGGATTTAACGATGGCTGTTGGAAATGTTGCTGTACCTGATACGATCTATCCTATCGAAGGAATTAAATTAAGCGCTACAGCAGCAGGCGTGCGCTACAAAAACCGTGACGATTTGGTTGTGATTGAAATTGCTGATGCGGCTACCGCTGCGGTTGTAACGACCAAAAACACCTTTTGTGCTGCACCTGTACGTCTATTGCGCGAACATTTTGCTAAGGCAAGCCCGCGCTATCTGATTACCAATACTGGCAATGCCAATGCGGGTACTGGCGCAGACGGCAAACGCCGTGCTGCCGATATCTGTCAGGCACTAGCGACTAAAGCTGGCGTGGACATTAGCACGGTATTGCCATTCTCTACTGGCGTGATTGGCGAGCCACTAAATAGCGATGCGGTTATTGCTGGTTTAGACAATGCGCTTGCCAATCTGGCAGCTGATAATTGGGCGGCGGCAGCTAATGGTATCCGTACTACTGACACGATTCCAAAGCTTGCCAGTCAAAAAGTCGATATTGATAACGTCAGCTACCATATCACAGGTATGTCAAAAGGCTCAGGTATGATACGCCCGAATATGGCGACCATGCTTGGCTATGTGGCAACGGATGCCAATATCAAAGCTGACTTATTACAAGAGATGCTAAGCGCCATTAATGAGCAATCTTTTAATCGTATCACTGTCGATGGGGATACATCCACCAATGATTGCTGTGTACTAATAGCCACAGGGGCTGCCAGCTCAGATGTTATTGATAGCGCAGCGCATCCGCATTATCAGGCTATGTTTGATGCTTTGACAGAAGTCTTTGTACGTTTGGCGCAATTGATTGTGCGTGACGGTGAGGGCGCTACCAAGTTTATGACAGTAAAAGTCACTGGCGGCAAAACGACGCAAGAGTGCTGCGATGTGGCCTACGCTGTTGCCCATTCGCCATTGGTAAAGACGGCATTCTTTGCCAGCGACGCCAATTGGGGCCGTATTTTAGCAGCGGTTGGTTATGCAGGTATTGATGATCTTGATACAGAGCAAGTCGATGTATATTTAGATGATGTCATGATTTGCCAAAACGGTGGCGTTGCACCGACTTATACAGAAGAGGCTGGCAAGGCTGTCATGAGCCGCTCTGAAATTACCATTCATATCGATCTTGCACGCGGTAATGCCAGTGATACGGTCTATACCTGTGATTTATCATACGATTATGTCAAGATCAACGCTGACTATCGCAGTTAATAATACTTAAACTCGATAATTTTTATAATTTAATGAAAAAGCCAGAACGTAGACGGTTCTGGCTTTTTACTGTTTATACATTTTTTATTATCAATTTACACCGTCATTTAATACGCTTTATTAACATCAGTTGCAAAAGCTGACGTTACTTTACAAACCAGTTATAGAGCGTAAGCCGCTTGCGCCCCTATACTAACCTCAGTAAACAATAGACGACATCGTTGATACCTAGTAGATTTAGTACATAGTATGACTTCATTTGGTAGCGGCAGTATCGTCATAATAATCGCTAAAATTACTCGCCATGCTTTGAATGCATATTAAACAATACAAAACGTTTATAACAATAAATTCAAACAGGCAATACAGCATTTATATCAATTATCGAGGATTTAATAATGAAAAAATTAGCACTTGCAGCATTGATGACGACTTTTGCCCTTTCTGGTTGTTCTACTATGGGCGCGGACAACGAACGTACCATGGTTGTTGAAGGCCAGCAAATGAATGTTAAAGTAGTAAACATTCCAAGTTTCAAAGTAGAAATTGCACCACGTAAAGCGGTATGTGAGCTTACTGCCAATGATGGCACTAAAGTTGAATCACAGTGCTTGCAGTATCGTCAAACGTACCAGAAGAACTACAACACGCTAAACGGTAACATCCAAGGCTTCACTTATGAGCCAAACTACCGCTACATCCTTGACGTACGTCAAGAAGCTGTCACTGCTGAAGGTTCTAACGTAGTTCAGCCAGTTTGGATTCTTAACGAAGTAGTATCAAAAACTGCTGAATAATAGTTGGCTTAAAGATAAGAGCCAAACATTATAAAAACAGCCATTTATAAAAAAGCCTCTAATTCGTTAGAGGCTTTTTTATATCAAAAATAAAGACTTAGATTAACACTGACTGTAGTTAACACTGACGCCGCGTGTTGCAGTTGGAATGCGGCTGTCCGCATAGATTGCAAGTCCACCACGAGCCGTTTCTTTATACTTATCAGACATATCGGCCCCCGTTTGTTTCATGGTTTCTATGGCTTTGTCTAAAGAGACAAAGTGCTGACCATTGCCTCTACAGGCGAGGCGCGCGGCGTTAATGGCTTTGACGGCACCCATGGCATTGCGCTCAATACACGGCACTTGTACCAATCCGCCAATAGGATCGCAAGTCAGACCTAGATTGTGCTCAATTCCAATTTCAGCCGCGTTCAAGCATTTGGCGGGGGAGCCATTCATAATTTCTGCCAATGCCGAGCCTGCCATCGCACAAGCGGAGCCTACTTCACCTTGACAGCCCACTTCAGCGCCAGAGATTGAGGCGTTCTGTTTAATCAAGCTACCGATAGCTGTGGCATTTAATAAGAACTTGCGTACGCCCTCCACGCTATAATTTGGTAAAAAATCTCGATAGTAATGCAAAACGGCTGGAATGATACCAGCTGCGCCATTGGTAGGCGCGGTGACGACTTTACCGCCATTGGCGTTTTCTTCGTTGACAGCGAGTGCATATAAATCGACCCAGTCCATCGCTGCCAGCTTGTCTGTCTTTGATATAGGCTGATCTTTTTCAGCACATAATTGCACATACAAATCTTTTGCACGGCGCTTGACGTCTAGACCACCCGGCAAAATACCGCCATTTTCACAGCCTTGTTTGACGCAGTCTTGCATCACATCCCAAATACTGTCTAAGTAAGCAAATACCTCTTCTTTATCACGAAAGTGACATTCGTTCGCCAGTACCAATTCACTGATACTCAGATTATGCTGACAGCACTGATCCAAAAGCTCTGCGGCATTGTCAAACGGATAGGGAACCCGATCAATCGTTGGGTTAGCATGGTCTTCATCTGGATTGGTAGCATCTTCTTCGTTAATAACAAAGCCGCCACCAACTGAGTAATAGGTCTGCTGATAACGAGTACCATCAACCAATACAGCACGAAGGGTCAAAGCATTGGGATGGTAGGGTAGTACAGTATCATCGTACCAATAGATGTCTTGCTCTGTATCAAATGCAATGGTATGAGTACCTGAGACATTCATGATCTTATCAGAAAAAATAGGGGACAGATAATTGCTGGTCATGCGAGTGTCGATGGTGCTGGGTGTATGTCCAAGCAAGCCCAACAATATAGCGGTATCGGTTGCGTGCCCTTTTCCTGTTGCAGCCAAAGAGCCATAAAGCTCAATCTCAATCTTTTCAATAGACGCAAGTTCTGCTTGCTTGGTGAGGGATACCAAAAATAAATTTGCCGCCACCATTGGTCCTACCGTGTGTGAGCTTGACGGACCAATGCCAATTTTAAATAAATCAAAAACACTAATCATAATTAATTACCAAAAATTTGAAAGGCATCAGCGTAATGTATCCATTGCTTGAAGCACTTTTATTGAGAGTATAATAGACAGCCATCGCGCTTACTTATTTATAAAAAGTAGGTATGAGGCATTGTCTATGAAAGTCTGTAAGTCAGAGCGTGTCAGTAGTGATTGAATAATAACTTTTATTTGTTTTGAAACTCCGTTATCATGCTCGGAATCAGCGACTATGTAACATCCTGTAAGCCCTTATCGCTATCAAATATGCTTGGTTATAGACAATCAAAACCATTTTTATAGAGCATATTTGGCCCCGCACATTTATGAAAAGTAGCACTATGACAAGTCGTACTTTTAGTTTGTCATATTACAACATAAACGAATGAATTGGGATGACATATTATAGATGGGAATATCAAGAGTTGCTATTTATAAAAATGCACAGCCACCAAGTTCTATTGATTGATCTCCTGATTGCACTTAATCTCTATCTTATTACTTATTTTAGCCTGTCACTTTAGCTCACATAGGATACGCGCGCATGCCCTCTCAAAAAGATCCCTTATCGCCTTTAGAAAACAGCGCTCAAAATCAATCGGCTCACAATGTCTTGGAGACTGCGGGTATTGACTCAGACGTTAGTGGTCATCCGCATAACCCAGACTTTGAAAATGGTCGCTGGTTTCCGACATGGCGACCTTATCAGGGCAATTTAGATCGTGATCCAGTCGGCATTAATGAGTACCTGCCACCTTCAAAGAGTATTTTGCTCGGTGTACAGCATACTTTTGCGATGTTTGGTGCAACCGTATTAGCGCCGCTTTTGATGGGATTTGATCCGAACTTAGCTATTTTGATGTCAGGTATTTGTACAGTGATATTTTTTATGATCACTGGTGGGCGCATGCCAAGTTATTTGGGCTCGAGTTTCGCCTTCATTGGTCCCGTCATTGCGGTTACAGCATACGCAGGTGCAGGGTTCAATGATAATTTGAATGTCGCTTTAGGCGGTATTATGGCATGTGGTATCATTTATGCGCTTATCGGACTGCTGGTGATGAAGACGGGCACAGGCTGGATTGAGCGTTTGATGCCGCCGATTGTGACTGGTGCTATCGTGATGATTATTGGTCTAAATTTAGCGCCAGTAACCATTCAAGGTGTGTCAGCTAACCAGTTTGATGCGTGGATGGCCACATTGACGGTGTTACTCATTAGTATGGTGGCTGTGTTTACGCGAGGTATGCTGCGCCGTTTACTATTGCTAGTGGGTTTGGTACTGTCATACGTTGCCTATTTTGTGATGACCAATGTATTGGGTTTTGGATCAGCCATTGACTTTAGTGGTGTGGCGGCGGCTTCTTGGTTTGGCTTACCAAGTCTTCATACGCCGCGCTTTGAGATGAGTGCGATTATTTTAATTGCCCCTGTGGCCTTTATTTTGGTTGCTGAAAACTTAGGACATTTTAAGGCGGTTGAAGGCATGACCAAGGCGCGTGTGACGCCTTATATGGGTCGTGCTTTTTTTGCTGATGGTCTTGCAACAACTTTTTCGGCAGGATTTGGTGGGACAGGGGTCACCACGTACGCTGAAAACATTGGTGTCATGGCGGTAACAAAGGTATATAGCACGACGATATTTGTTGTCGCTGGTTTGGTAGCAATCTTGCTCGGCCTGTCACCGAAATTTGGCGCAATCATTCAGACCATTCCAGCTGCTTTATTGGGCGGTGCTTCTATCGTAGTGTTTGGTTTGATTGCAGTGGCAGGTGTCAAAATCTGGATAGACAATCATATTGATTTTAGCAAAAACAGCAACCTGATCATCGCAGCTGTCACTGTTATCATGGGCACAGGTAACTTTAGCTTGCACTTAGGCGGTTTTGATTTGGGCGGTATCGGTACGGCTACGTTGGCAGCTATCATATTAAATGCTTTGTTCAATCAAGGCTCTGAGGCGAAAGCTGCTAAGAAATCGTTGGTCAATTAATCTGCTTTACCTCAGTTTTTAATAAAGACTGCATCATTAAAAAAGCGCTTCTCTACATTGGATGAGCGCTTTTTTTGGACAAAAGATTCTGTTTATTTATATTTATAAAACCGTGCAAAAAACCGATAGCGACGCAAACCTCGAGCATCAGGTTTTAACGACCCTAAGTAGATGGCAAACATGGTCAGTAGGGCGCCGCTCCATTGCAACGTGTTGATCGGTTTGTCGAGCCAGCTATAATCAATAATCAAGGCAGCAATGGGTTCTGATAAGAGTAACAAGCCAGTCAATGCCAGCGATAGCTTAGGAATCGAGTAAGCGATTAGGCCCCAAGCCAAGCATTGCATCACTGTGCCATACACCAGTACCCAGCCAATCTCAGACCATGTATTGGGTAAAATATGACCCATATCGAACACAAACATTGGCACAAGCATCGCCAAAACTCCGCCAATACTGATAAGCTGCATCAGCATAAATATCGGTGTTGGTTCAGTATCGTGCGTCTTACGGATAAAGGTCATAGAAGCTGCCAGCATTGCGCCTGATAAAATACCCGTGACAAACCCCCAAGTGGCTGCCGTGTTATGCGCAAATTCGGGGCTACCAATCATTGCCACCCCAAGCATCGCCAAAAACAAACTGATAATTTGTACGATAGATTGACGTTCATTAAAGTATAAAAACCCAATCGCAGCTAAGAAAAAAATCTGAAGGCTGTTAAGGAGCGTCGAGATACCAGGACCGACGGCATAAATACTCTCGTGCCAAAGCGCCAAATCCAACCCTAAAAAGGCACCCGATAATAAGCCATAAAAAATAGCACGTCTTGAGCGCGGTAAACGCTGTCCCATGATTTTGGCTAATACAGCAAATACGATGCCCGACACCAATAATCGCCAAAACGACATTGCCCAGCCACCAATATCAACGTGCGCGACAATCAAACTGCCCAGACCAAATATGATACAACCAATGACCAAGCCAATAGGTGCAGAGCGTGATGAAGCAATAGCCATAGACTGTCCTTAAATCAGTATTATTTTTTTCGTTTTATGATATCAGTGCAAGTATTAACACTGGCTATATTGTCGAGGTTTTAAGCAAAAATTGAAATGCTTAAAGTACCATTTATGCTTAATCGTTAAATCGATGATCCCACCCCAGAAATTATTTATTAGGAGTACTTGTACAATTGAGTCACATCCTTACAGGAATGACATTGGCGCAAATAAGAGTGTTTGTTAATCTAGTGGTTTATAATGGTTATATTGCACGCGCCTTTATACTGAATAATTTCATACCATTAGCCTAGGTTTACTTATGTTTCGACGTTCATTATCAAAACGACAACCCTCCTTAATGTTGCGCTTACCTGTAGCAATGTCGCAATATGGCTTGATCGTTAGTATCTTGTCTGGGGCGCTGTTTATGATGCCGACGGCACAAGCCGCCAGTTGTAAAATTCCCAAGAGTTATTATAAAAATGTCGCTTGTACGGCAAACAGTAGTTATTTTTTGGCAACCAAGGACTCTGGCGCGCCAGTGGCTTTGCTGAATAATAAAGGTGTCAGCGTGGTTGACTTATCACGCTATCAAAGAGTCGATGTCAATAAGCTATCAGGCGGTTTGCTACCAGTGCAGCGCAGTAATAAAGTCGGTTATCTTAACATGCAAGGCCGTGAAGTCGTTCCTGCCATGTATGATACGCTGTCAGATAACCAAGGGTGGGCGCGTCCTGTGTCTGATGGACGTATTGTGGTAAAAAAGGATGGGAAATACGGCGTTGTTAATACCGCCAATAAAACCATTGTGCCGTTTTCAGCAGCGATTAGTGATATTGATGATTATCAAAATGGTCGGGCACGGGTACGCAAAGATCGGGCAGTCAGTTGGCTTGATAAAAATGGCAAAACGACAAGTGGGTCAGATAATGCCAATAGTGAGCCGCCTCCAGCGAGATCATCAGCTGCCAATACATCAGCGTTAAGACAACCAGCAGCGCCCAATCGCTTTACCACGCTGCAACCGCGTCAGCAAGATGGCAAATGGGGATATGTCGATGATGACAACGTCACCATGATTACCTACTCATTTGATGAGGCGCGTCCATTTTCTGATGGGCTGGCTGGCGTGCGTATCGGTAAAGACTGGGGGTTTGTCAATCTGGGCGGTGAGCTTGTGATCCCGTTTCGCTTTGCCAATAGTGGTGTGTCGGCAAATGATCGTTACAAAGGTCAGGCAGCATTCGTATTTACAGAAGGTAAGGCGTGGATTGGTAATTTAAAGAATGGCAGTAAGATGTGTATTGACAAAACTGGCACGGGTGTCAGATGTGATTAGACTCAGCGTTTAAGTGCAAAACCAAGCCACAAAAAAGGACAGTGCTCGTTGCTAAAAACCAATTATTAGAAACGAGGTGCTGTCCTTTTTTGTTTGGCAAAAAAATATAAAAAACTAGTGAGCCGATAAGTGCGCGCTAATCAAGGTAACCATATAAGGCTGATAGTACTCAGGAATATCGTGCGCCATCCCTTCGATCAGATGAAACGTAGCATGAGGAATGGTTTTAGCGACCACGCGTCCTTGTGAAGGAGGGATCAGTCCATCTGCACTGCCATGCAGCACGATAGTAGGCGCTTTGACCTGCTTACTAAATCGGCTGATAGAGCCTGATGCCAAGATAGCATTAAGCTGCTGTACAGTACCCAGCGGATGAAAGTTACGCTGATAACGCAGTTTGGCAATCTCACGCACCATACGCACGTTGACATGCCCAGGCGTACCCACCGTTTTCATAAACCAGACACTATGGCGCACAATGTCGCGCTCAGAATGGCTCTCAGGACGGTTGATGAGAGTATATAGTTGTTTGGGCTTTGGCGGTCTTAAAAACGCACGGTTGGTTGACGTAAACATCAACGCCATTCGCTGCACAAGGCTTGGATAACGTGCTGCTACAATCTGTGCAATCATGCCACCCATAGACGCACCAAGCAGATGCGTACTACCAAGGTTAAGGGCTTTAATCAAACGCGCCGTATCTTCGGCCATATCCGTTAGATTGTAGGCGACAGGTGCGCCCTTATTCGATAGCCCAGTTTGCAAGCGCATCATCATTTTGAACTGACTGATGCGTGGTAAACCCTCAATTTGGACTTTGGATGATAAGCCGATATCACGATTGTCAAAACGAATCACAAAAAACCCAGCATCAATGAAGCGTTTGATAAAGTTATCTGGCCAAAACACCATTTGCGAGCCAAGTCCCATCACCATCAATAAAGGTGGATTGTTAGGATTGCCTCCTGCCTCAACACAAAGCTCAATATTATCACCAATATCGATCATCGCCTGGTAAAGGTGATCGCTTAGGTCAGAATCGCGCCATTGATGCTCACCAAACCTTTGCCATTCAGGCGTTGGGTAATTGGTTGAATCTTCAGCTAAGGTTTCAGACAATTTGGCGTCATTGGTATCATTTGATTTTGTCATGAAGTATCCTAATTAGAGGGTCGTCTACTAAATCTCAAGCATCTCAAAATCAAGCTTGCCGACACCGCACTCAGGGCAAGTCCAGTCATCAGGAATATCATCCCATTTGGTGCCAGGCGCAATGCCTTCTTCAGGGCAGCCAAGCTCTTCATCGTATATCCAGCCGCAGACGATACATTCATAACGTTTCATAAATAGTCCTATCGATCATTACTCGTATTAGAGTAAGTGGTTAACGCTTATGTTTAGCATTGCAGCCCTTATACGAGACTACAAAAGCGCACGTAGTTTAGCATATAACTATTGTTTTTATAGTTAAGTTTACACTTGTATATTGAGATTGATTGGTCTTTATCAAGGTCGCCAGTGTGCCTTTTTAAAATGAGCTGTATAGTTCTTATAGCAGCCAACCCATTCAAAAAAGCTGTATTATCGCGCGGCGGAATTTTTTGAAGCCTCTACTAGCTATGCTATAATCATCGCCGCCAAACGCATCGTGATAGTCTTTATTAACTATCATCATATTGTTGTTTGAACAATGCTACTTAAATACTGATATCTAAATACCATCATCTAAGCCATATAAACTAAGGGTTATTATGAGCATCAATGCCGCCATATCCACCAACAACTCAGCCAAATCCTCTACTGTGCTCAATACTGATCACCGGTTTTGGCAAGTTATTCGTACAGTACCAGACTTTCCAAAAGTCGGCATTGATTTTTATGACATCACGCCCTTATTGCGCAGTCACATTGACGATGTCATTGATGAGCTGCTGGCGGCATTGCCAGCTGGATTAATAGACGAAGTTGATTGTTTGGGCGCAGTAGAGGCACGTGGATTTGTGTTTGCAAGTTTGCTGGCAGGCCGATTGGGTAAAGGTATGATTTTGCTGCGTAAGCCCGGTAAGTTGCCACCGCCAGTTGCCAATAAAGCCTACGCATTGGAATATGGCAAAGACACACTTGAGATGCAAAACAATTTGCCACCTGAGCGCGTATTGCTGGTCGATGATATCTTAGCCACAGGCGGTACACTAACGACAGCTTATGAGCTGTGCCAATCAGCCAGTCATACAGTGGTGGGTGCGTTGGTACTGCTTGATTTGGTCGATTTGCATGGCGACTTTCCAGTACCTGTCTACACAGTGTTAAAGGCTTAAACCGAAATATTAAAGGTAATTCTAAAAAAGCGCGCTGATATCACTCAGCGCGCTTTTTTTAAGCAAATTTGTTTTAAAGAGCTACGTACTCACGTTTGACCCTTGGCATTGAATCAATACGTCTGTGGATTAGTTGCGCATGGCAGCTAACATCTGAGCAAGCTCATCACGCGCTCCAATAAAGCCATCAATACCCTTTGGTAATAAATCTTGCGTAACCGTATCTTGCTGATAGGCGGCGCTAAATTCGTCGTACGTCAAGCTCACGCGAGTCATGTCTGCCATATCCAATGACATGCTAGGCGATAGCTGCTGAACCACCTCAGTATCCATCGTGGCCAGCTCATCGATAAGATCAGGCGCGATGGTCAGCAGATCGCAACCTGCCAGCGCCAATATTTGTTCAACCGAGCGAAAGCTTGCGCCCATAACCTGTGTCTGGTAGTTATGCTGCTTGTAGTACTGGTAAATGCGCTTCACCGATTGTACGCCCATGTCATCAGAAGCAGGGACGTTTTGACGGTTTTGCTGGCGTTTTTGCCAGTCCAAAATACGACCAACAAAAGGTGATATCAAGGTCACACCCGCATCCGCACAAGCAATGGCTTGGTGCTGTCCAAATAGCAAGGTTAAGTTGCAGTGGATGCCTTGGGTTTCAAGATAGCGCGCCGCTTCAATGCCTTGCCAAGTTGCTGCCATTTTGATTAATACACGTTCTGAATCAATGCCTGCCTTTTGATAGGCTTCCATAAACTCTAAGGCTTTATTGATCGTCGCTTTTGTGTCATAAGATAAGCGCGCATCTACCTCCGTAGAGACTCTACCTTCAATCAATGCCAAAATATCACAGCCAATCTGTATGGTTAGTGCGTCGATTACGGCATCTACATCACCATTATGGCGGCTCATGGTTTCAGACAGCATACCTTGGTTGTCAGGATGAATCAGTGCCTTGGTAATTAAGCTTGGGTTGGTGGTGGCATCAATAGGTTTGAGACGGGCAATAGCGCTCAGATCGCCTGTATCGGCGACAATGGTAGTCATGGTACGAAGCTGTTGTAATGCGCTCATCAGATATCCTTCTTTTTAATTATGAAATTATTTTCTTATTTATAATACTGTCTGTTACTGGCTTTAAACTGTACCATAGTTTTGGGTCTATGTTGCCCCATAGTTTTATCGCTCATCTCTATCATAGGGTAAGTCTGTACCAATATTAGTAGGTTTACACGCATTTACGCCTATTTAACATGGGCACTGAGCACAGTTTTTGTTATAGTAGAGCCGACCAGCTATCGGTGTTCGTATCTGTCATTTGAAGTATGATCAGCAGGTATCAACCATAAAGGTACTAGCCATAAAAGATAGGACTGGTAGGGCACAATATTTTTGATAGACGGCTCTATTGCATATTAAAATTAACACAGTAATACTTAACAGATTATAAAATCTAAGAAGGATGGGCGGTAATGAGT
>ENA-UOXB01000990-UOXB01000990.1-bioreactor-metagenome-genome-assembly--contig:-NODE-990-length-14740-cov-9.041607_pt1 | contig 14740 bp, 8 predicted proteins | sample MGYA00238158_ERZ761615 | MGnify/ENA primary metagenome ERZ761615 (study PRJEB28904, sample SAMN06267902) | bioreactor metagenome | isolation source: Joint BioEnergy Institute, California, USA | place... | reverse complement strand
CGCGCGCGCAGGTCCTCGACCATCGGGTCGCGCAGCGGCTGCACGGCGAGTTCGCCGTCGCCGTCGCCGGCCGAGGCGCGGATCGCCTGGACCATGGTCGCCGGCGGAATGGTGGCGGCCGGCGCGGTGTCGGCCGTGGTCGGCGACTGGCTGGCGCAGGCGGCGAGTGCGAGCAGGCCTGCGATGGACGCGGCGCGGAACACGGTGCGGCGTGGACGCATCACGGCGATTCCTCGATGGGCGGCGCGGGCGCCGGCTGGGACGGAACGGGTTCGGGCGGCGGCGCCGGGTCATCATCGCGACCGAAGCCGAAGAACTCGCGCCAGCCGCGTCGCTCGGGCTGCACGGGCGCGCCGGTCGCATCGACGAGGTTGCCGTTCTCGTCGACGAAGGTCTGGTTCGGATCGTAGGTGGGGCACGGCTGGTAGGGCGGCGCATACCCGGCGACGAAGGGGAAGCGGCGCGCTTCGGGACATTCCGCATCGGTGGCGTTGGACTGGACGACCCACTGCCATTCGAGGCCGTCGTTCGAGACTTCGAGCGGCGCGCTGGGCAGGCGCGAGAAAATGCCCGACCACACGCGCATCGCACCGGTCGCACCGTACAGGCCGGTCTGCTCGTTCTGGTCGTTGCCGACCCAGACCACCGCCAGATGATCGCCCGTCCAGCCGGCGAACCAGCTGTCGCGCCCGTCGTTGCTGGTGCCGGTCTTGCCGGCCGCATTGAGCCGGCCGAGCCCGTCGTTGACCAGTTGCCGCGCGGTGCCCGACGTCACCGCGTGCTGCAGCCCCAGCGTGACCAGGCGCGTGGCGATGGCATCGCCGGCGTTCGCCGGCGACGGCGCGGTGTCGTAGCGGCTCACCACCCGGCCCTGCGCATCGATCACGCCACGGACCGTCCGCAACGGTTCGATCTCGCCACCCGACGCGAGGAACTGGTAGAGCTGCGCCATTGCATAGGGGCTCTGGTCCATCGCGCCAAGCGTGAGCGAGGGATTGGGCGTGGCGCGCACGCTGGTCAGCCTGTAGATCAGGTCGGCCAGCGCGCGCGGGCCGATGTCCTGGCCGATCCGCACCGTCGCCTGGTTGTAGGACCGCGCCAGCGCATCGATCATCCGCACCGTGCCGTGACTGCGTCCGTCGGAGTTGCCGGGCGACCAGGAACGGCCGTTCTCCAGCGTGATCGTGACCGGCGAATCGTCGACCCAGCTCGCGAGCGAGTAACGTTGCGGCTGGCTGCCCAGCGCGATGAGATAGACGAAGGGCTTGAGCAGCGAACCGACCGGCCGGTGCGCTTCGACGACGCGGTTGAAGCCGTGCTCGACCGGATCGCGGCTGCCCACGGCGGCGACGACTTCGTTGGTATGCACGTCGGTGACCACCAGCCCGGCCTGCAGTGGCGGGCGGCGCGCGGTCGACAGCGTCTTGAGCGTGCGCACCGTCGCGCCTTCGGCATACGCCTGCGCCGACGGCGCCATCGCGGTCATCACCGACAGGCCGGCGCCCTGCAGTTCACCGGCCGGGTAGTCCACGCTGAGCTGGCGGCGGACGAGATCGACATAGGCCGGGAAGCGATTGGCCGCGATGCTGCCGGGGGTGTCGGTGACCCCGAGCGGGCGCTTGATCGCACGATCGTGCGCCGCCTGGTCGATGAGGCCCGATTCGAGCATCTTGCCCAGTACGAAATCGCGGCGCGCCGTGGCGCGTTCGGGATGGCGGCGCGGATCGTAGTGCGAGGGCCCGCGGATGATGCCGACCAGCAGCGCCACCTGCTCGGTTTCCAGATCGTCGAGCCGGCGCCCGAACCAGAATTCGGCGCCGGCGGCCACGCCATGGATCGCCTGCGCGCCGCGCTGGCCCAGGTACACCTGGTTGAGATACGCCTCGAGGATCGCGCCCTTGCCGTAGCGGGCCTCGATCAGCATCGCGTAGAGGATCTCGTTGAACTTGCGCGTGTAGGTCTGCTCGCGACCGATGCCGAGCAATCCGCTGCGGGCGAGCTGCTGGGTCAGCGTGCTCGCGCCCTGGCGCGTTTCGCCGGCCCGCACGTTGACCATCGCCGCGCGGAGCATGCCGCCGACGTCGATGCCGTGGTGATGCGCGAAGTCCTTGTCCTCGACCGCCTGCAGCGTGTCGGTCAGCAGCTGCGGCACCTCGTCGATGCGCACCAGGCGACGCTCTTCCTGGCGCTGCCCGTAGAGCGTGGCGATGCGCGCCGGATCCATGCGCGCGACCTCGAGCGCGCGCGCGCCGGCCCCGTCGCGCACGCGCGAGACCCGGCCACCGGAGAGCGTGACCTGCACCCGTCCGGGTGCGACCACGCCGTCCACGTCGCGGAAGCCCCGGCTGGAAATCGTCCAGCGCGCGCCTTCGGTCGCGTAGGTACCCGGCTTGACGCCATCGCCCTCCCGGTAGCCGGCCGCGTCGAGCTCGGTCTTGAGCGTCGCGGCATTCATCGCCGTGCCCGGCGCCAGCTGCAGCGGCCGCGCGTAAACGCGGGTGGGCACCTGCCAGGTCAACGCGCCGAACTTCTCGCCGACCTGGTGGTTGAGATACAGCGTGTAGGGAACCAGGAAACCCAGCAGAAGGCCCGCGACCACCAGCACGCCGGTGACGACGCGGCGGCGCCAGGCCGGCGGCGCGTCCTCGTCCAGATCATCGGTGTCGTCGTCTTCGTAATCGATCCGGGCCATGGAGTTCCTGTGCCCGCGACGAGCGGGTCGATGTCGATGCCACAATAGCGCCGGGCAGTCTATCCCAGCGCTCCGGCGCGGGTCCCGACGCCCTCCCGAACAGTCAGCTGGAGTTACGAACGCATGTCGTTTTCCCTGGCCGGCGCACGGTTCCACCTGGAGCGTGCGCTGGGCCTGTGCCGGCGCGGCCTGGCCAGCCTGCGCACGCGCGGCGCGGCGGCGACCTGGCACCGCGTGACCGCGCAGCTGGGCGTGTTCGCACCGTCGTCGGCGCGCGTGCTGGTCATGGCCGACCGCGCACCGTTCGCGCCGTTCGCGGTGCCGGCCTCGCGGACGCCCGAGGTCAGCATCGTCATTCCCGTCCACGGCCACGTCGACGAGACGGTCGCCTGCCTGCGCGCGATCGCCGCCCATCCGCCGGACGCGCCGATCGAGGTCATCGTCGTCGACGATGCCAGCCCGGACCAGACGCGCACGCTGCTGGCCCAGGTCGCCGACCTGCGCCTGCACGCGCTGCCGGCGAACGTCGGCTTCATCGGTGCCTGCAACGCCGGCGCGGGCATCGCCCGGGGGCGGTACCTGCTGTTCCTCAACAACGACACGGTGCCCCAGCCCGGCTGGCTGGATGCGATGCGCGCGACGTTCGACGCGCAGGCCGGCGCCGGCATCGTCGGCGCGCAGCTGGTGTACCCGGACGGACGCCTGCAGGAATCGGGCGCGATGCTCGCGCGGGACGGCCGCGGCGAAAGCCGGGGCCGCTTCGCCGCACCGGACGCGCCGGCGTTCGCATGGTGCGCCGACGTCGACTACGTGTCAGGCGCGGCGCTGATGATCGAGCGTGCGTTGTTCGAGCGGCTCGACGGCTTCGACCCGCGTTATGCGCCGGCGTACTACGAGGACACCGACCTTGCGTTCCGCGTGCGCGAGGCCGGCCTGCGCGTGGTCGTCCAGCCGCTGGCGCGCGTGGTGCACCTGGAAGGCGCCAGCGCCGGTACCGACCCCGACCGCGGCATGAAAGCCGCGCAGGCGCGCAACCGGCCGGTGTTCGCGGCGCGGTGGCGGCACGCGCTGGCCGTGCGCCCGGTCGACCCGGTGGAGGCCGGACGCCTGCCGCGACCGGGCACGCCGCAGGTCCTCGTCGTCGACAGCGTCACGCCCGATACCGCGCGCGATTCGGCATCCTTGCGCCTCTACAACCTGATGCGCCTGCTGCGCGAGGCCGGTGCGCACGTCGTGTTCCTGCCCGCGGACGGACACCACGCGGGCGCGCCGACGCTGAAGCTGCAGGCCCTGGGCGTCGAGGTCTGGCACGCGCCACACGTGCGCGGGTTCGCACGCTGGATGCGCGAACACGGTCCGCGGTTCACCCGCGTGATGCTGTGCCGCCACTACACCGCGCGGGCATTCCTGCCGCTGGCGCGCGCGCACGCCCCGCAGGCGCCGGTGGTGTTCGACAGCATCGATCTGCACTACGTGCGCGAACAGCGGGGGGCCGCCGTGGCCGGCGATGCCGCGCTCGCACGCGCGGCCGCGCGCACCCGGGACGCGGAACTCGACGTCGTCGCGCGCAGCGACACGACGCTGGTGGTCAGCCAAGCCGAGGCGGCGGTGCTCGCGGAGGATGCGCCGCAGGCGCGCGTCGCCGTGCTGTCGAACCTGCACGAGGTCGCCGGTCGGGGCCTGCCGTTCGCCCAGCGCCACGACCTGGTGTTCGTGGGCGGGTTCCGGCACCCGCCGAATGTCGATGCGGTGCGCTGGTTCCTCGAGGGCGTCTTCCCGCGGATCCGCGAGCGCCTGCCTGCGGTGCGCTTCCACTGCATCGGCGGCGACGTGCCCGAGATCATCGCGGGGTGGGCGCAGGCGCCCGGCGTCACCATCCACGGCCACGTCCCCGACATCACCCCGTACATGGACGGGTGCCGCATCGCGGTCGCCCCGCTGCGCTTCGGCGCAGGCGTCAAGGGCAAGGTCAACCTGAGCATGGCGCACGGCCAACCGGTGGTGGCGACGCCGTGCGCCGCAGAAGGCATGCACCTGCGCGACGGCGTCGACGTCCTGCTGGCCGACGATGCGGCCGGATTCGCCGACGCCGTCGTGCGCCTCTACGGGGATGCCGCGCTGTGGTCGCGCCTGTCGGACAACGGGCTTGCCAACGTGGCGACGCATTTCTCGCTCGATGCGGCGCGCGCGACCGTCAGGCGGGTCTTCTTCGACTGACGCCGGGCCGCGGCACGATGCCTGCGACCGGCAGTCCGGCGCGGCGGACTCAAGGGCGGATCGACGCAGCCCGCAGGCGACGGGCGAACTCCGCATGCCCGGGCACGCCGGGCTCGACGTCGCGGGCCGAGGCCAGTGCGGCTTCGGCACCGGTGATGTTGCCCGCGCCCAGCCGCTCGTCGCCGATCGCCAGCCATCGCAGCGCCAGGCGCCGACGCGCATCGCGCACGCCGGCGGCTTCATCGCCGAGCGCCTCGCGCGCATCGAGGCAACTGCGCGCCCGCGCCAGACTGTTGGCGCGCAGACCCGCATCGAAACACTGGCGCGCGGCCGGCAGCAGGCGCGCGGCGGCGCGGGCGACGGCGCGGTCGTCGGGTGCGATGCCCCGCGCTGCGCGGATCTTGTCGTAGGCGCTGTCGCCCGGCGGCGCGAGCAGGTCGCCGCGCGCCTCGGCGGCGGCCGCCTCGCGCAGCAGCACGTCGACGCGCTGGCGCCGCTGCGCCGGCGGCAATTGCGGTGACAGCCGGGCATGGCGCGCGCGCGAGCGCGCCACGTGCGCTTCGGCCCGGGCGACGGCATCGCTGTCGGGGGCAAGCGCACGGGCTTCGCGCAACTGCGCCTCGGCATCGGCGAAGCTGAAATCGCGCGCATAGCGCTCGGCGCGCTGCGCATAGGCCGCGCCGGCGTCGAGCAACCCGCGCTGCGCCCGTGCGTCCTGAGGATCGAAGGCGAGCAGCGTGCGCCATTCGGCGACCGCGCGTTCGACGCGGCCGGCCTGGAGATTGCGCGCCGCACGGCGACGCAGGGCGTCCAGTTCTTCGGTCAGCCGCGCCTCGGTATCGGGCAGGTCGACGTGCCCGGCGTCGTAGCCGCGGACCTGCGCGATCAGGTCCGCGGCCTCGCGCAGGTGGCCGGCGCGCAACCCGGTGCGTGCCCGGTCGAGCAGGATCCCCAGCGTGTCTTCCCGCCCGCGCAACGCCTCGGCGTGGTCGGGCTGCAACGCCAGCGCCCGCCGGAAGAGCGGCAGCGCAGTGTCCTCCGGGCCATCGAGACGACCGGCCGCCTGGGCCGCCTGCGCCTGTGCCACGAGCCCGTCCACGCCGGCGCCGGCGGCCTCGCGCCGCTGCAGCGATCGGGCCACCGCTTCGACGTATTCGCGCGGCGCGGCAAGCTCGCTCGCCAGCTTCAGCGCGGTGCGCGCCTCGTCGAAACGCCCGTGCTCCACGGCGGCGGCCGCCTGCACCACCGCTGCCCCGGCGACGCGCGCCAGGCCCGTACGCGGCCGCATGTCGTCGGGATCGAGCGCCAGCGCCGCCTCGTACAGCTGCCGCGCGCCATCGCCGTCGGGATCGCTCAGGCGACCGGCGTCGAGGGCCATGGCGCCGTCGTCGAGCAGCGCCTGCACGCGCGCTTCGGGCCAGAGCCGCTCCACCACCAGCACGCGGACGAGGACGACCAGCAGCACGACCGACACGCAGACCACGCCGACGATCCAGCGCCATGGCCGCGCCTCGGGCACCGGCAGCGGGCGACGCGCCATCGGCGCGCGCGCGTCGAGGGGATCGGGCGCGGACATGTCAGGGGGTCGGGGCACGCGCGCGAGTATGGCCCGCGGCGATGAACGGACGCGTCACCGGCACTCAGGCCCGTCGGGCCGCATCGACCCCGGGCATGCCGTCGAGCTTGCCCAGCAGCCGCGCGAGCTGTCCGTAGTCGGCCACGCGCACCCGCATGCGCAGGCGCACGCGCGACAGCCCCAACGTCTCGCTCTGGATCGACAGCACGTGCACGTCCTCCTGCGCGATGACGTTGCTCAGGTCCTTGAGCAGGTGACGCCGGTCGACTGCCTCGACCACGAGGTCGGACGCGTGCCCGCCGCTTGCACGCCCCCACTCGACCGGCAGCACGCGCTGCGGCTCCGTCGCCGACAGGCGCAGGAATGCCGGGCAGTCGCGACGATGGACACTGACGCCGCGCGCGCGGGTGAGATAGCCGGCCACCGGTTCGCCCGGCACCGGGCGGCAGCAGCGCGCGACGTGCACCAGCAGGTTGTCGACGCCGACCACATGGAACTGCGAATCGGCCGCCTTGGGCGGGCGACGCGGCTGCCGCACCGGCAGCGACGGCGCGTCGGGCGTTGGCGGCGCCGCCCGCTCGCGTTCGAGTTCGAGCAACGCGCGGCCGACCTGGTTGGGGCCGACATCGCCCAGCGCGACCAGCACGTACAACTCGTCGACCGTCGCCACGTTGAAGCGCGACAGCACCGGCGCCAGATCCGCCTGCAGCAGGCCGAGCCTGCGCAGATCCTTCTCCAGCAGCTCGCGTCCGGCCTGCAGGTTGCGCGCGCGGTCGAGCTTGTGGAACCAGCCGCGGACCTTCTCGCGCGAACGCGGGCTGGCGAGGAAGCCGTTCGCGACCACCAGCCAGTCGCGGCGCGGCGCGGCCTCCTTCGCGGTGAGGATCTCCACGCGCTCGCCGCTGCGCAACACGTAATCGAGCGGCACGATGCGCCCGTCGACCTTGGCGCCGCGGCAGCGGTGCCCGACCATCGTGTGCACGTGGTAGGCGAAATCCAGCGGCGTCGCGCCCTGCGGAAGATCGACGATCTCGCCCTTGGGCGTAAGCACGAACACCCGGTCCTCGACCAGCTCGGTGCCGAGTGCGCCGGCCAGCGCCTCGCCGTCCTCGCGGGTGGGATCGGTGTGCGCGTCGAGCAGGCGGCGCATCCATTCGATGCGCCGCTCGAGCGCGGCAGCGCCCGCCGACGACGACCGTTGCGAACCGCCACTCTCCTTGTAGCGCCAGTGCGCGGCGACGCCGAGCTCGGAGGCCTCGTGCATCTCGCGCGTGCGGATCTGCACTTCCAGCGTCTTGCCCTCCGGCCCGACCACCGCGGTGTGCAGCGAGCGGTAATCGTTGTGCTTGGGGCGCGCGATGTAGTCGTCGAACTCGCCGGGAATCGGTGTCCACAGCGCATGCACCACGCCCAGCGCGGCGTAGCAGGCCGGGATGTCGTCGACCAGCACCCGCACCGCCCGCAGGTCGTAGAGCTCGCCGATCGGCACCTGCTTGCGCTGCATCTTCTTCCAGATGCTGTAGATGTGCTTCGGCCGCCCTGCCACTTCGCCGTGCACGCCCTGCGCCGACAGCGCCTCGCCAAGCTGCGTGCGCACCGATTCGATGTAGCGCTCGCGCCCGAGCCGCTTGTCGTCGAGCAGGCCGGCGATGCGCCTGTAGGTGTCGGGCTGCAGGAACCGGAAGGCCAGGTCCTCGAGTTCCCACTTGAGCTGCCAGATGCCCAGCCGGTTGGCCAGCGGCGCATGGATGTCGCGCGTCAGCGCCGCCAGGGCCCGTCGCGCGGCGGTGTCCTCGTCGCGCGCGGCCGCCCGCATCAGCGCAAGCTGGCGGGCCAGCAGCACCAGCACCAGGCGCAGGTCGCGGATCAGCGCGAGCAGCAGCCTGCGCAGGCCTTCGGGATTGCCTTCGCTGACGTGCTCGGCATGCAGCGACCACACCTGGTGGGCGGCGGCAAGTCCATCGAGCAGCGGCGCGATAGCGGGCAGGCGCGCGCGCAGCGCCTCGCGCCATGCGGGCACGCCGTCGGCGATCGCGGTGGCGACGACCTCGCCATCGGCGCCCAGGCGATCGAGCGCGCGCAGGGTGTCGAGCAGGACGTCCGCGTCGCATCCGTCCATCGGCACATCGCCGGGCAACGCGTCCAACGCGGCGCGCAGCGCGCCGCCCGCCGCCAGGGACGGCAGCGCCAGCAGGCGATCACGCAGGTTGTCCGGACGCTCGGGCACGGCCGTTCCGAGGCAGGCGGGACGGTCTACACTAGCCGCGCCCCGACCCGAGGAACAGAGCATGCGTGCAGTCCACAGTGTCTTGATCGCGGCGGCGCTCGCCACCGCACTGCCGGCGTTCGCGCAACAGGCGCGCATCGAGGACCGGTTGACGGCGGCGGAGTTCCGCGAGGCCGGGCTGGGCAAGTTGAGTGATGCGGAACTCGCACGGCTCAACGCACTGATCGCACGCGACGGCACGCGTGTCGCGACCGGCGCTCCGGTGGCGGGCGCGGCGAGCGCCGATGTGGAAGCCCGCGTCGCGCAGGCACGCGAAGAGGGGCGTCGGGAGGTGCGCGAGCAGGATCGTGGCCTGCGGTCGCAGGCGCAGTCGCGCGAGCCGATCGAAAGCACGATCGCAGGCACGTTCTCCGGCTTCGCGCGCGGCCGCGAGTACCGCCTGGCCAACGGCCAGGTCTGGAAGCAGGTCGACAGCGCATCGTTGTCCGGCGTGCGGGGCGAGAATCTCGCCGTGCGCATCCGCCCGGGGTTCATGGGCGCATGGTGGCTCCGGGTCGACGGTTACAACACCCAGACCAGCGTCGAGCGTGTGCGATGAACGACACCACGTGCCTGTCCCCCCGGCGTGGCGCGCTGCTCGCCGCATCGTTGCTGCTCGCCGTCGGCAGCGCCTGGGCGCAGACGCCCGCGCTCGAAGATCGCATGGGCCAAACGCAGTTCAGGGCCGCTGGCCTGCACAAGCTCGACCCCGCGGAACTGCAGGCGCTCGACGCCTGGATCGCGGCACAGTCCGTCGAACCTGCAGCGCGGACCGGCGAACGCGGCCCGGCCATGCGCCGCGACGGCGATGCAGGCATGCGCGCCGAACCGGTGGCCACTGCGGTCAGCAGCACGCTGGTCGGCCGCTTCGAGGGCTTTTCGCGCGGCCGTGAGTACACGCTCGCCAATGGTCAAGTCTGGCGCCAGACCGGCGACACGCCACTGCAGGGCGTGCGCGCCGACGGGCCCGCGGTAGAGATCACGCCGGCCCGCCTGGGCGGCTGGTGGATGCGCGTGGCCGGCTACAACACGCGCGTGCGGGTCGAACGCGTCAGGTAAGCGCCGCCACCCGCGCGGCGAGTTTCTTGGGCGACACGCCGCCCTTGGCGCCGAGTTCCTGCGCGAACAACGAGACGCGCAGTTCCTCGATGTCCCAGCGCAGCGCCTGCCACTCAGGATCGCCGCTGCGGCCGCGCGCCGCGGCATCGGCCAGTGCATCGACGAAGGGTTTGACGTCGAGCATGCGCTGCTGGTCGCGTAGCGGATCGCGTTGCCCGCGCTCGGCGCGCAGCGCCAGCGCGTGCAGCCAGCGCGCGTACTCCGACAGCGCGGTCGCCGGCACCGTGCGCAGGAAACCCGGCGGCACCAGGGCGTCGAGCTGGCCGCGCATGTCGTCGAGATTGGCGCGCGCCCAGCCCATGAGTTTCGATTCGAGCTTCGCGCGCACCTCGGCGACCCGGTCGAGGATGGCCTCGGCCTGACGCAGGCGCGCCATCGCCTCGCCGAACAGCGCCTTGCCGACCGCGTCGCGATGCGCGGCGAAGGCATCGGCATCGCGGATCGTCCCGAGCCCGTCGGCCAGCAACGCGGCCAGTGCACCGTCGACGAGGTCTTCGCGCAGGCGGTCGCCCGGCTTGCCTTCGCGCGGCGCGGCCGATTCGATGGCGGCGTACAGCAGCGCGGTCTTCGGCGCGACCGGCAACTGCTTGCGCGCCTGGCGCACGCGGTCGGCCAGCGCGATGGTCATCAGCCGGCGCACCCCTTCGGGATGCAGACGCCGCGCCTTGGCGGCATCGGCGTGCACGGCCAGCGAGGCGGTCTCGCCGTCGTCCTGCAGCGCCGGATACGCGGGTAGTCCACCGGCGCCGGGCACCGAGACCGGCACCGGCGTGTCCGGAAACGCGGTGAGCCCCTGACGCTGCATGCCGTCGGCCGCATGGGCTGCGAATGCGCGCGCCGCGCGCTCGCCGAAACGGTGGCGCAGATCGTCGAGGTCGCGCGACTCGGCGAGCACGGTCGTGCCCGTGCGGTCGCGTCCGGTATCGACCAGGCGCAGGTTGGCGCGCAGATGCGCATCGAGCGCGGCCTCGTCGAAGTCGGTCGCGGCGATCTCGACGCCGGCGAGCTTCCTGAGGAATCGCGCCAGCGTGCCGGTGAACGCATCCGCATCGCCACCGCGCCAGCTTTCGGCGAACGCACGGGCGAAATCGGGCGCAGGCACGAAGTTGCGGCGCAACGCCTTGGGCAGGCTGCGGATCAACGCGGCGGCCTTGTCCTCGACGAACCCCGGCGCCAGCCACGACAGGCGCACCGGATCGATCGCATTGAGCAGGTGCAGCGGCACCGACACCGTCATGCCGTCGTCCACCGCGCCAGGCTCGAAGCGATAGGACACGGCGAGTCGCGCATCGCCGAGCGCGATGAACGCGGGAAACAGATCGGCATCGACGCCCTCGGCGACCAGCAGGTCCTCGCGGCGCCACGCCAGCGCCTGCTTCGCCGCGTCCGGTGCCTTGCGCCACCACGCGTCCAGCGCCTGCGCCGACAGCACGTCGGCCGGCAATCGCTGCGCATACCACTGCGCCATCCAGTCCTCGTCGACGACCAGCCCCACGCGACGCTGCTTGGCTTCCTCCTCGCGCGCGCGTTCGAGCGTGCGCAGGTTGCGCTCGACGAACGAGGCCCGGGTGTTGATCTCGCCCGTGACCAGACCGTCGCGCAGGAACAGCGCGCGTGCCTCGTCCGGATACAGCCGGCCGTAATCGACCGGCTTCTTCGGTGCCAGCACCAGCCCGAACAGACTGATCTGCTCGCTGCCCACCACGCGCCCCTGCGACCGCGACCAGCGTGGATCGTGGTGTCGCCGCGCCAGCAGAGGATCGAGCTCGGCGATCACCCAGTCGGGTTCGATCGCCGCATTGGTCAGCGACCAGACCTTCTCCGTGTCGAGCAGCGTCGCCGACAACACCCACGGCGGCGGCTTCTTCGACAGCGGCGACCCCGGAAACAGCTGGAAACGGCGACCGCGCGGACCCTCGAACTGGCCGCTTGCGCGCCCCCCGCCGCCCGGATCGGCGCGATGGCCGACCTGCGTCGGCAGGCCGGCGATCAGCGCGCGGTGCAGGGCAATGTAGGCGTCCGACTCGGCGCGCGCCACCGCACGGGCATCGCCCTCGACAACGGGCGCCGCGTCGATCGACCAGTCCAGCGCCTCGCACTGCAGGCGCAGCTGGCGGTGCAGTTCGCGCCATTCGCGCATGCGCAGGAAGCCGAGGAAATTGCGGTCGCACCACTTGCGCAGCTGCGACTGCGTGCGTTCGGCATGCGCGGCGCGATAGGCGTCCCACAGTTTCACGATGCCGACGAACTCCGACTTCGGATCGGCGAACTGCGCGTGCGCGGTGTCCGCGGCGCCACGCTGGTCGGCCGGTCGCTCGCGCGGATCCTGGATGCCGAGGAAGGACGTGATCGCCAGCATCGCGGGCAGGCACCGGTGCTCGTGCGCGGCGACCAGCATGCGCGCCAGCTTCGCGTCGACCGGCAGCTTGGCCATCGTGCGGCCCGTGGCGGTGAGCTTGCGCTGCGCGTCGATCGCGCCGAGCTCGGCGAGTTGCTGCCAGCCGTCGGCGACCGCACGCGGATCCGGCGGCTCGACGAACGGGAATGATTCGATGTCGCCCAGTCCGAGCGACAGCATCCGCAGGATCACGCCGGCCAGTGCGGCGCGGCGGATCTCCGGATCGGTGTACCGCGGGCGCGATTCGAAATCGGCCTCGGAGAACACGCGGTAGCAGATGCCCGGCGCGATGCGGCCGCAACGGCCCTTGCGCTGGTCCGAACTGGCCTGGCTGACCGGCTCGATGTGCAGGCGATCGAGCTTCTGCCGCGGGCTGTAGCGCTTGACGCGTGCGAGGCCCGGATCGACCACGTAATGGATGCGCGGCACCGTCAGCGAGGTCTCGGCCACGTTCGTCGCCAGCACGATGCGTCGCTGCGGACCGGGATTGAACACGCGGTCCTGGTCCCTGGCCGACAGCCGCGCGTACAGCGGCAGCACTTCGGTGTGCCGATATTTGCGGCGTTCCAGCGCCTGGTGCGCATCGCGGATCTCGCGTTCGCCGGGCAGGAAGATCAGCGTGTCGCCGGTGCCGCGCTCGCGCATGATCTCGTCGCAGACCGACACGATGCCATCGAGCACGCTGCGTTCGCCCGCGTCCTCGCCGTCGCCTTCCAGCGGGCGATAGCGCACCTCGACCGGATAGCCGCGGCCTTCGACGTCGACCACCGGCGCGCCATCGAAGTGCTCGGCGAAGCGCGCGGTGTCGATCGTCGCCGAGGTCACGATCAGCTTCAGATCCGGGCGCCGCGCGAGCAGCTGCTTGAGATAGCCCAGCAGGAAATCGATGTTGAGACTGCGCTCGTGCGCCTCGTCGACGATGATCGTGTCGTAGGCCGACAGCCAGCGGTCCGAGGCGATCTCGGCCAGCAGGATGCCGTCGGTCATGAACTTGATCGCGGTGGCCTCGCTGACGTTGTCGTTGAAGCGCACCTGGTAACCGACCGCGCCCCCGAGCGGCACCCGCAGCTCTTCGGCCACGCGCCTGGCGACGGTCCGCGCGGCGATGCGCCGGGGCTGGGTGCAGCCGATCATGCCGGCCGCGCCACGACCCGCCGCCAGGCACAGCTTGGGCAGTTGGGTGGTCTTGCCCGAGCCGGTCTCGCCGGCCACCACGACCACCTGGTGCGCGCGGATCAGCGCGATGATCTCCTCGGCCTTGCCGGCGATCGGCAGCGCGGCGTCCACCTCGGCCCGCGGCAGTTGCGCGGCGCGCGCTTCGCGCTGACGCGTGGATGCATCGAGCCGGGCCTCGAAGGCGGCGCGCGCGGCTGCATCGCCCGGCGCCCTGCGCCAGCGCCCCAGTAGCCCGAGCAGACGGCCGCGGTCGCGTGTGCCGGCCGCGTCGATCGCGCCGTGCGCCTGCTTCAACGCGTCGTTCACCGCCTTGTCGATGGAATGCTGCGTCACGCGTCCAACCCGCCCTCAAGTCACAGATCCACAACGGATGCGCGCCTATTGTGGACGCCATCCCCGTACACCGGAGTCCTGTCATGGCCAAGGCCAAGCCGAAGAAGTCCAGCACGCCCAATGCCGTCGCGGTCGCGCCGGCCGTCGCATCGCCCGACGCGCAGTCGAAGGCGCCGGCCATCGATATCGGGATCAGCGACCAGGATCGCAAGGTCGTCGCCCAGCACCTGTCGGTGTTCCTCGCCGATGCCTACACGCTGTACCTGAAGACCCACAACTTCCACTGGAACGTCACCGGGCCGATGTTCAACGCCCTGCACGTGATGTTCGAGGGCCAGTACACCGAGCAGTGGAACGCGCTGGACGAGATCGCCGAGCGCATCCGCGCGCTGGGCTACAACGCGCCGGGTTCGTATGGCGAGTTCATCCAGCTGTCCTCGATCAAGGAAGAGCCGGGCCTGGAGAAGGCACCCGACTGGCGCGAGATGGTGCGTCAGCTCGTGGTCGGCAACGAGGCCGTCTGCCGCAGCGCGCGCAAGGCGCTCGAGGTCGCCGACGACGCCGACGACGATCCGACCGAAGACCTGCTGACCCAGCGCCTGCAGACGCACGAAAAGAACGCCTGGATGCTGCGCTCGCTGCTGCAGTAAGCGGGTACCCGCAGCGTTCGTGAAAACGCCCGGCATCGCCGGGCGTTTTTTCGTCTACGGGCTCAGGCCGATGCCGGCGGCTCCGGTGCGTCGGCCTCGCCACGCGAGACCAGCGCCGCGATGCCCAGATCGCCGGTCACGTTGACCGTGGTGCGGCACATGTCGAGGAAGTGGTTCACGCCCAGCACCAGGCCGATGCCCTCGGCCGGCACGCCGACCATCGTACAGATCAGCGCCACCACCGGCAGTGAGCCCGACGGCACGCCGGCCGTGCCGATGCCGCCGAGGATGCAGACCAGCATCACCAGCACCT
>ENA-UOXB01000988-UOXB01000988.1-bioreactor-metagenome-genome-assembly--contig:-NODE-988-length-14780-cov-9.458404_pt1 | contig 14780 bp, 7 predicted proteins | sample MGYA00238158_ERZ761615 | MGnify/ENA primary metagenome ERZ761615 (study PRJEB28904, sample SAMN06267902) | bioreactor metagenome | isolation source: Joint BioEnergy Institute, California, USA | place... | reverse complement strand
TCGACAAGATGAAGAACACCAAGTCCAACGACGAGTTCTTCGGTTCGATGAAGCGTTGATTTCCCCGCGCCGTTGATCGACGACAAAGGCCCCGCATCTGCGGGGCCTTTGTCGTTGTGGGCTTGGACCAGAAGGTCGCGGCAGCAGGGTCACTCCTGCCGACCTCCATCGGTCACATCGTTACCGGTCTCCGCAGGCCGCGGCGGCGGCCTTCCCGCCCGCGCCGGCGACCAGTTTGACGTCGGTGAAGGCAGCGGCGAACGGCGCATCCGCACTGACGACGAACGGGGCTTCGACTGCGCCAAGATCCACGCCCTTGGCCGCAAAGCAGGCCAGGGGCAGCGTGATCGTCTTCTTTTCGCCCACGCCCATGCTGCCCAGCATCGGGGCGATATCCACGCCGCCCTGGCAGGTGCCGCCGCACAGCATCGAGACGGTGACCGCCGAGGCAGGCTTCCGTACCAGCGCCAGGTCGAACTGCAGCGCGCCCTCACGACGCGCCAATGCGCCCAGGTTCTGCCGCGAGGTGCTCCGGGCTTCCAGGCGAGCCTCACCCAGCCACGTCACTTCCTTGGCATCCTGCTGGGTATTGACCTGCACGGTCCGCACCTGCACCCGGGGTGCGGCGTCAGGCCAGCGCAGCGTCGCATTGAGGTCGCTGCCCAGTGGCTTGCTTGCCGCGCCCGACGCCACGTGCAGCGCGAACGGCGGCGTGTCTGCGCGGTTGAAGACCGGCAAGGTGGTGACTTCACCACAACTGTCCGGATTCTCCACCGGCAGCCGCGCCACGGTGCTGGCCTGCGCGTAGCTGAGGCCATGGCCGAGCGCGAACAGCGGGGGGCGCTTCGGATCCGGACGGTCGATCGGCGCCGGGCAGGGTTGCCCGGGCCAGGGGAAGGACAGCCGGCCGCGGAAATCATGCTGTGCGCGGCCATCGCGTCCGGCCACCAGTACGTCGGTGATGCCCTTGCCTTCGCTGCCGGGCAGCCACGCCGCTACGAAGGCCTGCGAGGTGTTGATCAGGTCGTTCGTGTAGAGCGGGCGGCCGGAGAAGAACACCGTCACCACGGGCTTGCCCGTCGCTGCGGCCGCCTTCAGTACCCCGGCATCCTGCGGGTGCCGGCGGCTGTGGCTAATCGTGTCGGAGGCCAGGATGTCGCCGTTGGTCTCCGCGTACGGCGTCTCGCCGATGACCGCCACCACCACGTCGAACGCCGCCGGGTCCAGGTCCTGTGCATCGGCGCTGTAACCGACCCTGGCGCCGCCCAGTTCGTCGCGCAGCGCATCCAGCACCGAGTCGGCATGCGGGAAGTCCGCATTGCTGTTTTCCGTGCCCTGCCAGGTCAGCGACCAGCCACCGGTCTGGTTGGACAGGCTGTCCGCGCTGGCGCCCACCACCATCACCCGCGCGTCGCGACGCAACGGCAGGACCGCGCCTTCGTTCTTCAGCAGAACCAGCGATTCGCGAACCGCGCGGCGAGCCAGCTCGCGGTGCTGCACGGCATCCTGACGGCCGGCATGACGACCGTCCTTCGGCGCATGCTCGAACAGACCGGCGCGCAGCTTGACGCGCAGGATGCGGCTGACCGCGTCGTCGATGCGCGCCATCGGAATCTCCCCGCGCTCGACCTGTGCCGTGGTGTTGGCGATGAAGGCCTGCCAGTCATCGGGCACCATCACCATGTCGATGCCGGCATTGATGGCCTGCGCGCAGCTGTCGTTGCTGCAGCCGGGTATCTGCGCGATGCCGTTCCAGTCCGATACCACGAAGCCATCGAACCCCATCTTGTCCTTGAGTGCGTCGGTCAGCAGCTCGCGGCTGCCATGCATCTTGCCGTAGTCGAACCGGCCGGCACGGTCGTTCCAGCTGTTGAAGGAGGCCATCACCGTCTGTACGCCGGCCCCCAGTGCGCTGTAGTAACCCTGCCCGTGGACGTTGATCATGGTGCTCCGGTCGACCAGTGCGAGCCCCTGGTCACGTCCGTCCGCGGTCGCACCGTCGCCGATGTAATGCTTGGCCGTGGCGACCACGTTGCCGTCGTCCTGCAGGCGCCCCTGTGCGCCCCTGACGTACGCCTGCGCGTACTCACGCACCAGCTGCGGATCCGATGACCAGCTTTCGTAGGTACGTCCCCAGCGCGGATCCTGCGCAACGGCAACCGTCGGGGCGAATACCCAGCCAATGCCGGTGGCTCGCACCGAGCGCGCGGTGGCCTCGCCGATGCGCTCGACCAGTTCGGGGTCGCGCGCCGCCCCCAGGCCGATGTTGTGCGGGAACAGGGTGGCTCCCAGCACGTTGTTGTGGCCGTGCACCGCATCGGTGCCCCAGATCACCGGAATCGGCGTAGGCGCATCGGTGCGACGCGACGCGTCATCGTAGGCCTGTGCCAGTGCAAGCCACTGCGCGACGCTGGCGTGCTTGTCCATGCCTGGCCACGAGCCACCCCCGTTGAGCACCGAGCCGACATGGAAGGCACGGACCTGTTCCGGACTGATCGATTTGATCTCCGCCTGGGTCATCTGGCCGATCTTCTGTGCCAGCGTCATCTTTGAAAGCAGCTGCTGGACCCGCGTTTCCAGGGCCGGATCGGAGGCGATCGCGCTGCGGACCTGCGGCCAGTCCTGCAGCGGGGACGTGCCCTGTGCGGCGAGGGTGGCAGGGACCAGCGCAGCAAGCAGGCCGGTGACGAGCAGGGTCTTGCGGGGAACATTCACGGACATCCATCTCCCAGATGAGGAACCACACGGCCAGGGGGCTGCGGCTGACAGCGTTGTCATATAAGTGCGCCCGTCAGCTGTCAACCGCCGCCGTCATGGCGTCGCGCAGGTGTCCTTGCGCCGCAACGGTCCGGCACACGGTTGGCTTTCCTGCTCACCGTCATTTGTGCTGCGCCGCGCCATGGCAAACCGGGCGGGGCATTGCACCATCGCCGCACGCGCGCGGCACCCCGCTGCCCCATGGAGAACGACCTGCACCATGCGTAGTCGAATCGAGGATGTCGCTGCGGCGGCCGGGGTGTCCATCAAGACCGTATCGCGCGTACTCAACAACGAGCCCAACGTACGCGACGCCACCCAGGCCAGGGTGCGCGATGCCGTTGCGCGGCTTGGCTACAGGCCCAACCCGTCCGCGCGCAGCCTCGCGGGCCAGCGCTCTTACGCGCTCGCCCTTGCGTACAACAATCCCTCGCGCAACTACCTGATGGAGATCCAGAGCGGGATGCTCGAGGCCTGCCATGGCAACCACTACAACCTGCTGCTGGGGCCGGTCGGTGTGGGCCGGCATGCCCTGCCCGATCTCAGCGCGCTGTTCGAGAACTCGCGGCCCGACGGGGTCGTGCTGATTCCCCCGTTGAGCGACGATCCGGTAGTGCTGGCCTACCTGCAGGACAACGCGGTTCCCTTCGCCAGCATCGCGCCGCGCGATCCCGCTGGCGCCGTCGGCGTGCGCATGGACGAGACCACTGCCGTCGTCGAACTGATGCGCCACCTGATCGCGCTGGGCCATCGCCGCATCGGGCATATCAAGGGCCCGCGCGCGCATGGTGCCTGCCAGTGGCGCTACGCCGGCTACCGTGCCGCACTGCGCGAAGCCGGCATCGCCCATGACCCGGCGCTGGTGGTCAGTGGGCAGTTCTCGTTTGAATCCGGGATCCCGGCCGCGCACCGGCTGCTGGACCTGGAGCAGCCTCCCACTGCGATCTTCGCGGCCAACGATGACATGGCCGCCGCCGTGTACCGCGTGGCAGGTGGGCGGGGACTTCGCGTGCCGCGGGATCTGTCCGTCTGCGGCTTCGACGATACGCCCATCGCAAGCCACATCTTCCCCGCCCTGACCACGGTGCGGCAGCCCACCGCCGAAATGGGACGGCTGGCCACGATGCAGCTGCTCGACCGCATCCGTGCACCGGCAACGGGGCGGATGATCACCCTGGAACATGCCGTACTGGTGCGCGAGTCGACCGCCGCGCCGCATCGCCGTGCCCGCTGACGGCGCGGATTGTCGAGCGCTGTCAGCGCGCGCCGGCACGGTTCTGCGCAGAACCTTTCTGCATCGCAGCACAAGTTGCTGTTTGGCCAAGCCGCACCGCGAGCGCGTTGCGTTCGCCGTATGACATTGCAATTACAGGACTTTGGCGGGATTGCCACCGCGCTGGGCCCGCGTGCGTCGCAACGCATGAAAACGTTTGTAGGCGCGAGCGCCATCGCGCTTTGTTGACAACGCTGTCAACGGCCCCCCAAATCGCTCCCGTCACGCAGTTGCCGCGTTCCAGCCGACATCAGACCCGCTGTTTCCGCACTCCCTGGGGAGGGATCGCAATGAGGAAGTACAAGGCCGTACCCCGCAAGACACTGCTCGCCTCCGCCCTGCTGATCGCCACCGGCGCACCCGCCTGGGCCCAGGATCCGGTGGCCCGCGAGCCCACCGCCGCGCCACTGCGCGACGCGGATCCAGCCACGTTGGACACCGTGCAGGTGACCGGTATCCGTGGCAGCCTGACCTCGTCGATGAACCTCAAGCGCGACAGCCAGGGCGTGGTTGACGGCATCGTGGCCGAAGACATCGGCAAGTTCCCGGATACCAACCTGGCCGAGTCACTGCAGCGCATCAGCGGCGTCTCCATCGATCGCACCTCCAGCGGCGAAGGCTCCAAGGTGACCGTGCGCGGCATCGGCCCGGACTACAACCTGGTGCTGTTCAACGGGCGCCAGATGCCGGCCTCCAACCTGGGCAACGGGGGCGCCGGCCTGTCCGGTTCGCGTTCGTTCGACTTCGCCAACCTGGCCTCCGAATCGATCTCCGCCGTGGAGGTCTACAAGACCAGCCGAGCCGACAATCCGACCGGCGGCATCGGTGCGACCATCAACGTCAAGACGCTGCGCCCGCTGGACTCCGAACCGGTGGTCAGCGTCGGCATGAAGGCGGTCAACGACAGCTCCAACGACAACCTGCCGCGCACCCTGCAGGGGTCTGACCTCACCGGTGAGCTGTCCGGCATCTTCAGCAACACCTACGCCGACGGACGCTTCGGCGTGATGCTCAGTGCCAGCCACCAGGAGCGTGATTCCGGCTTCAACCAGGCGACCGTGGCCGAAGGCTGGGCGACGCTGGCAGGCGACAACACCACGGACTGGCGTGCCCTGCCGCAGCCCGGCCAGGGCTATTCCGACCGCATCCAGAACCGTCCCGGCGCCGATGACATCTACGGCCGCCCGCAGAACACCGCCTACAACGTCAACGGCGTGCAGCGCCAGCGCACCAACGGCCAGGCCACGTTCCAGTGGAAGCCGGCCGACAACGTGACCACGACGCTGGATTACACCTTCGTCGAAAACAAGGTGCAGCAGCAACGCAGCGAACTGTCGGTGTGGTTCAACTACGGTCCGGGTGACAGCACCTGGACCAATGGTCCGGTGGCCGCACCGATCATCTACTCCGAGGACATGGCGTTCTCCGACCTGTCGATGGGCGGTGCCCAGCTGGCGACGAAGAACACCATGGATTCGCTGGGCTTCAACGTGGAGTGGGAGGTCAACGACGCGCTCGACCTGTCCTTCGACTACCACACCTCCAGCGCCGAATCGCAGCCGGACAGCCCGTATGGATCGGCTGGCGTGCTTGGCGTGGCGGCCTACGTGCGCGGTACCACCACGGTGGACTACAGCGGCGATCTGCCGATCATCAACGTGCAGTTGCCGCCGGGCGTCACCCAGGTGGAAGCGTCCGACGCGCTGGTGACCGGTTCGGTGTTCCAGAACAGCTACAACAAGTCCGAGGTGGAGCAGTTCCAGGCCAAGGGTCGTTTCCGCTTCGCCGACTACTCGGCGCTGGACTTCGGCATCGGATCCACCGAAGTGGACAACCGTTCGGCATCGGCGATCGCGCAGCGCAACACCTGGGGCGGCCTGGGCACGCCGGCGGACTACGCCGATGACATCTGGTACGCCGACGACATGGCGAAGTACTTCAAGGCCTTCTCCGGCAGTGGTGATCCGCGCCTGACCGGCCGCTTCCTGGTGTTCGACTTCGAACGCCTGCGCGACCAGGCCGCACAGGTCGGCACCGCGTCCGATCCGGCCTGCCCCACCTGTTACCTGATGCCCACCGAATACAGCGAAGACATCCGCACCACCGAAAAGTCGAAGAGCGCGTACCTGCAGTACCGCACGACCTTCGACTGGTCGATGCCGCTGAACGTGGCCGTCGGCGTGCGCTACGAACAGACCGACGTGGAATCGCAGGCGCTGGTGCGCGTGCCCAATGGCATCAGCTGGAGCTCGGCGAACGAGTTCAACATCGACTACGCCGCCGAACGCGGCATGATCGACGGCAAGGGGGACTATGACTACATCCTGCCCAACGTCGACCTCAAGCTGGACATCAGCGATGCGCTGGCGCTGCGCGGCAGCTACAGCCGCAGCATCGGCCGACCGGGCTGGACCCAGATCCAGAGCGGCCAGTCGCTGGCCGATATCGTGCGCACCCAGGGCGGATCCGGCTCGCGCGGCAATCCTGGCCTGGAACCGTTGCTGTCGGACAACTTCGACATTTCGCTGGAGTGGTATTACGCCGAGTCCAGCTACGCCTCGCTCGGCTTCTTCCGCAAGAACATCAAGAACTTCATCAGCGATACGATCCTGCGCGAAGAACCGGGCAGCCTGCACACGCCGGTGGGCGGCGCCTACTGGAACGCGGCACTGGGGGCGGGCTGCGGCGCGACCGACATGCCCTGCATCCGTGATTACATCTTCAGCAATTTCAACGGGCAGCCGGGCGTCACCGCCACCGGAACCAACTCCGCCGGCCAGCTGACCGGCACCATCGTCGGCCAGCCAGGCGACCCGGTCGCCGGGTTCGACATCACCGTGCCGGCCAACCAGCGTTCGGACCATCTGGATGGCTGGGAAGTGAGCCTGCAGCACCTGTTCGGACAGTCCGGTTTCGGCCTGGCCGCCAATTACACCAAGGTGAAGTCCGGGCTGACGTTCGACAACACCAGCCTGGGCGACCAGTACCCGATGATCGGGCTCAGCGATTCGGCCAACCTGGTGGCGTTCTATGACAGGAATGCGTGGCAGGTGCGCGCGGCCTACAACTGGCGCGACAGCTTCCTCAACGGCATCGGCGGCCAGGGGCCCAACCCCAACTACACCGAGGCCTACGGTCAGCTGGACGTCAACATCAGCTACGCGGTGACCCCGCAGCTGTCGCTGAGCCTGGAAGGCATCAACCTGACCGATGAGACCATGCGCACCTATGCGCGGCACACCAACATGCTGCGCTATGCGACCCAGACCGGGCCGCGCTACATGTTCGGCGTGCGTTACCGGTTCTGATCCGCACGGCCATGCCCGGCACGCCACGCGCCATCGAAGAGGTCGACATCCATCCGGGGCAGCTGGCCGGCTGCCTGCGGGACTGGACTACGCCGAAGGTGGTGCGCGGGCTGGCCGGGCACTGGCCGATGGTGGCCGCCGCGCGCGCATCGCCGCACGCGGCGGTGGCGCACCTGCAGCAGTTCGACCACGGCCGGATGGCGGTCACTGCGACCACCGCGGCGCCGGACGTCGGCGGGCGGATCTTCTACAACGCCGACATGAGCGGCTTCAACTTCCGCCGTGAGCAGGTGGCGTTGAAGGTGGTGCTGGACACGCTGCTCAAGTATGCGGCGCATCAGGCGCCCCCGACCATCTACGTGGCGTCCACTACGCTGGACACGTTCCTGCCCGGCTTCAGCGCAGCCAATCCGCTCGCGCTGGGCGTGGACGCTCCACTGGCCAGCATCTGGATCGGCAACCGCTCGCGCATCGCGGCCCACCAGGACGTACCGGACAACCTGGCCTGCGTCGCGGCCGGCCGGCGCCGGGTCACGCTGTTCCCGCCGGACCAGGTGGGCAACCTGTATGTCGGTCCGCTTGATTTCACCCCGGCGGGCCAGGCCGTCAGCCTGGTCGATTTCGCCGCGCCGGACGTCGAGCGCTTTCCGCGTTTCAGCCAGGCGCTCCAGCATGCGCAGGTCGCCGAGCTTGGGCCCGGCGATGCGGTGTTCATCCCCTCGTTGTGGTGGCACCACATGGAAGGGTTGGACCCGTTCAACGTGCTGGTCAACTACTGGTGGCGTCCGGTGCCGACGTGGGCGGACTCGCCGATGAATGCCCTGATGCTGGCGTTGCTGGCCATCCGTGATCTGCCGCCGACGCAGCGCGCTGCATGGCAGGCGATGTTCCAGCACCATGTGTTCGCCGCCGAGGCGGGCGACGTGGCCCATATCCCGGCGCAGGTACGGGGCATTCTGGGGCCGCTGGACGAAGCGACGGCAGCAACGCTGCGCGCGATCCTGCTCAAGCGCCTGGATCGCAGCCACTAACGCAGCCACCCGGCGGGGGGACGCGGGGGCAAGAGCGGCGCCATCTGCCGTGGCAGCGGCGCTGCGCAGCGGGGTGCCTATTCGCCGTGGGCAGCGGCTTTCGGTGATAATGCGCGCGCAGTCCCCCACCGAGCCGTGCGCAGGACATCGCGTACGGGCGCCGCCCCGCGCTGTCGTGCAACCGGTCGTCCCGGCGGCGCCAGCATCCGAACTGCCTGGCTCCCCATGCGCATGCTGTCCAAACGCCTGAACCTGGGCAAGCTGATCCTTGCCCTGGCCCTGCTCAGCACGGTGGTGGCCCTGGGCAATACGCTGCTCGCCAGCTACCGCGTGCAGCGCGACCAGCTGATCCGCGGAACGCTGGAAGCCAACCGCGTCTACGCCAACAAGCTGGCCGAGACCACGCAGAACTTCGTGCTGTCCTCGCAGCAGCAGCTGGCTTATGCAGCGACACTGCTCGGTCGCAGCGGCTTGCAGAACGGGCGTGCCCAGGAAGAAGCCAACCGCCTGCAGCTGCAGACCAACAGTTTCAACTCGGTGCTTGTGGTGAGCGAGACCGGCCTGGTCGTGGCCACCTCGCCACAGACGCTTCACCTGAAGGGCGACACGCTGCGCAGCGCAGGCAACCGTGCCGCGCTGGAGCGGCGCCAGCCGATGATCAGCGATCCCTACGATTCGGCGACCGGCAAACTGCTGATCGCCATGTCCCATCCCGTTTTCGACGCGCAGGGCCAGTACCGTGGCTACGTCAGCGGTACCGTATACCTGCGCCAGCGCAGCATCCTGCAGAGCCTGCTGGGCACGCACTACTACCGCGATGGCTCCTACCTGTACGTGGTGGATCGCAATGGCCGGCTGCTGTACCACATTGATCCGGAACGGGTGGGTGGCCGTGCGCCCGGCAACCCGGTCATCGAAGCGGTGACGCGTGGGCAGCGCGGTGCCGCGCAGATAATCAACAGCCGCGGCGTCTCCATGCTGGCCGGCTATGCGCCGGTTCCCGCCACGGGCTGGGGCGTGGTCGCGCAGCGGCCGACCGCCGCCACGCTGCAGCCGCTGTCGCAGCTGATGTCATCGGTGATCTGGCGTGCCATCCCGCTGGGCGTCCTGTCGCTGCTGGCGACGTGGTGGTTCGCCCGCCGCATCTCCCTGCCGCTGTGGCAGCTGGCGCGCAACGTGCAGGAGGGCGATACCCGCCGCGCGATCAGCGACGTCGGCCGCATCCGCGCATGGTATTTCGAAGTCGCGCAGTTGAAGCAGGCGGTGCTGTACAGCTTCACCGCGCTGCAGGACCGCATCGGCACGCTGAACCGCGCCAGCCGCACCGATCCGCTGACTGGACTGCTCAACCGGCGCGGCCTGCAGCAGTCGCTGGAGACGTTGAAGGTACAGGGCCAGTCGTTCGCGATCCTGGCGCTGGACATCGACCGCTTCAAGACGATCAACGACCAGCATGGGCATGCCGTCGGTGACACGGTCATCAGCCATATCGCCGAGCAGATGCGGCGCTACTCGCGCGACGGCGACGTGCTGTGCCGCAATGGCGGCGAGGAATTCCTGATGCTGCTGCCGACCACCGACGCCGACGCCGCGCGGGTCATCGCCGAGCGCCTGCGTCAGCAGATCGCTTCAGAGGCCATGCAAGGTATCGGCCCTGTGACCGTGTCGGTCGGTGTGGCGCATTACCCGACCTTCGACAGCGATGCCGAGCAGGCACTGCGGATGGCGGACAAAGCGCTGTACATGGCCAAGGAACAGGGCCGCAACCGCAGCGTGGTCTATCCCTACCGCTGAGCGCAGCTCAGCCCTCAAGCCGGGTCAGCAGCTTCGGCCCCTTGCGGGTAAGGCCCACCATGTAGACACCGCCATCGGGCAGCGTATCGGCGCTCTCGATACCGTCGTCGGGGCCCACGTCCCAGCTCGCCCTGTTGCGGGGGCCGGGCACGTAGGCCTGCCACTTTCCGTAGCGCGTCCTGGCGTCGTCGTACGAATAGTTCACCGGCACACGCACCGTCCAGTAAGCCTCGTCCACCGCCTCGCCCGTGGTGGGGACGCGGAACCGCCACTTGCGTGCCGCCGCCAGACTGTTGCGGGCCATGATGTCGCGCATGCGCTCGATGACCTGGCCACGTGAGAGGACGCTGACATTGACCTGCTCGGCGATCACGTCCTCGACCCCACCTTCGCGGTTGATCTTCAGCAGCAGCGCCACTTCGCCCGCGCCGCCCATTTCGTACAGCGCCTTGGGAAACTGCGGCGGGGTCATGCTGAGGCTGACCACCGAATCAGTGGCCGTGCTGTCGTAGGCCTCGAAGCTGGCGCTCTTCAACGCCACCTGCATCCGGCCCTCATCACCTGCGGTGGCCAGCAGGCGCAGGTAGACCGGCGTGCGTGCACGCACCGCCTTTCCCTCGCGTATGACCGGCTCGAAGCGCCAGGAGGCGACATTGGCTTTGACGAAGTCCTTGATATAGGGCTCGACCTTGGCCTCGTCCGCCAGCTGGAAGCCTTCCACGCTGCCGTCCACGGCGATGTCGATGCTGCCGGAGAGCACCATGCTGCCCTCCGCCTGCGCGCGCATCGCCCGTATGCTCTGTGCTGCGGTATCCGCGGAAACCAGCAGGCCGCCGCTGCCCAGCGCAAGGGCAAGGCCAAAAAAGAGAGAAGTGCGCATGCTGACGGCTCCATGTCGATGAAGGGCTAGGCTAGCACAGCGGTCCAGGGCGACATCAAGCCAGGCGATGCGTCGTGGCATAGGGCGGCGTATCGGGGATGACGCCAGCCGCGAACCCAGCCTGCAGGCCACGCCACCACGAGGGCTGGAAAAGATGCCCGAAATGCTCGCGCACGGCCGCCAGCTCTGCCGCAGGCAACGCCATGAAAGGTCCGAAGCGTTCGGGGAAGACATCACGCGGGCCGACGTGGAACCAGGGCTCATCCGCCAGCGCCTCTTCAGGACTGCGCGGCTCGGGCCAGTCGCGGAAGCTGCAGTCGGTGACGCGGCACAGCTCATCGTAGTCGTAGAACACGGCGCGACCGTGGCGGGAAACGCCGAAGTTCTTCGGCAGCATGTCGCCGGGAAAGATGTTGTTGCGCGCCATGTCGGTGATCGCCTGGGCGTAGTCCAGCACCGCAGCACGGACGCCCTCCGCCGACTGCTCGCGCAGGTACAGGTTGAGCGGACGGAAACGTCGCTGCACGTAGCACAGCGCGATCTCGACCTCGTCACCGTCGATCTTCACTGCCTGCGCGCACTGCGCCAGAAGCTCGTCCAGCAGCTTCGGAGCGAACCGCGCCGTCGGGAAACGCAGCTGCCGGTAAGGTTGCGCATCAAGCAGCCTGCCGACGCGGTCGAGGTTGAACACCAGCGCGTATTTCGCTTCAACCTGCTGGCGCGACATGGCTTTGGGCCAGGCAAAGCGGTCGCGGATCAGCTTGAACACCAACGGGTAACTGGGCAGGGTGAATACCGCCATCACCATGCCGGGCGTGCCCTCGGCATGGACCAGCTGCTCCTGTGGGTGATCGCGGAAGTGCCTGAAGAAGGCGCGGTAGCGCTCGGTCTTGCCCTGCTTCGCACGTCCCAGCACTGTGTAGATTTCGTCGATCGGCTTGCCCGGCAGCAGGCTGCGCAGGAACACCACGGCATCGCCGACGGTAGCAAGGTCGGCCTGGAAGTAGCTGCGCGAAACGCCGAACAGGTGCGCCACATCACGGCGCGCGGTAAGCACCGCATCGGCACGCAAGCCTTGGCCATCATTGACCAGCGCAATGACGCAGGGTGAGAAACGATGTTCGCCAAACACCCGCCCCACCAGGTAGGCCCTGCGCTCGCGGTAGAACACCGTGTCGAGCAGCTCGATGCCGCGGATCGGGTCCGCTCCCCAGTGCGCCAGGTCGTCCTGCAGGCGCACGGCGATCGCTGCCGCGCAACGCAACTGGTGCACATAGGGCACCGCGAAGCGGTAGTCGCCGAGCACGCGCATCAGCGCGTCGGCGGGACGTGTCGAGGACACGGCGTAGACATGCCGCGCAACCGGATGGGTGATCGCGTCGGACGGCTCGACATCGAAGGCCAGGAACTCCACGTCCGCGTCGACGCCGTGGGTGCCGAACAGGCGCCGGGCCAAGGTGTTGTAGAAGGTCTTGTACAGCTCGGCATCGATGCGACCCTGCACCAGCAGGGCGTAGCAGGCGTGCACCTGCAGCCAGCAGGCGCGCTCGCCGATCACCGGTCCGGCCATGCGCCGCAGAGTCTCCATGCAGGCGGCGATGCACACGTCGTACAACCCGATGCGTTCAACGGCGTCGCGCTGTGCAGCGTCCCAGTCACACTGTTCGAAGCGCAGACGTGCACGTGCAGTCACCGCCGCGAAGCGTGCGTGGTAGTCCTCGAAGCCCGCCTGGATGGCGCGCGCCATGGGCGCTGCCATGCTCGTATCGATGTCGGTGGAATGCATCGGCAGCCTCGCGAACCGGTCCGCGCCCACCTTACGACGTCAGGTGACACAGGGATAGCGCCGGGCCCTGCCCGGCGCCTCCCGCCGCGGTATCACCCCGCGATCAGTTCCAGTGCCGCGTTGAGCGTGGCGCTTGGACGCATCGCAGCGGCGACCTTGCCCAGGTCCGGGCGGTAGTAGCCGCCGATGTCGACCGGCTTGCCCTGCACCGCGGCCAGTTCCTCGACGATCTTCGCTTCGTTCTCAGCCAGCGCCTGCGCCAGCGGCGCGAAGCGCGCCTTGAGCGCGGCATCGTCGTCCTGCGCCGCCAGCGCCTGTGCCCAGTACAGGGTCAGGTAGAAGTGGCTGCCACGGTTGTCGATGCCACCCAGCTTCCGCGAGGGCGACTTGTCGTTGTCCAGGAACTCCCCGTTGGCCACGTCCAGCGCCTTGGCCAGCACCTTGGCGGCGGCGTTGTCGTAGCGGTTGCCAAGGTGCTCCAGCGATGCGGCCAGGGCGAGGAATTCGCCGAGCGAGTCCCAGCGCAGGTAGTCCTCTTCGACGAACTGCTGCACATGCTTGGGCGCGGAGCCACCGGCACCGGTCTCGAACAGGCCACCGCCGGCCATCAGCGGCACGATGGACAGCATCTTCGCGCTCGTGCCCAGCTCCATGATCGGGAACAGGTCGGTGAGGTAGTCACGCAGCACGTTGCCGGTCACCGAGATGGTGTCCTCGCCCCTGCGGATGCGTTCCAGCGAGAACGCGGTCGCGTCCACCGGCGGCAGGATGCGGATGTCCAGACCGCTGGTGTCGTGGTCCTTCAGATAGGTTTCAACCTTGGCGATGACCTGCGCGTCGTGCGCGCGCGCGGCGTCCAGCCAGAACACGGCGGGGGTGCTGCTCAGGCGTGCACGCTCCACGGCCAGCTTGACCCAGTCCTGGATCGGCGCGTCCTTGGTCTGGCACATGCGCCAGATGTCACCGGCTTCCACGGCGTGCTCGAACACCACTGCACCGGCTTCGTCGGTGACCTTGACCACGCCATCGGCGGCGATCTGGAAGGTCTTGTCGTGCGAGCCGTACTCTTCGGCCTTCTGCGCCATCAGGCCGACGTTCGGCACCGAGCCCATGGTGGCCGGGTCGAAGGCGCCGTGCGCCTTGCAGTCGTCGATGACGGCCTGGTAGACGCCGGCGTAGCAGCGGTCCGGAATGACCGCCTTGGTGTCCTGCAGCTTGCCTTCGGCATTCCACATCTTGCCGGAGTCGCGGATCATCGCCGGCATCGAGGCGTCGACGATCACGTCGCTCGGCACGTGCAGGTTGGTGATGCCCTTGTCCGAGTTGACCATGGCCACGCCCGGACGCTGCGCGTACTCGGCGGCCAGGTCGGCTTCGATCGCAGCGCGGGTGGCTTCCGGCAGCGACGGCAGGCGCGCGGCCAGGTCACCGATGCCGTTGTTGGCATCGAAACCGGCCTGCTTCAGCACGTCGGCATGCTTGGCCAGCACGTCCTTGTAGAACTCGTTGACCGCCACGCCGAACATGATCGGGTCGGAGACCTTCATCATGGTTGCCTTCAGGTGCAGGGAGAACAGCACGCCCTTGGCCTTCGCGTCCTCGATCTGTTCCGCAATGAAGGCAGCCAGCGCCTTGCGGCTCATCACCGCCGCGTCGACGATCTCGCCCGCTTTGATGGCGGTCTTTTCCTTCAGCACCACGGCATTGCCGTCGGCGCCGTGCAGGGTGATCTTCAGGCTGCCGGCGCGGTCCAGCGTGGCCGACTTCTCGCTGCCATAGAAATCGCCGGATGCCATGTGGGACACATGCGATGCAGAATCCTTCGCCCAGGCGCCCATGCGGTGCGGATGCTTGCGTGCATAGTTCTTGACCGACAGCGGCGCGCGGCGGTCCGAATTGCCTTCGCGCAGCACCGGGTTCACCGCGCTGCCCTTGACCTTGTCATAGCGCG
>ENA-UOXB01000984-UOXB01000984.1-bioreactor-metagenome-genome-assembly--contig:-NODE-984-length-14812-cov-9.556143_pt1 | contig 14812 bp, 13 predicted proteins | sample MGYA00238158_ERZ761615 | MGnify/ENA primary metagenome ERZ761615 (study PRJEB28904, sample SAMN06267902) | bioreactor metagenome | isolation source: Joint BioEnergy Institute, California, USA | place... | reverse complement strand
ATGAGGAAGCTGGCCTGCTGGCACAGACCGATGATGGGATTCTTCGGGAGCATGGAGGTATCCGGTGGTGCCTCGACTTCTGTTGAGCGGCTCGAGGGCTTGCGACATTTCCGCGCACCTGCTGCACGCCAGGCGGCGTGGCAAGCGGCGTCGTTTCCGTTTCAGCATTGCCAGTATATAATGCCGCAGATTTTGTGTGCGCTTTGTCCCACCCGCAGGAAACCGATTGCCGGGAGCGATTTCATCTCTGCTCGATAGAAAGCAGGACGCTTCCCACCCTGATGAGGTTGATCTGATGAAGAAAATGCTGCTTGCCGCTGCCGTTATGACGCTGTCTTTCAACGGCTATGCTGCTCAGGACCCGCAAGCTGTGTATGACCGCGCCTGTGGCGTATGCCACAACGGCCAGATCCCCACGGCGCCCAAGATGGGCGACAAGGCCGCATGGGAACCACGTCTGGCCAAGGGCATGGATACACTGGTGCAAAGCGTCACCAATGGTTTGAATGCCATGCCGCCGCGCGGTCTGTGCATGGACTGCACGGCCGAGGATTACCAGGCGGTCATCAAGCTGATGACCGAATGAGTAAGCCCGACCGATAACCCTTTCTCTCTTAGCCGTAATTGGATTAGCTGATGAACAAAGTACTCGTGAGTCTGCTGTTGACCCTGGGCCTCACCGGCGTGGCTCAGGCTGCTGGCGATGCCGAAGCCGGTCAGGGCAAAGTCGCTGTCTGTGGTGCCTGCCATGGCGCCGATGGCAACAGCCCCGCACCAAACTTCCCCAAGCTGGCCGGTCAGGGCGAGCGTTACTTGCTCAAGCAGCTACACGACATCAAGTCCGGCAATCGCCAGGTCGTTGAAATGACCGGCATGCTCGACAACCTCAGCGATCAGGACATGGCGGATATCGCCGCTTACTTCTCCAGCCAGAAGATGAGCGTTGGGGCTGCCGATCCCAAGCTGGTCGCGCGTGGTGAAGCGCTGTTCCGCGGCGGTAAGCTGGAAGAAGGCATGCCGGCCTGCACCGGCTGCCATTCGCCTGACGGCGCAGGTCTGGCGGCTGCCGGCTTCCCGCATCTGGGCGGCCAACACGCTCAGTACGTAGCCAAGCAGTTGACCGATTTCCGCGAAGGCAATCGCACCAACGATGGCGACGCGATGATCATGCGCGCTATCGCTGCCAAGCTGAGCAACAAGGATATCGAAGCCGTATCCAGCTTCATCCAGGGGCTGCACTGATAATTTGCTGCGCGTCGGCCCTGCTGTGTCAGAAACAGGATCGGAATGCTCATGTACAAAAGTACACTCCGCTTCCTCTCCTGTTTCTTCCTTGCAGGGCTCTAGCTCGCGAAATTTCCTGAAGACCAAAGGCTTGTTGCTTTTGGCAAGATAAAGGGTGGCTTCGGCCGCCCTTTTTCGTATGCGCCATGGCTACAATGGGCGGAACCGGCCCGGCGCTAGCGAGTCATAGTCTCGAATCGCCATCAGGGCGAAGTTATCCAGCCAAGGAGTACCCCCATGCGTAACCTGATTCTCGGCGCCGCTCTGGCGATCAGCAGCCTGTTCGGCCTTACTGCCCATGCCGAACCGGTCGCCGGCCAGCAGTATGTCGAGCTGAAAAGCCCGGTACCGGTATCCAAGCCTGGCCAGATCGAGGTCGTTGAGTTGTTCTGGTACGGCTGCCCGCACTGCTACCAGTTCGAGGCGACACTCAACCCTTGGGTCGAGAAGCTGCCGGAGGACGTCAACTTCGTCCGTGTCCCGGCCTTGTTCGGTGGTATCTGGAACGTGCATGGCCAGGCGTTCATCACCCTGGAAATGATGAAGGTCGAACACAAGGTGCATGACGCCGTGTTCAACGCCATCCACCAGGAGAAGAAGAAGCTGGCCTCGGCTGAAGAGTTCGCCGACTTCGTCGCCACTCAGGGCGTGGATCGCGACGCCTTCCTCAAGACTTTCAACTCCTTCGCCGTCAAAGGCCAGATGGAAAAGGCCAAGAAACTGGCCATGGCCTACCAGGTTACTGGCGTACCGGTGATGATCGTCGGTGGCAAGTATCGCTTCGACCTGGGTTCGGCCGGCGGCCCGCAGCAGACCCTCCAGGTGGCTGACCACCTGATCGCCAAGGAGCGCGAGGCGCTCTAAGCGCCCGCAGGCGCGAAGGATGATGCGCCGCTGGCGAAAGACACGTGCGATTGGTCTGTGTGACCCGCAGATCAATCCGCACTGCTCGCCCGAGACCGACTGGCCAGCCGACGGCCTTTTGCGTCTTCTCAGTTTCAATGTCCAAGTTGGCATCAACACCCAGCGTTATCACCACTATCTGACGCGCAGTTGGCAGCACCTGTTGCCTCATGCCGGACGTGCCAACAACCTGCAGCGCATTGCTGATCTGCTCGCCGATTTCGATCTGGTGGCGCTGCAGGAAGTCGATGGCGGCAGCCTGCGCTCGGGCTACGTCAATCAGGTCGAATATCTGGCCCAGCAGGGCGCCTTTCCCTACTGGTATCAACAGCTCAATCGCAATCTCGGGCGCTTCGCCCAGCACAGCAACGGTGTACTCAGCCGCTTGCGGCCTACCTTGCTGGAGGATCATCCGTTGCCCGGCCCGCCTGGGCGGGGGGCGATCTTTCTGCGTCTGGGGGAAGGCGAGCAGGCGCTGGGTGTGGTGATGATGCATCTGGCGCTTGGCGCCCGTACCCGTACTCGGCAGCTGGCTTACATCCGCGAGCGGGTCAGTGAGTTTCGCCATCTGGTGCTGATGGGGGACATGAATACCCATGCCGTCGACCTGTTGGAAAACTCCCCATTGCGCGACCTTGGCCTGCTCGCACCGCAGGTCGAGGCGACTTTCCCCAGCTGGCGCCCGCAGCGCTGTCTCGACCATATCCTGCTCAGCTCGGAGCTTGAACTGGGGCGTGTCGACGTGCTCAGCCAGCCTATTTCCGACCACCTTCCCGTAGCCGTGGAAATCCGCTTGCCGGAAGCACAGAATGGCGCGCAAATGCCTATGCTGAAGACGCCATCTCCCGAGTAAGCCGTATGAGCGATGACGCGCGACGTTGGAAAGACAAATACCTGAGCAGCCTGGAACAACAGGAAAAGCTTGAACGCCGTTGGGAGTCACGCCTGGATCTGCTGCGCCGTGGCCTGGTGCGCAGCAGTCTGGCTGCCGAGGGCACGGACAAGGCGGTCGATCAGTGCATGCAGGAGATGCGCGAGATTCTCCGCCGCGACGACATCGACGCTGCGCTGGGTGGCCTGATTCCACGCCTGGAAAAGGCTGTGCTGGATTCCGAGCAGCGCCGTCAGCAGCGTGCTGGCGAGGCCGCCACGGCATTGGCGGGCCTGATCGAACAGTTGCAACGTCTGCAGCCGCCGCGTGAGGTACGCAAGGCACTCAAGTCACTCGGCAAACAACTGCAGGACGCCACCAGCCACCAGTATCTGTTGCCCGCATTGCTCAGCCAACTGAGCAACCTGCAAGGGCAGGCGCTGACCGTTCTGCAAGCCCCGGTGCAGGAGCAACCCGGCTTGCTGCAGCGCCTTTTCGGCTCGCGGGGTGAAAGTAGCGAAGAGATCGCGAACACTGATCCTGCACCTGCACCTGCACCTGCACCTGCACCTGCACCTGCACCTGCACCTGCACCTATATCTGAGCCTGAGGTTGAGCCTGCCACTGTCTCCGAGAGTGCAGAGCGCACGGCAGTGGTCCTCATGCCTGCGAGCGAGCCAGCGGCTGTTGCCACCTTGGCAAAGAGAAAGCATCAGGCCAACGACGCCGCGCCCATGCTCGACAGCCTGCCACTGCCGCCTGGCCTGGTGCCGCCGGAGGATGCAGGCGACAGCCCGTTCTCCCTGCCCAGCAGCGAACCCGGATACAGCGCGGTGGCCCCGCATATCGCCAGCAGCTTGCGCAGCCTGCTCGACGAGCTGGAGTTGCCGGCACGTCATCAGCCGCAAGGCGATGCGCTGCGCCAGCGTCTGGAGGGCAACCTCAACTGGTACGAACTGGTACCCGTGCTGGACGATCTGGCTGTGCTGGTATTGGCAGTCACCGACAGTGGCCAGCGTGAGTTCGCCGGTTATCTCAAGCAGCTCAACGAGCGCCTGGCCGCCTTTATCAGCACCCTCAGTGAAGCGCATGAGGGTTATACCGCCTCGGTGGAAAGCACGCGCCACTTCAACCAGCAGTTGCGCGATCAGGTCAGCGACTTGCAGAACAGCGTGCAGGAGGCGGCCGATCTGGACGCGCTCAAGCAGGCGCTGGAGCAGCGTCTGGAGGGCCTGCTGCAGAGCGTCAGCAATCATCAGCGTCAGCGCGACAGTGGTGAGGATGACGTGGCGGAACGGCTGCAGGGCCTGGTCAAGCGTGTCGCTGAAATGGAACTCGAGGCGCAGCAGTTTCGCCAACATATCGAGGAGCAGCGGCAGAAATCGCTGCTCGACCCTCTGACCGGCTTGCCCAATCGCGCGGCCTGGAGCGAGCGCCTCGACCTGGAGATTGCCCGACGCCAGCGCTATGGCGGCCAGTTGCTGATGGCGGTGCTGGATATCGACCACTTCAAGCGGATCAACGATGGCTACGGTCACCTGGCAGGGGATCGAGTGCTGAAGATCATTGCCGGTGAACTGCACAAACGTCTGCGCAAGACCGATTTCATTGCCCGCTTCGGTGGCGAGGAGTTCGTTCTGCTGATTCCAGGCACGCCGCTTGATGGAGGCGTGCAATTGCTGGAAACCCTGCGTGCAGCGGTCGAAGCCTGCCCGTTCCACTTCAAGGGCGAGCCAGTGACCATCACTCTTTCCGCCGGCATTGCAGAGTTTCGCAATGACGAGGCCACCGAGGATACCTTCGAGCGCGCCGATCAGGCGCTATATCGAGCCAAGGGTGCTGGGCGCAACCGCGTTGAACAGGCCTGAGTCGGCGTAAATCCAGCCGCGGCTGTCCCACCCATGTCAGGAGGTAACCTCTTCGCGCTCCTCGTCGACAGAGGTGGCGGTGCGTGCCCGTGGCGCGTGGTCGTCGTCATCCTGCAGCGGCACTTCATTGCCCTGCGCGTCATACAGCTTGCCGCCGATGAAATGGTCGCCTTCGTGCAGGGCGGCGATGTCGCGATAGCGCAGGCTGCGCTCGGTACCTGCCACGAACACCGACTGCTGGTCCGAGTTGCCGGTGGTGAAATGGTTGAACAGCAGGTTGAGCAGGATCGCCATGATCGCCGCCGAGCTGATACCGGAGTGGAAGATGGTTTCGAACCAGGCCGGGAAATGGTGATAGAAGCTGGGCATGGCAATGGGGATCATGCCGAAACCGATGGAGGTGGCGACGATTACCAGATTCATGTTGTTGCGGTAATCCACCTTGGCCAGGGTGCGGATGCCGCTGGCCGCGACCGTACCGAACAGTACGATGCCGGCGCCACCGAGTACCGAGGTTGGCACCGCGGCGATGACCCGGCCCATGATCGGCAGCAGGCCGAGGGTTACCAGGATCAGCCCGCCAGTGGCCACCACGTAGCGGCTCTTGACGCCAGTGACGGCCACCAGACCGACGTTCTGGGCGAACGCGCTCTGGGTGAAGGAGCCGAACAGCGGTGCGACGACGCTGGCGATCATGTCTGCGCGCAGGCCGTTACCGAGGCGTTTGGAGTCGATCCTGGTGTCGATGATATCGCCCACGGCGAGGATGTCGGCCGAGGTCTCCACCAGGATCACCATCACCACGATCAACATGGAGATGATCGCCGCCACCTCGAACACCGGCACGCCGAAATGCAACGGAGTCGGGAAGGCCAGCACCGGCCCTTCACTGACCTTGGAAAAGTCGGCCATGCCGAATGCCAGGGCGACCAGCGTGCCGATCACCATCGCCAGCAGGATCGACAGGCGCGAGATGGTGGCGCTGCCTACCTTGCTCAATAGAAGAACGGTAGCCAGGGTGAAGGCGGCGAGGCCTATATTGGCCATGCTGCCGAAGTCTGCGGCCTGACTGTTGCCACCCATGGCCCAGCGCGCAGCCACCGGCATCAGGGTGAGACCAATGGTGGTGATGACGATGCCGGTTACCAGCGGCGGGAAGAACTTGGTGATCTTGGAGAAGATAGGGGTGATCAGCAGGCCGATCAGCGCTGCCCCTATCACCGCGCCAAATACCACCGGGAGCCCACCTTCATCGCCATTGGCCCCGACTATCGCCACGATGGTGGCGACGCTGGCGAACGATACGCCCTGCACCAGGGGCAACTGACAGCCGAAGAACGGCAGGCCGATGGTCTGCAGCAGGGTAGCTGCGCCGCCAACGAACAGTGAGGCCGCGATCAGCATGCCGATATCGGCAGGTGACAGGCCGGCCGCCTGACCGACGATCAATGGCACGGCAACGATGCCGCCATACATGGTCAGTACGTGTTGCAGACCGTAGAGCAAGTTGGAGCCGATACCGAGGTTTTCGTCCTCGGGGCGCGGAGCGGTGGAGGTCATGGAAAAACTACTCGCTGTTGTTCTTGTTCGGTCAATGTAGACATTTTGTGGCTGTCTTGGCTACTACTTTGTATACAATTCTACAGGTGGTCGTTTCCATGAACGCCGCTGCGTTTTCGGTCATTAACAGTCCGCCCCTGCTAAAAAAGCAGGTATTAGGTGCGCGCGCCGACTCGCGAGACGCCCCCCGCAGGCCCTAGACTATGCGCACCTGTCAGCGGAGATACCCATGGACATTTTCAGCATCGCCGTGCTGATCTTTCTGGTCACCGACCCTTTCGGCAATATCGCCATCTACATCGCCGCGCTGAAGAACGTCGAGCCGCGCCGGCGCATCTGGATTGCCGCGCGCGAACTGCTGTTCGCCCTTGGCCTGCTGCTGCTGTTCCTCACCTTTGGTGACAAATTCCTCACCAGCCTCGGGCTCTCGCGCGAGGCAACGGCCATCGCCGGCGGTATCATCCTGTTCGTCATCGCCATGCGCCTGATCTTTCCCAGCCCGCAGGGCCTGCTCGGTGACGTGCCGGACGGTGAGCCGATGCTGGTGCCGCTGGCGACGCCTGCGGTGGCAGGGCCTTCGGCACTCGCGGTGCTGATGACCCTGCGCAACACCCACACCGGGCCGCTCTGGGAGCTTTATCTGGCCTTGATCCTGGCCTGGGCGGCGACGGCATTCATTCTGTTGCAGGCTTCGTTCCTGCAGCGGTTCCTAGGTAACCGCGGGTTGATGGCAGTGGAGCGTCTGATGGGGATGCTGCTGATCATGCTCAGCGTCGACATGCTGCTGGACAACCTGCAAAGCGTATTCGGTCACGCATGAAGTCTCTTTGCCTTGCCCTCGTTCTTGTTCTGCTCGCTGGTTGTGCCGGTGGCCTGCGAATTGACGACAGCCATACCGCGACTGGCCAGAACAGCCGCGTGCAGTACGTCGTACTGCACTACACCTCCGCTGATCTGCAGCGTTCGCTCGAGCTGCTGACGCAGACCGAGGTCAGCAGTCACTACCTGATTGGTGATGCGCCACCGACCGTCTACCGCCTGGTGGACGAGAACCGCCGTGCCTGGCACGTCGGGGTCAGCGAGTGGAAAGGGCGCACCTGGCTCAACAGCACCACCATCGGCATCGAGTTGGTCAACCAGGGCTATTACCAGACGCCTGCCGGGCGCTATTGGCAGCCCTTTGCGCCGCAGCAGATCGACACCTTGATCGTATTGCTCAAGGACATCGTCAAGCGTCATCAACTACCGCTGGGCTCGATCATTGCGCACAGCGACGTGGCGCCGCAGCGCAAGGTCGATCCGGGCCCGCTGTTCCCCTGGAAGCGACTGGCCGACGAGGGGCTGGTGCCCTGGCCGAACGAAGGCGCGGTGGCGCGCCAGCAGGCGCTGTTCAGCACCAGCCTGCCCAGCGTGCAGTGGTTCCAGGCGCAGCTGGCGCAGCAGGGTTATACGGTGCCGCAGCATGGCGAGCTGGACGAGGCGACGCGCAATGTCATTGCGGCCTTCCAGATGAAGTATCGTCCGGCCAACTACGACGGTCAGCCGGACGCGGAAACCGCAGCGCGCTTGCTGGTGCTCAATCTGCAGGCGGCCGGCTGATCAGCGCAGGCCGGGTTGGAAGTCCCGCGCGTCGCGTGCCCAGACATCCAGTACCGGCTTGAGGTCGTCCAGGGTCAACTGGGTGCTGCTGTTGGCCAGCGTCAGGCCATGACCTTTGCGCACCACCCGCAGCACCGGTTCACTGGTGCGGGCATCGAGTGCTTCCAGTTCGATAAAAATCTCGGTGTCGCGGTCACGGGTGCCGGCAGCCGTGCTCGCTGCGGCGATCACCAGGGCCACGGGGATCACCTCGTAGGCCTTGATCCCCTCGGTCGAGACGTTGACCCCGGTGATCGCGCTGCGCAGCACCAGGCTATCCATGCTTGGCGTGTCGACCAGCTTCAGGCGCCCGTCCTTGAGCTCGCGCAGCAGTGCCTGGTGCAGGTAGTCACGCGCCTGTTCCAGCGTCTGGGCGCTGACTTGATCGCTGGGCATGGGTTCGGGGTAGAAGCTCGGCTGCTCGACGTAGACCGAGGTGTAGCGCTCGCTGCGAAACTGCGGCGAAATCCAGCGTAGCACCGGTGCTCCAGTGGCCGAGGTGGCAGGCTGGAGCTGGGAGTAATCGGCGAGGTAGCCGGAGAACTGCGTGGGTTGGGTGGTCTGACTGGCGCAGCCGGAGAGCAGCAAGCCAGCGAGAAGGCCCAGGCGAAGCGGGGTGGCGTAACGCATCGGCGGACTCTCCTGTCCAGTGGTCTGAAAATCAGACTAGATGCCGCTCCGTCAGCCCGCCAGTTCGCCCAGTCGTTGTGCCAGCAACCTGAAATCGTAGGGTTTGACGATGCTGTCGGTGGCGGCTGCGCTGTCGCGAGCTCGCACGGCCTCGAGCAGTTCGCGTTCGTCGTAGCCGCTGGCGAACAGCACCGGCAGGGTCGGTTGCAGCTGGCGTGCGGTTTCCACCAGTTCGCGCCCGTCCATGCCGGGCAAGCCGATATCGCTCATCAACAGATCGACCCGCTGCCCGCTGCGCAACAGATCGAGCGCGCTGGGGCCATCACGCAGGGCGTGCACGCGATAACCGAACTCGCCGAGCACCTCCGCGGTGAGCTCGCGCACGACATCGTCGTCTTCGACCAGCAGGATGGTCTTGGCACTGGCGCAATCGGTTTCGGTCATGAGGCTCTCTGTTTCAGCGCGCAGAATACGCAAATGTTTGGCAAACTTCGGAGTCTGCACGCGGTCAGTGTGCCACACGCCTTCCCCCGATAGATAAGAAGAAGCGAGACAATCATCGAATGGACGTCCCAATGTCGAATGAGTCCGCAATGGACGAAAAAGGTTTTCGCCGAATTCTCAATCGTAACGTCGGGCTACCGCTCGGCCTGGGTCTGGTCGGCGCCCTGTTCTTTGCGCTGTTGATCGGTTACCTGCTCAATGTGATTCGCTGGGTCGAGCACACCGACCAGGTGCTGAACCGGGCCAGCGAGGTGTACAAGCTGACCCTGGATCTGGAAACCGGCATGCGCGGGTTCCTGCTCAGTGGCGACGAGGACTACCTCGCCCCCTATGAACAGGCGCGCGGCAAATTTCGTCCGCTGACCGAGCAGCTCATCGACATGGTCGGTGACAACCCGACACAGATGCAGCGGCTCGAACGCCTCTTGGCATTGCAGGAGCAGTGGGACCTGTTCGCTCAGGAAGTCATCGGCAGTCGTCGCGATGGCGGCAATTTCATGGCCGAGGTGGGACGAGGGCGCGGCAAGAACCTCACCGATGGCATGCGCCGCGAGCTCGACACCTTCATCAACAGCGAGCGAGAGCTGCGTCAGCAACGCAATGCCGATGTCAGCAGCACCACGCTCTGGGGCGCCGGCATCTACCTGGTGGTGAGCATCCTGTTCAGCGCCTTGTTGGCGCTGTTTGGTCGTCGTGAGCTGATGAGTCTCTCGCAGACTTACTCCCAGGCCATGGCCAGACAAGCCGAGTACGGCGAGGAGCAACGACGTCGCGCCTGGCTGGGTGGCGGCCAGACCCTGCTGTCGGAGCGCCTGCTCGGTCAGCCTCAGGTGCAGGAACTGGCTGACCGCTCCCTCGAGTTTCTCGCCGAGTATCTCAACTGCGTGGTCGCCGCCCTGTACCTGCGTGATGCCCACACGGGTGATCTGCGACGGGTTGCCGGCTATGGCTTCAGCAAGGACGCCAGCCTCAAGGAGCAGTTCTACAAAGGTGAGGGGCTGGTTGGCCAGGCTGCCCGAGGCCGTCGTCTGGTGTGCCTGGATGACTTGCCGGCGGATTACATCAAGGTGGCTTCGAGTCTCGGCGAGGGGCAGCCTGTCAGCGTTGCCCTGGTACCGCTGCAGTCCGAAGACAGTGTCAACGGCGTGATCGAGCTGGCGTTCATGCGCAAGCTCGATCCGCGTGAGCGCGAGTTCCTCGAAGCCATCGCCGGCAGCGTCGGTATGGCCCTGGAGGCCGCGCGTTATCGTCAGCGCCTGCAAGAGGTGCTCGGCCAGACCCAGCAGCTCAACGAGGAGTTGCAGACCCAGCAGGAAGAACTGCGTGCCGCCAACGAGGAGTTGGAGCAGCAGGCGCGGGTGCTCAAGGAATCCCAGGCGCACTTGGAAACCCAGCAGGCCGAGCTGGAGCAGACCAATGAGAAACTCTCCGAGCAGGCGCAGACGCTGGCTGACCAGCGCGACGAGCTGGACCAGCGCAATACCACGCTCGGCCGCATCCAGGCGCAGCTCGAAGAGCGTGCCGAAGAGCTGCAACGTGCCAGCCGCTACAAGTCCGAATTCCTCGCCAACATGAGCCATGAGCTGCGCACGCCGCTCAACAGTTCGCTGATCCTGGCCAAGCTGCTGGCGGAGAACGGCAAAGGCAATCTCGACGACGAACAGGTCAAGTTCGCCGAATCGATCTACTCGGCCGGCAATGACCTGCTCAACCTGATCAATGACATCCTCGACATCGCCAAGGTCGAGGCCGGCAAGCTCGAGGTGCGCCCTGAACGCACGCCATTGGCCAGCATGCTGGAGAGCCTGCGCGATGTGTTCGTGCCCCTGGCTGGCGAGCGCGGCCTGAGCTTCCAGATCGAGGAGCAGCGCGAGTTGCCACAGGTGCTGTTCACCGACCGCCAACGCGCCGAGCAGATCCTGCGCAACCTGCTGTCCAATGCCTTCAAGTTCACCGATCGCGGCGGCGTGACCCTCAGCGTGTCGCGTCAGGATGATCATTACCTGGCCTTCGCCGTACGCGACACCGGCATCGGCATCGCGGCGGATCAACAAGAAGCGATCTTCGAGGCCTTCCGCCAGGCCGATGGCACCACCAACCGCCGCTATAGCGGCACCGGTCTGGGGCTTTCCATCTCGCGTGATCTGGCGGGGCTGCTCGGTGGCTCGATCACCGTCAGCAGCGTGCCGGGCGAGGGCAGTACCTTCACCCTGCTGCTGCCCGAACGGATGGTCGAAGACGCCGTTCAGAGCAAGCCAATGCCGCAGGTCTCGGCACCGCTGCCGGTGCCGGCGACGGCAGCTAGTCCCGCTGCTGCTGCGCCAATGCCGCGGACTCCGGCGCCTTTCGCCGATGATCGCGAGCAGCTCGACGAGCGCGGCGGCCGTCGTGTGCTGGTGGTGGAGGATGAAGTGCGCTTCGCCCGTATCCTCTTCGATCTGGCGCATGAGCTGGGCTACGCCTGCCTGGTCGCCACCTGCGCCGACGAAGGCCTGGAGCTGGCGCGGCAGTACCGCCCCGACGCCATCCTGCTCGACATGCGTCTGCCCGATGGTTCAGGCCTCAGCGTGCTGCAGCGTCTCAAGGACGATGCGCAGACTCGCCATATTCCGGTGCATGTGGTTTCGGTGGAAGACCAGAGCGAAGCCGCACTGCACCTCGGCGCAGTCGGTTATGCACTCAAGCCCACCAGCCGCGACCAGCTCAAGGAGGTGTTCGGCAAGCTCGAGGCCAAGCTCAACCAGCAGGTGAAACGCGTCCTGCTGGTCGAGGACGACCCGTTGCAGCGCGACAGCGTGGCCCGCCTGATCGGCGACGAAGACATCGAGATCACTGCCGTGGCCCTGGCCGGCGAAGCGCTGGAGAAACTGCGCACGACCGTCTTCGACTGCATGATCATCGACCTCAAGCTGCCCGACATGCAGGGCAACGAACTACTGCGACGCATGGCCGAGGAGGACATCTGCTCCTTCCCGCCAGTGATCGTCTACACCGGGCGCAACCTGACCCGCGACGAGGAAGCCGAGCTGCTCAAGTATTCGCGCTCGATCATCATCAAGGGCGCACGCTCGCCGGAGCGGCTGCTGGACGAGGTCACCCTGTTCCTGCACAAGGTCGAGGCCGAGCTGTCCAGCGAGCACCAGAAGATGCTCAAGACCGCGCGCAGCCGTGACAAACTGTTCGAGGGCCGCCGCCTGCTGCTGGTCGATGACGACGTGCGTAACATCTTCGCCCTGTCCAGCGCGCTGGAGCAGAAGGGCGCCTCGGTGGAGGTGGCGCGCAACGGCCATGAGGCATTGGCCAAACTGCGCGAACACGACGACATCGACCTTGTACTGATGGACGTGATGATGCCGGAGATGGATGGCTACGAGGCCACCCGGCAGATTCGCCTGGAAGAACGCTGGAAAAACCTGCCGATCATTGCGGTGACGGCCAAGGCGATGAAGGATGACCAGGAGCGCTGCCGTCAGGTCGGCGCCAACGATTACCTGGCCAAACCCATCGACCTGGATCGCCTGTTCTCCCTGATCCGCGTGTGGATGCCCAAGCTGGAGCGTCTGTGATGCCTGACGAAATCGAGCTGCGCCTGCTGATCGAGGCGATCTATCTGCGTTACAGCTACGACTTTCGCGATTATTCGAAAGCCTCGCTCAAGCGCCGTGTGCGTCAGGCGCAGGCGCAGCTCGATTGCCCGACCATTTCGGCGCTGCAGGAGCGCATCCTGCACGAGCCGCAGGCGTTCATGCAGCTGTTGCAGTACCTCACCATCCCGGTCAGCGAGATGTTCCGCGACCCCGACTACTTTCTCGCCCTGCGCGAGCAGGTGGTGCCGCTGCTGCACACCTATCCATCGCTGAAGGTCTGGGTGGCTGGCTGCAGTACGGGGGAGGAGGTGTACTCCCTGGCCATCCTGCTGCACGAGGAAGGCTTGTTGGAGCGCACCATGATCTATGCCACCGACATCAACCCGCACTCGCTGGAAAAGGCCGAACAGGGCATCTTCGCCCTCGACAACCTGCGCACCTATACCCAGAACTATCAGCTATCCGGCGGCAAGCGGGCGTTTTCCGACTACTACTCGGCAGCCTATGACCGCGTGCTGTTCGACAAGTCGCTGCGCGCCAACGTGACCTTCGCCGACCACAGCCTGGCCACCGACAGCGTGTTCGCCGAAACCCATCTGGTGTCGTGCCGCAATGTGCTGATCTATTTCAACCGCGACCTGCAGGACCGTGCCCTCGGTCTGTTCCACGAGTCCCTCTGTCATCGCGGCTTTCTCGGCCTGGGCAGCAAGGAAAGCCTGGATTTCTCCGCCTACGCCCGACAGTTCGAAGCCGTGTCGCGGCCCGAGCGGATTTTTCGCAAGCGATGAGCAGCCAGCGGATCAGCCTCCGCGGCCAGGTTCGTGCGCCGCTGCAGGCGCTGCTGATCGGTGCTTCTGCGGGCGGCGTGGAAGCCTTGCTCAGCCTGCTCGAAGACCTGCCGCCGGACTACCGGCTACCGGTGGTGTGTCTGCTGCATCAGCCGGATCGCAACGACAGCCTGCTTGCCGATCTGCTCGCGCGGCGTCTGAAGCTGCCGACCAAGGAAGCCGAGGACAAGGAATACCTGCGCAGCGGCATGGTTTACGTGGCGCCCGCGGGTTACCACCTGTCCATCGAAACCGAGCGCAGCTTTTCCCTCAGTCGTGAGGAGCCGCGGCATTTCTCCCGGCCCTCGATCGACATCCTCTTCGAGTCTGCTGCCGATGCCTACGGCGAGCACCTGGCTGCTGCGCTGCTGACTGGCGCCAACGAGGATGGCGCTGTCGGCCTGCTGGCTGTTCAGCAGGCCGGTGGGCTGACACTGGTACAGGACCCGGCCGACGCGCTGGTGCCCACCATGCCGAATGCCGCGCTGGCGCTGCTCAAACCGGATTTTCTCCTGCCTATCAATGCCATGCGCCTGCTGCTGGCCGAACTGGATACCCTGCCATGCTGAGGAAGATTGAAGCCAAGGTGCTGATCGTCGACGACCTGCCGGAAAACCTCCTGGCCCTGCGTTCGCTGATCCAGAGCGAGGATCGCACCGTGTTCCAGGCCAGCAGTGCCGATGAGGCGTTGTCGCTACTGCTCGAAAACGAATTCGCCCTGGCCATTCTCGACGTGAAGATGCCGGGCATGAACGGCTTCGAGTTGGCCGAGCTGATGCGTGGCACGGAGAAGACCAAGCACATTCCGATCATCTTCGTCAGCGCGGTCGGGCGCGACATGGACTACGCCTTCCGTGGTTACGAGAGCGGTGCGGTGGATTTCCTGCACAAGCCGTTGTCGCCGTTCGAGGTGCGCAGCAAGGTGTCCATGTTCGTCGAGCTGTACCGCCACCGCAAAGCCCTGAGCATGCAGCTGGAGGTGGTCGAGGCGGCGCGCCGTGAACAGGAGGCGCTACTCGAGGAACTGCGCGAAACGCAGGCGGAGCTGCAGAAGGCGGTGGAGATGCGCGACGTGTTCATGTCCATCGCCTCGCACGAGCTGCGCACGCCGCTCAACGGGCTGATCCTCGATGTGCAACT
>ENA-UOXB01000979-UOXB01000979.1-bioreactor-metagenome-genome-assembly--contig:-NODE-979-length-14881-cov-7.688250_pt1 | contig 14881 bp, 12 predicted proteins | sample MGYA00238158_ERZ761615 | MGnify/ENA primary metagenome ERZ761615 (study PRJEB28904, sample SAMN06267902) | bioreactor metagenome | isolation source: Joint BioEnergy Institute, California, USA | place... | reverse complement strand
GGCCAGCACCATGTTGATGTTGGACATCCAGCGCACGCCCTTCTCCACGCCGGAGACTGCAACGATCACCGCAGCTCCCATCATCACCGCCACCAGGATGACCTGCACCACGTGCGCGTGGGGTACGTTGAACAAGTGCGACAGGCCGGCATTGAGATGCAGCACACCAAAGCCCATGTCCGCGCCCAGCCCGAACACGGTGGCCACGATGCCCAGCGCGTCCACGGTGTAGCCGATCGGCCCGTTGATGCGGTTGCCGATCAGCGGGTACAGCGCCGAGCGCAGGGCCAGCGGCAGGTTGTGCCGATAGGCGAAGTAGCCCATGGCCATCGCGGCCAGCGCGAACACGCCCCAGCCATGCAGGCCCCAGTGCAGGAACAGCACCTGCATCGCCTGGCGTGCGCCGGCCTCGCCCGCAGCCGCATCGCCCTGTGGCGGGTTCATGTAGTGGGTCAGCGGTTCGGACACGCAGAAGAAGAACAGCGTGATGCTGATCCCGGCTGCGAACAGCATCCCGGCCCAGGAGAGATAACTGAACTCCGGCTCGTCATGATCGGCCCCGAGCTTGATGTTGCCGTAGGGCGACAGCGCGGTGATCACGACGAACAGCAGGTACAGCGTCATCGCCAGCAGGTAATACCAGCCGACGTTGGAAGCGGCCCAGTCCTGCGCCTGCATCAGCAGACGGCCGGCACCAAGCGGGAAAAAACTGACGAAGGTGGCGAACGCCACGACCACGATCGCCGCAAGGGCGAACACGGGTCGGAGAGTGCGCACCGGGTGGGGTTGAGGCTCCAGGGCTTCCATGGACGGCCTTCTCCGGTGTCGATGTGGGGGAAAGAGCTGCCGGAACATGGCACGCACGACGTGGAAGCGCCATGAAGGACAGTAAGATGCGCCTATCTTCTTCTATCGGTCGATAAACCCGGAAAATAGACCGGGCAATCGCGTCACCCGCTCGATCCACCTCCGACGCGCTGACCCCGCCGCGATCAGCCCCGCTGCGCGCCCGCGGCCAGAGCGAAGTCGATCGCCGCGCAGACCGCAGCGACCTGGGCGTCATTGCACTGTTCGGCCGTGGCACGCGGGCTGTCCGGGTAGACCTCGGTCGTGGTGGTGAAGCGCGCGCCGGTGATCGCAGCGCACAGGCCAAGCTGCGCCAGTGGGTAGGCAATCACCCCGTGCGCCAGCACCGGCGAACCAATGATCTCGCCACGCGTGTCGGCAGGCGCGATGTGGGTCACGCGCTCCACGGCGGCGATCACTGCCTGCTGGAATGCAGGTTGCAGGTTTTCCGTGTCGTCAACCAGATAGAACCCATCGGGAATCGACCCGGGTTCAAAGGCCTTGCCATCGCGCGCGGCGAGTGCCGGCCGGAACTCACTCTCGTCACTGTCGGTCGTTTCGTGCAGATCGACATGGGCCACGAACTGGCCCCGCAGTGGCTCCAGTAGTTCCAGCAACGCGGTGGACTCGCGCGCCGGACCGTCAGGGCGGAAGTTGCGGTTCGGGTCCACGGCATCACGGTTCCACCGGTTGATCCGCTCAAACCCCCAGGGATTGACGCAGGGCACGACCAGCAGGTTGACGCGGTCAGCATAGTTGGCTGCACGCGTTTCCATGAACTGCAGCGCACCCATCACGCCACTGGTTTCGTAGCCATGCACGCCGCCGGTAACGAGCACGGCCGGCAGCGCGGGGTTCCAGTTCCGGCTGCGCAGCGCCACCAGGTCGTAATGATCAGCGTCGTAGTCAAGCGCCCCGTACACGATGCAGTCGAACCGGTCCGCGAGCGCCTGCGCGCGCGGCAGCACCAGCGCGTCATAGCGGCGAAGACGCTGCTGCCGTGCCCGCCATTGCGCGCGCTCAGCGGCGCCCCAGGGCCGGCCTGCGGTACCGATCGGATAAAAGGAGTTGGCGCTCATGGCTGCTCACGGAGGGTCGACAGACGGTCGATTATCGCGCGGCGCGCTCGCAAACACACCCCGGCACGCCGTCCCGGTGCGCCACCGTTGTCGCTCAGCCAGCGGTTTTCTCTGACATCACGCGCGAAGACGCTGGGCTGCCGTCCGTCGCCTCACTGCCTTTTTCCGCCCTGGCGGGCAGCGTGATGGGTAGACAGGGTTGCTGCCGGGCGGGGAGTCCCTGATGCGCGCTCTGCGCCTCACGCTCCCAGCTCTTGCGCAGCCGCGTCCGCCGCTGCGGTGATGCATAAAGGTACGCATTCACCACGTCCAGGAAATGCGTCTGGTCGAGTTGGGTGAGATCGGCAAAATGCATCAACAGTATGACGATGCGCGGATCGAGAGCAGGCGGCACTTCGGAAACCATCGGGCAGCTGTGGCCGGTCCACGATAGTCCGCTGACGGCGGCGTACCATCGGACGGCGCCGAAAAAGCCGTCGCTCAGTCTTCCTTGTCGCCGCGGCGCACGCCGCGGGCCAACTGCGATGCTGGCACCAGGCCATGCTTGATTGCATAGTCGAAGATGTCGAGATCTTTTTCCAGATTGAGCTTGCGCATGGCCGATATTTTCTGCGTGCTCACCGTTTTGCGGCTGCGTCGGATGCGATTGGCGATTTCAACGACCTCAAGCCCTTCGGCCACCATGCGCAGCACCTCCGCCTCACGCCGTGACAGGCCCGGATGCGGGTCGTCGGTCTGCTCCACACCGGCGATGGCGTGTGCAATCTCCGGGGAGATGTAGCCCTTGCCCTGATCCGCGGCCAGAATGGCGTAGCCCAGATGATGGCCTGCATCGGTCTTGCTGACGACGCATTTGACGCCAGCATCGAGAATGCCGCCCAGCACCACCGGGTTCTCGATGCCGGTAAGCACGACGATCTTCAGCTGCGGGAACCGCCGCTGCAGAAAGGCGAGCAAGGTGGCGCCGTCACCGTATTCACCGCCGGGCATCGAGTAGTCGGTTACAACCACCCCCGCCCAGGTGTGCGAGATATGCTGGACCAGTTCGGTGGAGCCGGGAAAGACTGCGTCGATGGAAATGCCTTCAACGCCCTGCAGTGCGGCCGCCACTCCGGCCAGGACGACCGGATGATCGTCAGCAATCACGACATGAATTGTCATCGTCGGCACGTTCCCCGGAGGCCCATTGATACAAGCATGCCAGCATGGCTGGAAGCTGGCATATTGTCGTTGACCAAAGCATACCCTCTTTTTCAGAGAGCACGACCACAATGAGTTCCGCTACTCCGCTCAGGGTCGTCGTCGCCGACGACCATCCGTTCATACGGCTTGGCATCCAGGCCGCGATAGAGGCGCAGCCCACCCTGAAAATCGTGGGAACCGCGTCGGACTCCACCGAGCTGATCGCGTTGCTTGATGAGACCGAATGCGACCTGGTCGTCACCGATTATGCGATGCCCGGTGGCCGCCACGGCGACGGCAGCGAGCTGCTCTCACTGCTGCAGACGCGTTACCCCGACCTCAAGGTGGTGGTGATGACCGGTCTTGACCAGCCGGTGATGATCCTGTCGCTGAGTGCGTTGGGCATCAACCACATCATCAGCAAGGCCGACGACACGTTCCATGTGCCCAAGGCAATCATGGCCGCCCAGGCCAACCGTCGCTACTACTCGCCCAGCATTGCCCAGCTCCTGCCCAGCCGCGGGCCCGTGCGCGCGCCGGCGGTGCTGTCTCCGCGCGAGCTGGAAGTCCTGACGCTGTTCGTCTCGGGCAAAGGCGTCAACGAGATTGCCGGGCTGCTCGACCGCCGCAAGCAGACCATCAGCACGCAGAAGGTCAGCGGCATGCGCAAGCTGAGCATCGAGCGTGACGCCGACCTGTTCAAGTTCGCTGTCGAACTGGGCCTGCGGGCAGCGCCGGGCAGCGAGGACCCGGCGGCGTAAGCAGCCCGCAGTGATCGACCTGCGTCAGCCGCCTGCTGGCGTCAGGCTGGCCGCATAGCGCTCGATCAGCTCCTCCAGGGCCTGCCCCAGCTGCTCCACGCGTTCGCGGTCGGCCGCGTCGACCACCTCGGTAACCGCTTCACGCAGATTGGCCTCAAGGGCGCTGAAGTGTGCGCCCAGCTCACGCTCACCCAGCATCATCAGCACGCCTTTGATCGCATGAGCACGGTTGAGGAGCCCTGCCCCGTCACGATCGGCATTGGCCTGGCGCAACCGGGCCAGGTCGTCCCTGGCGCTGGTGACGAAAATTTGGCGGACCTTCTCCGGCACCAGCACCATGGCCTGGTCGCCGGCGTCATCGGTCCGCGCCGCAGGCGCAGCATCCGCCGCCGGGACCTGTCCAGGTCCGTGCCCCAGCTCGTGGTCATCCGCGTCCGCAGGGGCCGGGGCGGCGTCCTGCCCGACGCCCTGTTCTGCAATCGGGTACTCGTCCTGCTCGTCGGCCAGGTAACGCGTCAACATCCGCTGCAGGGTCGGCAGCCCCAGTGGCTTGAGCAGCAGGTCGGTGATACCGGCTTCCCGGCAGCGCTCGCGCTCGCTGGACAATGCCGTCGCGGTGACCGCGAAGATCGGCAGGTCCGGCGCCTGACGACGCAGCGCGCGCGCCAGCTCGTAGCCGTTCATGACCGGCATGTTGATATCGGTCAGCACGGCCCGATGGCGCCCCGGCTGCCAGGCGGTCAGCGCATCGTGACCATTTTCCGCCAGGTCTACCGCGAACCCGAGCGCTTCCAGCTGCTGCTGTATCAGCTCCCGGTTGACCGCGTTGTCCTCCACCAGCAGCAGCCGTCCACGCCGTGCCGCAGTGGGCGACGGCAGCGCCTGCGGCGCGCCCGCGGCGGCGGCCTCCCCCCTGAGTGCCGACAGCAGGGCATCTCCGGCATAGGCCGAAACATGCGTCCCATTGGCGCGCGATTCGGGCGCCAGTGGACCGTTGGGATAGGCGCGCACCACACGCCCGAAACGGGCCGCCAATGCCATCTCGTCCAGCTCGCTCCATGCGCGACGCTCACCGAACACCAGCAGGATGTGGTTCTCAAGGTCACCGGCGGGCACCTGTTGCGGCTGCTCGTGCACGTTGACCTCCGCGCCCCGGCGTACCAGCCATTGGCCGATCTCGCTGCGCCACTCGGCTGCGGCTGACAGCAGGACCACCTGCAGCCCGGTCAGCGCTCCTCCCGAAGCCGGCACCGATGTCGACTCGGCCATGTCCACCGGCACCGACAACGCGAAGACGCTGCCTACCCCGGCCGTGCTGTCGGCCTGGATGCTGCCACCGAGAAGGCGCGCCAGCTGCTGGCAGAGCGCCAGGCCAAGCCCGCTGCCACCGTAGCGGCGCGAGATGCTCGCATCGGCCTGCTGGAAGGGCAGGAACAGCTGGGCCAGGTGGTCTTCACTGAGCCCGATGCCCGAATCGACCACCTGCAGCCGCAGCATCAAGGGACGTTCCAGGGTACCGGGCTGGAGATCGGCGCGGATCACGATGCGCCCGGACTCGGTGAACTTGACCGCGTTGCTGACCAGATTGTTGAGAATCTGGCGGATGCGGTGCACGTCAGCCACCAGCGGAGATTCAAGCGCGCCATCGATGGCAAAGTAGAGCTTGACCCCCTTGCGCTGTGCCTCGGCCGAATAGAGCAGTGCCGCCTGCTCGATCAGCGGCCGCATCGAAAAGACCACGGGATCGACGTCGAGCTGCCCGGCTTCTATCTTGGAGAAATCAAGTACATCACTGATGATGCCCAGCAATGTATCGGCCGATAGCCGGATGCGCTCAACACGTTCACGCTGGGCCGGCGACATCGGGCTGTGAGTCAGCAGTTCGAGGTGGCCCAGGACCCCGTTGAGCGGCGTGCGGATCTCGTGACTCATCGTGGCCACGAACGCGGTTTTCGCGCGACTGGCCGACTCCGCCGCCTCGCGCGCCCGCTCTGCGTCCCGACGCGCGGCGAACAGGGTCCGCTCAAGCTCCACCTGGGCGGTGACATCGCGCAGTGCGCACACCCAGACCGCGCGCTCGCGGTAGCTGGCCCGGCTCATCGACACCTGCAGCTGCACCGCGCTGCCGGGTGGCCGCCATTTGAATTCGTGCGCTCCAGCCGGTGCCCGCGCCTCTGTCTGCGCGCAGAGCTGGTCGTAGAGCGGTTCGGCGTTGCCTTCCCCGCCTTCGGCCAGCGATTGCGCCAGCTGGTTTTCGACCAGAGGTTGGCGGCTCTCCGAATCGATCAGCACCAGACCCACCGGCGAGGTGTTGACGATCACGCGGCTCAGCGCTTCGCTCTCATAGACCCGTGCCGCGTCGGCCAGAGCCGGTCGGAACACCTTCCGGTCCAGCCGCAGCAGCAACCCCCACAGGGCGAGGCAGCTGGCAAGCGCACCACCAAGCAGCCACAACAACGCCACCGACCTGGCCGCCCAGATATCACGCCAGCCGTAACCGTTGACGATGACCCAGTCCACACCGTTGAGCGGCCCGGCCAGCACCCAGCGCCCGTCGCTGTAGATCCGCCGCGCCTGACCGCCCTGCAGCCCGCTGCTGATGTGCTCCAACGGGTAGTCCGCGTCGGCGACATAGCCTTTGCTTGCAAACACCTGATGCCCGTCGCGCGTGGTCACCGCGTAACTGCCCTGCACCGCCGCATCCAACCGCATCTTGATGTTCGCCACCGGTTCGAAGACCACGCGCCGGAAATACGGGCTGCGGCCGTCGGCCATTGTCAGCACGCCTACCAGCGATGGCGTTCCGTCGAACGGATTGTCTGCAAACCGGGACAGCAGACGCCCGCCTTCGATCGCACTGGACACCGGGCCGCGCCCGGGCAGCTGCGCGCGGGCCAGGCTCTCACCGGCCATCAGCGCAGCGAAGACACCGTCGCGATCCTTGACCCCCAATGCCGCGAACAGCTGGCGTTCGTCGGTTACCCCGCCGACGGCCAGCAGACGTCCCTGGGGCTCATAGGCATACATGCCCATCGGTCCCGGCGCACCGAGCGCCGCCACGGCGCTGGCGGTGAATGTCGAGTACTGGTCGAGCATGCCCAGATAAGCCGCCAGCGTGGAGCGTTCCAGCGCGTCGGGGTCGCGCGTCAACACCAGCCACGGAACAGCCTGTGGGTCGGCCTGCACCACCACCGCACCGCCCCCCTGCACCAGCGGTGTGAGCCAACGCTGGCCCTGCTGTTCCAGAAGCGGCCGATAGTCCGTCCACAGCGTATCGTTGCCGTTGACGCTGCTGGCGTACGCACGATCGCGCACGTGCAGGTAATAGTTGACGGCTGACTGCGCTTCAACGAAACGGCGGCGGCTGTCGGTGTGGAAGTCGGCGATGATGGACCAGGCACTGACGGCGGCAACGGCCACGAACAGCAGGCTCACCAGCCCGCCGCCACCCAGCAGCAGCCGGCGCTGCGAGCGCCGCAGCTGGCTCACAGGTTGCCCGCCCGCACCTGTGGCGGCGTGCACCCGGGGGTAGGCGTCCATGCGGGGTCCTTTTGAACGAAGGGGGGCAAGGCGCAATCTAGCCGATCATGCGGGCAACGGTCACGTCAGGACCGGTATCGGCCTCTTCGCCGGGGCCCGTAGCGATCAGCGCATCGAGCAACGACTGCCCGGCATAGCAGGACACCCACCACTGGCCATCGCGGAACAGCGCGCGAAGCGGTGCATCCGCGCGCACACGGAAGACCGGACCGGCGTGACCCAGTCCTGGCTGGTGCGGCCGCGGTGGACCATCCACCGGCAGATTGCGCTCGAATACCACCACGGCTGTGGCCTCGGGCAGGTCCAGTGTTGCCACCTGGGACAACTGTTCGGTCGTGTAGACCGTCGCCCCCCATCGCCGCAGCCGGCGCGCCAGTTCTTCACGCCACGTGATGACCGCCGACACCAGCACCACCTGGCGACCCACGAGAGGCCGCAGCGGCTCGCGGCCGGCACCTGTCTGCGCCCGGACTTCAAAGGAGAACACGCTGCCGACGCCCGGGGTGCTGCGCACATCGATGCTGCCGCCCATCAACTCGCACAACTGGCGGCATACCGACAGGCCCAGACCGGTGCCGCCGAAGCGGCTGCCGATGGAAGCATCGGCCTGCACGAACGGCTGGAACAGACGCTGCTGCTGAAGGTCGGTCAGGCCGATGCCCGAGTCGGCCACTTCAAAACGCAGACCCGCGATCTGCCGGGCAGGCAGCAGGCGGATCTCCACGCGACCAGACTGGGTGAACTTCACCGCATTGCTCACCAGGTTGCGCAGCACCTGCTCGATACGTGCCACGGCACCGCTGTAGCGCGAAGCCAGCTCGCCGTCCACGATGAAATCCAGATCCACGCCCTTGGCCAGCGCCAGCGGCGAGTACAGCAGCGCGACCCGTTCGATCAGACTGACAGGATCGAAGCCGACCGCATCAATGCCGAGCTGCCCCGATTCAATGCGCGAGACGTCAAGCACGTCGTTGACGATCAGCAGCAAGGAGTCCGCCGACTGGTTGATCCGGTTCAGCCGGACCTTCTGTTCCGGGTCCAGGCGGGAACGACCAAGAAGCTCGAGATGGCCGAGGATCCCATGCAGGGGCGTACGGATTTCGTGGCTCATCGTCGCCAGGAACCGCGACTTTGCCTCATTGGCCGCCTCTGCCTCCCCGCGCAGTCGCCCCTGCTCAGCTTCCAGCTCGACCCGGGCGGTCAGATCCTGCAGCGCGCACAGCAGCACCTGCCGCCCGCCGAACTCGGCCTGCTTGGCGCCCACCAGCAGGTGACGCAGGGACTGCTGACCTGCCGTTGGATCACCGTGGGACACCTCGAACTCGCGGATTTCCGCCAGCTGGCCGTTGGCCGGCGCGGCCAGATAGCTGCTGATCAATGCCGGGTACAACGCCAGCCCTGCCTCTGCAGCCGCAGCCGCATGGCGATGGGCCAGGCCGTTCTGGATCACCGGGGTGGCATCGGACATGTCGAGCAGGCACAAGCCGATGGGTGTCAGTTCAATAAGCGAGCGGCTCAGCTGTTCGCTCGCATAGATCTGGCCGGCATGCGCGGCAGCCGGGGCGAAAACGCGCCGGTCGATCCACAGCAACAGCAGCCACAGGCTGACCATCAGCACCGCCCAGATACCCAGGCCGAGCAGCCACAGCGAATGCCCGCCGAACAGCACCTCCCGCCAGTCGAAGGTGCTCAGCACGGTCCAGTCGCTGCCCTGGACCAGCGTCGCCAGGTACATCTGGCCGTGCCGCCAGTAGTGGGTGACCCGGCCGTAGGCGTGGGTCCAGACACCCGCATCATGCAGCGCACCGGCCAACGCGGCCGGCTGCGGCGGATCAGAGCCGAACACAACATGTCCACTGGGCGCGACCACCAGCATCTGTCCCCCCACGTCGTGCAGCAGGGATTGACCCGGCTGCCAGGTGGGCTCAAAACTGACGAAATGCCCCAGCAGCTGGTTGCCGGCATGAACCGGGTAGCTGCTGACCAAAGACGGCTCACCGGTGAGGGGATGGGGGGCGTACCCCAGCCGCGCCACCTCGTGGCCGCCCAGCGGATGCAGGGAGGAAACGGTGTCGCTGGGCAGCACGGGCGGATTGAGGTTGGCGTAGGCCCGCAGGCGCACGAACCAGGCTTCGCGCTGCGCAGCATCAAGCCCTTGCGAGGCCACGGCGGCCTCCATGCCAGGATTGAGCACCGCAAAGCGGCCGCTGGTATCGAGGAAATAGCCCACACTGCCCTGGGACACCACACCGCCGGTGTAAGCCAGCCGCGATACGGCCGACAGCAATCGCGCCAGCGCCAGATAGCGGCGCAGCTGCGCCGGCTGCCAGTCATCGAGATTCTCGCCGATCACCGTCAGCGGCGTGCTGGTCGCATCATGTTCGATCTGCAGGCGCTGCCCAGCCGCCTTGAAAGCGGCAAGATCGGCCCGGGCGGTCGCCTGTTCGCTGGCGAGCCGGTGTTCCCAGACAAACTCGGTCATGTTGGACAGCCGCGCCTGGCTGGACTCGCGCTCGGCCAGATGAGCCTGCAGCGCATCACGGGCCCGAACCAGCTCCTGGACACGCTGGTCGCGGAACGCATTGACATGCTGCACAGCCGCCACCGACAACGCGCACAGCAGCAAGGTGCTCACCAGCACGCCGGCGGTGTAGAGCAGGCGACGCGGATGCGTGCGCAGGGCACGCAGACTGCCTGCCGGGTCGACGGCGCGACCGCTGCAGCGGGGCAACGCTTCCACAATGCGGTCCAACGTGCGGTTCATGACGGCCGGTACGGTCAGCGACGGGGGCAGCAGTCCCGTGCCGGCGCGAGACATCGTCGGAAGGCGTCATCGGGGATCTGCTCGATCGACACGGTATTGGGACGTGGCCTAACGCCGAATCGGACGCGACTGAATGTCCTGCTCCCGCCGCTCATTGGCAGGCGGCGTTCACCCTGTCGTTCCAGGCGCGCTGCATCAGCAGGTCGGGCGCACGTCGTCGCTGCGCCAGCGCCCGGTCGCGCTGATGACGGACACGATCGCAACGTTGCGGGTCGCGCTGCAGCCGGATCAGCGCCGCGCGTGCGGGACGGCCAGCACGCGCAGCACGTCGTTCGCGCAATGGCGGGGTCCCGGGCGCTGCGGCCGGCTCCTCCGCCGTGCCGTGATCGCCGGGAAGTGCGCGCCACTGCTGCAGCCAGCCGGGGCTGCAGGGCTGGTCCTGATGGACCACCTGCCCGCCCGACTGGCAGCGATAGACGCCTGCATCGCTCGCACCGGCTGCAGCCAGAGCGGTCGCCGCCAGGCACATCACCAGCGCGCGGTGCAGGGCAAGGCTCCCTTCCACATGGCACATACCTGCTCCTCGTCCCAGGACGTTCCCATCCACCCCCATCCTGCGGTGCGGCTGCGGCGGGCAGGAGCGGGGCGCACCTGTCACGGCGGTCGGTCCAGTCCGGCCTGCTCTGTCAGCGTTTCAAGCCGGCCGCCGGGTGCGTACCTCGGTCACTGCCGTCTGTGTGACCACTGGCAGCATCAGGGTCCATGCAGCGCGTTGCGGTGATCGGCGTGCGGCGCGCGGGTTACCATTGTGTCCTGTTTCTGCCGTAGACCTGCATGGCTCCGTCCAACCGTTCCGATCCACGCAACAGCGATAGTGGCAGCGTCCCTGCCGGGCTGCCGGTGGCAGCCGAGCTGCTGCGCGAACGCCTGCTGACCAGCACCAGTGCCACTGCCACGCTGGAACAGTGGTGTGCCGAGCACCGGTTCGACGAGGACGGGAGCCTGCGAGCGGTGCGCCTGCACACGCAGCGGCCTGCGCCGCCGGCGGTGCGCCAGGCGCTGGCTGTCGAGGCAGGCGAGGCCCTGGCCTATCGCCGGGTGCAGCTGACATGCGGTCAGCGGGTACTGTCCGAAGCGGATAACTGGTATCGGCCCGCGCTGCTCAGTGCGGCCATGATCCGGGCGCTCGATGGCAGCCAGGCGCCGTTCGGTCGGGTGGTGACGACACTGGGCTTCGTGCGCCAGACGCTGCGCGAGCAGCTGATGTGGCCGCCTCAGCGCGGTGACGACGGACAGGATGTGCTGCTTGAAGTCCGCGCGCTGCTGCGCGACCGCCACCACCGGCCTTTCAGCTATGTGGTGGAGCGCTATCTGCCGCAGGTCCTTCCCTGACGGTGCCCAGCCTGGACGCGCGGCAGCGGCCACGGTGGTAAGGTGCAGCTCTCCACCGTCAGGACGCTGCTCATGCGCCTCATGCCCCACCTGCTGTTGTTGCCCCTGTCTGCTGCGGCGCTGATTGCCGGCTGCGTGAGCACGCCCGGTCCCCAGGTGCAGGGCAGCGGCCGCTGTGATGCCAGCGGGCTGGCCTGGGCTGCAGGCCAGAAGGCTGACGAAGCGACGATGCGCCGGCTTTCGCGCGACAGTGGCGCCGGCCTGGTCAATCCAATTGGTCCGGCGACCATCACCACCCGTGACCTGCGCCAGGACCGGCTACGCGTGTTCGTTGACAAGGACAACGTGATCACCGCCGCGCGCTGCGAGTAAGGCCGGCCCGGTCCTCAAGGGTCGGCCTCAAGCCTGCACCAGGCAGTGGCGCCCGATATCAGCGATGCGCCGCGCGCCGGTCAGCGTCATCGCCACATGCATTTCCCTGGCTACCAGGTCGAGCAGATTGGCCACCCCGGCCTGGCCATGGGTGGCCAGCGCATAGACGAAGGCACGGCCCAGCAGCACCGTATCGGCACCGAGGGCGAGCATGCGCACAACGTCCAGGCCATTGCGGATGCCCGAGTCCACCAGGATCTTCAGATCACCCTGCACCGCATCGGCGATCTGCGGCAGCGCCCGCGCGGTGGACAGCACGCCGTCAAGCTGGCGCCCGCCATGGTTGGACACCACGATCCCGTCGGCGCCGAAGCTGACCGCATCGCGCGCATCGTCGGCATCCAGAATGCCCTTGATGACCATCGGCCCCTTCCAGAAGGCGCGGATCCACTCAAGGTCCTTCCAGCTGATCGAGGGGTCGAAATTGCTGCCGAGCCAGCCGATGTAGTCGGCCAGCCCGGTGGGATGACCGCGGTAGACCGAAATATTGCCCAGATCATGCGGCTTGCCCCGCACGCCGACATCCCACGCCCAACGGGGGTGGGTCAGCGCCTGGCCGAACCGGCGCAGCGCGGCGCGCGGTCCGCTCATGCCCGAATGGGCATCCCGGTAGCGGGCGCCAGGCACCGGCATGTCCACCGTAAACACCAGCGTGCTCACCCCTGCCGCCTGCGCTCGTTCAAGCGCATTGCGCATGAAACCACGGTCACGCAGCACATAGAGCTGGAACCACATCGGCTGCTGCAGCGCAGGCGCAACTTCCTCGATGGCACAGACCGAGACCGTGGACAGGGTAAAGGGAATGCCGCGGCTGTCGGCAGCACGCGCAGCCTGCAGCTCCCCGCGCCGCGCATACATGCCGGTCAGGCCCACCGGCGCCAGCGCGACGGGCATGGCCAGCGGCTGACCAAACAGCTCGGTCTCCAGACTGAGCTCGCCCATGTCACGCAGGACGCGCTGACGCAGGGCGATGGCAGCCAGGTCCGCCTCGTTGCGACGCAGCGTGTGCTCGGCGTACGCACCCCCATCGATGTAATGGAACAGAAATGGCGGCAGACGCCGCTGGGCGGCGGTCCGGTAATCGCTCGAGGCGGAGATGATCATGGGGCAACCGTAGAGGAAGAATCGCGCCAAGGGACCCCATCATCACCCATGTGCGCTCGCGCCACTACAAGCGGCGCTCGATCCGCCGCATCAGGGTCAGCACCATCACGCACAGCAGGCACACCCCGAATGCCAGCACGTACTTGCCAATGCCGACCGCTATGCCGATCGCCGAGGCCATGATCAGCGAACTTGCCGTGGTCAGGCCGCTGACCTCACCGTCGCGGCTGCCGCGCAGTATCGTCCCGGCGGCAACAAAGCCGACGCACGCCACGACCGCTTCGATCAGACGCACCGGGTCGACCTGCATCAGGTCGCGGTAGCGCTCCTGCTGGAAATGCTCGGCCACCGAGTCACCGAGGCCGACAATCAGCGCGGCTGCGCCGGCGATCAGCATGTGGGTGCGCAGCCCGGCCGCGTGCTTGCCCATCTCCCGCTCTATGCCCAGCACCGCCCCGAACAGCATGGCAGCTGCAACGCGCAGCAGAATCGAAACGTCCGCACTGAGTTCCATATCAGTCCCCGATCAAGTCAGCAGAGGCTGGCGCGGGGCCCGTGCGCGAGCCGTGAAGGCCCGCCACGGTTCCCCGGCAGTGCCGGGTCCAGTCCGGCACCGGCACCGCCACGCACTGCACTCACACGGCCAGGTAACCGCCGTCGATGGCGTAGTACGTACCGGTGGCGAACGAGGCATCGTCGCTGGCCAGCCAAGCGACCAGGGCGGCCACCTCCTCAGGCGTACCCAGGCGACCCAGGGCATGCTTTGCCTGCAGCGCGTCGCGCGCCGCCGGGTCCATCTTCTCCACCAGCGGGGTGCGGATGAACCCCGGTCCCACCGCATTGATGCGGATGCCGTCGCGGGCGTGCTCCCATGCGGCGGTCTGGGTAAGCCCGACCACGCCGTGCTTGGCGGCCGCATAAGCGGGCGACTGCGGGAAGCCGACCTGGCCCAGGATGGAGGCCATGTTGATGATGCTGCCGCCCCGGCCAGCCGTGCGCATCGCCTGGATCTGCGCGCGCTGGCAGAGAAAGACGCTGTTGAGGTTCACATCGATCACCCGCTTCCAGCCGTCTACCGGATAATCCCCACTGCTGGCGCCCGGCCCGCCGATGCCGGCGTTGTTGACGCCGATATCAAGGCCGCCGAGTTCGTCGACCGTACGCCTGACGGCCGCTTCCACCGCCTGCGGGTCGGTGACGTCCAGCGCAACGCCGATTGCCTCAGCGCCATCGGACCTCAGGGCGGCCACGGTGGCATCCACTGCCTCCTGTTTCAGATCCCACACCGATACCTTCGCCCCCGAGGCGGCCAGCGTGCGCGCCACCGCCAGGCCGATGCCGGACACGCCGCCGGTCACGATGGCCACGCGGCCGTTGAGCTGGTAGTCAAGCATGAGGAGCACTCCTGTTGGTTACGGCCGCGACCATCGCGGCGCTGCCGCCAGCGTAGGCCAGCGCGTGTCATGGAAATGCACGCGCTGCGTACGCAACGCTGGTGATCGGCGAGGTCGCCGAGCACAGACCTGACGAGAGTTCTGGCTGGCCTGGCGGACCGGGGAAGACGGTGCAGCGCTGGTGACAGGCGCTGGGTTGAATGCGTGCGCAATGCAGAAGCGTGACGACCAACGGTCGTCACCTACCGGGTTGATCGGCCCGCCTGGTAGGTGACGACCGTTGGTCGTCACGCTCTGGCGGCGCAGTCGTGCGTTGGTAGCGCCGGGCTCTGCCCGGCGAGCGCGCAGCGCGGCGTCGGCGCATGGACGTTGCGCCGGTGCTGGCGG
>ENA-UOXB01000977-UOXB01000977.1-bioreactor-metagenome-genome-assembly--contig:-NODE-977-length-14936-cov-7.147369_pt1 | contig 14936 bp, 17 predicted proteins | sample MGYA00238158_ERZ761615 | MGnify/ENA primary metagenome ERZ761615 (study PRJEB28904, sample SAMN06267902) | bioreactor metagenome | isolation source: Joint BioEnergy Institute, California, USA | place... | reverse complement strand
TGGGAACGCCGCCAACCTTTGCCAATCGCGGCTCTAGGGTTTTCATTGTCATTACTTACCTCGTACTATTTTATTAAGGTAGAACCTTATCTATAAAGCTTCCACCTTAATACTTAATAACAGTCATGTAGAACGATATGTCGATCTAAAAAATATAACTATTTAAAATGTCACACTTATTTGTGACGAACTTCTTTAAAAAGAGACTGGTACTTCCATGACCAATATTTTTGCTGCCTCTTCTACATCTACAGTGACGCTCTCAGTATCCCAAACACCAAGGCCGTCGCGAGTATTTAAAGTGTTACCGTTTACAACTGCCTTGCCGCTGATAACAAAAATATAAACACCATTGCGAGTATCTTTTAGCTGATAGGTCTGGGTCTGACCTTGATCAAAATCACCCATACTGAACCAAGCGTTTTGATGAATCCACACGCCAGCATCATCGGCATTTGGCGATAATACTTGAGTAAACTTATTCGGTTGCATGATATCGCTCATGCGTATTTGTTGGTAGCGCGGTGTGACGTTCATTTTATTGGGGACAACCCAAATCTGTAAAAATTTAACAGGGTCGTTGGCATCGCCATTCATCTCACTATGGGTAATGCCTGTACCGGCTGACATAACTTGAATCTCGCCCGTTTCAATAATGCCTTGGTTGCCAATGTTGTCCCCGTGTTCAAGCTTACCTGACAAAGGAATACTAATGATTTCCATATCTCGGTGTGAGTGTCTACCAAAACCTTGACCGCCAATGACAAAATCGTCATTAATGACCCGTAAAGCGCCAAAACCCATACGCTCAGGATTATGATAATTGGCAAAACTAAAGGTATGTTTACTTTTTAGCCAACCATGATTGGCATCACCACGAGAGTCTGCTGCATGATAAATCGTTTTCATAATATCTCCTTGTCTGTTGTTAAGTGAATTTCATTATAACTTCTTATTAATGAGGATACCTAAACAATAGGGCTATTATATTTGTTGTTCATAAGTAGATAAACTCTGATTAATGCAAATGACTATTCTTGTTTTTAGAACAATTGCAATAAAGCATAAAAAAAACGCCCTATCTTATAGATAGGACGCTTTTTACTTTTAATACTTATGTAGCTTTTAGTGGCTTATCACCTTTAGCCAATATGGCTTAAAAACGATTCATCACGCGCTAGAATAGCCAAATATAGTACAGGAATGACAAACAACCCCACTGCCCAAAAGCTGAGCTTAAGATACAGTAGCGCTCCTACAAGCGCTCCAATCAAAAAGCTAAACACCAGTGTTGAGCTATGCGCCAGTTTTTTAGCGTTTTCAGCCGTTCGATTGTTTAGATAATCAGTTAGATTAATACCCAACTGAGTGGTATTACCAGTCATTAGTACCGTCGGACTCATATGCTTAATCAAAGTTTTACTGGCCGTATTGCGTATCGCGAGTGCAATCAAACCGAGCCCGCCCGTAAGCGCCACCGTCATACTGCCTGCACTTACAAAAGGCTGATAATAAAGACCTGCAACCATGAACGCTGCCAAAAACCACGCTTCAGCAAAAAACAAACGACTCAAAGTCAGTTTTTTCTGCTGACTCTTATCAATAAAGGTCTTAGTCACCATTACCGTCAAAACAAACAATGGCAAGGCAGCGAGCTTAATCCATAGCCCATCTTCCCCTTTAACAAGCCCGCTACCAGCCATCACCAAGTTACCCGTGACATGAGCGGTAAAAAACCCAAACAAGGCGATAAAACCAATGGTATCAATCGCTCCGCCCACGACGGTCAGTAGTACAGGCGCACGATAGCGTTGCCAAAAACTTGGGGAGGACAACTGATGATTATGAGTGCTATGACTAGGCGTGCTGTCTGCCCTTTGGGTAGAGACTGGATCACTCATCATGGCTCCTGATTCATAACGATATAATATGGGCTGTATTTTATATTTAACGAAAGTTTTAAGCAGTATATTTGATTGAGTGCTAAGGAAAAAGCGAGTGCAGTATAACCGTTGACTACAAACGGATAAACCGCAATAATCATAACTATCAGTTCTTCATTTTAGAACAATAAAAAGGCAGCAAGGATTAAGGATGGGACAACTAGAAGACATGGCGATGTTTGTACGCATCGTTGAAGCAGGTAGTATCACTAAGGCAGCAGAACAATTAAATATTGCTAAGTCGGCTGTCAGTAGACGTCTTAAGGATTTGGAAACGCGCCTTGGTAGCCAACTTATCAGTCGAACCACGCGGCAATCTCATTTGACTCAAGCAGGTGAGCTATATTATCGACAAGTCAATAATATCCTAAATGCAGTGGATGCCATCAACGAACAAGCCTATGACGAACCCACACGTATCGAGGGCACATTAAAGATAACTGCACCCTTAACATTTGGCCTGATGCACCTAAACGATGTCATCGACGAATACGCCTCGCAGCATCCAAACTTAAACTTTGAGCTGGATTTCTCTGATCGGCACGTTGATCTTATTGAAGAAGGCTACGAGCTTGCCATCCGTATTAAAGCGCTACAAGACTCAAGTTATCAGGCAAAGCGTTTGGCATTGATTCGCTATACCCTTTGCGCCAGTCCCGACTATCTAGAAGAGATGGGAACCCCTAAGACATTAGAAGATTTAGAACGTCATGAGTTTTTGCAATATGGTCTTGGCAAAACCAGTAACCTTGAGCTCATCGATGCCCAAGGCAAAAAGCACATTCATACCATCAATGCCAAGATTAAGGCTACCAATGGAGAGTTTTTGGTGGATTTAGCCGTAAAAGGCCACGGCATTACGTTTATACCGACGTTTATTGCGTACCAAAGATTGGCACGCGGCGAGCTGATTCCCATTCTTCAGCAATACCAGCTGCCAACGCTCAGCGCCTATGCAGTTTATCCGCAAAACCGTTTTTTATCCCAGCGTTGTCGCTATCTCATCGATGCGATTGCCGAGCGTTTCGGCGATAATCCTTACTGGGATAAGTTTTAATCAATCTCATCACACAAAAAAAGGCATCCAAAATAAGATGCCTATTCTAAAACGGTTAATGCTTTGATCACTTTATTCAGTGATAGAAGCAATCTCTCCGATCAGTTTTTTGGTTTTATATCTTGCTTCAGCCAACGTCATCTTGTTCTGAGCGACGACTGTCAATACACATGGCTTACCGATATAGTCTGTTTTGACAAACAGTAAGTTTCCAGATTCAGCCTCAACGATAGTGATATCACATTTGCCTTGCTTCATCTGAGTCGCAGATGAGTCACTCAGCGCCGATAGCGTGCTGCTCATAGCCGCAAACTTATCTGCTTGATTGCTCAGCTCACTGATCGAAAAACAACTGATGGGAAAACCATCTGTCGTACATAGACTTGCCAATATAATTTCTCTATTGGATTCACACAGTGCTTTCATATGATGCAAAAGTGCGATTTTTGCTGGCGATTTCTCGTTTGGTGTAGTCATATCGAAAATTAGTCTTGGTTGTTAAGGGTGTTAAACAATGATAATAGAGACACAGCAGACTCTCTGCTTCTAGGATCGGTATTGATCACGGGTGCGACCACATTGTGCTGCATCAGCATCAGTCTTATTTCTTGACCGAGCGCTGCGACACTATGCTTATCCGCATCTTCACAGTGAGTGATACCAATAATACAAGTCGTCTGGTTTTTCTCTGGCGCAAAAAAGTGTAGCAATTTATCTAAGTTTTTATAATCGGGCGTTTCGCCATGCTTAATTAGGATAAGCAATCCCCATAAGGATTGGTTGACAAATTCCCATAAAAAAGAAAAACGCTCTTGACCTGGCACACCATAAATACCGAGAGCCATGTCTTCAGAAAGCGTGATTCGTCCATAATCGATACCCACTGTGGTGAATTCTTTACCGATATCGACACTAGACTTCGCTTCCGTCTCGATAGGGTTTATCTCACTTAGCGTCTTGACCATCTGAGTCTTTCCGGCACCCACTTCACCAATGATGGCTAGCTTCTGATAATTCAATTTTTCACCTCATTCCTAAGAATTTTTTGATTGCACCATAAAATTTATTAGGCTTTTTTTCAATTACGGTTTGCTCAACAAGCGGCTCTGGTTCTGACACACTCAATATACCCAGCTGATCAAACTTTCTGATAGTCTCTGTGAGTTGCTGTACTGTGCCAAACTCACCACTGTCTACCAGCGCATTAAAAGGATAAGGTTTCTTGGTCAATTTGATACTTAGATCCATGATCATTTGAGGCTGACTTTCGTTGTTTAAATCAGGCCAAGCCAACAATCTTATATTCTTATCTTCGTAATACTCTTCAAATACCACATCGGATTGCTTCAAATCAATAAAGGGTTGAATACGGCTTTTTTGATGATCATCAAATCCTGTTAAAACGGCCATATTGCTATCTATGAAGGCATTAAATAAAGCGCTTTGATCAATAAAATTGAACACGCTAACGGTCCAATTATAAAAATTGCGAGTAACAATAGGTGCATCAAGGAAAACCCAAAGATCTTCATGTCTAGGGTCAGCTGCTATCTTGGTCATCAGTCTATCGACTTCAGCATCAGGACCTTCAAGCACTTGAAAATACTGGCCTTCACGATAAGAAAGAATACCCGAAATTTGCAATTCTGGATTGTGTAGACGAGAAATACTAATAATCTCTGACAAACCAGCAGGCGTACGAGCACTCCGATCACTTGCAAGTGTTCTACTAATATATGCAATACATTTCATTTCGCTACCACTCGATAAGACATTTAAAGCTCAGTTAAGCTACCATAGCTGTATATGATGCGGTCATCCATCACACATAATATATGTATGATGAATACGACCTGATTGCCGTTCTTATTTGACGATTTGTCAGCAACAACAGCGGTTGGGTAAAACATTAATGAGCTTAAACAACGCTCACAAGATTAAACTTCTAGAGTACTTTCTACTGCTCTTACTTTGCGGCGTGCTAATGCAAGGTTGGCTTTTGCCTTATCAAGTACTAAGTAGATGAACAAGTCTTCATGATTGGCAGTAGGACGGATAATATGAAGCTGAGACTCTAGGGTGATCAGCATGTCCTCGATTTCACCTTTAATATCAAGTGATTTCATTGTCGCAACTTTGGCTTTTACTACTTGTGAGTTACCCGCTGCTGCCAATTCTAAATCAACACCGCCACCGATCGAACCTAGTACCATGCCTGACATGTAATCGACAATACAGCCGCCCATTGCACCGTCAAGGGTCATCAATTCTTCTAACGCTTCATTAATAGTTGTCATAACTTTTCCTACTGATTGGTTGATTTGAATAAAATAATTTTGTTTTAAAGTGGATCTTTACCCACCGCCTCTAAGCCGAATTTGGCACACTAATTGTCTACTTACTTATTAGCTTGTCTTAAGACTTTCGCCAAATTCGTAAGCCGTACATAATAGAGAAATAACACTACATAAGTGTATTTTTTGGTACGGTAAATATAACCCAATCGTAAACAATACCTAAACTTTGTAGCTGAGGTTATTATATTCTATCTAGCTATCCGAAGCACCAAAGCGGCTTACCGCTCATGAACAAATAACAACCACTGGGTAGGAAACTTACCAGAATATCTAATGTTTATACCGATTTGCGCTTTGTAACTTCAGTTTTCATTATTTAAAATTAATAAAATACTTATACCTATTAATCAAAAATACTTAAAAATTATAATTTAATTAAATATAAAAATATCCTATTAGATATTTACAAAAACCAATTAATAGCAATATCAGTGTTTTTGATATACGATTTTTTAATAAGATTACTAAGTGCTAAGAAAATAAAAATATAGGAAAAGGCATCTCGTATGAAGTGAGTAGAGAAATAGATTGATTCGAGCGAGAATGGGCAAAGTAGTTTGCCAAGAGGTCAAAATGAATATTTAAAGCAGCTGTTAAGTAAGAGGTGTTATTTATAAGTGAACGTTAGGTTTTATATTATCTTCTATCAAATTCCACGCATAAAAAAAGGCCTCACTTTATAGTGAGGCCTTTTGTGCTTTTTCAAGCCATATTTGGAGCGGGAAAAGAGATTCGAACTCTCGACCCCAACCTTGGCAAGGTTATGCTCTACCACTGAGCTATTCCCGCTTAATATCAACTCGTAGTGTTGTTAACAACTACTACGTCTCGATAGGCTGGCTATTTTAGCAAATATTTTGAGCGTGTCAACACCTTTTTTAAAATTTATTGCCATTATTATGACTTTAGATGCTGTTGCAGAATGATACTCTGCCTAAGATATTGATTTAATAACATCTATTACTAGCCAAGTATTTTTATTATTTTATTGCAGTATTAGCAAAGACACCAGCTCATCTCTTTGTCTCCTACTTACAATCATACGATGTATTGTTACTATCTGCTATTAGTACTGACTTGTTAACATTATTATACTTATGCCAAATGACAGTTGGGGTAGAATTTTACTGTTTTGGTAGAGCAGCCAATGTAATGAGAACATCAATAAAAGACTGCATTGTGATCTACTATTCTTATATTTCTTTTGTTTAACTTTATTATTTATAGCGAGGATACTTATCATGAAAAAACTACTCACCACTACGGTGATGGCAGCATCCCTGTCAGCTTTGACTTTAACTGGTTGTTCAAGCACGACTGGTACTGGTGCAGTTGGCGTTGACCGTCAGCAGCTACTTTTGGTCTCTAGCGAGCAAGTATTGCAGATGTCTTCACAGAGCTATGCTCAGCTCATACAAGATGCTAGATCAAAGCGTGTACTTGATACCAATACCGCTCAGCTCAACCGCTTAAAAAACATCTCTAACCGCCTGATCGGTCAAGTTGGTGTCTATCGTCCAGATGCTGCCAAATGGAAATGGGAAGTACACACCATTAAATCTAATGAGTTAAATGCTTTCGTTTTACCAGGCGGTAAGATCATGTTCTATTCAGGCATTATTGATCGCTTGAATTTGACTGATGATGAGATTGCAGCAATCATGGGTCATGAAATGGCGCATGCTTTACGTGAGCATTCTCGTGAGCGCCTCTCACGCCAGTACGCCACGCAGACAGGTCTTGGCGTTGCCGCTAGTATTTTTGGTCTATCACAAGGTCAAGCGGATCTAGCAAACATGGCTGGAGATTTGGGATTGAGCCGTCCTCATAGCCGCACGCAAGAAGCAGAAGCTGACCAAATTGGTCTAGAACTGATGGCACGTGCCGGCTACAATCCGCAAGCTGCCGTTACTTTGTGGCAAAAAATGCAGCGCGCAAGCCAAGGCGAGCCGCCACAATTTTTAAGTACTCACCCTGCCAGCAGCAACCGTATTGCCAATTTGCAGTCGCTGATGCCTAAAGTGATGCCGTTATACCAGCAGTCACGCCGTTAATTAACGTTTTTAGGCAGCGTTAAATCCCAATAGCAGAGTACAAACGATAAATTGTGCTCTGCTTTTTTTATATTAGTTTGATCATAGCTATGCGTTTTGCTCCTACTTATAACAGACAAAAACTCGCGTGATTTAACAGCGCACAGTAACATCAATAGCGTCTGCTATAATAAATCCATTATCTTAGTCATACGTTGCCTAAATTTAATTTAGCAAAGTACATTCATCAAAATACATTGAAGGATTGTTATGAGTACCACGCCTACTGCCGACGCCCTTAACACTGAGTTGCAAGCCTTGCAGCCGCAATATATCCAACTGGTTAATGAGTCGATGAGCCATGCAGGTTATTTTGACGGTAAAGAAAGTCACTTTAAGCTGACTATTGTCAGTGATGCCTTTGAAGGTAAACGATTGGTTGCGCGCCATCAGCTTGTATATAACCTTGTCAACGCTCTATTGACGTCACAAGGCGGTCAAGTCCATGCTTTGGCTATTCATGCTTATACGCCGACAGAATGGCAAGGTCAAAGCCCAGATAGTCCGTTGTGCGCAGGACAGAACAAATAAATATGGTCGATTCAATTTAGAAAGAATAAGGGGTTGCTGGGATGAGTTCTTCGAAGCCTTTGTCTGCAAAGGCACGGCAAGCGCGAAAAACTTATATCAGCATAACGCTTTTATTTTGACCTGACTATAGTATTAACAAGCTGATAAATGCCACTTTTAGAGGAAACGATATTCAATGAAACACTTACATATGCTCATGGCGGTCCTCGCCATTGTGTTGTTTTTATATCAAAGCTATCTGGTCTTGGGCGCAAACAAACTTGCGCCGCGAGCCGTTAAAATTGCCAATCACATTATCTACGCTCTTATTATTGTGTCGGGCGCCGTCATGCTCATGCAGCTTATGAGCGCCAACGCACCCGTGCAATGGGTATTTGCTAAGATTGTTTTACTGATCGCAGCCATCAGTGCCAGTATAAAAGCATTCAATCCTAATGCGACCTCAGGACAAAGAAAAACAGGTATTCTCATCGCTGGGGTCGCTTATATTGGTATTGTGATCTTGGCCTTGACCAAGCCTGAAAACTTGTTTTAGTCAGTCATTGGTATGGCGCTGCACAAATCGTCACAGTGATAGAATTGAAAAAGATGGGACAATCAATATATTCTCAATATCTTAATCTCGTTATCTTTGCTATCTTAAAAATACAGATACCATCATTTGGCCTAATGGAGGCACTATGAAAACTCTCACTACAGGGACATTACTGGCAATAGCTGGCGTTTTCGGCCTCTCAGGCTGTGCCTCTACAGGTAACGTGGCACCGCAATATGTTCCGCCAAGCACTTATCAAAACTATGATTGCCAAGCACTCAATCAAGAATACATGCGAGTCAATCGCTACGTAGCCGATGCAAATAATCAGTCATCAAGGTTATCGACATCGGGTGTTGGCGTTGGTGTGTCGGCAGGACGTTGGGGTATCTCGCCCAATATCAGCTTTGGCGTTGGCAAAAGCAACGATACTAAAGCTCGAGATGTAAAACTATCAAGGCTGTATGGTGAGCGTGATGCCATTGTCCAATCTGCTCGTATTCAACGCTGTAGCTTTGCTAATGGTGTCAAGATCTACGGCGAGTAACGTTAAGGGGTCAATCTCGAGATTGAACCCTGTGCGGTAGTATAGACATTTCGATTTCTTTGTCCTATCGCTATGACAAAAAAGCCAATACGTTGAATGCGTATTGGCTTTTTTAACGACTATTTTTTAACTACTTTTTTAAATATACAGATTTCCATAACGTACTAAACGTTCAAGCTTTTTACCCACCGAACGATTTGATCACTGGGCAATGCACCTGACTGTCGCGCGACTTCTTTACCATTTTTAAAAGCGACCATGGTTGGCAAGCTGCGTATATTATAAGGGGCAGCTGCTTGCTCATACTTGTCCGTTTGTATCTTTGCAAAGACCACCTGCGGTAATTGACTGGCCGCCACTTTAAACTGCGGTGCCATCATAAGACAGGGCTGACACCAGCTCGCCCAAAAATCTACGATAGTGAGCACATCATTTTTTTGGATGACTTTACTGACCGTTTGCGCATTTAGCTCGTACGGCGCACCAATGAATAATGGTTGACCACATTTACCGCAATTTGGCGCTGCATTGAGTCTTGCAGCAGGGATACGATTGGTCGCTTGGCAATGCGGACAGACCACATGCGCATTTTGTTCACTCATCATAAACCTCTATTCGTGTTTTATTAAAGATAATTGTATGACCTAAAGATTAATATCTACTAGCATGTATTTTAAGCTTTTTAGCTAAGAGCGTTAATGGGTACTTTTAAATAACGGACGCCATTGTCTTCTGGCTTTGGCAGTTGACCTGCATCGATATTGACTTGTACTGCTGGAATGATTAAGCGCGGCATCTCCAACGTGGCATCGCGGCGCTCACGCATCTGTACAAACTCCGCTTCATTGATACCGTCTTTGACATGAATATTGCTCAATTTTTGTGCCGCCACCGTGGTCGTTGGACAATGCTTGCGACCCTGACTTGGATAGTCATGACACAGATACATCATCGTATCTTCTGGGAGCGACAATAGCTTTTGAATTGAGTGGTACAGTGTTTTGGCATCGCCACCAGGGAAGTCACAGCGCGCCGTCCCAACGTCGGGGGCAAATATGGTATCGCCAACGAAGACCACGGTCTTGTCATCATCAGCTGCCACATAGGCCATATCAGCCTGCGTATGACCGGGTACATACATAACGGTAATGACAATCTCGCCAAGCTGCAACGTGTCGCCATCGTCTGTCAAAACATCAAACTGGCTTGCGTCGGTACGAAAGCTCGTGTCGAAGTTAAAAATTTGCTTAAATACTTTTTGTACCTCGGTGATGTACTTGCCAATGACCAACTGCCCACCGAGCGTTTCTTTTACGTGCGTAGCGGCTGATAAATGGTCTGCATGCGCATGGGTTTCTATGATGTAAGTCAGCTGCCAACCTTGCTCACGTACGAACGCTATCACTTCATCAATACTCGTGGTGCTAGTATGACCTGACTTTGTATCAAAATCTAATACAGGATCAATGATGGCACAGACCTGCTGCTGAACGTCTGCGAGTACATGCGTATAAGTTTGCGTGTCGCTATGTAAGAAAGAATGAACTTGCATGACAGCCTCTTTGCTTTTAGACGATGTGTTGGTTCTTAAAAAATGCTCAAATAGCTTAATTCTTGAATAGTTTGGATAGATAGAGTAAAGGTTTCTTTATTGAAACTGCTTACCCCTACTCATCAAGTATGCAAACCAGCAAACACTTTAGCAATTTATATAATGTAAAAAACAATAACTTGCTCTGACTTGTAATATCATTGATAATTCCCCGTACCAAATCCAATCTATGAACACGGCACTTTATATTTGATATTAGGAGCTTGCTCTGACTACCTCTCCTTTCACATTCGACACTGCTGTTTTTCATATTAACGACACTATGTCCCTCGACGTAGTAGCCTCTGTACCCAATGATCTTGCTGAACAAATGCAACAAGCTTCGATGCCAGTCAGCCAGTTGTTAAAGTCGTTGTCTCACCCTGATCGCTTGTTGCTCCTATGTCAGCTGACTCAAGGAGAGTACTGTGTCAGTGAGCTAGAAGACTTAGTCGGTATTGGTCAGCCAAGCTTATCGCAGCAACTGGGTATCTTACGTAAAGATGAGCTGGTTAAGACTCGGCGCAAAGGCAAGCAGATTTACTATAGTATTGATAGTAGCGATGCGATAGCCGTATTGCGTTTATTGTATGAGCGCTTTTGTGTTAAAGCCGACGGATAGTTTTTTGGTTTTATGCTCAACTGTAATTAACGTTTTTTATTGTGATGATATATGCCCTCTATTGCCGCCCGTCTGATTCCTGCTTGGTTACGCCAATACCAACCGTCTACCTTGCCAACTGACGTCATCGCTGGGTTGGTGGTCGGGGTGCTGGTCATTCCGCAAAGCTTAGGTTATGCGGTACTGGCTGGATTGCCACCCGTTTATGGACTGTACGCTGCTATTGTCCCTGTGATTGTTTATGCGTGGATTGGCTCAAGCAATGTGCAAGCAGTAGGTCCTGTCGCCATCACAGCCATCATGACCGCAAGTAGCCTGCACCCTTATGCAGCACAGGGCGCGCAGCAGTACGCAATCATGGCAAGTTTGCTGTCATTGATGGTCGGTACGCTTTTGTGGTTAGCAGGTCGTCTCAGGCTTGGCTGGATCATGCAGTTTATCAGTCGCGGCGTGTCAGCAGGTTTTATCAGCGGCGCGGCTGTATTGATTTTTATCAGTCAGCTTAAGTATCTGACCGCGATACCCATCGCAGGGAATGGTTTGCTTGGTTATTTATCAAGTATGCAAATGTATGCCCGCCAGCTGCATCCACTAACGCTACTGATTGGTGTGATTGCTTTTGCGCTTTTGGTTGCCAATCGCTACGGTAGCAAGTGGGTTTGGCAATCGTGGTTATCACCTTCTTATGCCAAATGGGCTGAGCGCTTGTTCCCCCTTGTTTTATTGGTTATCGCCATTCTTCTTAGCCTCAGTTTGCATTGGACAGCGCATGGAGTGGCGACGATTGGCAGTATTCCACAAGGGCTACCCACCTTTACCCTGCCCTATGTACCAAACTTCGATGAGGCGCTAGACTTACTGCCCAGTGCTGGACTGATGGCGCTGATTATCTTTGTGTCGAGTAGCTCAGTTGCAAACAATTATGCACGGCTGCGCGGTGAGTCTTTTGATGCCAACCGTGAGTTAACAGGCTTAGGGCTTGCCAATATGGCAGGTGGGTTTTTTCAAAGCTTTACCATCGCAGGCGGCTTTTCGCGAACCGCTATCAATTCAGACTCTGGTGCCAAAACGCCTGTAGCAAGTCTGGTGACTGTTTTGATTATGATTGCCGCTTTGATTGCCTTTGGCAGCGCGCTTGCACCACTGCCTTATGCTTTGCTTGGCGCAACCATCATGGCATCCATTATCAGCCTTATCGATATCACAACCTTGAAAGCTGCGTGGCAACGTGACCGCTTGGATGCGGCCAGCTTTGTAGCAGCATTCGTGGGCGTATTGATACTTGGGTTAAATACAGGATTGGTCATCGGCCTGATGGTATCCTTTGCCAGCTTAATTTGGCAATCAAGCAAACCGCACGTTGCCATCGTAGGTCAGCTGGCAGGTACAGGGCATTTTCGCAATATCAACCGTCATGACGTCGTAACCTTTCCAAACTTATTAATGCTACGTATTGATGAAAGCATATTTTTTGGTAATAGCGAATCCGTCCATCACCGCGTTGTCGAAGCTACTCGCCAATATCCAAAAGCACATGAGATCGTCCTTATTATGTCCGCAGTCAACCACATTGATTTGACAGGACAAGAGATGCTAATCAGTCTCAATCAAGAGCTGTTGAGCCAAAACAAGCGCTTAAACTTCAGCTTTGTTAAAGGGCCTGTGATGGACATCATTGAGCACACTCCCATCGTTACCGATCTCTCCGGTCATGTCTATCTAAGCACCATGGATGCGGTCAACGCCTTAAAAAATATTTAATCTTATCAGCTGCTTTGTGAGTGGTTCGACCTAAAAAGACAGCCGTACTTACATAAGGCTTTTATTCTGGACTAACGATATATTGTTAAATCAACACCAATTATTATTGTGTGTGACAAAATACAGATACACCAAAAGCTGTGTTATGCTAAATTATAATAAGCTTTGGACAAAACCGACTTAGGAAGATATTATTTGTTTTGCAAAGCAAAGGCTTACTTAGACAAAAGCCAATAAATGCTTTTAGAAAATACCCTAAAATCCCCTCATTTACATTCAAACGCCTTTTACTTTACGCGACTGATCTGACTTATGACCGATAATTTAACGATATACAAGCAAATTTATCCAAGCCAATGTACTAAGATTGCTGAGCTTGGCTACCGTTCTGTGCTCAATATACGCCCTGACGCTGAGACAGACCAGCAGCCCAATAGCTGCGACTTTACTCATGCGACCGAAGAGGCCAATTTGACTTACCATCATCTGCCGTTCGATGATGAGCGTTTAAGCATGGCAACTGTCGAGCAGTTCGCAGCCTTTTATCGTGCCATGCCAAAACCTATCTTGATGTTTTGCGGGACAGGCGCACGTGCCAAACTGCTTTATCAAAGTGCGTTGATGCAAGGGCTGATTTAAGGAAGTGGCGTATTCATTTGAAAATGTTTATGTGACAATATTTACGTTCTTTGTCTTTAGAAAATGGCCCATTTAGCTTACGCTTGGAAATTGTGTTTTAGTTCCAAATTCTCTTATCCTAGTATATAAAACTCTTAGTATAGACAATAATAAGGATCGCTTATGAGCCATCAAGTCAGCATTACCGGACAAATCACTCCAGACCAAGTACCGATGATCGCAGAAAACGGTTTTAAAACCATCATCAATAACCGTCCAGACGGAGAAGAACCAAACCAACCGACCAGCGCTGAGATCGAAGCGGCAGCTAAAAAAGCTGGCCTTGCTTATAAAGAAGTGTCTTTCGCGGGTAGTGAGCTGAATCAAAACCACGTCGAAGAGTTTGCCGATTTCTTTAACCAAGCTGAGCAGCCTATGTTGATTTTTTGCCGTACTGGCAATCGCTCAACGGGTATCTATGAGGCGGCAAAACGTATGGATTTGCTGGACGACTGATAGTTATCTAAAAAACGTATAGTCGCCTAAAAAGTCAAAACGCCCGTTCGAATAGAGTGGGCGTTTTTATTTGTTTTCTTAGCTATATTGAACTGCATTTCATTAGTAAATAATTTTACAACAAATCAGGAGTATGCTAAATTCGGTATTGTGAGGGAAAAAGCAATTAATCTAAGTCTGGTCTTGTATTTAGGTGTCTGCAAAGGTCATCGCTAAGTAGAAAGCTGCTTAGTTAAACAAATATCATATTGTGAGCAATTAGCACATAGATTATGTACGATTAGTGTAATAAGGTATTGAAGCAACATAGTGACAATTTCCGTAAGCATGAAATTTATTATTTCCAACAAAAGGGGTGTTACCTCTTATGGTAACGGTAGGACAGTTTTATCACGTTTTTATTAATCGCTCTAAGCGCAAAAATGCTAGCCCCGTTCCCTCACTACTAATATAAACTATAAATGTATGAAAAATAAAGAAGACCAAGATAGTTGGTACAAAATCAAAAGATATCCTCATATTGGACTACCTTCTGAAAATCGTCGGCAGACCCTATCATATATAAAGAATAAAAATAAAATAGCTATCCATGGTTTCGCTCCATTCATTCATAAAGTCATATCTACGAATCGGTATAGAAAAGAGTATGATAGTGATGGAAAATTGATAAGTAATGGAAAACGCACTGACAGAAGTACAAAAAAGAGAGACATCTATTATGCGAATAATCTAGACTCAAATATTTATGCCTACTACTCTCACTTA
>ENA-UOXB01000976-UOXB01000976.1-bioreactor-metagenome-genome-assembly--contig:-NODE-976-length-14946-cov-6.450876_pt1 | contig 14946 bp, 11 predicted proteins | sample MGYA00238158_ERZ761615 | MGnify/ENA primary metagenome ERZ761615 (study PRJEB28904, sample SAMN06267902) | bioreactor metagenome | isolation source: Joint BioEnergy Institute, California, USA | place... | reverse complement strand
GAGCGCTGAGAGCCTCGGCCTTTTGAAGGGCGCTTGCCGTTTGTAGTAGGTTTGCCATTGCGCCCTGTCTTTTTGCTATCACCAAAAGGACGACCAGTATTACCTTTAGAACCCGCTGGTTTTTTAGGACCATCCTTGGAATGTTTAGGATTTCCCTTTGCCACGCCCCTTGGTTTTGAAGCGCCTTTTGATTTTGACGAGTTAGCACTTTGAGCATTTTTTCTCGGGGCATGACGAGATTTTTTGCCCGGATTACTGGCATCCGAAGAAGAGTCTTCTACCGCCTTAAGCAGGACAGACAACTCTGTTGGGGTTAAATCTCGCCAATCGCCAACTGGGAGGCCTTTGAGACTAACGTTCATAATCCGTGTACGCTCAAGCTTGACAACTTCGTAGCCAAAATGCTCACACATACGGCGGATTTGACGGTTCAAACCTTGTACCAGTGTGATGTTAAATACAGTAGGCGCCACCTTAGTCACTGGGCATTTTTTTGTCATCTTGCCAAGCATAGGCACGCCGCCTGCCAATCCCTCAATAAAACTATCGGTTATGGGCTTATTCACCGTCACCAAGTATTCTTTCTCGTGATTATTGCCAGCACGCAGCACTTTATTCACCAGATCGCCATTGTTGGTCAAAAATATTAACCCTTGAGAATCCTTATCCAAACGACCAATCGGGAAAATACGTACCCCGTGTCTTACAAAATCTACAATGTTGTTTTTCTCTGAGCTTTCCGTCGTGCTCACAATGCCCACAGGCTTATTCAATGCAATAAAAACAAAATCATCTGCCTCGCGTGGCTCAATCAGCTGTCCGTTGACTTTTACCGCATCTCCAGCAACCACCTGATCGCCCACCGAAGCGCGTTTGCCATTGATATACACATTGCCTTGTTCAATAAAGCGATCAGCATCGCGCCGAGAGCAGATACCGCTTTCGCTGATATATTTATTTAAACGAGTCGAGGAAGCGTTGAACATAAAGCACCGTTTTACCTGATAAGAAGTGTTTGACTAAGAAAAAAGTCTAAATTGAATGGATCATTAACCATGAGCTGCTTACATCATATAGGAAACTCAGTGTCCATTTAAGAAGAGATGCACAAAAAATTAGAAATATAGCCAATAATATTGCTGCTGACTGCAAATCTTGTTTTCATTGAAATATTTTCGTTATTATGGATTATCTTTTTTACCCTACCCTAAGGCTTTATAGATAAAGGGCTGCCCTAGATTATGTTACCTAGGACAGCCCTTTATTTTTAATGCCAAACATCACTAACGATACTTATCTTATGGCAGCACCCATACTACTCAGCATCATCTAATAACTTATTAAGTGCTTCGACCATGGCATCGTCTATGATGTTATCTTCTACATAGTTTATGATCTCATCTATGGTCGTCAGATCCATTTCTCGGATACCCAAACTGGCCAGCTGCTCATTAATCGAGTCCAAACTCTCATTATCTTCAAAGCCCTCTAACAGATGCTCTTCGAATCTACCTCTAACGAACCAGTACATTTTTTCTAGCAGGGTTTGTTTTTTGGTTAAAGTAGAATACCCATCGCCATAAATGAATAAATTAAAATGATAAGGCATCTCTACTTCATTAATAAAAAAAGTACGCTGACACTCTAGTGTATAGGCTTGAATCTCTTCGTCATGACTACCCTCGTCATTTTTATTCTCTTCATCATATTCAATCGACTCCTCTATCAATTCGCCTAGTATTTGATAACCGCCGACTTTGATTTTATGATTGTAAATAATACTAGAGTCCGCGATCGCATCAAAAATGATGGCACTGACATCCAAAGTGTGATTGTCAATGTCATAGAAAGCCTTGAGCGCTGGTAAAAACTCTGTCAATTTTTCTTCAGGCACTGGAATGAGAAACTGCTGCTCATATATTTTGATCATGTCTTCTGGGGCATAAGTATTGGCAGTATCAGTCTCGTTTCTACCTGTGGGCTGCAAAGGTACAAAGTTATACGGGTTGTTATTGGTCATTTGGAGCGGCCTTTTTATTTGGTGAGCTGTGTTAAATATTATAACGCATTAAAACCAACGCTTTAAAATCTATGCTTTAAAATCTATAGACATATTGTCTCTTATTCAGACAATTTTAGATATATGGTTATGCGCCTATCAGCTCAATGACCATCAGAATAAGATAGTAGGCTCTAGAGCTATTGAATCTATATCCATCTCTTAAAATGATCGCCAATATACCTTCATGACCATGTCTTGTCGCGGCAAACCAAACTTGTCCTTTAGCTTGCGTCTCAACGTTTTGGCATCAGACGCCTCAAGCGCTCCCCAAACCTTATCGATACTGATAGATTTTTTACTTAAGCAAGTGTCTATGATTGATAAGATGGTTTCAGTCAAATCAGTGGCTGGCGTATTTACAATATGATGTATATTGTCTTTCTTAAAATCGTTGTCTTTTTTAAACTTGCCTGTCCTTGTCAGTTGCGTTAATTGAGGACTCAGCTCAAGATCGTTTAGATAATCTAAATCTGCTGTATCATTTGTGATGGCAATCACGATGGGTGCTATCGGGTTTTGCCAATCTTCTAGCAAATTGGCCACGGTCGGTATCGACGTTTCATCGCAGATGAGCAAACACTGACCTTCTGTGAGATGCGCGACTTTTTCAGGATAATCACGGACGCTTTTGAGCTGCGTGCCCGTTTGCGATGCCCTCGCCCAGTTACCACCTGGCGTATCACCATGGATATACGTATCAATCCAGCCATACACTGTTTGGCTATTTGAGTCTTGCCACGCTCTTCTTAGCGTATAATAACGCTGTAACTTTTCTGGTGAAGTGGCAGGTTGATCACCCTTTGGTGTAACCGCATTTAGCTCAAACAGATACGCATAGCCTGCCTGATTGAGCGGAGTGTCAGCAGGCGCGCTGACAACCAGCCGATACATATTTGGGCTGGCGTAATAACCCTCAACCACCTCAAAAAAGCGCTCTTGTTGTTTTATCGCAAGCTTACCAAGCCGCTTTGAGGCCACTTGCAGTAAGTGAATATATTGCGACTTGATAGTGACCGTCTCATCAATCAGATTGTCAAACTCGATAAAATAGCGATTGGTCGCATCCGATTCCACCTGATGACTTAACACGCTCTCAAAAGGCTGAGTCGATGTCTCTAACAATAACCCGTCACGATAAACCTCCTTCACCAAGACGGATGTGTCATATCCGACTTTGGTATCGGCAAACGCCTCCACAAACATCGCCAGCTCATCTTGATGTTCTTCATTGACGTGGTTCATAAATTTAAATTTGGTCGCCACCGGTAGTGGCACTTTATCATCATAAAAATTATCAAAGACTTGGGACATAACGGACCCCTTATTAAAAAATGGTTTTATAAAAAAGATAAGGCGCGTGATTCATTGCATGCGCCTTGTCTACGAGCCACTTATCTATTTAAAATTTATACGACAGCGATGCTTTTAGTGAGCGTTCATCACCCGGTACATTAAAGGTATTGAGAGAACCTACGCGGACATAGTGGTCTTTGTTTAATAAGTTATAGACATTTAACTGACCTGTAAGCTGTTCGCTAAATGGATAACTGATCATCGCATCCCACGTGTTGTAAGCGTCCGCTTCAACGCCTTGTGCGGATGAGAACTCACCCACAACGTTGACCCCCAGTCCCAATGTCAATGGACGAGCAAGCAAGTTGTCCGCCTCATAGCTCACCCAAAGATTGGCAGAATGCTTTGGCATCAACAAGAAAATACCGTCGTCGCGCGCGGTTGATGCTTGTTTGATTTCACTATCAAGATAGCTATAGCCGCCAGATACTTGCAGATTTGGCATAATCTCGCCATTGACTTCAACCTCTACCCCTTGCATTTGACGTTTGCCTAGTGCGACTTGATCGCCATCTTGGGTCGGTGCCGCTGAGTTTTCATCCGTCAGACGATAGCCGCTCAGTCTCGCTGACAAGGTATCTTGCCAATGACCTTTTAGACCGATTTCTACTTGATCGCCTTCACGCGGCTTTAGTAACTCGCCCGCTTTATTGGCAACATACTGCGGCGTAAATACTTGAGTATAGCTGCTATAAGCGTTGATGTTTGGCGTGACTTCATAGACGACAGCACCATATCCCGTCGCTTTACTGCTGCTATCGGTACTGGCTTGCGTACTAGCGATCTTATTGTCACTTTCTACATCGTAATGACTTAGGCGACCGCCAGCAATGAGGCTCAACTTCTCGATGGGTTTGTAATTGACCTTGCCGTATAGTGCTGTTTCACTCAGTGTGTTGTCCGTATGCGTCAACGCAAATCCTTGTTGACCGCGCTTGGCTTGACCAAGGATGTCCACTTCAGCCAACCCATTGAGCTGCTCGACGGTCAAGCCTCGGCCCAGTGCTTGTGTGCGTGCGCTTTCCGTGTCTGTCTTAAAGCGCTTATAGTCAGCACCAATGACATACTCACTTTGTTGATCGCCAAGCTTAAAAGGCTGGCTTAGATTGATATCAGCACTAAGAGAGGTCTCATGAATGTCAGCTGCAATGCCAAGTACGTTGGTTCTATTGTCTTCAAGCGCACTACCAGCAAAAGCATAGTTATAATCAGCGTCTCTATCAGAATAGCGAACGCCAGCACTGATAACGCCTTTGCTTTCTAATCGATGCTGAAAGTCGGCAAACACATCGTGACTTTGGCTATTAAAATCATTCCATCTCGCCCCATAAAACTTGTCATAAGGCAGCGGCAATAATGACTTGTCTGCATACGTTGGCAGTCCATTGTTGGGCGTGATTTGTCGATCTTGCATCAAGTAGCCCAGACCAAATTTGGTGGCATCATTAAGCTGTTTGTCGACACTTAAGTAGACGGTACTGTTCTCATTTTCTTTGCCGCCGATATCGTCAACCACCGGATTGGTGCGCTGATTGTGCTGTACAACGGCACGGCCAACCACACTGTCGTCAGCGCTCAAGCCGCCTTGTACATCAGCGGTGACGCCATAGCCTGTTGGGTGACTGATATTGGCCTCTAGCGTCTGCTCGCCATCGGCTTTTCCGCGTTTTCGCACCAGATTGACAACGCCGCCCATCTCCGAGGCTGAATTAAACAAACCAGAAGGCCCGCGCATGACCTCCACGCGATCGAATGCCGCTAAGTTTGGCAAAGAGCCGTTGATACTGGCCATGGGCGATGCCAAACCATCGATGCTGTACTGGTCGTACTCGTAACCCCGCGAGTAGATAGAGGAGCGACCGTCATCGTTTTGTAGCACTCGTAAACCGGTCGTACGCTTCGCAATTTGGTCTAACGTCTCTACATTTAAATCCTCAATCTTTGATTGCGTGGTCACACTGATGGACTGCGGGATGTTTTCTAAATAGTCAGGTATTTTGGTACCGACCGTTGCCACATTGGCATTATATAGATCATTGTCTTCACTAGAATCAATGGTATATAAAGGATTGGCCGTCACCACAATCGTGTCCAATGTAGTGCTGGGTAAAGCTTCAGCATTGTTTTCTGTCTCAGCAGCAGTCGCCGATACCGATATAAAAAGCAATGATAATACTGAAACACATAGCGGCGTCAATCGAAAGGCGGATGTTTGGTTGATATTTTTACTCAACAAACCAGTATGAGTGATAGGCGCAGCAGAGAATCCATTAGGACGCATCGTTGTATTAAAAATAGACATAGATCAGATATCTCTTAAACTATAGGGACGATAATAATTAGAAACGATAACAGTTAGGAAGGATAAAAATCAGAGCCGATAACGGAAGCTTTATGAAAGACTGTGCTAGTAATGAATACAGAAAACGCATGAATAGAAACAGTCATAAACAAAGACAGCGGGCATATAAATGGCAACAAGATAGACGCGGTAGAAATAAGAAAATTATAAAAACCACTCGTTTAAACCAAAAACACTCTGATTTCACAGAAGAAATCAGAGCTTGCTGTCACTCGTTGGCATCGACAACTAGAACCCTCTAGCCTTGTCAGCAGTTGCCGTATAAAAAATATTAAAAGCACTATTGGCGCCCGTCTTGACGACCTTGCCATCTACCAATGCACTGGCTTCAAAATTGACCCCGCCCCCAGCGCTTTCGCCGCTTGCAATATTCGGCAGAGTTAATGAGTGGATGACCACCTTTTTATTCGTCACAGACGCATCCGATTTGGTCAATTTTGAGCCGCGCGGTTTTACCACCTCGTCCTTTGCTAAGTTTTTAGACACGTCATCATGAATAATATCAAAGCTTAATAACTGTGCTTGCTCAAGCTGTGCCTTCCCATTGACAACAGGAATACCAACAAGCGACTTACTGCCACGGTGAATCATGCGATTGTCCATCGTGTTGCCATTGTCAAGCTTTCTACCTTCTGCCGCCACTGAACTGGTTCGATTCATCAGCATTACTTTATAACCAGGTACGGCAACCTTGCCTTTACCATCAAATATATCTGCCACCAGCTCTTGCGAATCTCGAGCGTCATTGACCACCACTCGGGCTGAGGTTTCAGAGACCGGATAATCCTTACCATCGATGGTTAAATACCGTGTATTTGCATAGCTGCTTTGCGTTTGCATGATACCTGTAGTCGTAGAAGACGCAGACGCTTTGGCAGATAACATGGGTGTGCTTTGACAACCTGTAACACCTAAAGAGATGAGGACAATAGAAGAGACAAGTGTTTTCGATAATAAATTTTTGCTAAAAGACGCGGGATTTGTAAATGACATAATTGATTCTCATCAAGTGAAAGGTTTTCATACATAGAAGTGTAAATAAAGATATTGATAATCATTATCATCTTAATTATTATTACCATATTGTAACTGATTGTCAATCCTTATCCATCAGTAAAATTTAATCGTCAATTTCTATACAGTTTTTAGGCAAGCTACCTAAGCCTAAAGTCTATTAGTAAAACTTGCTAAAAGAACTCAGTGTAATAAAGGGCTAATATGTTAAAAGTTCGAAGAAACCTCATCACAATAACGCTCGCAATGGTAGGGATAATGATGTCGACAAGCCACGCCAAACCTGATTTGACCACACCAGTTGATATGAGCATGCTGCATGCAAAGGATACGGGTTATCGTTTTGTTCATCATACTTTTATGGCACCAGCGCCCCAAATTCCATACTCAGGCAAACCAGATTTACAGACAAAAACAGCGCAATCCTATGCCAAACCGCGCCATTATCAAGTGTGGCTAGGCATTCCAGAACAGCCTTTTGCTCACAAGCCTGCTAACCACGCTAGTCTCCCTAACAAAATCATCTATATGTTAGATGGTAATGCTGCAATTGATGATTTGGACAAAGATCGTTTGTATGCGCTCTCTCACTCTTCGCCGCAAAACGCTGCTCCCATTCTGGTTTTTATCGGTTATCAAACCCCTTATCGCTTCGATGTGGATGCCAGAGCATATGATTACACGCCGCCTTTACTATTGACTGAGACAGGTTCTAAAAATGCGTTTCAAGAAGATGGTAGGGATCGATTAAATGGCGGCGCTGAGCACTTCTATAGCCTGATTGAGAATGAGATTAAGCCATGGGTATATCAGCAGTTGGGTACAAAACCCAAGCAAGAAGCCATTTGGGGACACTCTTACGGTGGTCTATTTGTCTTATATACCTTGTTTAAGCATCCAGAAGCTTACGAGCAGTATTTTAGTGCGGACCCCTCGTTATGGTGGCAAGATGGTGAGATGACTAGATATTGGCGCGCCTATCAAGACATGCCTGAATCACACCCTTCTGAACAATCAAAGATCACGCAGTTACGACTCACGTTTAGTCAATCACCGAAACAAACGACCACTCCTGTCACTGTAGAAGCAGATGTAGCGACTCCTTTGAGCAAACAAGCCTTTGCTGAGGAAGTTTGTACTCACTTCAAAGGCAGCTGTCGCTATCAATTTTTTGATCAATCTCATGGCGAGCTGTTTAAAACCTCATTATTAGAGAGTTTAGATAGCTTATAACAGTGAAATGTAATGAAAATTATCACCAATAATAAAAGCACTTACGTTTTTTATGATAGTTTCTGACTTGTTTTTGCTAGACCCAATTGCAAAGATTAGCAGTGGCATGATATTTAGAGAAAAATAAGCATTGTATGAATAACGTTGAGTCCTGCTTTTAATTATTCTCATATTCTGCAGTCGCTTTATTGATGGTCTATTTGCCATTTACAATATAAATGCGTTCTTTATTGTCAATAGTTGAAAGATTTGACGACCATAAAAGCTGGCTTTGTTAGCGTTCAGTAGCTCGGGAACAAGTATTCTCGGTTGCTGTCGATTCACTCTTGTATGATGCAAACCTACTATTATTAGCCAAAAATTCTTGGCTCGACTATTAAAAGATCCCGCGCTTTTAATTATAAGAGCTATGAAGTTTTTTATATTCTAAAAAATAAAAGAACAGCAGCAAAAAATATATATACCATTTTTTGAATAAATGTAGATAGGTATTTATTTGTTAAAAATTATTTGAAAAGTTACAGAAATTATAATAAACAGCGCATCACACTCCTCGTAGTGCTATTAGGTTTATGGCAGACTTATTAGCATATTTAACTGCTTATTGTCTTTTTTCTTATAAGACGATATTGAAGGTGTATCAGGTTTTAGCAGACAGCTTATTTCAAATTTAGATCGAATAAGGCTGGAATCTGACATCATCCTATGACAAAGGAAATAGTGTGACTTCAGGAAGAAACCCCAATGTAGATATGCCATCTACCTACATTCACCCAAGTAAATTTGCTGATTACTTGTCCTATCAGCAAGACTACTGTTTGTTTTTGGACATAGATGGCACGCTTGCAAGCTTTACACTCAATCCAAAAGACAGCGTCATTCCAAAGACAACCTTAATTCTCTTAAAAAAAATCCAAGACCACGGCGTCAAAATCGCTATTGTCACAGGACGTAGCCTGATAGAAGCAAGGCAGATGCTATCACCCATACAGTTGCCGATTGCCGCGACGCATGGACTAGAAATAGCGTTTGACGATGCCGAAGACGGCAACAATGACAGCACAAATATCATCCCTATTGATACCACTGAGCTGATGACCATCAGACAACTCATTATTCAATCTTGCACGCCTTATCCTGATTTAACCCTCGAAGACAAACCCTACTCTGTTGCCTTACATTATCGCCAAGATCCTACGTTGGCCGATGTGGCGGATACCATTGTGGCAACCGTTTTAGACCGTCATTCTGATTGGACCGTAAAGCGCGGTAAATGCGTGTGTGAAGTAGTACCAAAAGGCGTAAACAAAGGCGCTGCGATTTTGACTTTATTAAAAAAAATGCAAACCAGTGAGACGCTTTGTCCTATTTTTATCGGCGATGACGTCACAGATGAGGCAGGATTTATGGCTATTCAAGCCCAAACGCAGTCAATAGAAAATCGTGAAGAGTCAATGACAGGTATGGGTATCAAAGTAGGCAGTGAACCAACTTGTGCTCAGTATTATGTGCATAGTATCGATGAGGTGACTGGGCTGCTTGATAGCTTTTTGGCCTTTTGTCAAACGCGCGCTACTTTATCGACTGTCTTTGCAGACGCAGGCTTCCCTACCGCAGACAAAACAGTGAGGTGCTTAGTATGAGCCGCTTAATCGTCTTATCCAATCGAGTAAAAATACCAGATAGTAGCCCGATGGCAGGCGGGCTTGCGGTCGCTTTGCAAGACGTACTCATGGGAAAATCTGTCGTATGGATGGGCTGGAACAGTAAAATTGTAGACACGCTTGATGACTGCAGCTTTGCCTGTGACAGCTACAAGCTGAGCGGCAGCAAACACACGGCATTGATAGATGATGACACGCAACAAGCTGATACAACCATCACTTATATGACCACAGCCTTAACCACTGAGCAGTATCAGCAGTTTTACTGCGGCTTTGCAAATAATGTGCTGTGGCCGCTGATGCATGAACAAACTGATCTTATTCAGCAAGCACCAGAGGATTATGCAGGCTATCAGGCAGTCAATGCGCTTTTTGCTCGGCAACTAAAAAAAATCCTCCGACCCGATGATGTCATCTGGGTACATGATTACCATTTTTTAAGTTTGGCATATCATTGTCGGCAGTTAGGCATTACTAACCGTATTGGTCTTTTTTTACACATTCCTTTTGTCTCTTTGGCGTGTTGGAAGCAGCTGAATAAAAGCCCTGAATTGATCGAGCATCTTGCCCACTATGATGTGCTTGGCACCCAAACCCAGCGAGATAAGACCAACTGTCTTGCTGTCCTTCAGCATTATTTGCAAGACCGCTTTTTAGAGCACAATTATTTAAGAGCGTCGCTCATGAATGCTTCATGTAGAGCGCATCATGCTTTTAACGCTCCCAAATCACTGGCGGCGCAATTAATGCTCCGTTTAGATGACTGTCTTCAGCACCGTTTAACGATCAATGCATATCCAATCGGCATCAATGTCGCAAGAATACAAAATCAGGTTCTCGATCTGTCCTTAAAATCTGCCAAACATGCTCAAAGAAAAGACAGCATTAAACCTGCTAGCCAGCAAATTATTGCGGTCGATAGAATCGATTATTCCAAAGGGTTACCAGAGCGGTTTTCGGCTTATCGTGCGTTTTTGCAGCAATATCCGATGTATCAAAATCAATTAAAATTGCTACAAGTTGCCTGCCCCAGCCGCTTGGACTTACCTGTTTATAAGCAACTTCATGACGACGTCAGACAAGTCGTAAATGATATTAATCAGCAGTTTTCTGTCAATGAGGACACGCTGGATGCTTTTATGGCCAACGAAGGCGAGTCTAATACTGCTAAAGCGCATTGGGAAGCCATTACGTATAGCGAAAAAGTATTGGATCATCAAACGTTGATGACAGCGTTTTGGCAGAGCGATGTCGGCTGGGTAAATTCCCTCAAAGATGGTATGAATCTCGTCGCCAAAGAGTATGTTGCGGCCCAAAATCCTGATAATCCGGGTGTATTGGTATTGTCCTGTTATGCAGGGGCGGCAGAGCAAATGCAAGCGGCTGTGATTGTCGATCCGCACCAACCCAGTAGCATCATGCAGGGCTTAAAGACAGCTTTGGAGATGCCACTGGTGGAGCGAAAACGTCGTTATCAGATTTTATTAAAAGGATTACAGCAGGATAATTTGCACGTCTGGCAGCAAGATTTTTTAGATGACTTATATGACAACAAAAGCTATCACACCAATAGTGAATACCCAGACTCAATCCAAATGTCTGACTCATAATAATAAATAGGAGACGCGTATGTTACTACTTGAGACAAAAAACGCTTTATTACAAAGTATAAAAAGCGCTATAGAAGACGTGCTTATCGCTGATGGTCAAACGCTAAATACGCTGGTTATGACTGATGAATTGCGACATAAAATATTAAATGTCCTAGTCAACTATAGCGATCAAATCCCTCATCCTGCCAGTGGCACTGATGTTGATAGTAGTACCGAAGATAGTGAAATAAATACGAGCACCTTGACTCGTTGGCAAGTTTTGGCGTATGTGTCGAGTATTGATTTGACGATTGTAAAATGGTTTGAGTCGCACCTAGATGCCCTCAGTATTTTGCATGAAGTTGGCTATGATAAGGCCGTACAAGGACTGTGGGCGGTTTGGGCAGCAGAGGGTCATCCTTCACCTATACAGTATGAGCAAGGCAAAATCAGTGGTTCAAAGTCTTGGTGTTCGGGTGCAAATATCGTTGACCATGGGCTGATGACTTATCGAGATCAAAATGGGCGCTCACAGCTACTTGTGGTAGATATGAGGCAAACTGGGATTGATATTGATAATAGCGAATGGCAAGCCGTCGGTATGCAAGGCACTGACACTGCCACGGTACAATTTCATCAAGTAGCAGCCACCAATGTTGGCGATGCAAACGCGTATTTAGAGCGTGTGGGATTTTGGCATGGGGCGGCAGGCGTTGCCGCTTGCTGGTATGGCGCCACCACCTGCTTAGCTGCGTATTTGATAAAGGCGTATCAGCAAAAACCGAACGATTATAAAGCGATGTATTTGGGTGAAATTAGTACCTCACTTTCGGTTACGCAGCAGTACTTTTATCAGGTTGCACACTTGATAGACAGCCAACCGAATCATAGCCATGAGCTTGCCATTCGTCAACTAAGAGCAAACGTCGAGCAGTTGGCACGCCAAGTCATAGAAGCGGTTGGACAGGCGCTGGGCGCTGCACCATTTTGCCGCAATGCCCACTTTGCGAGATTGTCAGCAGATTTGCCTGTCTTCATCCGTCAAAGTCATGGCGCATTTGATCTACAAAAAATCGGTGAGCTATCAAGCGCTTTAGCTGACGAATCCACCACTCTTCAGGAAAATATATGGCAACTGTAAACCCTAGTCACTCTGATAATACTGTAGACCCTAACGTAAATACGCCAATAGACCAAGCTGTAATGCCAGAACACAATCATCCCATTGTTGGTGACCGCGTGATCGAAGGCGATGGCACCAGTCAGGACGCTTGGCAAAATTGGCAAGGACTACAGGTGTTACCTCGATTGAATATCGCCAAGCGTTTTTTGCCGCATCAGCGTGTGTGTGTCTTTGCGCCGCACCCTGATGACGAAATCTTGGGCTGCGGCGGTATGCTGCAACAACTGGCTGAAAATGGCAACCCTATCCTACTCGTTCATGTGACCAATGGTACACAAAGCCATCCAGATTCGCAGATTTATCCACCGCAAACGCTTGATGTTATTCGTCCGCAAGAAAGTCTTGCCGCTTTAGAAGTATTGGGTATAACTGAGCAAGTAAGCATTATTTCTCTCGAATTGAGTGATGGTGATGTGTTTGCCGAGCAAGATCAGTTCAATGAAAAACTGGCTACTATTATCCAGCCTGACGATATATTGGTGACGCCTTTTATGCGTGACGGTCATCCTGACCATGAGGCCACAGGTCAAGTAGTTGCCGCATTTGCTAAGCAGCATAACCTAGACTGTTATCAAGTTTTAATATGGGCATGGCATTGGGCCAAGCCTGCCGATGATCGCATTCCTTGGGATTCTGCGATTAGGTTGGATTTGAGTGCTGAGCAATTAGCACGTAAAACTCAAGCAATCGACTGCTTTGCAAGCCAAACCACGGTTGATGAAAGCACGGGCAATCCGCCTATCTTGTCAGCCCAAACCATCGCTAGAATTAGCCAGCTCTGGGAAGTTTATTTATATGAATCACTCCGTTAAGTCTACTACGCCTTTCCATACTGATACTGACGCTCACTCTGATACTTATTCAGAGACCTATTTTGATGCGTTATACAGTGACAACACTGACCCGTGGGAATATCAGACACGCTGGTATGAGAAGCGCAAACGGGATATGTGTCTTGCCGTGCTGCCTCAAGCTCAATACGGCAATGCCATTGAATTGGGCTGCGGTAATGGTGTGTTCAGTGAGTTGCTTGCCCGCCGTTGTCAGGACTTGGTCAGTATAGATGGTAATAATAATGCCGTACAACTTGCCAAGCAGCGATTGGCAGGGTTATCCCACGTTAAGGTCATACAAGGCATTATTCCTAGCGCACTCTTGACTCTAGAAGAGACGCTTTTAGCTACGTATTCCCTATCAGAAGATTCCTTATCAAATGGACGGCTCGCCAACAAGTCACCTTTTGATTTAATCGTCATTAGTGAGATTCTATATTACTTATCACTCAAAGATATTGATACGGTGATTGCTTGGATCAAGCAAAATCTTGCCATCGACGGCACACTGATATGTTGTCATTGGCGCTACCCAATTGATGGTTTTGACATGACAGGTGAGACGGTACATCAGCGATTGCATCAAGCATTCAATGAGGCGGCTAATGAGGACGAAAAAGGTCAGCAGGCAACATTTACGCATCAAAGTAAGCTGATAGATACTGACTTTTTATTAGACGTTTGGCAACGTTCTCCCAATTCGCTTGCTGTACAAGAGAACTTGGTGTGACTTTAGCAAAACAATGGAAGGCTTGGCATTGATATGAAAATCGGTATTGTGATTCCGGCACACAATGAGGCGATGACGATTGCAAGTTGCTTAGCGTCGGTGCAAAAAGCCATTGAGCAATTGCCCAAAGACATTACCGCCTATCCGCTTGTGGTACTTGATAGCTGTACTGATGATACGCTGGTAATAGTTGAAGCGGCAGGTGTTGATTATATATGCTGCGACTATCAATGCGTGGGACAAGTGCGCGACATGGGTATTCGTCATGCGATCGCACAGGGCGCGGCGTGGATTGCCTGTACCGATGCAGACTCATTCGTGACGACAGATTGGTTAGTCCAGCAAGTCAATCATACAGCGCAGCAACCCACCGATATGATTTGCGGCGTGGTCAGTGTTGATAATTGGGCACATTTGACGCCAAAAACGCAGGAAGATTATATCGCTCATTATCAAGATATGATGGGGCATCGACATATCCATGGTGCCAATCTAAGCTTTAGTAGTAAGGCTTATCTGGCTGCGGGCGGCTTTTCCCCATTGCCCTGTCATGAAGATGTGAATCTGGTCAAAAAATTTGAAGACCAAGGACGTGAAATCATGTGGAGCAACCGCGTTCGTGTGATTACCAGCAGTCGTTTGGATGCGAGGGCGAATGAGGGATTTGCTGCATTTTTGGCAAATTTGGAGAAAAGTAATTTATAGTGATTTGGAGTCTATATAAAATTCAACTGTACAGATAGCTTAGCAACTACACCCCCAATGTAGTGATTAATATTAACTTTCCTTATTAGATAAGTGATTTACGAACAGCGGAGAACTCATAATCCTTCGGTCTTAGCTTTTTATCTCTACAGCTAGACGATAGATATTACCTTTCTACGTATTATGCACTGTTCAGAAGACTACCTTGACATGGT